>Ga0055584_100003088_pt1 | contig 16459 bp, 13 predicted proteins | sample OSDHelmetaG_FD_58716 | JGI IMG/M metagenome (GOLD analysis project Ga0055584, IMG submission 58716) | Pelagic marine sediment microbial communities from the LTER site Helgoland, North Sea, for post-phytoplankton bloom and carbon turnover... | ecosystem: Environmental > Aquatic > Marine >... | reverse complement strand
CGGACCAATGTTCGCCGTGAAAGATCAACCCCATTTTCACCCGCACCTGATGCGGCCCCCTGGGTTGAATACAAAGAAAAGACGAATAATCGCTGCCGATACCTACAGTTAACCCGGGAGGCACTGCAAACATTACGCAGGTATCCATTTCCTGATCTGTCAGATCAGCGTGACCAATACGCTCTTCCGGCAGTCTTGATGTAAAGCCCACCTTGTATCCAAAGTAGTTTTTCCCTGGTTCAATATGCTGACACAAACTGGTTGGGTTAACCTTGTGCAGAGTAGATCGATGTAAGGGAGACAAGTGATATCCCTCCATAAAATTCTCCACCAGACTTTTCCAGTTCACATGCCATGTCACCTCTTCAAGATAATGCAGATGCATTTGCTCAAGATGATAGTGACCAATGATCTGCTGCAACGGCTCCAGTTCGGTAATTAGATCCCGGGCGGTGGCATCGATATTTACAAATACAAATCCCTGCCACAGCATGCATCCAAGACCAGGCAGGCGACAACCTGACAGGTCTGCGGGCCTGTCAGCATTTATCATCGGCGCATTGACCAGTTTTCCTTCGGTGTCATAGGCCCAGTGGTGATAGGGACACAGCAGGCTTTTTGCATTGCCTTTGCCGGTAGCAATCACCGTGCCGCGGTGGCGACATACATTAGACAACGCCCGAATCGACCCATCCAGACCGTGGACAACCACTACCGGCTCCCCGGCCAGATCAACGGCCATATAGTCACCCTTGTTTTGCACTTCTTCTATCCGCCCGACGCAGACCCACTTACCATGGAATAACTGCTTTCGTTCCACCTCAGTCCATTGCGGGTCGGTATAGAAATCGCCCGGCAGAGCAAATGCCTGCTGATAGCCTTTGTCCTTAATAGCGGCCAGATGCTGTAATAGATTTTTCATGTTGCCCTTCCGTAAAACCCGATACGCTCATCAACAGTAAAAAGCCGTCCTGGTTTTTCATAATAAGAAAGCACGGCCACCATTCTTTCAATGTTTCCTTCGACAGGGGTAACACGATGTGCGGTATTTTTACCAAGAAACACATTCAGGGTACCTGCAGGCATTGACATTGACCTTGTTTGATCGTCATCAGCCATCAGAAGTCTGGCAACACCATCATAGTTAGGATCATTATCAGCACGCAGATCCTTGCGATACTGAAATTCTCCACCTGCTTCAGGCGCCTGAAGCAACAGCGTAGTGGTAAATTCTGAACGATCAAAATGCCAGTTCAACGCCTCACCCTGCCGATAGGCCATCACGTTAGCGCGAGCCAGCGGATCATCCATCAAATATAGTGCGGCTTTGTCCATCACATCGGCGAGAAACCGGCGCAGTGGTGCATATTCATAAATGTACATGATCACCGTTTGTTGCAACTGGTCCGCGCACACGGTGTGATTGACTGTTTCTACTAATTGCAGCGCAGGATGATCCGGAGGCAGACCCGGCACATCTTTTTCGAAATATATATTATGTGCGCGCCGGTGGGTAAACGATTGGTGGTTCATCAGCGGAGCAATTTCCGCCACTGCTTCATTGCATCCTTCAGTATTAACAAAGCCCTGCAGATTAAACATGCCTTCACGCTTCATCTCCTGCTGGCACTGATTCACCAAGGCGGCATAGCGATCGCTGCGCGGCTGGTCCAGCGGATAAGATTTCAAGTCAATAAACTGTTGCATCGTGAGTAACAAATGAGTTTTTTCAAGCATCCTCCTGTAACAATCAAACTTCAAGGTTTGTTCACAAATATCAACTACTGAGGCACCACCAGTGTGCTTGTCCAGGTCGCTGGTACGATGTAACCTCAACTGGATGATGAAATAATTATACGATGCTTGAATCAATAAAAGATCCAAGGAAGAAAACATATCTGAACCAGGAAGGAGCGGATAAGCCGCTGAAGAGCCCGTTACCTCATGACACACTGGTGCGCGCACGCAAGTATCGCCTTGGGCGAATACGCCAACAGCTTGAAATACATGACTGCAGCGCTATTCTGCTATACGACCCGGTAAACATTCGCTACGCCCTGGACGTCACCAATATGCAGGTGTGGACTGCACACAACGCGGTGCGCTATGCGCTGATTTTTGCCGACGGACCTGCTGTCATGTTTGAATTCAAGGGCTGCCATCATTTATGTGAAGGTTACGAAGGCATTGATGAGGTCAGGGATTCTATTTCGTGGATCTACCTCACCGCAGGGGATCGTGCTGACGAAAGACTGGTGCAATGGAGCGCCGAGATTGCCGAACTGATGCGCATTCATGGTGGCGGTAATCATCGGCTTGCCATGGACAAGCTTGAACCGCTTGGGCTCAAGGCGCTGGAGGCGCGTGGACTGGAATTTGTTGAAGGCCAGCAGATTACCGAGCATGCCCGTTCAATCAAGAGCGTCGATGAACTCGCGCTGATGCGATGGACCATCCGTGTCTGTGAGGCCGGAATGGCACGTATTTACGACAACTCTATACCAGGTAAAACCGAACAGGAACTCTGGGCGGAGCTGCATTACGAAAATGCACGCTCTGGAGGGGAATGGCTTGAAACCCGATTACTGACCTGTGGCCAGCACACCAATCCATGGTATCAGGAGTGTTCTGACAGGATCTGCAACAAGGGGGAAATGATTTCCTTTGATACCGACATGGTTGGTCCTTACGGCTATTGTGCCGACCTGTCACGCTCATGGACCTGCGGTTACACGCCGATGAATACCAGACAAAAATCGCTCTATGCTGCGGCCCTCGATCAGATTCAGCATAACGTTGCACTGATTAAACCGGGCATGAGCTTTATCGAATTCAATGACAAATCCTGGCTGATTCCTCAAAAGTACCAACCTTATCGCTACTCCCTTGCTGTTCACGGTGTAGGGCTTATTGACGAGTGGCCGGTAATACCGCTTCATCCTGACTTTGCCTCGGCCCATAGCGGCTGCTTTGAAGAAAATATGACGTTATGCGTTGAAAGCCTTATTGGTGAAGCGGGAAGCGAGTGTATCAAGCTGGAAACACAGGTTCTGGTCTCCGACATCGGCGCCACAATGTTGGATAGTTTCCCTTTTGAAGATATATAACCGTCGGACTGCTGTACCGGCAACGGTGTTTACCAGGCTGAACCCGTTATGCCTGCCAGACACCGCGGCTTAAGCTATTTTTCAAAGCGCACAGTGCCGATATAAGGCAGATTGCGGTTGCGCTGGGCGTAGTCGATACCATACCCCACAACAAATTTATCAGGGATTTCGAACCCTACAAGATCGGCCTTTACGTCGACCTCACGGCGCGATGGCTTATCGAGCAACGCGCAAACCATCATTCTGCGGGGGTTCCGCGATTTAAGCAGGTTCATTACATGATGCAGGGTATGCCCAGTGTCAACAATATCCTCCACCACCAGCACATCCTTGCCTTCAATCTCCCCTCTGAGGTCTTTCATAATGCGCACTTCACGAGATGACTCGAGCCCATCGTTATAGGATGAGGTTTCAAGAAAATCCACTTCCACCGGCAGTTCGAGCTCACGCACAAGATCAGCAATAAACATGAATGATCCTCGCAGCAGCCCTATGACGATGAGTTTTTCGGTGTCAGCGAAAAACTCACTTATTTCCTTGGCCATGGACTCCACCCTGGCGGCAATTGCCTTAGCGGAAATCAGATCATCAATGGTGTAATTATTATGCTCCATGGATAGGAGAGAGTCGGTTGTGATGGCGATAGTGTAAACGTTTCTGCATTGACAACAATAATTGGTGGCAATTTATTATTGCGACCAGGGATAATCAACAGTAGAAATTGTTTATGATCTGCACACTAATTCACTAATGAGGCCAGCGATGCAGTTTGAAGGTATTTACCCCCCTGTCATCACACCACACAACGAAGAAGGTTCTATTGACAAAGACGGCTTTGGCGAAATGGTGGAATTCCTGATTGATTCTAAGGTACACGGTATTATTGTCGGTGGCACCACAGGAGAGTACTACGCTCAGTCAAAACAGGAGCGGCAGATGTTAATCAAACTCGCCAGCGAAATAATTAAAGATCGACTGCCACTGATCGTCGGCGTTGGGGCAATGACGACGGACGAGTGTATCGAATACGGCCACATGGCGCTTGAAGCGAAAGCCAGTGCGATTCTGATGAACGCGCCACCCTATTCACTGCCAGACCAGACAGAACTGGCTCATCATGCGCTTGCCATTGATCGTGCCATTAACCTGCCGGTGATGCTTTATAACTATCCAGGGCGTACTGGCACCACTATGGGAAAAGAGTTTTTTGACGTAGTAAGCAAACATGCCAACTTTTGCGGTATCAAGGAATCTACCGGTGATATCAATCAACTACATATGCTTGCAAGGGAGTACCAGGATATCACTTTACTGTGCGGCATGGATGACCAGGCCCTCGAGTTTTTTGCCTGGGGTGCCAGAGGCTGGGTATGCGCGGGAGGAAACTGCCTGCCAAAGGAGCACATTGCCCTGTACCAGGCATGCGCGGTAGAACACGATTTTGTCAAAGGCAGACAGATCATGTCGGCACTCATGCCTTTTATGACCATTCTCGAACAGAGTGGCAAGTTTGTGCAGAATATCAAACATGCCTGTGCCGTCCAGGGGCTTTCTGCCGGGCCTGTGCGGGCACCGTTGCTTGAAATGGATCAGGGTCAGAAACAACAACTCGAATCGGTGCTGCAAACCCTGAAGAATGAAATGCACAAGATTCTGAACTGAATCAATGACGAGTTACAGCGCAAAACAGTTACCTGCCGATTTGCCGGGCTCAGGCTGGTACCAGATACTGCCTGCCCCCGGTCCGCCCCGGGTGCTTGACCGGGATATTCAGGCAGACTGGATTATTGTTGGCGCAGGATTCGCAGGCCTTTCTGCTGCACGTCGGCTCGACCAGCTGTTTGAAGGACAAACAATTATTGTGCTTGATGCCCAGCGTATCGCCTGGGGTGCTGCCGGACGCAACTCTGGTTTCATGATTGATCTACCTCATGATCTGCAAAGTGATGACTATGCATCGGCAATCGAGGAAGACAAGAAACAGATAAGGATGAATCGAGCTGCAATAACATTCGCAGAGCAGACTGCATTGGAATATGGCCTGACATCCCACTGGTCTGCAAAAGGCAAAATCAACGCCGCTACTAACGGTGCGGGAATGGACGCACTGCGATCTTATGCTAGTCATCTTTCATCGCTGGACGAAGGCCATGAATTTCTCGATGCCAATGAAATGCAAAGCATCACTGGTATTGATTACTACGCAGGCGGACTGCACACCCCGGGTTGTGTGCAGATTCAACCTGCTGCCTATATTCGCGGTCTGGCCCATGGCTTAGGTCAAAGTCAACGAAACAACATTGTGATCTATGAAAATACTGCGGTAAACGCGCTTCAAAGCGGTGATCAAACTGCCGTGGTCACCAATAATGGCAGTGTAAGTGGCGGCAAAATCATCCTCACCGTAAATGGTCACCTGGCATCTTTCGGCATTTACCAGAGACAGCTAATGCACATATTCACCTACGCCAGCATGACCAGACAGCTGACCGAGAGCGAAATCAACGACCTTGGGGGCGAACCGGAGTGGGGTGTCACGCCGGCTCATCCAATGGGTTCCACCATCAGGAAGACCCGAGACAACAGGATCGTGGTTCGTAATACTTTTACCTACAATCCAGACCTGCAAACATCCGAATCCCAGGTTGAAAAACTTGGCAGAAAACACGACCGTTCATTCAGCAATCGTTTTCCAATGCTGGACCGGGTTTCCATGGAGTACCGCTGGGGTGGCCACCTTTGCCTGTCCCGTAACTCCACACCGGTATTTGGAGAGCTTGAGAAGAACCTGTTCGTTTCCTGCTGTCAGAATGGACTCGGTACGGTGAAAGGTACACTGGGCGGCATGCTGATAGCGGAGCTCGCTGGCGGTCATCAAAACCCGATGATTAACGAGATGCTTGACTATGATGCACCAGTCAAATTGCCACCTGAACCACTGATGTCAATTGGTGCGCGCAGCCATTTATGGTGGACTCAGTCGAGGGCAGGTAAAGACCTGTAAGCCTTGCGAGTAATGACCTCCCGCAAACTCTTGAAAACCCTGAACAGCCAGATCGTTGATGGCGAAAATAATGCCGTCGTCTGTCAGCAGGCATACGCCATTGATCAGGGCAATCTGGTAGAAGTGATAAACGCACTCAAGACCAGATATGGACCGGAAATATTCCTGTTACCACTTTCTGCGACCTCAGGCGGTGGCGGAATTTTTCAGCGCGCGGCGCCACAGGGTGGAGCGATCATCGGACTTCAATTTACCCCCACGGCACATCCGGCTGTGTCTTGCGCCAGGGGCCATGCCACTGTGGATACTGGACTTGACCAGATCGTTATCGACCGCGACAACCATTATATTTATGCAGGGGCGGCAATTACTCTGGATCAGTTGACCCAGGCGCTGGCAGCGGAACTCGGGCCACGATACAAGGTGCTCGGGGCGGACCTCACCAGTTACAGTTATGCCCAGGTCGGCGCTACCTTTATGACCGGAGGAATGGGGCCACAGCGACGTTACTTCAGTGACAGCATATCGGAAATCGCATTGTTTGACGGCGCAGAGGTCAAAACGATTGGTGGAGATGACCTCAGCCATTACGCCGGCACTTATGGCTGGACCGGCATTGTCTGCGCAGTGAGATGTCGCTTCCAGAAAATGCCTGGCAACGAAATAGCATTCGCATTACCGGTCAACAACACACCGGCAAAGCTTGGGAAACTGCTGCAACACTTAGCGCCCTATTGTTTTCTCCAGGCTTCGACAGCCGACGTTCAGAACAGCCACGGCCAGCCTGCGGTTATCCTTGGTATCGAACATATCACCACCAACGCAATGGCACCGATGTTCGCACAGGGTGTTGACAATATCATCACCCGGCGAGCACATCAGCTGGCACAGAAGTGCACCGACGCTAATGCAGATGGACTGGTGTTTGTAAACGGTTTCGTCGATACCGATATTGATGAGTTTCTGTTCCAACTGGTGGATAATCCGGATATTGAACCACTGTCAATTGCCGATATTAATCTTGAGCACAGTGAGATATTTAAAGACCCGGAACAGATGCGGGCGGTTCGGGAGGCAGTGCCCTTCGCTGCACGCACCCAGGCCCCGGCAGGAAGGTTTATTTATAAAGGCCATACTGATGCCACCATCAGGTTGAATATTGACTCGGTGGAATCCTCGATGCAGCGTCTCTGGCAGTCCAATGAGGCCTATGTCAGTGCCGTGTCCGACTACTTTGATTGCCAACCCCGGGTCAGGGGTCAGATACTGGTGTACGGACACATGAATCCTTACGGCGTCGACCCCCACAACCGTCTCACCTTTGCCAGTGATGAGCAGCAGGCTTTTACTGAAGCGGTTGACCATGTGCACCGATTGCGAGACCAGTTTCTGGTTGCCTTGCAGGACCTTTGCCTGAATTCCGGCTCTGAATTTATCGGTGGCGAGAAAGGTGCAGGCTCAGAGCACGAGATGTTCGATGCCTTTGGCGGCCCTGACCATGCACCTGCGGCACTCAAACAAAAATTTAAGAAACAGTATCAGGCAATCCAGTCGGCGTCCCCGATGTTCAACTGGCGCGCCCTGCCACCCTATATCGAATGCTGAGCCCTTCGCTTTTAACCGGGAATCAACACATGGCCTCAGTCATGATCCCCTGCCTGTTCTGTCAGACCAGAGGAAGGATAACGATAGGACCCGAAGCGGATTATCAGCGTCGCCAGAGCAAGCACCAGGATCGCACCCGAGATATATAACAAAGGCAGCACAGGCAGCTCCTCGAGGGGGATTTTTTCGACCAGCCTATGATCCACCTGAATAATACCCACCATCATCCGGGTCAGCGCGGTGATCGCAACATAAATCAGAAAGCGTACCGGCATGCGTTTGGTTTTGAAGTAAATCCCAACCATCGCACCCAGTTCCAGATAGATAAAAAGAAGCAGAATATCTTCAATTGACGCCGCGTCCCGGCGCATCAGGTGAAACAGCTCCCAACCTGCGGACCAGACAATTGCACTACCAATGGCGAACAACATGATGTAGTGGAATCCATTGGTGAGCGCATTTCCCAGGCGAGTGGTAAATCTGGTGATTTCCGGCAACGAGTTATTCACTTTAAGGCATCCAGAGGCGGTAAATGTAAAACATTAACTTTACACTAAACTTAAAACTGGGATAACGTCCCACAGTAATAATTTTTCAAATTCAGGATAGGCTTTGCAAATGCCCCGCGATCAAACATTTTTTCAACCAGTTTCCAGCATCAAGCAACCGCGCTTTGCCGGGATTCCTACTTTTATGCGACTGCCTGTGGTTGAGGAGTGCGATTGGCCTGACGTTGATATAGGCCTGATCGGTGTTCCCTGGGATGGTGGCACTACTAACCGGGCAGGTGCCAGGCATGGGCCGAGACAGATGCGCGATATGTCGACACTGATGCGCGCGATCCACCCTGTTACCCGAGTCAATCCCTATCGGTCGGCAAACTGTGCAGATCTTGGTGACACCTCGGTAAACCCCATCGATCTACATGACTCGATCAAGCGGATTGAAGAGTTTTACTGGCAACTGCATCACGCAGAAGTCATGCCACTTACTGCCGGCGGAGACCATCTGATCACACTGCCCATTATGCGGGTGATTGGTAAAGATAATCCACTGGGCATGGTACATATTGACGCCCACTCTGATACCAATGACCGATATTTCGGTGACCATAAGCTGACCCACGGCACGCCGTTTCGTCGCGCTATCGAAGAAGGCCTGCTGGATCCTGCAAGAACGATCCAGATCGGCATCCGTGGAGGCCTTTATAACAAGGACGACAACAAGTGGGCGATGGATCAGGGTATCAGATTAATTACCTATGAAGAGTTCATGGACATCGGGGTGGACGCCGTGATCGAGGAAATTCCAAAGGTGATTGGCGATGGCCGCACCTATATCAGCTTCGACGTCGATGGTCTGGACCCGGTGTATACACCAGGCACCGGCACACCGGAAATTGGTGGCCTGACTCCGTTCGAAGCACAAAAAATACTACGTAGTCTGCGTGGCCGGAATCTGGTTGGTGGTGACGTGGTGGAAGTTGCGCCACCATTTGATGCCAGCGGCATGACCGCATTGGTAGGCGTTACCATGATGTGGGAAATTCTGTGTTTACTGGCGGAACCATTTGCACGAGACAGCAACTGAGGCTGAATCCGGTATAATAGGCGGTTAACCTGTCCCTGCTGCCGCCTTATTCCAGGCAATCGGTATGATTTATCCACATATGACTGATATCGCTACACGTGTGTATAACCACACGTTCAAGCTGGATCCCATTGTCCGCAGTTTGCTTGATACTGATATCTACAAACTACTGATGCTACAGACGATCTGGAAAGAAAATGCAGATGTACCGGTCACATTTTCCCTGATCAATCGCAGCAAGTCAGTACGACTGGCGGATGAAATTGACAAAGGCGAATTGATTGCGCAGCTCGATCACGCGCGCACAGTAACCCTCACCAACAAAGAATATATATGGCTTGCCGGTAATACCTTTTATGGCAAGAAGCGATTATTCAGTGAGGATTTTCTGAACTGGCTGAATAGCTACTCTTTGCCGCCGTATGAACTTCGTGTCGATGATGGTCAGTATTATATTGATTTCAAAGGAAGCTGGGCCGACGTTACCCTTTGGGAAATTCCGGTGTTATCAATTGTCAGTGAACTGCGATCCCGCGCTGCGCTATCTGCTGTGGGGCGATTTGAACTGGATGTTCTTTACGCACGGGCTAAAACCAAACTGTGGGAAAAAGTAGTACGACTGAAGTCTCTTCCAGACCTCAGAATTGCCGATTTCGGCACCCGTCGTCGTCATGGCTTCCTGTGGCAGCGATGGTGTATTGCTGCGATGAAGGAAGGGCTGGGGGATGCTTTTATCGGCACCAGTAACGTGTTGATGGCGATGGAACTTGACCTCAATGCGATCGGCACCAACGCCCACGAACTGCCAATGATCCAGGCAACCATTGCACAATCGGATGAAGCGTTACGTAGTTCGCCCTATGCTGTACTTGAAAACTGGCAGCGCACCTACGATGGCAACCTGTTAATCGTGCTTCCGGATACTTATGGCACCACAACATTTCTGGCCAATGCCCCTGACTGGGTAGCCGAATGGAGTGGTTTCAGGATCGATTCAAAAGATCCGATTGAAGGTGGCGAGGAACTTATCCAGTGGTGGCAATCGAAAGGCATCGATCCGCGTAACAAACTGCTGATTTTTTCTGACGGACTTGATGTGGATACCATTGAAAACGCATACCACCACTTCGATGGCCGTGTTCGGCTGAGCTTTGGCTGGGGCACGCACCTGACCAATGATTTCAGGGATTGCGCACCAAGAATGAATGAACAGCTGCGGGCGATTTCCCTTGTCTGCAAGGTAACCGAAGCGAATGGGCAGCCCACTGTCAAGCTGTCGGATAACATTGCAAAAGCGACGGGGCCTGAGGACGAGATCAGGCGCTATAAAGCTGTGTTTGGCATAGAAAATATTGGAAACACAAAAGTAACGGTCTAGTCAGCGCACGTTAATAAGCGGTGCACCGAGCATATCAATATTCACTTCCACGCCCAGTCCGGGACCTCGCGGAGCGGCGCCTAAGCCGTTAACCGAGCGTGGCTGATAGCCAGCAATATGTTCATTAGTCCAGTCATTCATGAAAGAAACCGTTAACACCTGATCCGCCCTGGTACTCGCAGCAAGATGACTGACTGCAGCGGTCACCAGATCGCCGCCCCAGGTGTCTTCGATGGTTACACGCAACCCGAGCTTGTCGGCCAGGTCCCGCACCAGCCTGGAACCGGTGAGTCCGGCAAATTTGGAAATCTTCAAATTAATCGCTTCCATGCCATTTTCATTATACGCACGCAGCATGGTATTAACGTCTGTAATCACCTCGTCAAGCACCATCGGGAGATTGGTGTGACGCCGCACATAAAGGCATTCCTCGAGAGTTTTGCAGGGTTCCTCAAAAAACACTCTGTCCAAAGGCTCCAGCAATCGGGCGGCAATCATGGCATCCTGTAAGCGCCAGCCACCATTGGCGTCAGCGATAATATAATCTTCGTCACCGGTGACTTCCACTACATGACGCACCCGGTCCGCATCTTCGTAGGGGTTAGCACCAATTTTCAATTGAAAGCGGTGAATACCTTCCTCACGGCGCGCCACTACGTACGCCTGCATTTCTTCAGGGGATGCCAGGGGCACCGCTTTATATAACGGAAAGGTATCCTGCACACGTCCGCCCAGCAGCGTAGCTACATCGGTATTGAGCGACTTACCCAACAAATCCCAGCAGGCCACGTCAACCGCACTTTTTGCGTAACTGTGACCACGCAATGCACCATCCATGGCGCCATGAACTGCGGCAAGATTGGTCGGGTCAACCCCAATCAGGGCCGGTGCCATTTCCGACAATGCAGCCCTGGCGCCCTGACCATGAGCAGCGAGGTACAACGGACCCAGGGGACACACTTCGCCCCAGCCTTCAATTCCCTGATCCGAAATCACCCGTACCACCGTGCTTGGCAAATGGGTAACCACCTGGTTGCCAGACATCACGTAGTCGCCATAGCGGTAACTCAGATCATATCCATATACTTCAATACACTGAATTTTCATTTCATCGCGTCAATAGAGAATTAAGTAAAGTATAAGCCAGGTTTGATCAGGGTTTTTTCAACAATGAGCGCATCGAGGCAAGGCCGAATAAAGGTCCCACCACCAGCACTAATAGCGCAAACCGAACCCCTGACATTTCAATAAGCATCTCAACCAGATAAATACTTACGATTGTGACAGAGAATCCAATGCAGTTTGCTATGGTAAGTGCAGAGCCTACGTACTGCCGGGGAGCGGTCATCGCATTCAGTGTAGAGAACTGTGGCGAGTCTCCGATAACGGTAATGCCCCAGAAAAGCATATAGGCAAGAAATATCGGTGTCGGCGCTATGAACATCAGCGGCGACAACAGACAACAAACGCCCGATGCAGATAACTGCCAGGCTGCAACCCTGGCACTGGTGAATCGCCGCACTAACAGCCCACCGCCAGCCGAACCAAAAAAACCAGAGGCAATAATAATAAAACTCCAGGCTGAAATATCCCCGCTAACCCCCTGCAGATTAAAATGTGCTCCAACAAACACCGGCACGAAAACCCAGAACGCGTATAACTCCCACATATGGCCGAAATAGCCAAATGCCGATGCCCTGAATTCCGCAGAACGGAAAATAATTGACAGCGCCGCCGGATTGAAAGGCACACCAGTTGCCAGATGCGGCCCGTCCTGCACCACGACATACATCAAAATACCCCCTGCCGAAGCAATCAGGGATACTGAGATCATCACAGCGCTCCAGGGCCAGTCCGCATCAAGACTGACCAGCAAGTGGGGAAACGCTGTACCAAGCACCAGCGCTCCCACCAGGAACCCAATGGCCATGCCCAGACTCTCGCGGTACCACCCAGCCGCAATCTTCATGCCTACCGGATATAGGCCGGCAAGAAAGAATCCGGTGAAAAAACGACAGGCCAGCAATACCCAGTACTCATGGGGCAACCATACAATCACTGCGTTGACCAGTGATCCTGTCACTGCGCAGAGAAGAAATACCTTGGGTGGCGAAAAACGATCGGCAATGGAGAGAAAAGCAAACACCAATGTCCCGGCAATGAAACCCAGCTGTACTGCGGCGGTCACAGTGCCGAGTGAACTGGCTGGTAATTGCCAGCTGACAATCAACTGATCGAGCACCGCATTACCAGCAAACCATAACGAGGTGCCGGCAAATTGTGACAACACAATCACTGGCAATATCCAGCGAGTTGGGGACATTGATGTTGTCAAAAACGTGGTTCGATGGGAGCCGTTGTAGAAAACCATTTAGACACATCTGCCGTATAGATTCCACTACAAATTTCAACACCAGACAGGGGTCAGATAAAATTTATACTGGCAAGGGTTCACTGGAAACGCTACACTGTTTCGCATCATGATTAACGACGCACTCAAAGGCCAGCTCGCCCGGCAGGGTTATATCGTTGACGATGAACTTGCGACCACTTTGGAGCTGATGCAGACTCTGACTCGGCCGTTATTAATTGAAGGCGAGGCGGGAGTCGGTAAAACTGAAGTTGCCAAAGCGCTGTCCGCGGTATTAAACGCAGATTTGATTCGCCTTCAATGCTATGACGGCCTGGATATCAATGCGGCAGTGTATGAATGGAATTACACCCGTCAGCTGATTTCAATCAAGCTCCATGAAACCCGGCCAGATGATGTAACCCTTAATGTTTTCAGCGAGGAGTTTCTGTTGCAACGTCCGTTGTTGCAGTCCATCCGCCAGCAAGGCACGGCAATACTGTTAATAGATGAAATCGACCGTGCCGATGAAGCGTTTGAAGCTTACCTGCTGGAATTACTCTCGGATTTTCAGATTTCAATTCCCGAGCTCGGCACCATAAAAGCCAGCCAGAAGCCCTTTGTTATCCTGACTTCCAACGGTACCCGGGAAATCAGTGACGCCCTTCGTCGGCGCTGCCTCTATCACTATCTGGATTATCCGGACCGGCATCGCGAACTGAATATCATCAACAGCCACCATCCTCAGATCAGCGCACTGTTATCGGAGCAGATTGTAAGGTTTATGGAGCAAGTACGAAAACTCGATCTGCGCAAACGACCGGGGATTGCCGAGACCCTGGATTGGGCTGCTGCCCTGGCAGCGTCGAATGTTTCCGACCTTCAGGCAAGCATTGACGAGATTACTTCGACCAGAGGCTGTTTTATCAAAACCAGAGAGGACATGACTCATGTTGATAATGAAGTGGTTTCAGAGATAGTGAGGAAAATCGCCTGAATCTGCAGATTCCCCAGCAACGAATCCTGGACTTTCTCAACTATCTTCGCAACCAAGGCTATACCATCGGTATTCCCGAAGTCGACGATATCATTAGTACCATCAGCCACCAGAGTCGTCTGTCGAGACAGTACGCCTGGCATACCATGCGAGCGCTGACCTGTCGCAGCCACACCGAATGGCAGAAATTTGATCAGCATTTCCGGCGTTACTGGTTTCCCGAGGAACTGGAAATAAAAGAATATGATCTGCTGGCGCAAATTGACCCCCGCCTGCGCTCGCAAAACCGTGTCTCAGGCATCTCCGGCACTTCCTCCCGGGAGCCGGATTCGATCTATGGCGACGCAGGACTGAGAGGCACTGGCGCCGGCAACCAGCGTAATATCACGCGCACTGATTACCGTTTTTTAAACGACCGGCAGGCCATGCGCCAGGTAGAAAAACTGGCTGAGCGGCTTGCCCAGCAACTAAAACGAAAACTCAGTCGCCGCTACACCTATAAAACACGAGGCACCCGCCTCAACCTGCGCAAGACCATTAGAAATAATCTGTCATCCGCCGGTTTTCCCGCCAGGCGAATTTTTTCTAACCGTCGCAAGGACCCCATTCAATTAGTTATCTTTCACGACATCTCGCACTCGATGGCATGGAATAACCCGTTATTATTCCGCTTTGCCAGAGGTCTTGTAAGAACATTTAAAGGGTCACACGCCTTCGCCTTTCATACCCGGTTATTTCCGGTCACTCACTACTATCGTGAACAATCTCTGGACGTGATGCGACAGAAACTGGAAGCGAATAACCGGTTGTGGATGGGAGGAACACGTATCGGTGAATCTCTGGCAACTTTTAACAGAGACTACGCACGTGGCATTGTTTCGCCTAAAACTATTGTGATCATCATCAGCGATGGATTCGACACTGACGATGCCGAATGTCTCGACAAGGAACTGAACCAGCTGGCCGTAAGCTGTAAAAAAATAATATGGCTAAATCCCATGCTGGGTCGTCCAGGTGTTACCACCACCGCAGATGACCTGCAGAAACTTTTTCCCCAGGTGGATCAATTCATTGCCGCCAACAGTCTTTATGGATTACAGCAATCCGTAGACACAATGATTGCAACTGTACGCTAGACCCGGCGACCCCGGGTCGAATCAATTCAGGGTCCGGTCACCTGACCAGACCCTGTTATCGATCCCTAGACGATAGACTTCATTCCAGTCATATAACCGCGCAACTTCTTGCCTACAATCTCGACAGAATGTTGGCGAATAGCTTCGTTTACTTCCACAAGCTGCTTGTTATCCACACCGTTCTCAGCAACATCAAGACCTTTGCCGATCACATCCGATTTAACAGAAGGCATAAACTCTTTAGCAAGGAACGGCCGTGCGCTGTGATCAAACAGGTAGCAACCGTATTCCGCAGTATCTGAAATTACCACGTTCATTTCATATAGCTTCTTACGCGCAATGAGGTTGGCAATCAGCGGTGTCTCGTGCAGCGACTCGTAGTACGCAGACTCTTCAATGATCCCGGCTTCCACCATGGTCTCATAAGCTAGTTCAACACCGGCACGCACAAAGGCCACCATCAGGATTCCCTTATCAAAATAATCCTGCTCGGAAATTTCCTCGCTGCTGATCTGCTGTTTCTCAAAAGCGGTCTCAGCGGTAGCAGCACGCCACTTCAAAAGGTTTTCATCACCATTATCCCAATCGGCCATCATGGTGCTGGAGAAGTGACCGGACATGATATCGTCCTGGTGCTTCTGGAACAGCGGACGCAACAGTCGCTTTAACTCTTCCGATAAGTCAAAGGCTTTAATCTTCGCCGGGTTGCTCAACCGGTCCATCATATTGGTAATACCACCGTGCTTGAGCGCTTCAGTAACAGTCTCCCAGCCAAACTGCACCAGCTTGGCTGCATAGCCAGGATCAATACCCTCTTCGATCATTTTGTCATAACAGAGAATCGATCCGGTTTGCAGCACACCACACAGGATGGTCTGCTCTCCCATCAAGTCAGATTTAACTTCAGCGATGGGCGAAGATTCCAACACACCAGCGCGATGACCACCGGTGCCTACCGCCAGGGCTTTGGCAATTTTCAGGCCGTCACCATTAGGATCGTTCTCTCGGTGCACGGCGATCAGGGTAGGCACACCGAAGCCACGCACATATTCCGCACGAACTTCAGAACCTGGACACTTTGGACACATCATCACTACGGTTATGTTCTTATTAATCTGCATGCCCTCTTCCACCAGGTTAAAGCCGTGGGCATAGTCCAGCGTGGCGCCATCTTTCATTAAAGGCATCACCGCACTGACCACAGCGCTGTGCTGCTTATCCGGTGTCAGATTCATTACGATATCTGCGTCTGGAATCAACTCTTCATAAGTGCTGACATTGAAACCGTTTTC
>Ga0055584_100003087_pt1 | contig 16466 bp, 13 predicted proteins | sample OSDHelmetaG_FD_58716 | JGI IMG/M metagenome (GOLD analysis project Ga0055584, IMG submission 58716) | Pelagic marine sediment microbial communities from the LTER site Helgoland, North Sea, for post-phytoplankton bloom and carbon turnover... | ecosystem: Environmental > Aquatic > Marine >... | reverse complement strand
TAGCGGGCAACCCGATCAATTGCAGGTCGAAGGCCCGCCCGGCGTCCCGTAGTGGGTGCCCTCGTCGACCGTGCAGGTCCAGGTCCAGGCCGCCGTCGAGTCCTCGCGGCACCAGTTGGCGGGGTCGTCGTTGGCCACCGCCGTCTCCGCCGACCGCTTCAGCTGCCAGGGGATGCCTGCGTCGTACCCGCCCTCGAGCTGGATGCTGTCCACGATCGTCCCGCCCGTCGGGCTGGGGCACACGATCTGAACGTGCTCGTCGTCGTCGTTGTTGAACCCGATGGACGTGCCGTACTGGAACACGTGGGGCAGCTCGCAGGCGAGGCTGTCGGCGGCGCTGCTGCGCACGAAGACGCCGTATTCACCGGGGTCCAGGGAGACGCCGAAGGGGTCGGCGATGTCCTCGTCGTCGTTGTCGCCGCCGGCGTTGACGTTGCGCACGATGCAGCCGTCGAGCCCCACCCGGGCGGCCGACACATTCTTCACCTCGAACCACTCCTCGTTGGTACCCAGGGCCGTGTCGGCGCGCACCAGGATCTCCGTGATCACGAGGTCCCCCAGCTCCGGGTGCGGGTCCGGGACCGGGCACGGCGGGTTGGGCTCGCCGGGCGTTCCCCAGGCCCGCGTCGTGACGGGCGGATCGTCGGCCGTGGTCTCGTCGTAGTAGAGGTCGGCGTCGGCGGCGAGGCAGTAGTTGTCGGGGTCGTCGTTGCCCTCGTCGTCCAGCGAGCCGGGGTCCACCTGCAGCGAGCGTCCCTTGTGGACGGCGCCGTAGTCGCTCCAGTTGAAGACGATCTCGTCGATGGTCACCAGCGACTTGCCGACCGGGCACTCGATCCACAGCCGCTGAGGCTCGCTGTTGTTGAAGCCCAGGCTCGAGTACGGGTAGTCGGCCAGCAGCGAGCCATCGTCCGTGATGGCCAGGTCGGTCTTCGACAACAGCAGCTGCCCGCCCGCCGGGATGACGGTGTCGCCCAGCTCGGCGTCCAGGGTGTGGGTCACGGGGTCGCCGTCGCCGCCCACCGCGAGGTCGTTGAGCACGCAGGTGCGGACGTCCACGGGGCCATCGCCGGGGTTGTGCAGCTCGAACCACTCCCGGAGGCCGTCGGGGTCGTCGATGAGGATCTCGCTGAACACCACGTCGCCCGCGACCGACGGGATGGGCCCGCCCAGCTGTTCGCAGATGGTCTCGGTCCCCGGCGTGCCGTAGTCGGGCGTGCCGTCCACGAACGCAAACTGCGTGTTGTCCTGGGCCGGCGCCGGGCACCAGTTCGCGGGGTCGTCGTTGGCGGTGGCGTCGGGCGCGACGGTCAGCTGCCAGCTTCGCCCGCGGGTGAAGTCCGGCCAGACGTCGAACGAGACGGCGTCGACCAGCTGCCGGGAGCCCGCCCCGTCGGGGCAGAGCAGCGCCACCGACTCGGACTCGTCCTGGTGGTTCATGGTGACGTCGCTGCCCCAGTTCACGTCGACCGGGACCTGCTCGTTCCCGTCGAGGAACGCCGCGGCGCCCAGCAGCGCGACGGCTCCGGGGGCGAGGTCCACGGGCACGGTGATCGTGAAGTCGTGCTCCGCCGTTCCCCCGTCCACGACCTGGCAGCCCCGCAGGTCTACGTCGTTGTCGGTGACGTTGACGATCTCCACGAAGTCGGGCCGGGTGGCGTTGCTGTAGGCCAGGACCTCGGTGATCACGAGCGAGCCCACGTGGACCTCCTCGAGGATCACGTCGTCGTCGTCGTCGCCGCTGCCCGTCGTGGTGCAGGCGGAGATCGGCAGGGCGAGCAGGGCCAGGGCCAGCAGACTGAGAGCGCGCAAGAAACGAAGCATCAACGGGTCCTCCGGCGGGTCTGACGCAGCATGCAGCGTCGCCAACCACCCCACGCGGGTCGTCACAGGCCCGCGGGAGGGGGGACTTTACGGCAGCAGCGCGTTCCACGGCGCGGACCACACCGAGTCGATGGCGTCCTGGGCCGCAAAGATCTCCAACAAGGAGGCGAATCGCGGGTGCGAAGCGAGGGTCGCCGAGTCCCCAACGCTGACGTGCAAGCAACGCGCGCGGCTGAGCGCGACGGTGAGCCGCCGCCCATCGGCGACGAAGCCCAGGTCCCCCGACTCGTTGCTGCGAACCCAGGAGCAAACGACCACATCGCGCTCCCGGCCCTGAAACGCGTTGACGGTGTTGACGTCGATGTCCGGCAGCTCGAGTCGCAGGCGCTGCACCTGGGCCGAATAGGGGGCGACGACGGCGATGGACTCGGCGGGGACGCCGGCGTCGCGGAGCTGCTGCACGACGGCGACCACGAGGCGCCGCTCGCCGGGGTTGTGGAGGCTGGCGGTGACGGGGTCCCGCTCCTCGGCGAAGTCGGCGCCCGCGTGGTCGAGCCAGAGCGTCGGGCGGCCGGTGAGGGGCGTTGGAGCGACGCCGGCGAGATCCTGGGCGAGGGCGTCGGCGACGGCGGGGTGGGGGGTCAGTTCCCCGGAGTACACGTCGTCGACCAGCGCCTGGATCGAGCGGTTCATGCGCCGCTGGACCCGCAGCATCGGCAGGTCCGCGGTGGCCACGAGGCGCTGCATGAGCGAGCGTTCCAGAGGATTGCCGGGCTGCTTGACCACCGGGCCGAGCTGCTCGGGATCACCGACCAGGACCAGCCTCTCGACCGACGGGGCGGCCGCCCAGATCGCCGGCTCGATGGCCTGGGTCGCCTCGTCGACGATGGCGACGGGCAGCGGCGGCCAGCCGTCGGTGTCCTGGCGCGCGAAGGTGCCCAGGGTCGAGGCGACGACGTCGGCGCGGTCGATCTCATCGCGGCGGGCTTGATCGAGCAGCCGGCGGCGCTCGTAGGCCAGGCGCTTGCGCTCGCCGCCGGCGGCCCGGGATCGGTCGCCCCCCAGCTTGTCGAGATCCCGGCCGAGCGCGTCGAGGGCAGGACCCAGGAGGCCCGCGCGGACCCGGGCTTCCAACCCCATGGACTCCACTGCCGGGCGGAAGCGGGCCGGGTGCCCCAGTCGCAAGACGCGAAGCCCGGCCGCCGACGCCCGCTCGGCGAGGTGGTCGACCGCCGCGTTGCTGTCGGCCAGGGCCAGAACCCGCTCGCCCCGCTGCGTCCACGCCTGCAGGAGCGCCACAATCGTGTGCGTCTTCCCGGTGCCCGGGGGGCCGTGGATGCCCGCCAGCGGCGCGTCGAGCGCGGTGGCCGCGGCCGACCGCTGGGACGCTTCGAGCTCGGCGAAGGCAGGGTGATCGACCGGGTCGCCGCCGACGTCCGCGTCGAGCAGCGGCTGCTTGAGCAGGAACCCGTGCAGATCCGCGGCCGCCAGGGCCTTGCGGTAGCGCTCGGTCGTTCGCTGATCGAGGCGCGCCTGCAGCTCGAACGGCCCGGTCATCGACAGCGATCGCGTCGTGACGATCTCGTAGTCGCCGTCTTCGGCGAGGTCGCAGATCGCGTCCAGCCAGCCCTCGCCGCCCAGGGGCAGCAGCCGCACCGGATCGCCCGGCCGGATCCCGTCGTGCCACGGCACCCCACGCTGCAGACGCAGCTCCAGCCGCCGCCGGCCCCAGCCACCCGGGCGGTCGTCGAGCAGGTCGAGCGGGCCCGCCGAGAGCCCCACGATCACGCGATCGGGGAACCGCAGCCCCTGCTGCCGCTCGTGCTCGGCGCGGACGAAGGCGGCTTCGGCCGCGAGCGCGGCGTCGAGGACGGCGAGGTGGGGGTTCTTGGGCATGGAGGGGAATCCGTGGGGCTGAATGCTATGCCTACCCGACTTCTGGAGGCTCGGATGCGCTGGTGGCTGTTGATCGTCGTTTTGCTGACAGGCTGCGCGGCCCGAAAGGCGATGGTCGAGGAGCGCGCGGAGATCGAGGCCGAGGCGGTCGCGGAGGAGGAGTTGCTGGAGGCGACGGGCAAGGGCGACGCCTTGCACGCCATCGCCACGGCGCGGGACCGGCGCGCGGACGCCGAGTCCATCGTCCCCCTCATCCGCCACCGCGATCCCCGGGTGCGCCGGGAGGCGGCGCGGGCGCTGGGGCTGATCGGCGATCCCACGACCCAGGGCACGTTGGAGGCCGCGCTGACCGACGTGGATCTTGCGGTCCGGTCCGACGCGGCCTTCGCGCTGTCGCAGATCTGGGCGTGGGAGCTGGCCAAGGTCGAACGGGTGCGCGCCGAAGCCGCCGCCGAGACTGTGCTCATCGAGACCTTGGGCGGCGCCGTCGATCAGCTGCGGCGCCAGGGGGTGGGGGCCGAGTTCGTGTCCAGCATGGTGCGGGCGCTGGCCGAGTTCGGCGACGGCTCCGACGACGCCATCCGCGAAGTCTGGGGCGACGCCCGGCTGCCCAACGCCGTGCGCGCCGAGGCGTTGCTGGCCGACGCCCTGCGCCAGCGCCGGAAGCTGGCACAGCCGTTCCCCGCCGCCGCTGTCGCCCCCCTCGCCGGAGCCTGGGCCCAGCCCGATCTGCGCTTCGCCGCCGCCTACCTCCTGGGCCGCCTGGTCCCCGCCGACGACGCCCGCGAGCCCCTCGCGGCGCTGCTCCAGGCCGCTTGGCCCGACGCCGACGAAGACGCCCGCGCCTGGCTCCTGCGCGGCGCCGGCCCCCTGGGCGTCAGCGAGCCCATCCTGGCGACCCTCGCCGACGGGTCCCTCCGCCTGCGCATCAACGCCGTCCGCGGCGCCGGCGACCTCCCCAACGCCCTCCTCCTCGCCCTGGAGGACCCCGACCGCTGGGTCCGCGCCGAGGCCTTCGGGGCCCTCGCCCGCACCAACCCCCAGCCGGTCCTCGACCTCGCCGGCGACCTCGTCGACATGCAGGTCCACTCCGACCCCTGGCTGCGCGCCCGCGCCCTCGAAGCCCTCGCCGCCGCCACCGAGCTCGTCCCCCAACGCCGCGCCGTCGCCATGACCGCCATCCAGGAGCCCGACCCCGACGTCCGCGCCGCCGGCTGGACCCTGCTCGGCGCCCTCCCCGACCCCATGGCCCTGTCGGCCCTGCTCGCCGCCGAAGAGCCCGACCGCGGCGCCCAGCTGGCCGTCGCCCTCGCCGTCGCGGGGCGCGAAGAGCCCGAGGTCGAAGCGCGCCTCCGCGAGTGGCTGACGGGCCCGGACCCCGTGATCGCCGCCGTCGCCGCCGACGGCCTGAGCAAGCGCGAAGGCACCCACCTCGCGACCGCGCTGATGGACGCCTGGCGCGCCTTCCCCGGCGAGGCCGAGTGGGAGCGCCGCAAGGCCATCGTCGACGCCCTCGCCGTGCGCGAAGACCTCGATCCTCGCTTCCTCCGCGAGGGCCTCGTCGACCCCTCGGCCCACGTGCGCATCGCGGCCTTCCGGGTGCTGATCGAGCGCAGCGGACGCTCCGCGCTGGACGTCGCCCCCACCGCCCGCACCACGGAGGCCCCGGCCGACGCCTGGTTCGGCGTCGACGACGTCGAGCGCGCCGTCATCACCACGGCCCACGGCGACCTGACCGTGCTGCTCTACCCCCGCATCGCCCCCGCGGCGGTCGCCAACTTCGTTGCCCTGGCCGAAGCCGGCACCTACGACGGCCTGCTCTTCCACCGCGTCGTCCCCGACTTCGTGGTCCAGGGCGGCGACCCCGAGAACACCGGCTGGGGCGGGCCCGGCTACACGATCCGCGACGAGTTCTCCCCCCTGCCCTACGTGCGCGGGACCCTCGGCATGGCCCGCTCGGACAAGGACACGGCCGGCTCCCAGTGGTTCATCACCCACTCCGCCCAGCCCCACCTCGACGGCCACTACACGGCGTTCGGTCAGCTCCTGCTGGGCTGGGACGCCCTGACCGCCCTGCGCGGCGACGACGTCATCGAGTCCGTCCGCATCGTGCGCAAGCCCCGGAGCGCCCCATGATCCCGCCGTTCACCGACCCCGATCTCAGCAACCAGGTGGCCGTCGTCACCGGCGCCGGCGCCGGCATCGGCCGCGCGGTCGCTCGCGCCCTGGACGCGCGAGGCGCCCGGGTCTGGTTGGTGGGCCGCACCGAAGCGAAGCTCCAGGAGACCGCATCGACGATGGAGCGGGCGACCGTCTACGTCGCCGACGTCGCCGATCAGGGGGCGATGGAGGCCTTCGCCGCACGGGTCGCGGCCGAGGCCGACGGAGTCCAGGTGCTGGTGAACAACGCGGCGATCCTGGGGCCCGTGGCCCGCCTCGCGGAGTACCCGCGCGAAGCCCACGACGACGTCATGCGCATCAACGTCGGAGGCACGTTCGGGCCAACCCAGGCGTTGCTCGGACTGCTCAAAGCCGGGAAGCCGGCGACGGTGATCAACCTATCGTCGGGCGTTGGCCGCACGGGCCGCGCCAGCTGGGGCGCCTACGCCGCCAGCAAGTTCGCCGTCGAAGGGCTGACGCAGGTCTGGGCCGACGAGCTGCGGGGTGAAGGCGTCGCCGTGAGCGCCGTGAACCCCGGCGGAACGCGCACGGCCATGCGCGCCGCGGCGAAGCCCGACGAGGACCCTCAGGTCCTGCCGACCCCGCAGGACGTCGTCCCGGCGTTCTTGTGGCTGCTCAGCCCCGAGGCTCGAGCGATGGGCGTCAGCGGGGTCTCGATCGACGCCCGCGACTTCATGCCCTGATCAGCCTTCGACGCGGTCCTGGAACGCGACGCCGGTGGCGATGATCTGGAAGGTCTGACCCTGCTTCTCCGGCATGACGTCGGGCTTGGCCGACTCGCCCTCGAAGTGCGCCACCGTGTCGGGGTCGATGGCGACCTCCTGCAGCGTGCCCTGGATCTTCGCCCACTGACCGGCGCCGTCCTTCGCCACCGCGAAGCCGTGCTCCTTGACGGTCACCCGGATGTTCTTGTCGCCATCGCTGACGACCATCCAGCAGCCGGCCTTCTGGCAGACGTCGAGGACCGTGCCCTCCACGAGGACCTCCTTGCCGGCGAACGGGGCGGGCTCGGCCAGCAGGTCCTTGGCCTTGATCGAGTCGGTCAGCGTGAACTGCTCGCCGAAGTGGGACCAGGTGATCTCGGTCGGCATCTTCGCCGCGCCGCCCGACTCGGTGCCGACGGGGTCAGCCGCCGACGGGACGGGCTCGACGCCCGGCGGGTTCGGGCCAGCCTGCTCGACGGTGGGGGTGGAGCAGGCGGCGAGGCCAAGGGCAGCGACGAAGAGGAGCGAACGCGTCATGGTGGTTCCTTCCGGGGATCGGCCCCGTGTGGGTCTCCTACCACAGATCACCCACGACTCCGGAATGATCCAGGTCTTCTCACGCGCGAGTGAATAAACGAGTGGGGTGGGGCGTCTCGATCTGCAAGCGGGTCCTCAGGCCTGCCTGCACCCCCGGGGAGGACCGTGCGCCGACGCTATTGCAGCCGCTGTCTCCAGACGTTCGGGTCCCCCGCGGACCCCGACTTCTGCGCTCGTCCGACCTGCGATCGCCACCGTCCCCCCGACGGGTGGCCAGCGTTCCTGTCCTACGCCGACGTCATCGCCGACCGCTACGAAGTGCAGGAGATCCTCGGGGCCGGAGGCGCCGGCATCACGTACCGCTGCCGCGACGCCCGCAACAACGACGTCGTGGCCGTGAAGCTGCTGCACTCCGACCGCAGCACCGGCGTCCTCGCCCACCGCCTCGCCATCGAGGGCGAGGTCCTGGAGCTCCTGCACCACGACCACATCGTCCCGTTTCGCGCCTTGAACCTCGTGGGCCCGACGGTCTACCTCGTCACCAACTGGATGCCCGGCGGGAGCCTGGACTCCTGGATCCGCAAGCACGGCGAGCTCTCGCCCGAGGGGGTCCTGGAGATGGGGCGGCAGCTGGCGCTGGCGCTCGACTACGTCCACGCCGGCGGGATCATCCACCGCGACCTCAAGCCCGGAAACGTGCTGCTGGAGATCGCCGACGACACCACCCCGGTGGTGCGACTGGGCGACTTCGGCATCGCCCGCTTGTTCAAGGAGCGCAACCCGATGCCGGGCCTCACCCGGACCGGCGCCTTCATCGGCACGCCCGAGTACGCGGCGCCCGAGCAGCGCCGCGGCGAAGCGTCGGTGGGGCCCGCCGCGGACTCGTTCGCGCTCGGTGCCCTGCTTCACTACTCCGCCTGCGGGGTGGGCCTGCACCGCCGCGAGGAGATCCTGGACTGGCAGGCCTTCCGCGACCGCGAGTGGGACCCCGCGGACCGCCCCCGCCTGACGGAGTGGCTGGGCTCCCCGTCCGACGAGTTGAGCCTTCTGGACGAGGTGATCGACGCCCTGATGCACACCGATCCCCGGCTGCGTCTGGACATGGCCGGGGCCGCCCTCCGCCTGGGGGCAGACCCCGCCGCGCTGGCCCCCCACGACCTCTTGACCTTCTCGCCGCCGTCGCTGGTGACCTCGGCCGACCACGACCTGGACGCCATCGACCTCGTGGCCGCCGCCGGGTTCGACGCCCTGGTCCCCGGCGACGACGAGGACTCGACGGGCGACCGCACGCTGCTGGGGCCCCTGATGCCCTCACCGGTCGCCGACCGCGAGCCGCTGCTGGAGCTGCCGTCCATGGGGCTCGTCACCCGCAACGCCAGCGAGGACTGGGAGTACGAGGACCTCGAGTGGCCGCCCGCCGACGTGCAGCGCAACCGACGGCACGGCCGGCTGCTGCTCCTGCTCGCCGTTCTCCTGGGCGTCGCGCTGGCCTACCCCGGTGGCCCGGCCGCGATGCCGGGGGCCGACCGCCTCGCTGGCCTGCACGACTCGGTCGGAGCCTTCACCGCGAAGCTGAGCCTGCCCGCCCCGACGTCGACGCTCCGCCCGCCCCCCAAGAAGAAGCCCGCCCTCGCGGTGCCGTCCTCCCAGGCGAAGCCGGCCAGGACCAAGGCCCGCCGGGGCCCCACCCACCGGACCGCGAGCGCGACCTCCAGCCCCGAGGCCAGGTCGAACCCGAAGTCGAAGGCCGGGTCGAAGGCCGGGTCGAAGGCCGACTCGAAGCCGCCGCCCAAGCCGACGCCCACGCCCCGCTCCGAGCCCTCGCCGGAACCCGACCGCGTGGCCGTGGCGGCCGAGCCTCGGGCGCTCGCCGAACGCGTCGCGGTCCCTGCGCCGGCCCCGCCGGAGCCCACCCCGCCCCCTGCGGAGCCCGTCGACGAACCCGCCTCGGAGCCATCTCCGGCGGCGATCACGTCACGCCAGCCAGCCCCTGAGGCCATCGCCTCGACGGAGCCCCCACCCGACCGCCGGGAGCACATCGACCGCATCGAGCGGGTCGCCGGCGGCCAGCGCGACTCCATCCTGGCCATCCCCGGCGATGAGCCGGCCGACTCCGCCCCCCTCGACGCCGAGCGCGAGCGCTACGAGAAGCTGGCCCGGCTTCGTCGGCTGCAGTCCGACGCCGACCGCCGCGCCGAGGCGTACGCCGAGCAGGCCCGTCGCCAGCACGCCCGGACATCCGCCCAGATGGAGCGCTGGACCGAGTCCCAGCGACGCGCGAGGGAGCTGCAGGACGAAGAGGACGCAGGGGTCGCCGACAACAGCGTGCCCGGCGTCGGCATTCCGCCCCAGGACCCGTTCTGCAATTGACGGACGGCGCGGCGGCGCGCCCGGCGGACTACTTGCGGCCGCGAGGACCGAAGGCGGCGGCCAGCTGCGCGATGCGGCGGCCTTCCGTGTTGCTGCCGACCCGCCAGTGGGCCTGGGCCGCGGCCTTGTAGGCCGCCACGGCTTCGACGTAGTTGCCGGCTTGCCGCCACTGGTGGCCGATGCGCTCGCTGTTGAGCCCGTCGGCGGCGAGGTTCTGCGCGAGCCACTGAGCGACGCGCGAGTGGACCTCCGCCGTGCCGTAGAGCTCCGTCGTGCTCGACGCGGCCTCGGCGCCTCCCACGACCCGCCAGTGGTCGCCGATGAGCCGGAACTTGAAGATGCCTTCGCGGGCGCCGTACTCGAGGCAGCTCAGCACGTTGGCCCGCCCCAGGGGCAGGCAGCCCAGCAGCAGCTCGACTTCGGGGTGATCCACGAGCTTCGCGAGCCACGCCAGGAACTGCGGCATCATCGGCGGGAGCCCGCCGCCCACGGTGCCCTCGCCCGACAGGCTCACCCGCCACCGGGCGCCTTCACGCTTCGCGCGGCCCTCGGCCTGCTCGAGGAGCAGCAGCGGGAACAGCCGCCCCGGCACGCCGCCGCTCTGGTCGCGGAAGCTCTGGGCCGCGGCGTCGCGGACTTCCAGGTCTTCGGGGTCGTCGGTCTCCGGCTCCAGCAGGGCCCGGACGTGGCCAATGTCCAGCGGAGGCAGGCCGACGTTGAAGAGGCGGTCGGTGTCTTCGGGGATGCGCGGCGCGAGCGGCGGCATGGCCCGGCCCGACAGCACCACGATGAGGCGGTGGGTGCCCTTGGCGGCCGCTTCGGCGGCGCGGTGGATGCGGGCCCAGGCGGGCGCGTCCAGGGCTTCCATCGAGTCGAAGAGCAGGACGGTCGGGCCGTGGAACTGATCCAGCGCCTGCTCCACCAGGTTCGCCGGGGGGGCGCCCTGAGGATCGCAGGCGGGCGGGTCAAACCAGCCGGCGAGGGCCGTACGGCCCAGATCCGGCAGGCAGAACGCCGAGTGCACTGTGATGTCGCCCTCGGCCTCGGCCTGCTCGCGCCAGGACTCCAGGAGCCGCGTCTTGCCGAAGCCTTCGCGGGCCAGCAGCCGCACCACGGACCCCTTGCCCTGCTTCAGCTCGATCATCCGCTTGCGGAAGAAGGAGTTGAACGGGTCCCGGCCGACGTAGGCCGGCGGGGGGCACGACCACGGCTGCGCAACGTCGCGGGGGGCGGGCTTCACAAGCTCGCCCAGGGCGGTACGCACCTGCGTGATGGTCTCGAAGCGGTCCTCGGGCTCCCACTTGAGCAGGCGACCCACAACGTCTTCGACCACGCCGGGCACGTCGGGCAGCCAGGACGAAACCGGCTGCGCGCGGCCGACCTTGTAGGCCTTGCGAAGCTCCGCGATGGAGTGCCCGGGCAAGGCCTTGCGCTCGGTCAGCGCCATGTAGATCAGCGCGCCCAGCGAGAACTGGTCCGCGGCCTTGCTGACCGTGAAGCCTTCGACCAACTCCGGGGCCACGAAGCCCCAGCGGGACTCCAGATCCTCGCGGAGCGGCTCGTGCTCGCGCAGTCCCTGACCCAGGCCCGGCCCCACGAGCACGGCCCGGCCCGTGGGCAGGACACGCACGTTGGCGGGCTTGACGTCGAGGTGAGCGAGGCCGGCCTCGTGCATCGCTTCCAGCGCGTCGAGCAAGGACGCCACGATGGGCCCGAGGAAGCGCCACCGAGCTTCGAAGCCCGCGCGCTCGGGGATGGGCTGGCGGTTGAGCCAGTCCCACAGCTCCGGAGCCCGCACCCGCTCAGAGATCAGCCAGGCATCGCCCCGCGTCTCCTTCATGCCGATGACGCGGCCCAGCGACGGGTGGTCGAGGGCCTTGAGCGTGTTGGTCAGCCCGCGCAGGCGCTGCAGATCGTTGCGACTCGGCGCAGGCACGCGGCCCAGGACCACGTCGCGATCGCCCTTGTTGTCGTGGGCAGCCACGATGTCGTGACCGGCCATCTGCCGGAAGACTTCGGTGACGCGGTAGCGGCCACCAACCAGTGCGGGGCGGTAGGTCTCGATGGGAGGCATCCTATCAGCGGGCGTCGGAAGGATCCTTGGGGGGGCCCGTGAGGAGCAGCCCGCCCGTTGCCAAGAGGACCAGTACACCGCCGCCAATGCCCCACGCAACGGAGGGTTCGGCCTCGACGCCGACGGCGAAGATTCCGATCAGCGCGACGAGGTTGTTGGCGGCGTGTCCCAAGATGGGCGCCACGAGGCTGCCCGTGCGCCAGCGCAGCCAGCCCAGCAAGAGGCCGATCGGAAACACGGCCACCGCGTGCAGCGGGTCCAGGTGGTAGGCCCCGAACAACGCCGACGTGAGCAGCCAGACGCCGAGCGGCGGAAGGTGGTCGCCCAGCGCATCCCAGAGCAGACCGCGGAAGATCAGCTCCTCCACCAGCGGCGCCAGGACCACGACCGACAGCGCGAGCAGGACCCGCGGCAGCACCGCCCCCTCCAGCAGTGCCCCCGCCACTCCGACCAGCCCGGCATCCGAGAAGATCCAGCGGCCGTTGAGCCACTCGGCGATCCACGACGTGGGTCCGCCCACGGCAACGCCCACCACCAGCGCGGCGAGCGCCGCCCCTGCCGCCGGCGGGGCGAGCGGACGCGTCGCCGCCGGATCTCGATCCCCCACGCGCGTGAAGAGCGCCACCAGCCCCGCGAAACCGAGCATCTGCAGGGTCGTCACCGGCCCCAGAAACCAGGGGTCCCAGATCAAGGTGTCCATCGCCTCTGGCGGCGCGTCCGGCCCCAAGAGAATCCCCGCGACGATCGCGGCGCAGACCATGAGCACGAAGACCCACCCCGCCGTCGCGATCACGAACAGCACCGACAGCAGCCCGCCCGCAAGGGGGCGGCGGCGGAGGTCGGGGACGGGCGAGTAGGGGGCAGTCACGGAGGGCGATCCTACGGCCCGGCCGCCCGGTCGGAGAGGTGGCGCCCACAAATGCGGACAGCTATTGATCGCGACCGGAGGAACCTGGCCGTGACGGCGACCCCAACCGCCCTGCCCGTCCACCCTTTTGAGGGCGCCGACGGGGTCTTGAAGCAGATCGGCGACACGCCGCTCGTGCGGCTGCGTCGTCTGCCCTACCCGCAGATCAGCGAGGGCGTGCAGATCTGGGCGAAGCTCGAAGGCTGCAACCCCGGCGGCTCGGTCAAGGATCGACCGGCGCTGTCGATGGTCCTGGACGCCGTGCGGCGCGGAGTGCTCGAGCCGGGCATGCGGATCCTGGACGCCAGCTCGGGCAACACGGGCATCGCCTACGCGATGATCGGGGCGGCCATGGGCTTCGACCTGACGCTCTGCCTGCCCAAGAACGCCAACGCCGAGCGCAGGGCGATCCTGCGGGCCTACGGGGCGGAGATCGTGGACACCTCGCCCCTGGAGGGCAGCGACGGCGCCATCCGCAAGGCCCGCGAGCTGCATGCGGCTCACCCCGGCAAGTACGTCTACCTGGACCAGTACGGCAACGACGCCAACTGGCAGGCCCACTTCGGCAGCACGGGCCCGGAGATCTGGGAGCAGACCGGCGGCCGGGTGACCCACTTCGCGACCACGCTGGGCACCTCGGGCACGTTCATGGGCGTCACCCGCTACCTCAAGTCCCGCAACCCGGCCATCCACTGCGCCGCGGTCCAGCCCGACTCCCCATTCCACGGCCTCGAGGGGCTCAAGCACATGGAGACGGCCATCGTGCCGCCCATCTGGCGCGCCGACGAAGCCGACGAGCACCTGGGCGCCCCCACGGAGATCGCGTTCGAGCTGGTGCGCCGGGCAGCCAAGGAAGAGGGGCTGCTGATCGGCCCGTCCGGCGGCGGCGCGCTGTGGGCCGCCATGGAACTGGGCAAGCGCCTGGATGAAGGGGTGATCGTCACGGTCTTCCCCGACGGCGGCGAGCGCTACCTGTCCGAGCCGCACATCTGGGGAGACCGCGCATGACGCTCCGCATCGCCAAGGGCGCCCTCGCGCGGATGCACGCGCACGTCGAGGAGGGCTTCCCCCACGAGGTCATCGGCCTCGTCGTCGGCAGCCGCGACGCGTGGGAGGCGACCGAGGTCGTGCCCCTGGTCAACGAGCGGGCCGACTCCGCGCACAACCGATACAAGGTCAGCGGGCTGGTGCTCATGCGCGCCGAGCAGGCCGTCGAAGCCCGGGGCCTGGAAGTCGTGGGCTACTACCACTCGCACCCCGACCACCCGTCCCAGTACAGCGAGTTCGACCGCGACCACGCGCTGCCGAACATGAGCTACCCGATCGTCTCGGTGCGCGACGGCGCCGTGGCGGACACTCTTTCGTGGCGCCTGACGGACGACCGCAGCGCCATGGAGCCCGAAGACCTCGAGGTCTTCTAGCTTCCGTTCCCTTGACCCCACGGCGCCCTCGCGGCGTCCCCCTTCGGAGCCCCGCCATGGCCATCAACATCCAGATCCCCACCGCCCTGCGCAGCTACGCCGACGGGCAGGCCTCGGTCGACGTCGAAGGCGACACGGCGGGCGACGCGCTCAACGCACTCATCGCGACCTACCCCAACCTGGGCAACCACCTGCGCAACGCCGACGGCGCGCTGCGGTCCTTCGTCAACGTCTACTTGAACGACGAGGACATCCGGTACCTGGGCAAGGAGGCGACCGAAGTGAAGGCCGGCGACACGCTGACGATCGTCCCGTCGATCGCGGGCGGGCTCTGGGCATGACCGACGTCACCGACCTGCCGGAACTCAACAAGGACGAGATCGCGCGGTACTCGCGCCACCTGATCCTCCCGAACATCGGGATGGAGGGGCAGCGGAAGCTGAAGGCTGCGTCCGTGCTCTGCGTGGGCACCGGCGGACTCGGCTCGCCGCTGCTCATGTACCTGGCGGCGGCGGGCGTCGGACGCATCGGCATCGTGGACTTCGATGTGGTCGATCACAGCAACCTGCAGCGGCAGGTGATCCACGGCACGTCGACGCTGGGCAAGAGCAAGCTCGTGTCCGCCAAGGCCCGGATCCACGACATCAACCCCCACGTGCAGGTCGACTGCTACGAGACGTTCCTGACGTCGGACAACGCGCTGGAGATCTGCGCGCCCTACGACGTCATCGTCGACGGCACCGACAACTTCCCCACGCGTTACCTCGTCAACGACGCCTGCGTGATCCTGGGCAAGCCCAACGTCTACGGCTCGATCTTCCGGTTCGAAGGCCAGGCGACGGTCTTCAACTACCAGGGCGGGCCGCACTACCGGGACCTGTACCCCGAGCCCCCGCCGCCGGGCCTGGTGCCCAGCTGCGCGGAGGGCGGCGTGTTGGGGATCCTCCCCGGCGTCATCGGCTGCATCCAGGCGACGGAGACGCTCAAGGTCCTGCTGGGCGTGGGCGAGACGCTGGCGGGCCGGCTGCTGCTGTACGACGCCCTGAACATGACCTTCCGCACGTTCAAGCTGCGCAAGAACCCCGACACCCCGCCGGTCACGGAGCTCATCGACTACGAGCAGTTCTGCGGCATCCCGGTGGGTGTCGAGAGCGTCGGCGAGTCCGCCGCGAAGGAAGGCTTCGCGCGGCTCGACGTGAAGGCGATCAAAGCGAAGCAGGACGGCGGCTGGGCTCCGTTCGTGCTCGACGTCCGCAAGCCCCACGAGTGGGACATCGTGAACATCGGCGCCGACGTGCGGATCGCTCACGAAGACGTGGGCGCACACCTCGACCAGATCCCGACAGACCGCCCCATCCTCGTGCACTGCAAGATGGGCGGGCGCTCGGCCAAGGCCGCCGCCGTGCTGGCCGAGAACGGCTACACGGACGTCACGAACATGGAGGGCGGCATCACCGCCTGGGCCACCGAGATCGACACGAGCCTGCCGACGTACTGAGGGGTGCGACCGCGCACACCCCCCGCTACACTCCGCGCCCGCCCGCAACGGGCCGTGCATTCCGGAGAACCACGATGAGCCTTCAGGTCCGCAGCCCCGCCCCCGACTTCACCCTCCCCGCCCTGCTGGGCAACGAGGAGACCTCGATCTCGCTGAGCGCGCACAAGGGCAAGTGGGTCGTGTTCGCCTGGTACCCCAAGGACGACACCGCGGTGTGCTTGTCGGAGCTGCCGGTCTTCTCGTCGCTGAAGTCGGACCTGACCGAGCGCAACGCCGTGCTCCTGGCCGCCTCGACGCAGGATGTGGACAGCAAGAAGGCGTGGGTCGCCGGCGACCTGGGCAGCCTGGACATCCCCCTGGGCGCCGACGTGGGCGGCAAGGTGGCGGCCGACTACGGCATCCTGTTGGACATGGGCCTGAGCCTGCGGGCCACCTTCATCATCGACCCGGAGGGCATCCTGCGGTGGCAGTGCGTGCACGACCTCCCCATTGGCCGCAACTCGGGCGAGATCGTCCGGGTCCTGGACGCGCTTCAGACCGGCGGCGCCTGCCTGGTCGACTGGACCCGGTAGACCGAGTCGGTCGGCCGGCCTCGCGGGGCCTTCCTCGCGGCGGACGGCGCGCTCATGGCTGAAGCGGGCTCATCCTGGTGGGACTCCCGTCCCTGGGCGGCGGCGTGGGCCAACCCGCCCCAGTGGGACGGCGTGGCGCTGTACGACGTGCTGCACCTGCTCATGCTGTTCGTGGCGGCGGTCGCGTTTGGTTTGGCGCTGCGTCGATCAGGCTTGCGCTGGCGTGACGGGGCGCTGTACCTGGGGCTCTGCGCGCTGGGCGCGGTGGGGTCACTGGTGGCGTTCGACGCCATCGGGCAGCACGCGTTTTCGGCCCACGAGAACCAGGTCCATGGGGTCTTCCTCGGCGAGATCGGGCAGTTCCCCCTTACGCCGATGGAGGTCCCGACGGCGCTCCGGCTGAGCTACCTGCTGGCCGGGCGGTTCAGCCAGAGCATGACGATGTTCGTTGGGGCGGCGCTGCTGCTGGGGGGCCTCGCGCC
>Ga0055584_100003086_pt1 | contig 16466 bp, 7 predicted proteins | sample OSDHelmetaG_FD_58716 | JGI IMG/M metagenome (GOLD analysis project Ga0055584, IMG submission 58716) | Pelagic marine sediment microbial communities from the LTER site Helgoland, North Sea, for post-phytoplankton bloom and carbon turnover... | ecosystem: Environmental > Aquatic > Marine >... | reverse complement strand
CCGCGTCGTCGTCGTCCACCGCGTCGTCGTCGTCCACCGCGTCGTCGTCGTCGCCGGCCGCGCAGTCGGGCACGCCGTCGTTGTCGGCGTCCGGGAAACCGTCCACCAGGTCGCCGTCGCAGTCCGAATCGGTGCCGTCGCACAGCTCGGGCGCGCCGGGGAACACCGCGTCGTCGCCGTCGTCGCAGTCCGTGCCCGCGTCGACCCCATCGCCGTCGGCGTCGAGGTCGATGCAGTCGGGGTCCCCGTCGCCGTCGAGGTCAGCGAACCCGTCCACCAGGCTGCCGTCGCAGTCGCTGTCCACCGCGTCGCACAGCTCCGGAGCGTTGGGGAAGACCGTGGCGTCGAGGGGATCGCAGTCCAAGGCGTCGGGGAACACGTCCCCGTCGTCGTCGGGGTCCGTGCAGTCCGGGTCCCCGTCGGTGTCCGTGTCGTCGAACTCGTCGATCAAGGAGCCGTCGCAATCGCTGTCGATGTTGTCGCAAACCTCGGTCTGGGTGGGGAACACCGTCGCGTCGGTCGGCTCGCAGTCCACCGCGTCGGGGAAGCCGTCGCCGTCGTCGTCGAGGTCCGTGCAGTCCGGGTCGCCGTCGCCGTCGGTGTCCGCTTCGCCGTCGACGAGGTCGCCATCGCAATCGCTGTCCACCGCGTCGCACAGCTCCGGGGCCCCGGGGAAGATGGCGGCGTCGCCGTCGTCGCAGTCCGTCGACGGGTCGAACCCGTCGCCGTCGGTGTCCGCGTCGATGCAGTCGGGGATGCCGTCGGAGTCGGCGTCGGGGAACGTGTCGGCCAGGTCTCCATCGCAGTCCGAGTCCAGCTGGTCGCACGCTTCGGGGGCGCCGGGGTAGGTCAGCGGGTCGGCGTCGTTGCAGTCGGCCGACGCGTCGCTGCCGTCGCCGTCGGCGTCGTCGTCGATGCAGTCGGGCAGCAGGTCGCCGTCCAGGTTGGCGAACTCGTCCACCAGGCTGCCGTCGCAGTCGCTGTCGACCGCATCGCAGCCTTCGATCGCCCCCGCGTACTGCGTGTTGTCCAGGGGCGCACAGTCGGTGGCGTCGGGGTCGCCGTCGCCGTCGTCGTCGGCGTCGTTGCAGTCGGGATCGTCGTCGTTGTCGAGGTCGGGGAACTCGTCGGCGAAGCTTCCGTCGCAGTCGCTGTCGATGGCGTCGCACAGTTCCGGCGCGCCGGGGTACGCCGCCGCGATGGTGGGCTCGCAGTCGCTGACGTCGGCGAATCCGTCGCCGTCGTCGTCGACGTCCGTGCAGTCCGGCTCGCCGTCGCCGTTGGTGTCGACGTCCTCGTCCACGAGGCTGCCGTCGCAGTCGCTGTCCAGCGCGTCGCACAGCTCCGGGGCCCCGTTGAAGACGGCGTTGTCGGCCGGCGCACAATCGGTGGCATCAGGGTCGCCGTCGCCGTCGTCGTCGAGGTCGTTGCAGTCGGGGTCGTCGTCGCCGTCGAGGTCGGCGAACTCGTCGGCCACGCTGAGATCGCAGTCGCTGTCGACGGCGTCGCAGAGCTCGGGGGCGCCGGCGTAGACCGACGCGTCGGTGGGCCCGCAATCGGTGGTGTCGGGGTCGCCGTCGTTGTCGTCGTCCAGGTCCGTGCAATCGGGATCCAAGTCCCCGTCGGTGTCGGGGAACTCGTCCACCAGGCTGCCGTCGCAGTCCGAGTCGACGGCGTCGCACAGCTCGCCGGCGCCGGTGTAGATGGTCGGATCGTTGGGCGCGCAGTCGGTCCCGTCGGGGTCGCCGTCGCCGTCGGAGTCGACGACGGAGATCACGGTGAACAGGTGCGTGCCTTCGTGGTCCCAGGTCTGCCCGCCGTAGAACCAGCGGCCGTGGCGCTGCGCGGGGCCCGATGTGGGATCGAACCGCACCCGCACCCGCCAGTGGTAGGCCGTCGCGGCGGCCAGCTGGTCGACGGTCTCCGTCAACTCGACCCCCGCGAGCCCCGCGTCGACGTACGGGCTGGTGACGAAGCCGGTGCCGTCGAACGGCGCGCCCAGGGGCTTCGCCTCGATCTCCAGGGCCACCCGGCCGCGCCCGCCGCTGCCGCGCGCCAGCTGCCAGATGTCGAAGCCCGTCGTCGTCGATGCCCCCCACGACGGGATCGGCGTGACCTCACCCACCTGACGCGCCTGCGCGGGCGTGGCGACCGGTTGGGTGTCGTCGGCCGTGTTGCCCAGCCAGACCTGCCAGGCGCCCTCTTCGTTCTGGCCGTCGGTGAAGCCCGGCCGCCCGATCAGCGCGTCGCCGAAGCCGTCGCCGTTGACGTCGCCGGCAAACGCCACCGACAGCCCCAACTCGTCGTCGGTGTCGTTGGACTGGGGCGCGACGGGCGAGCTGGATGGCCCGCCGGCGGCGCCGGACCACAGGTACCAGCGGCCCTCGCGTGTCTGGCTGCTCGTGTAGCCGGGCGCGCCGGCGATCAGGTCCGAGTAGCCGTCGCCCTGCACGTCGCCCGCCGACGCCAGGGACCAGCCCATCTCCGCGTCGATGGCATTGCTCTCCAGCGTCACGTCGGGGGTCGTCGACAGGCCCGTCAGCGAGCCGAAGAACACGAAGATCCAGCCTTCACGGAACTGGCCGTTGTCGGCCCACGGCGCGCCGACGGCGAGGTCGGCGAATCCGTCGCCGTTGACGTCGCCCCCGAACCCCAGCGAGCGGCCAGCCCGCACGCCGTGCATGTCGGACTGCCAGGTCCAGGCGGGGGTCGCCGCCGGCCCCGCGGGGCCGCCGTAGAACACGTAGCTCTGGCCTTCGTCGAACTGCACGTCGTCGTAGAACTCGGCCGCCACCGCCAGGTCGGCGTAGCCGTCCCCGTTGACGTCGCCGGCGCCGGACACCGCGTTGCCGAACTGGGCGTTGGCCTGGTCCGACTCGGCGGACCACACCGCGGTGGTCGCGGGGCCCGACGGGCTGCCCAGGTAGGCGAACGCGCGGCCCTCATCGGCCTCGCCGTTGTCCCAGAGCGGAGCCCCGAAGACCAGATCCTGGAACCCGTCGGCGTCCAGGTCGCCAGCGAACTCCGCCGACCGCCCGAACTCGGCTCCCGTCTGCCCGCCTTCGACCGCCCACAGGGCCGTCGCGCTGAGGCCCGCGGGGCCGCCCGGGTAGACGTAGCCGGCGCCCTCGTCGGCGCCCGCGGCGCCATCGTGCAAGGGCGCCCCCACGAGCAGATCGGCGTACCCGTCGCCGTCGACGTCGCCGCCGCCGCCCACCGACGAGCCGAACTGAGCGCCGGCCTGAGGCCCTTCGAGGATGAGGTGGGGCGTCTCGTCCACGCCCGTGGCGTTGCCCAGGTGCACGAACACCGCGCCGGAGTCGCCCCCCGCGGCGCCGTCGTACAGGGGCGCGCCCACCGCGATGTCCCAGTAGCCGTCGCCGTTCAGGTCGCCCACGGTCGTCGTGGACTCGCCCAGCCGCGCGTTGGCCTGGTCGGACTGGTCGGAGGCGGCGACGTCGCTGGTCATGCCGGTGCTCGGGGCCCCCAGGTACACCTCGACGCGGCCCTCGTTGTTGTTGCCGTTGTCGTAGTAGGGGAAGCCCACGATCATGTCGGCGAACCCGTCGCCGTTCACGTCGCCGGCCGAGGCCAGGCTCCGCCCGAACCACGATTCGGTCTGACCGCGCCGGTCCCAGTAGACGGCCCCGCGCACGCCGTCGACGCTGTCGTCGCCCAGTTGGGCCGTGACGCGTCCGTTGCGGCTGCTCCAGCAGCAGTGTTGCGGGTTCTGGGGCTCGGACACGGCGAAGTCGCTGTGCCCGTCGCCGTTGACGTCGCCGAGGGAGGCCACATCCCAGCCGGCGTAGGCGGAGTCGCTGTTGCCCTCCCGGCTCCAGTTGTCGCTGCTGGGCAGGCCGTTGGGCCCGCCGTGGAACAGCTGCCCCCGGCCTTCGTTGGTGTGGCCGTTGTCCCAGTACCGCGTGCCGACCAGCACGTCGCTGTAGCCGTCGGCGTTGACGTCCCCGGCCGACGACACCGACCAGCCAGCCTGGGCGCTGCTCTGGTTCGGTTCGTAGGTCCAGGCGGCCGACGCCTCCAGACCGGTGCTCGACCCGTAGATCACCCAGGCCCTGCCCTCGTCGCCCTGCCCCCCGTCAAAATCCGGCGAGCCCACGATCACGTCGGCGAATCCGTCGCCGTTCACGTCGCCGGCGCCGTCCACTCCCCAGCCCATCTCGGCGCCGTTCTGGTCGGGCTCGAACGTCCAGCCGACGACCGTGAGCCCCTGGCTCGACCCGTAGAAGACCCAGGCGCGGCCTTCGTTGCTCTGGCCCGCGTCGTAGTAGGGAGAGCCGACGATGGCGTCGGCGAACCCGTCGCCGTTCACGTCGCCGGCGGCCGAGACGGCAGCGCCGAGCTGGGCGCCGCCCTGGTTCGACTCGTACTCCCAGTCGGGCGTGGCGGCGAGGCCGTTGGCGCTGCCCAGGAAGAGGCTGACCTTGCCCTCGTTGCTCTGGCCGTCGCCGAAGGAGGGCGAACCCACCAGCACATCGCTGAATCCGTCGGCGTTGACGTCGCCCACACCGGCCACCGCAAAGCCCAGACGGGAATTGCTCAGCGTCGAGGCGTGGGTCCAGTCGGCGGCCCCCGACAGCCCCGTGGGGCCGCCGTAGAACACGTCGACCTTGCCGGCGTCGCCGGCCACCGCATCCCACTCCGGGGCGCCGATGATCACGTCGTCGTAGCCGTCCCCGTTGACGTCGCCGGCGGACGACACGGAGTAGCCGTAGGCGCTGTCGTCGGCGCCGCCTTCGAAGCTCCAGCTGCCGTTGGTGGACATGGGATCGACGTGGATGGGCCACACCGCGCCGGCGTCATCGACCCGGATCTCGAACCCACCGTCGGCCGCGGCGAAGCGGGCGGGCAAGGGGGCGCCGGTGTCGTCCCACGCCTTGAGCTGGTCGTAGCGGACCGCGTCAGGGCCGGACAGGAATCGGGCCGAGGTCGGCGAGTCGATCAGCACCGGGACGCTGACCTGAAGCATGAGTCGGACGTCGCCCTCGCCGGCGGGCCGCTCGTGCAGGTCGAAGCCCTGCTCCAGCCCGTCGGCCGTGTTCTCCCACCACTCGGTCAAGCCGTCGCGGTCTTGCTCGGCGCGGGTGCAGCCGTCGCAGATCGTGGTCGGCGCGGTGTCGTCCAGGGAGGTCAGTTGGGTTCGCCCCCAGGCCGCCAGCCGCAGCTGGACCCCGTGGCTCGCGTAGTCGAGGGCCCCGCCTTCCCACCGCAAGGACAAGCCGTGAGCATCGTTGTCGGCGACGAGGACGCCGTCTTCGACGCGGAGTTCGAACCGGTCGCTGACGGCCTCGGGCGATGGCGTGCAGCCGGCGAAGAGAGCGAGGGAGGCGAGGGACAGGACTCGGCGCATGGACGGGACTCCAGGAGGCTCAGACGGAGCACGCTAGCCGACCCGGGCACGTGAGGGCGCGAACGCCGGAACCTCCTGTCGCGGGCGCGCTCACGCGCGGCTTCCACGACGCGCCCCCCCCAATCGGCGAGCCCCGGGTTGCATTGCGGAGGCGGGCGGCCATGATGCGCGTCCTCCGCAGGAGGCCCGTGGCCGCCAACTGGCCACCGAAAGGGGCGAGCCCGTGACGGCCCTCATCGGCGCCAACCGCGCCTGGATCGAGACCCTCTACGCGCAGTACCTCGAGTCCCCGTCCAGCGTGGATCCGGCCTGGCAGGCCTTTTTCCTCGAGTGGAACGACGGGGCCATGCAGGCGCGCGACGTCGTCAAACCCCCACCGATCCGCCGCAGCATCTTCGGCGGCCGGGTGGCCAGCGACTCCGTGGGCAAGGCCCTGCACACGGAGAAGAACAGCGCCGTCCTGCAGCTGATCAGCGCCTACCGGCGCAACGGACACCTGGTCGCCAACCTCGACCCCCTCGGGCTCAAGGCGCGCCGGGAGCTCCCCCAGCTCACGCTGCAGTACCACGGGCTCACCGAAGACGACCTCGACACCGTCTTCCACGTCGGCCGCCTCGCCGGACCCTCGCACCGGACCCTCGCCGACATCGTCGACCGCTGCGAGCAGACGTACTGCGCGGGCCTGGGCGCCGAGTTCATGTACATCCGCGACGAGGAGCGGCGCCGCTGGCTGGAGTCGAAGATCGAGGAGTCGGGCGGCCGCCTGAAGCTCGACCGCAAGACCGCCCTGCGCGTGCTCCAGAAGCTGACCGCGGCCGACCACTTCGAAGCGTTCATCGACACGAAGTTCGCCTACAAGAAGCGTTTCAGCATCGAAGGCGGCGAGGCCACGATCCCGCTGCTCGACCTGCTCCTGACGACGGCGGCGGACCTGGGCGTCGAATCGGCCGCCATCGGCATGGCCCACCGCGGCCGGCTGAACGTGCTGGCGAACATCCTGGGCAAGGCCCACGGCGACATCTTCGAAGAGTTCGACGACAAGTTCGAGCGGCCCGACTACCTGGGCTCCGGCGACGTGAAGTACCACCTGGGCTACAGCGGCGACGTGAAGACCGGGGCCGGGCGCGACCTGCACGTGTCCCTCGCGTTCAACCCCTCGCACCTGGAGTTCGTGGCCCCGGTCGTGGTCGGCCACGTGCGCGGCCGGCAAGACCACTTCGGTGACAGCGAGCACAAGAAGCAGCTTGCCGTCCTCATCCACGGCGACGCGGCCATCGCCGGCCAGGGGATCTCGTTCGAGACGATCCAGCTCGCGCGGCTGCCCGGCTACACCGTGGGCGGGTCCATCCACCTGGTGATCAACAACCAGATCGGCTTCACGACGCCCGTCGAATCGGCCCGCAGCTCCGAGCACTGCACCGACGTCGTCAAGGCCATCTTGATGCCCGTGCTGCACGTCAACGCCGAGGACCTCGGCGCCGTCGCGTTCGCCGCCCGGCTGGCGGCCGAGTACCGGCAGCGCTTCGGCGAGGACATCATCCTCGACCTGATCTGCTACCGGAAGTACGGCCACAACGAAGGCGACGAGCCGACGTTGACCAACCCGGTGATGTACTCGGCGGTGCACAAGCGCAAGACCCCCCTGCAGATGTACGCCGACTCTATGATCGCCCAGGGCGTTCTGACGGCCGCGGACATCGAAGCCGCCAGCGCCGACTTCCGGGCGCACCTGGACGCCGAGTTCGAGCGCGCCCGGGACCCCGCCCGCGCCGAGACCGAGCTGGGCGGCCTGTGGAAGGGCATGCACCACACGATGATGCTGCCCGCGCTGGAGTACCAGACGGGGCTGGAGCGCTCGAAGCTGACGGACCTCTTGTTGCGCACGGCGCAGGTCCCTGAGTCCTTCGAGCTGCACCGCAAGGTCGCCCGCGCGGTCATCAACAAGCGTCAGGCCATGGCCCGCGGCGAAGCGCCCCTGGACTGGGGTGCGGCGGAGACGCTGGCCTATGCGTCCTTGCTCGTCGAGAACCGGCCCGTGCGCCTCAGCGGCCAGGACGCCGGGCGCGGGACGTTCGCCCACCGCCACGCGGTCCTGCACGACCAGAAGACGGGGGCCCCCCACATCCCCCTGAACCACCTGGGCAAGCAAGCGCCGTTCGACGTCTACGACTCGCCGCTCATCGAAGGCGCGGTCGTCGGGTTCGAGTTCGGGTACTCGCTGGCGCGGCCCAACGCGCTGGTGGTCTGGGAGGCCCAGTTCGGCGACTTCGCCAACGGGGCGCAGGTCCTGCTCGACCAGTTCGTCAGCAGCTCCGAGGCGAAGTGGAACCGAAGCTCAGGACTCGTCCTGCTGCTGCCCCACGGCTACGAAGGCCAGGGCCCCGAGCACAGTTCGGCCCGGCTCGAGCGCTTCCTGCAGATGTCCGGCGACGACAACTGGCGTGTGGTGAACCCCACGACGCCGAGCCAGATCTTCCACCTCATTCGGTCGCAGATGCTGCGCTCGTACCGCAAGCCGTTGGTCGTGATGACGCCCAAGTCGGTGCTGCGGCACCCCAAGGCGGTCTCGTCCCTCGACGAGTTGGCGGGCGGGTTCTTCCAGCCGGTCATCGACGACGGGGCCGCGGACCCCGACGCCGTGCAGCGCGTCGTCCTGTGCAGCGGCAAGGTCTACTACGACCTGCTCGAAGGGCTGGAAGCCCGCGCCGAGAGCCGCGTGGCCATCATCCGGGTCGAGCAGCTGTACCCCTTGGACGCCGAGCTCACCCGGATCCTGGACCGCTACACCGAAGCTGAAGAGATCGTCTGGTGCCAGGAGGAGCCCCGCAACATGGGCGCCTTCGGAGAGATGCTCTCCCAACTCATCGAGATGACGGGCCTCCCGGTCCGCTACGCCGGACGCAAGCGCGCCGCGGCCCCGGCGACCGGCAGCCCGAAGATCCACAAGGCCGAGCAAGCGAAGCTCGTCGCCGAAGCGCTGGAGTTCTAGAGCCATGTCCGTGGACGTGAAGATCCCCGAAGTGGGGGAGTCGATCAGCGAAGGCACCATCGTGTCCTGGCTCGTCGCCGTCGGAGACGCCGTCTCCGTCGACCAGCCCCTCCTCGAGCTGGAGACCGACAAGGTCACGGCCGAGGTCCCCTCCCCCATCGGTGGCGTCGTCACCGAGCTGCTGTTCGACGAAGGCGCGGACGTTCAGATCGGCGCCGTCGTGGCCCGCATCGACGAGACGCAGGCCGGAGCCGTGGCGGCCCCGGAGGCTGCCCCCGAAGCGGCTCCGGCCGCCGCCGGCTCGTCGGCCATGCCGCCGCTGCCGGCCGCCCGCCGCGCTGCCGCCGAGGCCGGGGTCGATCCCGCCGACGTCGCCGGCACCGGCGTCCGCGGTCAGGTGCGCAAGGAAGACGTGCAGCGCCACGTGGCCGCGCCGGCTGCTCCCGCCGCCCCGGTCGCGCCTCCCGTCGAGCCGGGCGCCGGTGCCCGCGGCGTGCGCCGCGTGAAGATGACGCGCATGCGCCGCGCCATCGCGACGCACCTGAAGAACACGCAGAACACCGCGGCGATGCTGACGACCTTCAACGAGGTCGACATGAGCGCCGTGATGGCGCTGCGGTCCGAGTACAAGGACGCGTTCTTGAAGCGGCACGGCGTGAAGCTGGGCTTCATGTCGTTCTTCCTGAAAGCCGCGGTCGAGGCGCTCAAGGAGTTCCCGGCGGTCAACGGCTACGTCGACGGCGACGAAGTCGTCTACCACGAGTACTTCGACGTCGGGATCGCGGTGTCTTCGGACCGGGGTCTGGTGGTCCCGGTCGTTCGCGACGCCGACCGCCTGTCGTTCGCCGAGGTGGAGAAGACCATCGGCAACCTCGCCGGGCTCGCCCGCGACGGCGGCCTGACGCTGTCGCAGCTGCAGGGCGGCACGTTCACGGTGACCAACGGCGGCACGTTCGGCTCGATGCTGTCGACGCCCATCCTCAACGGCACGAACCAGAGCGGCATCCTGGGCATGCACAACATCGTGCGGCGCCCGGTGGCGGTGGGCGACAACGTCGAGATCCGGCCGATCATGTACGTGGCCCTGAGCTACGACCACCGCATCGTCGATGGGTCCGAGGCGGTCCGGTTCCTCTACACGATCAAGTCGCTGATCGAGGAGCCCGCGCGGCTCCTGCTCGAGGTCTGACATGAGCCAGTACGACGTCGTCGTCATCGGGTCTGGCCCGGGGGGCTACGTGTGCGCCATCCGCGCCGCGCAGCTGGGGCTGAAGGTCGCCTGCATCGAGAAGGATCCGACGTTCGGGGGCACGTGCCTCAACGTCGGGTGCATCCCGAGCAAGGCCTTGCTGGAGAGCAGCGAGCTGTTCCACCGGGCGGGGCACGAGTTCGCGCGGCACGGGATCCAGGTCGAGCCGATGCTCGACCTCGACGCGATGCTCGGCCGCAAGGACAAGATCGTCGGGCAGCTGACCCGCGGCGTGGCGGGGCTGTTCAAGAAGAACGGCATCGACACGTACGAAGGAACCGGGCGGTTCAAGGCGGCCGGTGAAGTCGAGGTTGTGGATGCCGACGGAGCCGTGGTCGAGACGCTGACCGCCAAGAACGTGGTCATCGCGACCGGGTCGGTGGTCGCGCAGCTTCGCGGAGTCGACTACGACGGCGAGCGGGTCGTGGACTCGACCGGGGCGCTTTCGTTCCCAGCGGTGCCGAAGCACTTGATCGTCATCGGCGCGGGCGTGATCGGCCTGGAGCTGGGCTCGGTCTGGCGGCGACTCGGGGCGGACGTCACGGTTCTGGAGTACCAGAAGGTGGTGTTCCCCGGCGCGGACGCGGAGATCAGCAAGCAAGCGCTGCGTTCGTTCAAGAAGCAAGGCGTGAAGTTCAAGCTGGGCGTGGCCGTGAAGTCGGCCGACGTCTCGGGCGAGACCGTCACGATCACGTACGAAGAGAAGGGCGAGTCCAAGACGATCGAGGGCGACCGCTGCCTCGTCGCCGTGGGCCGCTGGGCCAACACCGCGGGGCTCGCCCCCGACGCCGTGGGCTTGCAGCTCGACGGGCGCGGCCGGGTCGAGATCGACGACCACTGGGCCACGAACGTGCCGGGCGTCTACGCGATCGGCGACGTCGTGAAGGGGCCGATGCTCGCCCACAAGGCCGAAGACGAAGGCGTCGCGGTGGCGGAGATCCTGGCCGGGAAGCCGGGGCACGTGAACTTCGACGCCATCCCGGGCGTCATCTACACCCACCCCGAGGTCGCCTGGGTCGGGAAGACCGAGGAGGAGCTCAAGGAAGCCGGCGTCGCCTACAACGTCGGCAAGTTCCCCTTCATGGCCAACGGCCGCGCCAAAGCCCAGGAGGCCACCGAGGGCTTCGTGAAGCTCCTCGCCGACGCCACCACCGACCGCCTGCTGGGGGCCCACATCATCGGGGCCCAGGCCGGCGAGCTGCTGGGGGAGCTGACGCTGGCCATCGAGTTCGGCGCGTCCGCCGAGGACATCGCTCGGACCTGCCACAGCCACCCGACCTTGACCGAGGTCGTCAAGGAAGCGGCCCTCGACGTGGGCGGGCGGGTGATTCACATCTGAGCCTGCGCCTTGCTGGATCTGCGCGGGGTTCACCCCGACAACACGCGAGATCCAGAGGTTGACGCTCCGCGGTCCGGGACAAACACTCCCGGCCCCCGGAGGTCCCCGATGGCTCGTTGGCTGCTGCTCGCACTCCTGCTCTCGACCGTCTGGCTGACGGCTTGCGACGCCGACGACGACGACTCCGCGGCCGACGACGACGACGACGACGCGGCCGACGACGACGACGCAGCCGACGACGACGACTCATCCGACGACGACGACGCCACCGAGCCCACCGTCTGCGCGTGGGGCCTCGCAGCGGCCTGCGCCGACGAGGTGGTCGACGCGCCGGGCTCGACGGGCATCGCCCTGGGCGACCCGACCCGGGCGACCAACGGCGTGCGGGGCGAAGGCGACGGCGGCGGCTCGGTGGACGTGTACTCGCTGGATCTGACCGCCCGGGACTCCCTCACGCTCCGCTGGTCGGGGCGCGTCGTCGTCGATGGGCCGGGCGTCGACCTCGTCGTGTTCGAGAACGCCTTCGTCAAGAACACACCCGGCGCCGGCTTCCTCGAACCCGCCATCGTCGAGGTGTCCACCGACGGCGTCGAGTGGGTCGCCTTCCCCCACGACTACCTCGCCCCCGACGAGACTGCCTACAGCAACCTCCTCGCCGACTGGATGGGCTTCGCCGGCCTGTCCCCGGCCCGGCTCCACGAAGAGGACAACCCGGTCGACCCCCTCGACCCGGTGGCCGCCGGTGGCGACGGATTCGACCTCGCCGACCTGCCCGGACCGGCTGGCGACGCCGTGCGTGCTGACGGCGCCCGGTTCCTGCGCCTGCGCAACGCTTTGACGGCCACGAACCCCGACAGCGGCGTGCCCTACCCCGGCGACGCGACCGCCGCCGGCGCCGACATCGACGGCGTCTACGCCGCGGTCCTGGTCGAAGACCCGCGCCGCTGACGGCGCGCTTGACCGGCCCGCAATCGTCGGGCTACATGCCGCTGCGGCTGGGTTGTTCCAGCCCACCAGCGCGGTGTCCAACCGGAAGTCGGTGCAAATCCGACGCGGCCCCCGCCACTGTGACCGGGTACGTCCCTTGCGTTCGCCACTGGTCCCCTCCGGGGTCTGGGAAGGTGCAAGGAGGCGGTTGATCCGGGAGTCAGGAGACCGGGCACCACGTTGACCTGACGGACCCGCGGGGAGCGGGCGCGTCGGGCCTGCGTCGGCCTTGCCCGCGTCTGCCCGCCCGCCTTGTCTCTGCAGCCGTCACCCGGCGCTCGGGTGGGAGTGCCGTTGGCTTGCGTGTGCGGCGCCCACCACGCCGCCCTGAGAGACCCGATGACTCGACTGCTTCTGCTCCTCCTGGCCCTCGGCCTGACCCTCCCCCTGTCCGCGTGCACGACCGCCGGCGACGACGACGACAGCGCCGGCGACGACGACGACGCCACCGACGACCCGACCCCCGACGTCGAGGGCAACTACCTCGATTCCTGGGGCACCTTCCACGTCGTCACCGAGGCGAGCTGGACCACCGGCGTGTACCCCGACGCCTCGGTCTACGACATCACGTCGTGGGACACCGACGCCGACCAGCTTGTGGCCCGCAACGCCGACACGAACGCCTGGAACCCGGGCCTCTACTCCCGCTTCGACTGGTGGACCAGCGACGCCGGCGACCTCTACTACTGCCAGGCCGCCTACGACGCCGCGTCCGAAGCCGACGCTCAGGCGGCGGCAACCCCCGACTCCGCCGACCTCGACACCGGCTGCGGAGGCTTCGGCTGGACGATGCTCGACCGGCACGAATCGGGCCCGCAGGCCTTCGTCGGGGACTTCATCGACAGCTGGGGCACCCACCACAACGTTCGCCAGGGCGTCTGGAAGACGGCGGCCGGCAGCGCGTTCAGCAGCTACGAGCTGACCCGCTACAACAACGTCGGCGGCTACCTCATCGGCCAGAACGGCGCGGACAACGAGTGGAGCCCCGACCTCTGGAGCCGCTTCGACCTGCACAACGACGGCAGCGACTGGTGGTACTGCCAGACCGCGTTTGCCGCCGACAGCGAGCAGGCGGCCCACGACACCCCGGCCGCCGACTCCTCGGACCTGGGCGGCGAAGGCTGCGGTGGCTTCAGCTGGACCAGCCTCGGCGCCGACCAGGGCCTGCTGTCCATCGTGGGCAACTACACCGACGAGTGGGGCACGGACCACGACATCAAGCACGGCACGTGGATCACGAGCCCCGGCGAAGGCCAGTCCGAGTACTCGATCACCCAGTACAACAACGCCAACGGCCGAGCCATCGCTCGCAACAGCGACGACAACGTGTTCGACCCCGGCCTGTGGAGCCGCTTCGACTGGACGACCGACAACGACGGAGTCCTCTGGTACTGCCAGACGGCCTACAACGCAGCCGACGCCGACGCGGCGCTGGCGACCGCTCCGGCTGACTCGACGGACCCGGTCAGCGGTGGTTGCAACGGCTTCAGCTGGACCAACCTGACGCCCTGAACCCGCCTCCGCGGCGCGTCGTCCTCGACTGCGGGGGCGCCGCGCCGCATGGTTCGCCCATGACCACGCTCACCCACTACGGCTGGGACTGCTCCCCCTACTCGGCGAAGACGCGCTCGTACCTGACCTGGGCCGGCATCGACTTCGACGACGTGCACCCGCAGGCGTGGGGCTTGTTCCGCACGGTCAAGTCCGCCGTCGGGCGGCCGATCATGCCGACGGTCCGGTTCGCCGACGGCCACTGGCAGCAGGACAGCTCGGCCATCATCGACGAGGTCGAGGCGACCCGCGACGGTCCGTCCATCCACCCCGTGGGACCTCGGCAGCGCCTGACGTCCTACCTGTTCGAGCTGCACGCCGACGAGTGGATGCCCACCGTGCACATGCACACGCGGTGGAACCGCCCGGGCAACGCCGAGTTCGCGCTCAGCGAGTTCGCGCGCGAAGGCTTCCCGTGGATGCCCGCGGGCCTCGCGAAGGCGCTCATCCGGCCCGTGCGCGACAAGATGGCCGGCTACCGCCCGCTGCTCGGCATCAGCACCGACACGACCCCCGGCATCGAGCGGTTCGCTCACGACCTGCTGGAGCGCCTGAACGACCACTTCACCGAGCACCCCTACCTGCTGGGCACGCGGCCCTGTCTGGGGGACTTCTCGCTGTTTGGTCCGCTGTGGGCCCACCTGTACCGGGACCCCGCGTCGACCGAGCTGTTCCGCAACCACACCGCCACCGTGGCCTGGATGGAGCGGCTGCTCGCCCCCCCCGGCGAGCCCGGCGACTTCCTGGCCGACGACGCGATCCCGGCGACGCTGGAGCCCATCCTCCGCACGCTCTTCGAAGAGCAGATGACCTGGTGTCGAACCCTGGTTCAGGCCATCAACGCCTGGTGCGCGGCCAACCCCGGAGCCACCCGAGTTCCCCGATCCCTCGGCGACGCCCCCTTCGTCGTCGGCGGCGCCGAGGGCAGCCGACGTCTGATCACCGCCACCCAGTGGAAGCTGCAACGCGTCCTCGACGCGCACGCCGCCTTGTCCGAGGCCGACGCCGCCACGGCCGAGGCGTGGCTCGACTCGCTGGGCGGCTCGCTGCCCCGTGTCGCACACCCGTTCGTGCGCGACGGGTTCAAGATGGTGCTGGCCGCGCCCGCCTGACGGGCCCCGGCGTGGCCCGAGGCCTCAGTTCCGCTCGAACGCGACGTAGTGGACGTTCTCCGTCGACCCGTTCAGGTACAGCCGGATCTCGTCGTTGGTCAGCAGCCGGCTGCGCACGTAGCTGGCGCCGCTGTTGTTCGTGTCGTTGAGCGACGCGATCAGGTCCACGGCGTCGGTGAACATGCCGCTGGGGAGGTTCACCTGGCAGTTCGTGTTTCCGCCGACGCAGCTGTTGTTGATGTTCCAGACGCCGGCGTAGAAGTGCCACGGCCCGTAGGTGTACTCGCCGGCGTCGAACGCGACCCAGTTGAGGTTGTCGGCGGGGTTGTCGAGCCAGATCTCGAAGCCGCCCGTCGTCACCGTGTTGATGATCCGCGCGCGCGCCGCCCCCGACTGGTTGCCCGTCTCGTCGGGGAACACCAGCACCACCGGCGGCTGCGTGAACACCGCGGGGAAGAAGATCGCGTCGCCGCTCGTCGCCGTGTTCAGCTGCCCCGCCATGACCGTCTTGTTGTCGATCGTGTGCACGCCCGGCTCGATGGCCAGCCAGTCCACGGAGTCCGCCATGGAGTCGCAGCGCAGCCCGGCGCGGTTGCCGTAGCTGCGCTCCACCCGCATCCAGGTCGCGCCGTTGTTGTTGATCGACTCGTCGATGCCGGCCACCAGGACCGGCGGCGCGCCGAAGCGCACGGGGTAGTCGATCCACCCGACGTTCGTGCCGTTGTTGTTGCAGAACCCGTTCTCGGAGCCGAAGAGCACCTGCGGGTTCGTGGGGTAGCCCACGTCCAAGCCGTTGAGCGTCACGCTGCCCTGCACGTCGAGGTCGCCGCTGATGACGACGTCGCCTCCGAACGCTGCGCCCTCGCCATCGAGCAGGCCCGACAACGTCAGGTCGTCGAGGCTCAAGTCCCCCGTGCTGCTCGTGAGCACATCCAGAGCAGGCTCGCAGACCGGCTCCCCGGCCGCGTCGAAGCCGGTCACGAGGTCGCCCTGCGCGCAGCCGAGCCCGGCCAGCACCGCCTCGCAGACGACGGTCCCGGTCGCGTCGATCTCCACCACCACCTGTCCGGCACCGCACGCCTGGCTCGACAGCGCGAAGTCCGCGCCGGTGTACAGGGTGTCGGTCACGGCTTCGCACTGGAGCGTGCCGCTGCCGTCGACCCCGCGCACCACGAAGTCCGTGGGGCAGAACGTCGGCCCAATGGCCAACCCCGCCGGGAGCGAGGCCACATCCAGCGTGCCCGACAGCTCGCCGAGCGTGGTCGGCACGTTGCCCGCCAGCTCGGCGTAGCCGGCGTAGGGCGCAGCCCCCACGAACACGCGGTCCATCTCCGGGTCGCCGCCCACGGCGATGCCCAGCCACAGGCCCTCGTGGCCCGCGAACAGAGCCGGGTCCAGCGCCTGGACGTCGCCCAGGAACACCGAGAACAGCCCTTCGGCGAAGGACACCGTCTGGGCCTCGGACCACAGCGCGGTCCCCCCGGTCTCGTCGGCGTACAAGGCGAACGCCACGGACAGGTCGCCGTCGATGGGCACGTCGGCGGTGTCGGTCAGCAGGCCCTGGATGGGGTAGGCGCGGTTCTGCTGAGCGAGCGCGAGGCTCGGGACCAGCAACAGAAGCAGCAAGGCGAGGCGCATGGGGATCCTCAAGGGGCCGAGCGCACGGCCGAGGGGCCGAGGCGCAAGCGGTAGGTCGGGGAAGAGAGGTCGGCGGCGGGCTCGGGGGCGGAGACCGTCAGTTCGAGTTGGTAGTTGGCAGAGCTGCGCACGGCGCCGCGCGACTGGCTGATGAAGGGCCGCACCGGCGCGGTCGCGTCGTCGTCGTCGGCCGCGTCGTCGTCGTCGACCGCGTCGTCGTCGTCGGCTGCGTC
>Ga0055584_100003085_pt1 | contig 16467 bp, 16 predicted proteins | sample OSDHelmetaG_FD_58716 | JGI IMG/M metagenome (GOLD analysis project Ga0055584, IMG submission 58716) | Pelagic marine sediment microbial communities from the LTER site Helgoland, North Sea, for post-phytoplankton bloom and carbon turnover... | ecosystem: Environmental > Aquatic > Marine >... | reverse complement strand
TATCGTCAATTTAAACCAAGTTAAGGCCTATAAAAAAGGACGGGGTGGTTCATTGCTCATGAGCAACAACAGAGAGGTGGAAGTATCCATCAACAAAAAGAAAGAGTTGTTGACTGGGTTGGGTAGATAGTCGCCCTTATTATTGCTTAGTATTATCCTTCATCCAACTCAATATGAGTGGCAACAGAAACAGATCGCATAACAGCGCCATTACCATCCCAATACACACCAATAAACCTGTAATATAGTTGGCATAAAAATGAGAGAAAACCAAGACCCCAAAACCCGCAACCAGAATAATGGTGGTTAGAATAATAGCTGCACCACTCGTTCGTACGGAATTCAACACCGCTTGCTTATTCTCCACTCCTTTCTCCTTTTCAATTTTGTACCGGGCTAAGAAATGGATGGTATCATCCACCGCAATACCAAAGGCAATGGTGTATACAATCGTAGTGGCCACATTCATTCCAAAATCAAGCAGCCCAACTGTAGCTGTAATTGCAAACAAGGGCAAAATGTTGGGTATGAGCGAAAACAAGCCGATAAAAAACGATCTAAAAATAATGGATATCGATAAAAATATGAACAATACAATGACGCCTAAATTCCAGATCATCCCTTCCGATACATTTACATTGGTCATATCTATGATATGCGCTTTGCCGGTTACGGCTATATTAATATCAGGGCATGCATTGGATGCAAATGCATTTAACGAATCATGTAATGCAAATGTCGCGTAACTTCCTTGATCCCTTGTTTTGGTTTTAATGAAGGTTGCACGCTTATCCCGAGAAACAAAACTTCGCAATTTTAACACTCGCGCATTTTTAATCAAAATACTCCTTACCTGCTTTATCCCTTCATCATCGGTTGGTATTCTATATTGCGCAGAATAACAGTGATTGAGTGATCGATTGACCTGTTTTACACTGCTCGCAAGACTCATCTCTATGGTGGCTGGATAGTGCGATTCAACAAAACGTTCTAACTCATTTAACTGTCGCAAAATCTTAGCATCAAAAACAGATGCGGTTGAATCATTGAGTGTAATGGCGAAAGTTAAATCCCGCAAGCCATTCATTTCTAACTCCACAAAAGACAGAATTTCACCCACTTCATCATCCTCCTTTAAATCCTGATAAAAGTAATTGTTATGATGCACCCGCAATACGCCTAAAACACATATCACCACCACTCCTAAAGTGACCAATAGGGTGGGTGTTCCCCAAATCCGATTCGGTGTGATGCGAAACAATACATTATTTACTGTAATCTTTTTTGAATAATAAAGGAGAATAGGCAATACGAAATAAGCCAAAATTAAGGCATACATTACACCTAGTGCAGTAAAACCACCAAATTCTTGAAAAACGGGGATATTACTATTTGCCAACGAAAGGAACCCGATTGAAGTGGTGAGAGTGGTAAGAATAATGGCACGCAAAATATCTTTCTGCGTGGCCTTTATTTTTGCAAATGCATCGCCCTCCTCCTCCTCGGAATAACGCGAAATAATATGAATTACATCGCTAAGCGATATTACGCTTACAATCACCGGAATGGCAATCGTCAGCGCATTGATATCAATTCCGAACAATGCTACCGTTCCCATAATCCAAATGACTGTTCCAATGACAATGGTAATTGGAATAACTACACCCATAAAGGATCGAAAAAAGAATGTAAGCAAGACCAGCATAAGCACAATGGCAATTATGATAAGGCGGGTAGAGTCTTTTTTAATTTTTTCAACCATGAGATGGTTGTTATAGTCTAAATCAATAAAATGGGTGTTCTGAAAAGCAAATGGCTTGGCTAAACCCTCAATATCTGCAACCAGGTTAAGTAAGGAATCGGTTTGAAGGGTGTCCTTCAAAACTAGATAAATGACGGTAGAATTTCCTTTTTCACTTAAAAACTGGCGTTTAAGATTTGGAATTGAATCCAATGATTGCATAGAGTTCAAGTAATCTCTGCGACTGCGTAAATCCAATAAGTTGGTACTTGCCAGTTCGTCATTATTCAATTGAACGGATTGAAGATTTGTCACTGCAGCCACCTCCATTATTTCTGGCAGCTGTTCAAGTTGTTTAGAAAAAGAATCTATGCGTAAGAATGCCTCATAATCAATTAAAGATCCATTTTCAATGCCAAGCAATGCTGCATTGGGCATGGATTGGTCGAATTGCTCAAAAAATGAATTATAAAACTGATTTTCCTGTTCGTTCTTGTCAAAGAAATCATCCATTTCATACCCAAATTGGATATTCGAAAGTTGGTAACCCAAGAATCCTGTTATAGCAAGGAATAGTATAATAATAAACTTCCTATATCGGGTTGCAAATAACAATGGTCTTTATTTTAAGTGGTCAAAATTAGATAATAGAACCATTAAAGTAGTAGAATGTTATTTATTTTTGACCACTACTTTATGAAATATCCAATCATTGCATTATTCCTATTCATAAACCTGCTGATGTCGCAAGTCTATGTTCATGCACAAGATTCATTATCGCAAGTTAAAACTACATCCAATGCGAAAGTGGTGAATAGAATGGCAGATTCTGTTTCCAACTTATTGGGTAATTATGAATTTAAAAAGGCCCTGCCCTTTTTAGATAGTTTAATCTACCATTCCAATCAAGTATTTGGCAAACGACAAATTGATGTGCTTTACAACACCAGAGCCTGCACCTATATTCATTCTGCTTCAATTAATGACAAAGAAAATAACCTTATAGCGCAAAGCGACTTTGACAGTGCTATTAAATACGCCTCAACCCAAAGCCTGGGCTTTTATCATTACAATCGCGGCCACTCCTATTTGATGTTGGGTAATGAAAAGAAGTCTCTCGAAGAGGCAAAAAAAGCAGTAGCCTTGAAGCCGAACAATGCCCAACTGGAAGGTACTGTCTTAAAGCTTCTTTACATCATGGACTCATTTCCGGTTGCTTTAGTCATGTGTGATTCGTTGATTGCCAAATACCCAAAAAATGGTTATCCGTATTATATCCGTGGGCAAATTAAGCGTGATTATTTACATACTTATATTGAAGGGAATAAAGATAAAGCAAAGGCAAGAGAATTGGGAATGGCGCAAGGGCTTTACTTCTACTATTGGTTGAACCCAAGAGCACGATAGCCGTCATTGCGTGTGAATACTATAAAATCGGTGTAATGTCACCAATTCTCCACAATTTGTGCAGGCAAGATGAAATCTATAAAAAGTAAAATTATCTTTGTGCCATGACTGAAGAAATAGAAGAAGTTGAATGCCTTATTATTGGCTCTGGCCCTGCAGGATATACTGCAGCAATATATGCAGCTCGCGCTGATATGAAACCCGTTTTATATGAAGGCATGCAGCCAGGAGGACAACTCACCATTACCACAGATGTAGAAAACTATCCAGGTTATCCGGATGGAATCATGGGTCCGGAAATGATGGAACATTTCAAGAATCAGGCAGTTCGTTTGGGAACGGATTCTAGATATGGAATGGTTACTTCAGTAGATTTTAGTGGCAAACCCCCTTACAATGTAATTGTGGATGAAAGTAAAAAAATACTTGCCCATACCGTGATTATCAGCACAGGTGCATCTGCTAAATGGTTGGGGATCGAATCTGAAACAAGACTCAATGGGAGTGGTGTTTCAGCTTGTGCCGTTTGCGATGGTTTTTTCTACAAAGGTAGCGATGTAGCTATTGTGGGGGCTGGAGATACTGCTGCTGAAGAAGCAACTTACTTAGCCAAAATATGCAATCAAGTTACCATGCTTGTTAGAAGAGATGAAATGCGTGCTTCCAAAGCAATGCAACATCGTGTTGAGAATACGCCAAACATTACGGTGATGTACAACACCGAAACGGATGAAGTATTGGGAAAACATGGGGTTGAAGGCGTTCGTGTAAAGAATAATCAGACCGGTGAAACAACTGAAATTCCAATTAAAGGGTTTTTTGTAGCCATTGGACACAAACCCAATACGGGCATCTTTAAGGATTATCTAGATATGGACGAAACCGGTTATATCATCACAAAACCAGACTCTAGCAAAACTAACGTTGAAGGGGTCTTTGCTTGTGGCGATGCCCAGGATCATATTTACCGACAAGCGGTTACTGCTGCGGGCACCGGATGTATGGCTGCTTTGGATGCTGAACGTTATTTATCTGCAAAAAAATCTGAAGAAAGCATGAGTCATGCGTAGTATTGCACTCTGCATTAGCATATTATTTACCACTGCACTTCAAGCACAAATCCCATCATACGGATCAGCAAATCAGTTGGATGTGGCCTGTTGGAATATCAAATGGTTTGGCGATTTAAACAATGGGCCCAGTGATGAAACCATGCAGTTTAACAATGCTTTAAAAGTATTTAGAGAAACCAATGTAGATGTTTGGGGTCTTTCAGAAATTTCTGATGATGCTACTTTTTCGCGAATGATCGATTCATTGAGTGGCTATCAGGGAATCATTGCCCCAATTAATCAATCACAAAAAACTGCATTGATGTATGATACCAGTTTGTTTACTGTTCTATTTAATAAACTGGTGATCACAGATAAAAGCTATGATTTTGCCAGTGGACGATTTCCTTTCGAGGTGGCTATGGTTCCCAAATATGGCAACCCAAATGACACCCTAATCATTATCGTTTTGCACCTAAAAGCCAATGTAGGCAATGCATCAGATAAGCAGAAATCTTGGGAAAGAAGAAAAAACGCTGCAGGACATTTGAAAACATACATCAGTCAAACCCATTCAACTAAAAAAGTGGTGGTCTTAGGCGATTTCAACGATGATACCGATGTTTCAATTTACAGCCCCAACCCTACTCCTTTTGATACCTTGCTCAATGATGCAAGCAACTACAAGTTTCTTACAATTGGTTTAAGTGCGTCAAATACAGGGTCCACGGTGGGCAGAACAGATATGATTGATCATCAAATGGTCAGTGATGAATTGTTTAATGCCTACATAGCCAATTCTTGCAAGATTATGCCTTTGCAAAACTACATAACCTCTTATAGCTCAACCACCAGCGACCATTATCCAGTAACGGCATCATACAATTATCAGTTTGTTGGAATTGATCAACCGAGCACTATAAGTTTATTTATATACCCTAATCCGCTCAAGTTCAATGAAAAATTGAAAATCGAAAATGGAAAACTGATTGGGGTTTTTGATTTGAATGGGAAAGAATTGAATCCTGACTTATTCTTAAACGTTAATGCCATAAGAAAACCTGGGGTTTATGCGATCCAAATTGAATTGAACGGCAGCGTATACCATCGAAAACTTTTGGTTCAATAATTTTTAGGTAGGTATTGTGGGAGTTCTCGTCCGAAGCTTCGGACTCCGCTCGGACTGACTTCTTTTATTAGAGCGTGTTTTAAGCATATGCCGAGGTAATTTTTAATTAATAGCAACTAATTACTTCATCCCATTTACTATAAAAACTAATCCGTACCTTTGCTGTTTTAATAAAGTATGGCAAGGGATACCGAAATAAATCAGCGCAAAAAGGATCATATTAACTTAGCGTTCCAATCACAAGTGTTGGAATCGGATTCTCGATTCTATTATGAGCCTGCATTGGCTGGCCATCCCTCTCCAGATACAAAGCATCCTGTTCAATTGGGCAGACAAGCCATGGATTATCCCATGTGGATTTCTAGTATGACGGGTGGAGCAACAATAGCCAATGAAATTAATATCAATTTGGCTAAAGTTGCTGCCAAGTTTAGATTGGGCATGGGCTTGGGTTCATGCCGCGTTATTTTAAATGATGATAACTATCTCGCTGACTTTGCAATAAGAAAGTATATACAAGACCAACCCTTATATGCTAATCTTGGAATTGCTCAAATTGAAGAACTAATACATGACAATCAATTAGGTAAAATCAATGAACTAATCAATAAGACCGATGCCAATGGACTGATTATACATATCAATCCATTACAAGAATGGTTACAACCTGCAGGAGATCGCTACTATCAAAGTCCATTGGACAACATAAAACGGGTTTTAGACTTTTTAGACCATCCGATTATCGTAAAGGAAGTTGGTCAAGGATTTGGACCGGAAAGCATACTAGAACTGCTTAAGCTTCCTTTAACCGCATTGGATTATGGCGCTTTGGGTGGAACAAATTTTAGCAAAGTAGAATTGCTCAGACATGAAAACCCACGCTTAGATGCATTGTCAAAAACTGTTTATTTGGGTCATTCAGCAAATGAAATGACTTCGATGATTTCATCCATCCATAAAAATAATGCAACTGACCTAAAAACGGGAACAATTATCGTATCAGGTGGTATTTCATCGTATTTAGACGGATACTACCAAATACAGAAATTACCTTTGAATGCAATGTATGGTCAAGCTTCTGCCTTCTTAAAATATGCTCAATTGGGTTATGAGCCATTAGAGCAATTTGTTCAAGGACAGATTGAAGGATTGCAGTTGGCCCATCAGTTTTTAAAAGTTAAATAAATGGAAATAGTTAAAGGATTTAGCAAACTAAGCAAAGAAGCAAAACAGGAATGGTTAATCAATAACTATTGCGCAAACCCTGAAAAGTCTCTGCAACTTTTAAAAAGTTATAATCACGATGATGCAAGAATTCAAAAACTGCATGATGAGTTTATAGAAAATACAGTATCCAATTATTTTTTACCATTTGGAGTCGCTCCCAATTTTGTTATAAATGGAAAAATTAAATGTATTCCATTGGCGATTGAGGAAAGTAGTGTAGTTGCTGCAGCGGCAAAGGCAGCAGGCTTTTGGGCAGAACGTGGAGGCTTTAAGGCTAACGTTCTAAGCAAAGAAAAAATTGGTCATGTTCACTTTGTGTGGCGTGGTAAGAACCCGGATGACCTTTTTGCATTCTTTGAAAAGAATAAGCAAAAATTCTTTTCCGCAACGGAAAGTTTAACTGCAAACATGCGTAAGCGTGGTGGTGGTATTATGGACCTTCGCATCAAAGACAAAACAGACCTAGAACCCAATTTCTATCAATTAGAAGGTACATTCAATACCGTTGATAGTATGGGTGCCAATTTCATAAACAGTCTTTTAGAAGAATTCTCTAAAGTATTGGAACAAGAAATTAGTACAGCAGAAGAATTAGAGCAAGAAGACCGATCTGTAGAAATCATCATGTGCATTCTGAGTAATTTCACCCCAAACTGTCTGGTACGGGCTGAAGTAAGTTGTCCGGTGGATTCACTTGCTATGGAAGGGGTTACCGGTGAAGAGTTTGTTCAGAAATTCATCAATGCCATTAAGGTGGCAGAAATAGAGCCTTATCGAGCGGTAACGCACAACAAAGGAATCATGAACGGCATCGATTCTGTAATACTTGCCACTGGTAATGACTTTAGAGCAGTGGAAGCATGTGTGCATGCGTATGCATCAAAGGATGGTAAATATACTTCACTCTCCCATGCGAATGTGAAAGACGGCAACTTTTCTTTTTGGATTGAGGTTCCCATTTCGGTTGGCACTGTAGGTGGTATCACCAAATTACACCCTATGGTTAAATTTGCACATGAAATATTGGGCAACCCCAATGCAGACGAATTAATGGAGGTAATCGCGGTAGCCGGTTTGGCCCAAAATTTTTCTGCAATTCGCTCTTTGGTTACCACAGGTATCCAAAAAGGGCATATGAAAATGCACTTGCTCAATATTTTGAATCAATTGGAAGCAACCTCAGATGAAAAGAAACAAATTGTTGCATACTTTAAAGATAAAATTGTAAGCCACAGTGCTGCAGTTGAAATTTTTGAAAAGATTAGAGGCCAAAAAACATCTGTTAACAACTAAATGGAAACCTATTTTGCACATGGCAAATTGTTGCTAAGCGCAGAATATGCGATTCTTTATGGTGCACAAGGCATTGCTTTGCCATTGATTAAAGGACAACGCCTTAGATTCTACAAGAAAAAAAAGAAATCAACGAACGCTCATGTTAAATGGACGGCATTTGACGAAAACAACTATCCATGGTTTGAAGCATCATTTGATAAAATCAGCTTCAAATTAATAAAAGCATCTTACATTGGAGGGGTTAATACGCTATCCACTTTGCTAGGGATGATTCCTAAATCTTTCTTTGAAGAGGATGTGGATTATCATTTTGAAACCTATTTAGAATTTGACAAATCTTGGGGATGGGGAACCAGTTCTACATTGGTATCTCTCATTGCACAATGCACCGGAGCAGATCCCTATAAATTGTATGAAAGCACATTTAAAGGCAGCGGTTTCGATTTGGCTTGTGCAACAGCAAAAGGGCCCATTTTATATAACCTCAACAAAAATGGTGCTCCAGAAGTAAGCTCCATTGACTTTTCTCCTGATTTTAGGGATCGCATTTCATTTGTTTACTTGGGTAAGAAACAAAACAGTCTTAAATCCATTCAAAAAAGACCTACACCCTCCAAAGAATTAATCAAATCAATTAATCAACTCACGCGCGATTTACTACAGTATCAAAATGATGAAAAGCAGTTTCGCAGATTATTAGAAGCGCATGAAAATGCACTTTCAGCATATTTAGGAATGCCGCCTATTAAACAGCAATTATTCCCAAATCTAAAATCAACCTTTAAATCACTGGGTGCTTGGGGTGGTGATTTTGTGATGATGATAGGAGAGCCCAGTGAGAAAGACCAATTGAAAGAAAACGGGTATTCAGTCATCTTTGATTGGAAAGATATTGTGCTTTAGTTAATTTAAAGGCTAAAGCCTTAAATGTGCGCATTTCGAAAGCAGCCCTGAAGGGCTGCATTCACTATTTAGCATTGCCGTTTTATTGATTTTACCGTCTTTTAAGGCGGTTTCCTCTTTTTATTCTAAAAGGGCTTTAGCTTTTAAGAACCTGAAATCCATAGTTTTTGATGAAATTATTGTACTCCTCTTCCCAAGAATAGTCTTTGTGGTGTTCTTCTTGATTTTGAATATAGTCTTGAACATTGGGAACAATTGATTCGCTAACACTGACTGCATAAAACTCCTTTTGCCAATAAAGTTTATGAGGTAAAACCTTATTCTTATTTGCCCAATATGAGGATTCGCCTTTTAGCATTTGCATTGTTTTCATTATGGTTTCATCATTGCGTAATTTAAAAAGGCAATGAACATGGTCCTTATGTCCATTGACACAATCAACATATATCCCTTTTGCAATTCCATTATCTAAAATGTGGTTAAAAATTATTTGACGTTTTTCTTTAATCAGTAATGGAGCTCTCCTTTTTGTGGTCCAAACTGCATGTATCCAAACTTTTACAAATGACATAATCAATGAAGGTAATTAATGGCTTAAGCCAAAAATAGCATGAAATATTGAGCCGCCTTAAAAGGCAGCAAAAATAGCCCCAACAATTTGATGAAAGCATCAAAATCATTTCTCAACCATGATATATCCCATTCTTAATTTATCTTTACATCCGTTTTGGGTAATAAAAAGAATATCGTTCTTATCATACTATTCTGGGGTTACTACTATTCAGGACAAGGTCAATACATCCATAAATCTGCGGTTTTACTTATCAGCGAAGTTCAGGTTCTTAATCCCCAGGCATTGACCTTTGGATTTGGTATTCAACCGAGAACAACACCCATTAATTTCATTCGGATAAACCCGGATCACTCTTTTATCGGTGTTAACTTCTTATATAATAAATCCCTGATAGCAAAAGATTGGGGCACCGCTTTGCAGTTGGCTGCATTTAGTGGTAATACTGCCGGTCCCATGGCATTTGGGATTGAAGGAAATATGCAACAAATAGATAACAAACCATATTTCGGAGTTAAACCATTCTTGGGATTATCATTACCCTTTGGCGGAATTGTTTATGGTTATCACGTAGGAATAAATGAAAAAACAAAATATAATGGCAGCCAGCTCATTATCAGCTGGCGATATCCTTTAATAAAAAGATGGTGAGTAAATTCAATACTATCATAGAAACTAATCGACTATTGCTTCGTCCTTTCACCATGGATGATGTAGAAGCTTCCTATCAAATGAATTTAGACCCTGAGGTTTCAAGATACACAGGAGATGGTGGTGTTGTAGATATATTTGAGATGCGAAATCGCATTAAAGATGTGATAGAAGGCGACTATGCGAAGTATGGATTTGGCCGCTTTGTGGTGGAATGGAAGGAAACCAATGAATTTATTGGTTTTAGTGGGCTCAAATTTCTACCTGATTATGATTTTGTGGATTTGGGTTATCGGTTTTTGCAACGTTTTTGGGGTAAGGGAATTGCAACTGAAGCTGCCAATGCTTCCCTTGACTTTGCTTTTCAAGAGCTCAAATTAAATAAAGTACATGCCTTTGCCATCAGAGAAAACCAAGCCTCCACTCATGTTATTGACAAATTGGGATTCTCCTTTGAAAAGGAAATCGTGGATGATGGAATTAAGTTTGATCAATATGTGATTCATTCAAAGCATTAAACCATTCTATATTAGAATAATCCCTATTTTTGCCTCACATGAAAATCAGCGGTTTCACCATTGCCCGTAATGCCCAAAAGTATTATTTCCCAGTAGTTGAATCTATTTCCTCTATCTATCCCATTTGTGATGAAATAATTGTGGCATTAGACGATGGTGAAGATAATACGCGCCAATTAATCGAAGCCATTGCTTCTGAAAAAATACAAATTCACAATCGGGTGTGGGATGAAAAAGACTTTATAGAAAGTAAAGTTTTGGCCGTTGAAACGAACTATGCACTGCAACAATGTACTGGCGACTGGTGTTTCTATATCCAAGCAGATGAAGTTATGCATGAGGATGATTTAGAAACCATCAAAAATGCATGTTTGAAATACAATGATGATGATGAAGTAGATGGCCTTCTCTTTAGGTACAAACATTTCTTTGGAGATTATGATCATTATTTGCCCGTACATGGTTGGTACAAAAATGAGATTCGCATATTCAAAAATCACCGAAACATCTATTCCATTAAGGATGCACAGAGTTTTAGAAAAGGAAATAACGAAAAATTAAATGTAGTTGAAGTGGATGCTTACGTTTATCATTATGGCTGGGTTCGCCCTCCCTATCTCATGCAAAGCAAGAAAAAAGAGCATGATGGATTCCATCATGACAAAGGGGATGTAGAGAAAATGTATGAGTCCCGGAATCAGAATTTCGAATACGGCCCTTTGGGGAATATTCCAACATACAAGGGGTCACATCCGAAAGTGATGGAGCAATTCATCAAAAACATTTCTTGGAAAGATGAACTTGATTTTGGTAAAAAATTGAATGTAAACCGTCCTTTAATGAAGCATGAAGAAACCAAAAACAAAGTGGTGACTTGGCTAGAGAACCGGTTTAACGGAGGGAGAGATTTTGTAGGATACAGCAATTGGAATAAACTAAAGCGATAATTTACTGTATATCAATGGTATAAGCTTTGCAAGTCTATTCCCATTTCGCACTTCCCATTTCCCCAATTAAATCTATATTTGCACCACTAAAACTGGAAATCACAAAGAATGAAAGAAGTTCAATTTAGAGAAGCACTAAGAGAAGCAATGCAGGAAGAAATGCGCAGAGATGATAGCGTATTTTTAATGGGTGAAGAAGTTGCGGAGTATAACGGAGCCTATAAAGTAAGTCAGGGTATGTTAGATGAATTTGGTCCAAAACGGATCATTGACACTCCTATTGCTGAGTTAGGTTTTGCGGGTATTGGTGTCGGAGCAGCAACAAATGGACTACGTCCAATAATTGAATTTATGACTTTCAACTTTTCGTTGGTAGCGATTGACCAAGTAATCAATGCTGCAGCTAAAATGAATAGCATGAGTGGTGGCCAATTTACATGCCCTATGGTTTTTAGAGGACCGACTGGTTCGGCAGGGCAATTGGGTGCACAACACTCTCAAAATTTTGAAAATTGGTACGCAAATACACCTGGTTTAAAAGTAGTGATTCCTTCGAACCCAGCAGATGCTAAAGGTTTGCTAAAATCTGCTATACGAGATAACGATCCGGTAATCTTTATGGAAAGTGAGCAGATGTATGGACTTAAAGGCGAAATACCCGAAGGTGAATATACGATCGAAATTGGCAAAGCAGATGTGGTTAAAGAAGGAACAGATGTTACCATCGTATCGTTTGGGAAAATAATGCTGCAATGCCATCAAGCAATACAAAGTTTAGAAGCCGATGGTATCAGTGTTGAATTGATTGATTTGCGAACTGTTCGTCCAATTGATTATCAAACTATTATTGATAGTATCAAAAAAACCAACCGTCTGGTTGTAGTTGAAGAAGCTTGGCCTTTGGCATCCTTAAGTAGCGAGATAAGTTATTGGGCACAAAAATATGCCTTTGATTATTTGGACGCACCTGTTACGCGTGTAACCTCTCGAGATGTTCCTTTACCTTACGCATCAACGTTGGTGGATGCCTATTTGCCTTCTGTAAAACGAATTATTGAGGCAGTTAAGACGGTTAGCTACAAATAATGCTAGTCAAGATAGCTCAATTCATTTCCTATCTTTTTCATCCTTTATTTACTACATTCTATTTAAGCGTACTTGGGATATTTTTTCACCCAACCATTCGTGGTAGAGTAGTAAATGGATTTGTTTGGCAACTCATTCTTTTACTCTTTGCAAGTCTGGTTCTTATTCCTATGATGAGTTTATTTATTGTGAAAAAATCAGGATACATAAGTTCTTGGAAAATAGAAAACCGAAAAGAGCGCATTATCCCCTTCGCTATTGTAGGTCTCATGATGTTTATCAGCTCGATCCAATTGTTGGATAATTCAGCTCTAGTATACTGCGGCAATATAGCCTTGGCGGCTAGTATTGGATTAGTGGTATCTATACCGTTTCTGATTTATTGCTGTAAACCTAGTGCACATGTAATGGCCATTGCGGCTGGAGCAACGGCCTATTTAAAAGAAGGATTTACTTGGTACAGTAATGATCTTCTATTGATTGGTACTATATTGATTTTGCTTGTTGGAATTATCGCTAGCGCTCGACTTTTTCTCAATGCACACACATTTCCCGAAATTCTACTAGGTGCTTTAATAGGAATTTTGGTAATATTGCCAATCTTATGAGTGAATATAAAAATCTGCTGTACCATGTTCAAGATAACATTGCAACCATTACACTAAACCGACCTGATGTATTTAATGCGTTTAATGATGAGCTCAGTTATGAACTGCAAGATGCTCTTAAGCAAGTAAAACGTGATGCTGAAGTGCGTGTAGTTGTATTAACTGGAGCCGGCAAAGCATTTTGTAGCGGGCAAGACTTAAAGGCGATTGCAGGTGGTGAAAGTCGTTCATTATCCGATTCATTGCACAAAAGATACAATCCAATTATCAAGGCAATGCGTGATTTGCCAAAACCAATCATTTGTAGACTAAATGGTGTTGCTGCTGGTGCAGGTTGCTCCCTTGCCTTGGCAAGTGATTTTATGGTGGCATCAGAAAAGGCTTCACTTATTGAAGTTTTTGTGAATGTTGGGTTGGTACTAGACAGTGGATCATCCTATTTCTTGCCACGTGTTGTGGGTTCACAAAGAGCTTTTGAAATGGCTACTATGGCAAGTAAAATTTCCGCACTTGAAGCACATAATTTAGGCATCGCAAACCGCATATGTAGTGCAGATGATTTGGATGAAACCATTCTGGAAATTGCAACCTATTATGCTAAAGCGCCTACGAAAGCTATTGGCATGATGAAAAAAATGCTCAACAAATCTTCATACAGTGATTTAGATACAATGCTTGAATATGAAGCATATTGTCAAGAAATTGCTGGTAATTCCTCAGATTATAAAGAAGGGGTGAACGCATTCAACGAAAAGCGGAAAGCTAATTTTACAGGAAACTGAAATACATTTACCTAAATTTGTAACATGGCCAAAATAATATTTTCATTGAGTTTCCTACTAATGGGACTAGTCCATTTTTCTTATGGCCAACAAAAGTGTGGGTTTGATGATTTTGTGAATAACAATCCCGTATTAAAATCTGATTTAATTAAACACACTGAAGAATTTAAAGCATACCAGAAACAGAATAATCTAAGGAGACTTTATACGTATAATTATGACACCACCTATGTGATCAAAGTTGTATTTCATGTATTGTATAATACACCCCAGCAAAATATTCCTGACTCATGTATTATGACGCAAATGGATGTCTTAAATGAAGATTTTAATCGTACTAATCCTGATACGATTAATACTCGGGACATATTTAAACCGGTGGCTGGAAAATTAAAATTTAAGTTTGTACTTGCAGGTAAAGACCCCAATGGCAATCCTCATTCTGGAATCGTTCGTAAAACCACTTCTATTTCAGTTTTCTCTCAAACATCTGGTGGAGATTATGATTCGCGCATGAAGTTCAATACACAGGGGGGATCAGATGCTTGGAACACGGACGAATATTTAAATATCTGGGTTTGTAATATGTTTACACCTCAAAGTGGCTTGTTGGGCTATGCAACCCCTCCAACCGGTGCGGTAAACTGGCCGAGCAATGTGCAATTTTCAAAAGCTCAACAAGGTGCATCTGTTCATTATTATACGGTTGGCAGATACAATCCAAATGCCACTGCTAATGGATCCAATTCATTAGGTAGAACCTGCACACATGAATTGGGTCACTATTTTGGACTTTTCCATACTTGGGGTTTGCGCTCCAACACATGCAATGTAGCAACAGATGATTTTTTGGAAGATACTCCCAATACGTCCAGTCCAAATTCGGGATGTAATTCCAATCGAAACTCTTGTCAATGGAATGAGCCCGGAGATTTACCAGACATGGTTGAGAATTACATGGACTATACGCGAGGAAGTTGTCAGAATACATTTACCGAAGATCAAGCAGCAATGATGTTATTCAACATGAAAACATATCGTCCGACTTTATATGAACTTGAATTAGAACAAGATTCTACCTTTGTAGGTAATATTGCCATAAAACCTGTATTGCTCTCAAATCCAGGCAATCGCTTAATTATTGGTGCAGATAATTATTCTAATACTATTTTTAGTGTAAGCATCTTTAATAACATTGGCCAAACCATCATCAAAGACAAGGATATTGTGTTAGATAAACCGTTTGAGTTTATCGCTAGCTCATTTTATAATTACGGACATTACATTGTTCGTGTTACAAACCAAACTACTGGTGAAGAAGAAATTCTTAAATGGAGCAATGCTTCATTATTCTAGCCATAAAAAGCCATTGGTTATCCTGCCAGATTCTCGTTTATCTAAAACCTTACCGTCTAAATCCAAACGTATCATTTCGCTATTTTGCACATAATCTTTGGCATTGCTGAGATAAATTTCATCTCCAATGATATTGGCGGCATACAAACTACCTGATTTGAGTTGATAGATCATATCTGATGTTCCAGCAGCATTAATACGCCTTAAATTATTACCCATTTTAAAATACCAAAGACCATTGGTTTTGCAAAATAGCATACCTCCCGGAACACTGTTTAGTGCATGTGCGAATATTTGCTGCGAACCACTGCCTACGTTTTTTAAAATTAAGCTATCCCCACTATAAGAAGCAATATGGATTTCATCATTCTTTCTTACTAAATCAAACGGAATTCCTAAGATGGAAATTCTTTTTAATAATTTGCTTACAGGATTAAATCCGTTCAACGTGTTTGAGTCTTTATTAATGAAATAGACCCATTGATCATCGGCCAAAGTTTTTTCGGTCCAACCACTTTCTGATATGGTAGATTTCAACTCAAAAGTGGTTGCATCAAAAACCGTCAATTTATCAGCATACAGATCAGTAACATATACCAAACCGTTTAACTCACTTATAAAACGAGGAGATCTCAAACCTGTAATCGTTTTAACCGATTTAAAACTGTTGGTATCAATGATTTCAATTTTACCGCTATTGTTTACCACCAACCAAATTCTTCCATTGATTATTTTTCCCGACTGCAACACGTCTCCCAAAGGCCGATCATTCGCTTTTTCAAACAATGCGTGGTTTATTTCTTTCTTTTCAGGACTATATAACGCGACGGATGAGTTGCCCCAACTGAAGTTTCCTTCATTCAGAATCAATACTTGCTTTCCTTCAAAAGTAGTTTCTGGAGCAGGTAAAGGTTCCTGTTTACATGAACTAAATACAATTAATAGCCCAAATAAAATAAATACGTAGCTTTTCATTTATTCTTTGATAAATCGTTGAACACCGCGTTTATTATCTGAAGTAATCATTTCAAATAGGTAAACCCCACGATCAAGTTTACTTATATCAATGGACTTGGTTTGGCTAGCTTCCTTTTGCAGGATTAGCTTCCCATTGATATCATACACCAAAAACTGCATGATTTCACCTGTATAGTCTATTGAAATAATATTATTGGCTGGATTCGGGTATAAAC
>Ga0055584_100003084_pt1 | contig 16468 bp, 19 predicted proteins | sample OSDHelmetaG_FD_58716 | JGI IMG/M metagenome (GOLD analysis project Ga0055584, IMG submission 58716) | Pelagic marine sediment microbial communities from the LTER site Helgoland, North Sea, for post-phytoplankton bloom and carbon turnover... | ecosystem: Environmental > Aquatic > Marine >... | reverse complement strand
AGGTTCTGTGTCTCATCCTGACTTCGTTAAGAAGTAATTATAAGTCTCCCCACCAAAAAAATAAGGGTTTGTTTTTATAACAAACCCTTATTTACATTCTGAAGGTACTAACTTAATCTTTTTTAATTTTAAAAACAATGAATAGTCTGGATAATCATATTGAAAAGAACTTGCGACTCCTTGATTGTTTAAAAGTACGGTTTGTTCAAAAATTGGAGTTTGTTCATTATCTTGATAATAGGCCATTCTAACTTTTCTAAACTCATTTGAAATATTATTAGGTAAAATATTATCTTTAATAGTTTGAATTTCATCTGTAAAAAAAACTGAAATTCTAAAATATTTATCAGGGATAGTTCCCTCATAAACGTTTCTTACCATTATTTTCTTTTTTGAATTCAGATTTGAGATAATATCACTTAAGAATTGACGTGGAAAAATAACATCACTTGGAAAATTATGTTTTGTTTCTCTATCTTTAAATTTAACTTCAAGATCACCAACTTTTTCTGCAATACCATAAAATCTTTCTTGAACTTCTGAATTTTCCTTGATTTCAAGTACGAAATCCATTTTTTTCCCATTATCCAATTCGTTTAGGGAGTAATTAATTTCGCTCACTGTTCCAACACCGTGGGAATTAACAAACCTTGTCATCATTCTTTGGTTTGAAACCCATGAATTTTGACAGCTATTTAGCCAGTCAATAACAAGATAACCAGTTGCTTTATCTATATATGTCTTTCCAGGAATTCTGACTTCTTCTTTTTGTATATTTGAAACTTCATATTCACTTTGAAATCCTATTAATTTAGCATTTGATTTGGAAAATATGATAAAAATTGTTAGAACAGTTATAATAAAAATGTGATTAATTTGAATCTTCATGACTGTGTTAATTATTAAATGTTAAAATTAGTGTTACATTAAATATTTTTTTTAAAATGATCAAATATTTTATTATTCTGTTAGTTACAATTGTTTTGGTTTTTTCTTACGTTCTTTCTAATAGAATTCCAAAAAAATATAAAATATATCTTAATCTTGCTCTTATAATACTTTTCTCAATTCCTATTTTTATTTATCTGACCACAGAAAATTTAAATATTGATAAAAGTTACAATCCTCCAAAATTTGATGGTGAACAAATAATTCCTGGTTACTTTGATGAAAAAAATTAAAAATTTTAGTCTTAGATGTATAAAAATACAAATCCCATTAAAAGAAATTAAGATTATAGAAAAATGCGTCAAGTTCAAAAGTGGTAAAGTTTATATTGTAGGAGGGGCTGTTAGGGATCTGATCTTAAAAAATAATAATAATTTTAAAGCTGACTTGGTTGTAGATCTTGAAATGATTGACTTACTTTTGTGTCTGAAAAAATATGACATAAAATATATTCCATTGGGTATAAAATTTGGATCAATAATAGTTATAGTAAATAATATTAGAATCGATGTAACAATTATGAGATCTGATATTGGTTCGGATGGAAGGTGGGCTGAAATAGAATTTACAAAGAATATTAAATTAGATTCTGAAAGAAGAGACTTTTCATTTAATTCAATTTATTGCGATACTAATGGACATATATACGATCCTAATGAAGGAATAAATGATTTGATAAATGGTTGTGTAAGATTTATTGGAGATATTAATAAAAGAGTAAAAGAGGATTACTTAAGGATACTTAGGTTTTATAGATTCTCAATTTTATATGGTAAAACCTTTAACAGTAAAATAATTAAAATATTAGTTGAATATTATCAAAATTTAAACTCTTTATCTTTTGAAAGAAAATTTGATGAAATAAAAAAAATTTTAAATTACGAAAAATTGCATCAAAAGATAAAAAAAAAATCAATTGTTAATGAATTGAAAAAATTATTTGAAAAATCTTTCGGTATGAAATTTGATTTTGATAATTTTGATAAATTTTGTGAATTAGAATATAAACTTGATTGTATAGACTTTGAGAGAAGATTTAAGTATTTAATGAGAAATTCAAAAAATAAGTCTAATTTTGCTAATAAGATTAACAAGAAATTTAGAAAAAGACTTTTAAATGGTATTATTAAATTTGATATAAATGAAGAATCACTTAGCAAGTTGTTATATAAACATAACAAGTCTTGTATTGAGGATAACATTTTAATTCAAAGTGCTGAAAAAATAACTTCTTATGATGAGCTTGTTAAGGCAAAACTTTTTGTAAAAAATTACAAAAAAAAAAAATTCCCACTTAGAGGACAGGACCTAGTTAAATTAGGCTTTGAGAAGAGCAAGGTAATTGGAAATGTTCTTAAAGGTACAGAAAGTTGGTGGGTAAAAAATAATTTTTCAAAAAATAAAAAAAGTTGTTTGAAATTTGCACTTAAATATTTACCATGAAGCGAAGGGCGGTAAGGACATAAAAATAGCTTCTATGTTCCCATCAGTTTGAAGTCCAAACTTTGTCCCTCTATCATGTAATAAATTAAATTCAACATACCTAGACCTTCTATGATATTGCATTTTTTTATCATCAATACTCCATTTTTCCAAAATTGTATCTTCAACAATTTTTTTGAAAGTGTTTAGGAAAGTTTCACCCACACTTTTTGTAAAAAGAAAATCTTTATTCCAGTTATCAGAATTTAAATAATCGTAAAAAATACCACCTAAGCCTCTAGATTCGTTCCTGTGTGGAAGGTAGAAATATTCATCACACCACTTCTTATATTTATTGTAGGCGCTTGAGTCGTAATCATCACAAATCTTCTTTAAATTTTTGTGAAAAAATTTAGCAATTTTTTTAGATTTTTCAGATTCTTTATTTGTTGGTGTTATATCAGCACCTCCGCCAAACCAGCATTGTTCGGTAACAATAAATCTGGTGTTCATATGAACTGTTGGAATTTTAGGAGAAAAAGGGTGAATTACAACAGAAATCCCAGATGCCCAAAAATTCCTCGAATTTTTTGTTCCTGGTATTTTACCAAGCATCGAGTCTGATAATTCCCCGTAAACCGTTGATATATTAACACCAGCTTTCTCAAAAACCTTGCCTCTTATTAAGCTCATTTCGCCACCACCTAATTTCTTAGAACCGTTTTCATCTCTTGTCCAATTAGTTCTTTGAAAATGAGATGGTGTTGGTGAATAATTCTTTTCGATTATTTCTAGCTCCTCACAAATCTGATTTCTCAGCGATTTAAACCATAATGATGATTTTTTTTTTTGTTCATCAATTTTTTTCATTGTTTTAAGTGCAATATTTTTTATATTATAATAAAATAAATTAAAAATGGATAAAATCGACTTAAAAGATAAAAAAATTGAATCCTCTGTAGATGAGGAGAAAAGAGATTTTCTCTTTGTCACAACAGCTGGACTTGCAATAGCCGGAGGAGGAGCTACCCTATGGTCACTTGTAGATACAATGAACCCGTCTAAAGACGTTCTTGCTTTAGCTTCAACTGAGGTTGATCTCTCCCCTATAGAGGAGGGGCAGAGCCTCACTGTGATGTGGAGAGGAAAGCCAATATTTATTAGACACAGAACAAATAAAGAGATTGAAGACGCCAGTAGTACAGATGTAACAAGCTTAGTGCATAAAGCAACAGACGTATCGAGAGTAAAAAACCCAAAATGGTTGATTGTTATTGGAGTTTGCACTCATTTAGGCTGTGTTCCTTTGGGGCAAAAAATTGGTGACAGTAAGGGCGATTTTAATGGCTGGTTTTGTCCATGTCATGGGTCACACTACGACACTTCCGGTAGAATAAGAAAAGGTCCTGCACCATTAAACCTCGAAGTTCCTCCATACGAATTCGTTTCTGAAGATTTAATAAGGATAGGTTGAGCATGAAAAAAAATAATGAAAATCAAGAACAAAAGGGTGTTACGGGTTGGATAGACAAAAGACTACCAATCTTCACATTTATGAATCATAATTTGAGGGATTATCCAACCCCCAAAAACTTAAATTATTTTTGGAATTTTGGTTCACTTGCTGGGATCACTTTAGTAATCATGATTGTTACGGGGATACTCCTTGCTATGCAATATACTGCTAACACTGATTTAGCATTTGAAAGTGTTGAGAGAATCATGCGTGACGTAAACAACGGCTGGTTATTGAGGTACATTCACATGAATGGAGCTTCAATGTTCTTTATCATCGTTTTTATACATATTTTTAGAGGTTTGTATTATGGTTCTTATAAGTTTCCAAGGGAAATATTATGGATGCTTGGGGTTGTTATCCTTTTACTTATGATGGCAACAGCATTTATGGGATACGTTTTACCTTGGGGACAAATGAGTTTTTGGGGTGCAACTGTGATAACTAATCTTTTCTCTGCATTCCCTATTGTAGGAGACTACATTGTAACATTTTTGTGGGGAGGTTTTTCAGTAGACAATCCAACTTTAAGCAGGTTTTTCGTATTGCATTACCTTTTGCCATTTGCAATAATTGGGGTAGTAGTTCTCCACTTAGTTGCACTTCATCAGTTTGGTTCTAATAATCCAACAGGAGTTGATGTGAAATCTGATAATGATACAATTCCATTTCATCCATATTATACTGTTAAAGATTACTTTGGGCTTGGAGTATTCTTGATAGTTTTTGCCGGTTTAGTTTTTTTTGCGCCAAATTTCCTAGGGCATCCTGATAATTATATTCCTGCCAACCCCTTGCAGACGCCAGCTCACATTGTTCCAGAGTGGTATTTTTTACCTTTCTACGCAATTCTGAGGGCCGTCCCTGATAAACTTATGGGCGTACTTTTAATGTTTGCTGCAGTCCTAGTTCTTTTCTTTTTACCATGGCTAGATAGACATAAAGTAAGAAGTGCTAATTTTAGACCATTTTATAGACAATTCTACTGGTTATTCGCAATCGACTGTATAATTTTAGGTTGGGTTGGAGCTATGCCTGCTGAAGGTATTTACGTTCTAATAGCAAGAATAGCAACAGCTTACTATTTTTCTTTCTTTTTAATAATAATGCCTTTGCTATCAAGATTCGAGAAAGTATCAGATGACTTACCTTCAAGTATTTCATCAGCTGTGTTATCAAAGAAATTTGATAATAATACTAAAGAGAGTTATGTTAAATAAACTTACAATTAAGGTTATATTAATATTTTTGCTTTTAGGAGTGAACAAAACCCACTCTGCCCCAGAAAAAATCGAGCTGATCAATCAAAATTGGCCGTTTAATGGTGTATTTGGTAGGTTTGATAAATCATCACTTCAAAGAGGTTATCTCGTTTATAAAGAAGTTTGTGCATCTTGCCACGGACTTAAACATGTTTCATATAGAGATCTTACAGGCATTGGTCTAACCAATGATGAAATAAAATCTATCGCTGGGGAATATTTTGTTATGGATGGACCTAATGATGAGGGCGAAATGTTTGAGAGGGAAGCAAAGTTAAGTGATAAATTTGTTAACCCTTACGAAAATGATAGTCAAGCTAGATTAGCTAACAATGGGGCATACCCCCCTGATTTGTCGCTTATGGTTAAAGCTAGAGCCGATGGTGCTAATTACTTATTCAGTTTACTAAACGGTTACAAGGAATTTCCCGAAGGTTTTGAAGCAAGTGAGGGAATGTATTATAATGAGTATTATCCAGGCAAACAAATTGCAATGCCATCACCAATTATGGATGATATTGTTGAGTATAATGACGGAACAGACGCGACTCACGTACAAATAGCGAGAGATGTGACATCTTTTCTAGCTTGGTCAGCTGAACCAGAATTGGAGGAGAGAAAAAGTCTTGGTGTAAAAACTATGTTTTTTTTAATACTTCTTACCATTATGCTCCTCGGAGTCAAAAGAAAAGTCTGGAAAGACGTAAATTAGAAATGAGCTCCATAAAGATCGCATTCATTGGTGGTAGCGGTCTATACCAAGCCGAAGGTCTGACAGATAAAAAGTGGGTCAAAGTCCAATCATCTTATGGGTTACCATCATCAGAAGTATGTGTTGGTAGAATGAACGGAAGTAAAGTTGTATTTTTACCAAGACACGGCAAAAAACATAACATTTCACCATCGAAAATTAATTATAGAGCTAATATTGAGATATTAAAGAAACTAAATGTTGAAAATATTATATCATTATCTGCAGTTGGAAGTTTGAGAAAAGATTTCAAGCCTGGTGATTTTGTAGTAGTAGATCAATTTATAGATAGGACTGCAAATAGGGAAAATACTTTCTTTGACGATGACCTGGTTGTACATATACCATTTAAAGATCCAGTATGTAAGGATTTAAGTCAAATGGTATTCAAGAAGCTTAAAAAACTTCAAATTAAAACGCATCAATTTGGCACTTATATATGTATAGAAGGTCCACAATTTTCTTCTCTAGCAGAATCTCAATTATATCGATCATGGGGTTGTGATGTTATAGGTATGACAAATTTGCCAGAGGCGAGGCTAGCAATGGAAGCAGGAATATGTTACGCCAGCGTTGCGATGGTAACAGATTTTGATTGTTGGCACCCAGACCACGATAATGTATCAGTTGATCAAATAATAAATACATTAAAAAAAAATACTAACAAAGCCAACTCATTGATAAACGAAATTACAAAGGAAAAAAAGTTGATTTGTAGTGAAAAGATCAAAGAAGTTTCAAGAAAATCAATGATTTCTGATTACTCTAATGTTAAGAAATCTACAAAAATAAAATTAAAATATATTCTGAATCTTTAATGAAGGTAAACAAAAAGAATTACTCATCCATATGGGAAGAAGATGGTGCTGTAAAAATAATTGACCAAACAAAACTTCCTTTTAAATTTGAAGTTATTGAACTTAAGAATTTGAAAGATTTTTCATATGCTATTAAAAAGATGAAAGTTAGAGGTGCTCCACTAATCGGGGTTACTGCAGCATATGCTTTGGCTATACTTACTAATAAAAATTCCTCAGATAAATATTTAAGGAAGGTCTATAACGAATTATATGCAACAAGGCCAACAGCGGTAAACTTGAAATGGGCCCTCAATTCTTGTTTAAAAAAGATTAAAAAAGGAAAACAATCAGAGAGAAAAAACATTGCACTTTCAGCAGCAAGAACAATTAGAAATAATGATATAATCAATAGTAAAAAAATAGCCTTCAATGGATACAAAATCATTGAGAGGATTTATAAAAAAAAGAAAAAAGTAATAAATATTCTGACTCATTGCAATGCTGGGTGGCTAGCCACAGTAGATTGGGGAACTGCATTGGCACCTATTTTTATGGCAAATAGAAATAAAGTTCCAATTCATATTTGGGTAGATGAAACTAGACCTAGAAATCAAGGAGCCTTATTAACTGCATGGGAACTTAAAAATGAGGATGTCCCTTACACTATAATAACTGATAACGCTGGAGGATATTTAATGAGTAAAGGAGAAGTTGATTTATGCATTGTGGGTAGTGATAGAATTACAAGAGATGGAGATGTATGCAACAAAATTGGGACATATTTAAAGGCCCTAGCTTCAAAAGCTCATAATATACCTTTTTATGTTGCAGCACCAACTTCAACTATTGACTTATCAATTCATAAAGGGGAAGAAGTTCCTATTGAGATACGAAATGGGGTGGAACTCTCAAGAATAAAAATAAAAAAAGGTGGGAGTGTTTTAGAGGGTGATGCATACTTTCCTCAGGCTAAAACTTTTAATCCTGCTTTTGATATAACACCATCACAGTTAGTTAGTAAGATTATAACGGAATTTGGAATTATAGATTGTAATAGAAAAGCAATTGATAAGTTAATGACGAAATGAGATTTAAAAAAGAAATAATTGATGCTTCAAAATATCTTCTTCAGTTACAATTTAACATTGGTTCTGAGGGAAATATTAGCTACAGAGAAAAAAATCAAATTTATATAACACCTTCAGGAATTAAAACATCAAATTTAAAACCCAAGGATATATCAAAAGTAGATTTAAATGGAAAAGTCTTGAATAAAAACAATCCATCTAGTGAGATTTTACTTCATTCATGGATTTATAGAAATAATAAAGATATTAAAGCTGTGGTTCATAGTCATTCAAAATGGGCCTCGATTTTATCTTGTATGAGAATTAACATACCAGCATTTCATTATATGGTTGCAGAGTTTGGTGGGAGTAACATTAAATGCTCAAGATATGCAACATTCGGATCTGAAAAATTATCGAAATATGTAAGTAAAGCACTCTCCAACAGGAGGGGCTGTCTTATTGCCAATCATGGTCAAGTTACAATTGCTAACGATCTTGAAGAGGCTATTGATTTATCTATAGCTTTAGAAAAGTTGAGTGAGCAATATTATTTTTTAAAAATAGCTGAGAAAGTTAGATTACTATCAGAAACAGAAATGAGCAAGATTGTGAAATTATTTAAAGATTATAAAGTTAAACATTAAATCTAAAAGTTATAACATCACCGTCATTTACAATATACTCTTTGCCTTCAAGTTTTAATCGACCGTTTTCCTTACATTTAGACTCTCCTTTAAATTCAATAAAATCTTCGTATGAAATAACTTCAGCCTTAATAAAACCAGTTTTGAAATCTGTGTGAATTTTTGCGCCGGCGTCTGGGGCAAATGTTCCCTTCTTTATTGACCATGCTCTTGATTCTTTAGGGCCTGAGGTAAAAAAAGTTATTAGATCAAGAGTTTCATAGCCTTTTGAGATTAACTTCGATAGGGATGTTTGTTTTACACCTAAAGATTCTAAAAATTCAATTTTTTCTGATTCGAGTTTAAAACTCGATATTTCAGATTCGATCTTTGCGGAAATCTTAATACAATCTGAATTTTTATCATTTGAGTAAGTTTCAACTAGTTCACTATGTTGGTTTCCGTTTATAAGAGAACCTTCATCAACATTGCAAACATAAATTATAGGTTTAAAAGTTAAAAGATTAATAGTTTTTATTATATCTTGTTGAGACTCAGAAAAACTAAAATCCCTAAGTAGATTCCCACTTTCTAACAAGCTCTTACTTTTTTCTAGGGTATCAATTAGACTTTGGTCAAGTTTTTTACCCTTATTTTTTTTTAGATAATTTTCTGTTATTCTTTCAATTTTTTCAAGATCTGCTAATAAAAGTTCTGTTTCGATCACTTTAATATCTTCAATTGGAGATACTTTATTATTAACATGAGTTATATCATCATCTTCAAAGCATCTTACTAAGTGTATAATTGCATCAACATTAGATAAATTTCCCAGAAATTTATTTCCTAATCCTTCACCTTTACTTGCTCCCTTTACTAGACCTGCAATATCAACAAATTCAAGTTGATTGTAAATTTTATTTTGTGACTTCGAAATTCTTGATAAATTATCTAATCTTAAATCTTTCACAGCTACTTTGCCAACATTTGGTTCAATTGTACAAAAGGGATAATTTTTTGATTCAGCTTGCTGTGTTGATGTTAAAGCATTAAATAATGTAGATTTCCCAATATTTGGTAATCCTAGTATGCCACAATTAAAACCCATAATGATTTATATATTTAGATTATTTATAAATAAAGAAAAGTTTCTATTTAAAATTAGATTAAAATGATCTAAAAAACTCTCTTTAAATTTAGTTATATTTTTTTTTTCAGAAGAAGAAAATTTATTTAATACAAAATCACTTGATGAAACTTTTTTTTCTTCTGAAAGGTTATTTTTTATACCTACTTTAATTCTATAGAATTCATTACCAATATTACTTATTATATTTTTTATTCCATTATGACCTCCATGTCCACCAGCTTTCTTAATTCTAATTTTCAGGAAGTCGAGATCTAGATCATCATGAAGAACATAAAGATTTTTTTCACAATTAATTTTAAAAAATAGGGATATTTTCGCTATGGATTGCCCTGATAAATTCATAAAAGTTTCAGGCTTAAAGATTATTACTTCTTGACCTAATATCTCGGATTTTGAAAATAAACCATCAAATTTTTTTTTAAATTCTGGAAATCCATAATGTTTATGCAGGCTATTTACTAAATCAAAACCTAGGTTATGACGAGTTCCAATATATTCTTTTCCAGGGTTACCTAAACCAGACAGTATTATCATTTATTAAAAAGTTATTTACTCTTATCCTCTGAGTTATTCTCTTTCTTTTCACCTTCTTTATCTGCTACTTTTTCGGGTGAATCTTCTGATGCCTCATCTGTTGTAGTTTCTTCAGAAGCTGTTTCCTCAACTTTCATTACCGTTGGTGGGGCTACTGTAGCAATAGTGAAATCTCTATCAGTAATTGTTGGAGACACCCCTTCTGCCAGCTCTATTGAGCTAATATGAATATTATCACCAATCTCCAGACCATCTAAGTTAGCTTCTAGAAACTCAGGTATTTTAGAAACCAGTGTTTTAATTTCAACTTCGTGCCTTACAATATTAAGTACTCCACCTTGTTTAAGACCTTCACAAGAATTTTCATTAATAAATTTAACCGGAACAAAAAGAGTAACAGTTGTATTCTGACCAACTCTTAAAAAGTCTATATGAAGAATTTTTTCGTTAACTGGGTGTAGCTGAAGATCTTTTGGTAACACTTTATAGACACTATCATCTACTTTGATTTCACACTGTTTAGAAAAAAAACCAGCATCATTTACTTGTGCCCTAAGTTTTTTTTCATCAACTTGTATAGGGACTGGGTCTTTTTTATCACCATAAATTATACATGGAATCATTTGATTTCCTCTTAGCTCTCTAGAAATTCCAGTTCCAACTAAATCTCTCTTTTTTGCTTCAATCTGGACTATTTCACTCACATTTATCTCCTCAATTATGCAAATAAACTTGATACTGACCTGTTATCAGTGATTCTTTCGATTGCCTCCCCAATTAGCGGGGCTATAGAAAGAATATCAATTTTATTAGATTTTATTACATCATCTCTCGCCAGAATACTATCAGTAATTATCATTTTATCAATAGGTGAATTTTCTATTCTTTCAATTGCAGGATCTGATAGAACACCATGAGTTATATACGCATAAACTGATTTAGCTTTGTCATTTTTAAGGGCTGCGGCTGCATTTGTTAATGTTCCAGCTGTATCACATATATCATCAATTAAAATACAATTTTTACCCTCAACCTCACCAATAATATTCATAACTTCAGAAACACTTGCCCTTTCCCTTCTTTTATCAATTATTGCTAGATCACAATCAACTCTTTTAGCAATCGCTCTCGCTCTGACAACACCTCCAACATCCGGAGATACAATTATTGTATTTTCTGATTTGAAATTTTTCTTTATATCAGAAATAAAAACTGGAGCAGCAAAAAGATTATCTGTAGGAATGTCAAAAAAACCTTGGATTTGTCCAGCATGCAGGTCAACCATAAGTGCTCTATTTGCACCTGCAATACTTATTAAATTCGCTACTAGCTTAGCAGAAATTGGAGTTCTAGGCCCTGATTTTCTATCTTGTCTTGCATATCCGTAATAAGGGACAATGGCTGCGATTCTTTTAGCAGACCCCCTTTTTAGGGCATCAATCGTAACTAAAAGTTCCATAACATGATCATTAGCAGGGAATGAAGTTGATTGAATAACAAATACATCCTCTCCTCGAACATTTTCTTTAATTTCAACAAAAATTTCTTTATCTGGAAATTTTTTTATTGTTGCATCAACTAAAGATACACCGAGGTGTGCTGAAATTTTTTCTGCTAATGGTAAATTGCTATTACCCGATACAATCTTCATTTTTTATAACCTACTAAACTTACCTGTCTACCACAGTCTTTTAATTCATTTTTCATAGAATATCTATGACTAAAAAATTTTTTTGGGTTTGAATAAGTGTCAAATTCAGAAGTTTTGTAATTATCAATACCCAATTCTTTAATCTTATCTTCTATTAGTTTTGTGTAATTGAAGAATATCCTATTTTTATTTTCTTTTAAATAAGTACTAAAATTTTTTAATATCTTTATTTTTTCTATAAAATCCCTTTGAACTTCAAAAGATTTAAGTTTTAAATGTGGTCCTATAAAAATGGTTATATTTCTTTTTTCCTCACCTCTTTTTATTAAAAAATTTATAGCATTTGAAATTATATTATTTAGTAACCCACGCCAACCTACATGTAAGATTCCGAAATATTCTTTCCCTAACAAAATAACAGGTGCACAATCGGCAGTTAAAATACCTAATAGAACATTTTTATTTTTTGTGATTATACCATCAGCTTTAACATCATGGGGGCGAATTTTGTCATAAAAAAAAAATTTTGAAGAATGAATCTGATTTACAAAAATAATTTCTTTGTTATTTAATAATTTAGATGCTATTTTTCTATTACTCTTTACCCTGTAGTCTGAATCACCTTTATTGAATGCACAATTTAACAATTGAGAACTATAAATGTCAATTGGATTTTGCTTGTCGAGAAAACTAAAAATATATTCATTACACTGCGTTACTTTCATTTTCACAATCTTTTGAAATAAGGTAAGTTTAAATCATTCTTGGTTATAAATGCAAACTTAAATAATTCTCCCATACCTGAAGGATCGGTTAGTCTATTAAACTGCTTGGAGAGTTTTATTTTGACATTATTATCTTGTGTTTGATTTATCAATGAATTTATTCTCTCATTTATTCCATTAAAATATAAAAATTGCCTTTGATTGATAGGTCCATAAAACTTTAAATTAAACTTTTTTGAGTATTTTTGGAGATTTAAAAAATCAAAATGATAGGTAATGTCAGAAAAAAAGGGATAATCAAGTATATTACATTTTTTTGACTTATAAATTGCCTGAATAGTTGATATTTTTTTTTTTAAGTACGGCCCGTAATCGATTACTAAAAAACCACCACCAAATTCTCTAACGTGATTTAATATTTTTTTAATATATAAGTTGGTTAATGGTGAATGCTCCCAAACGTCCCCGTTTGATAAAAAATCAAGATTTTTATTTTCAATTAAATATTTCATGCATTTAAATTTACTATCTATATATTGGATCCTTTTTTCGAAAAGAAGATCATTTTTTTTTTCGATTTGATTTACAGGTAAAGCATCAAAAAATTCATTACAAAAAAAAAGATATGGTTGTTTTTCAAGTCTTAAATTTTGGATACTTGAAACTTTAATTCTTTTAGAATGATATCTGGCAAGGTTTTTTAATTGCATTTTTTTAAGAAAACTAGATTTTTCGTAAAGATAAAAAAGAAAATCTTTTTTTGATAATTTTGATATTGTTCTAATTATATCCGACATTAGGGTTCCATTTCCTGGACCTAATTCTAAAAACTTGCTTATACCTATATCAGAGGAAATTTTAAAAAGAAATATCGCCACACATTCTCCAAAAGCCTGACTTATTTCAGGTGATGTAGTAAAGTGAGAACCAATTTTATTATTTTGGTAAAACCCCAACTCCTTATCATATAGACATTTATTCATAAATCTTGATAAAGAAATAGAGTTACCCTTAAAAATTTGTTTTATTTTTCTCTCTTCCATATTTAATAATTGAAAAACCTAAGATAACTATTGGAATAGAAAGTATTTGTCCCATACTTAAATTATAAACAACAAGACCAATATGATTGTCAGGCTCTCTAAAATACTCAACTAAAAATCTGAATAAACCATAAAATACTAAAAAGATTGCACATAAATTAATTTTTTTGTGAATTCCTCTATTAATTATAAATATTATGATCAAGAATAATACTAAACCCTCAAAAAATGCTTCATACAGTTGACTAGGGTGTCTTAAAAGGTCTTCATTATAGTATTTAACACCCCAGTTAGAAAAAGTTGGTTTGCCAATTAATTCTGCATTTACAAAATTGGCTATTCTTCCTAAAAAAATACCGAAAGGAGCGCTGCATGCTACTAAATTAGATAAATCTATAAAATTTATTTTATTTAACTTGGAAAAAATATACATACTGGTTACCAAACCTATCAAGCCACCGTGAAATGACATTCCACCTTTCCAAATTTTTAAAATTTCAAAAATATTTTGAATGTAGAACTCAAAGTTATAAAAGATAACGTATCCCAATCTTCCACCAAAAATCACACCAATGATCGCCCAACTAAAAAGATTGTCTACTACATCAGTATTGAGATCTACGACACCCTTCCTTATTAGAAGTTTAGAATAATAAATACTAAAAATAAATCCAAAGAGATAAGCAAGTGAGTACCAATAAATTTTTAAACCAAAAAACTCTAGAGCTACAGGGTTGAGATTGTGGATATACATATATTTATGATTTTAAATAGTTATTAACATAATCGTTTATTCCATCTTCAAGGGAAAAGAACTTATCTTTGAACCCTAATCTCCTTAATTTAATCATTTCAGCTTTAGTATAGTATTGATACTGATTCCTAATATTTCTTGGCGTATCAATATAAGTTATTCTTTTAGGATAATTAAAATTCCTAAAAACAGCGTTGGTTACATCTTTGAATGATCTAGGTAGACCACTTCCAACATTAAATAATCCACTCCTTTTAGGATTATTAATAAACCAATTTATCACTTTGATAACATCCTTAACATAAATAAAGTCTCTTAATTGTTCTCCATCTTTATAGTCTTTACTATGAGACTTAAAAAGTTTTATTGATTTTTTACTTTGAACCTTTTCGTAAATTTTAAGTACTATACTTCTCATCTCATCTTTGTGAAACTCATTTGGGCCATATACGTTAAAGAACTTAAGCCCTACTAATTGTTTTTTATTTATTTTTTTTGAGAAAAAGTTTAAATCTGTAATTTGTTTTGACCAACCATAAAGATTTAAGGGCCTAAGTTTTGATAGATACGCAAACTTTGAGCTATCCAGAAAACCATTATTTCCATCTCCGTAGGTTGCGGCTGATGATGCATATATAAATCTTGTAAGATTATCATCACACCATTTTTTTAAGCTCATAGATAACCTTACATTGTTTTCTAAAATTAAATTTGGATCATTACATGTAGTTGATGATATTGCCCCAAGATGAACTATAACTCTGACTTCTTTTTTAAATTTTCGAAGAAATGATCGTAAATCTGTAGGGTGTACCATGAAAGTATTTGTTGAACTAAAATAATTTTTATTTAATTCATTAAGATAATCTACCGAAACAATCTTTTCGTTAGTATTTTTAGACAGATAATTAACGAGATTTGATCCGATAAAACCTGCTCCGCCTGTTACAATAATCATTTAAAACCTCTAGGCTAAAACTTTAAGAATTATAAAACTTAAAAGGTATGTGATAATGGTAAACCCTGAAATATTGATAAGACAGATTTTTTTTTTATTGTTAGGATTCTTTTTTAAAGATTTATAAAACCAATAAATCCAAACGAAAAACGAAAAAATATAAGTAATTAGTAATAAAAGAACCAATGAATTTCTTAACATAATATCAATATCTTGTGTATAAAAAAATAAAACATACTAATTGTTGTTGTTAAAATTATATTTCTATATTATTATTATAATGTGAGTTTTGACAACCAAAATAAAATTATAAGGCAAAATAATCCAATAGATTATATTGAAGAGTATTTCTCAAGATTTTTCGATAATATCCTAAGAGATTCAGAGAATAAAATTATTATCAACGCTAAAGGTTTGTGGAACACCTATCAAATTTCAATTATCTGGAGTGAGACTAAGAAAATATTTGAAATCAGCACTTATTTAGATAATTCAAGAAAGACTAAGAACAATAACTCTGTGTATCTTCTTATTTCAAAAGTAAATGAAAAGACTGGTTTGGGCCATTTCAATTTCAATCCAAAATTAAACACAATTTTTTTCAACCATAAAGCCTCAGTCAAAGGTCAGGATTCGATCACAATAGAGCAAGTGGAGCACTTTGTGGATATAGCGGTTGAAGAATGTGATAGGTTTTTCCCGGTATTTTACGTTTTTTTTAATAAAAAAAAGAGTCCAAAAAATGCCATTGAGATTGCTATTTTGGAAACCTGTGGAGAAGCGTGAAAAACATATTACTGGTTGGATGCGGTAATCTTGGAAAGATTATTCTTGATGGTCTGCTACTAGAAAAAAAAAAAGTTTATCTTCTTGAAAAAAATCAAAATATTACGAAAAAAATAAATCATAATAATTGTATTATTATTAGAAAGATTGATGATCAAGTACTTGAGAAGGTCTCGATAATATTATTATGCGTAAAACCAAATCAAGTAAAAGATATTGTTCCTAAATTCAATAAGAAAACTAAGAATAAGATATTTATTTCTTTTGTTGCTGGAATGCAAATATCGTCAATCTCAAGTTTTTTAGCAAATAAAAAACAAAAAATTATCAGAATAATGCCAAACATATTTATTAAGTTTAATAAAAGTTCAAGTGGAATATTTTCAAAGAATCTTACTTCTACTGAAAAATTTAAATTTGAAAAATTATTTGCGTTCTTTGGGTATTTTGTCTGGTTAAAGAATGAAAATGATTT
>Ga0055584_100003083_pt1 | contig 16468 bp, 16 predicted proteins | sample OSDHelmetaG_FD_58716 | JGI IMG/M metagenome (GOLD analysis project Ga0055584, IMG submission 58716) | Pelagic marine sediment microbial communities from the LTER site Helgoland, North Sea, for post-phytoplankton bloom and carbon turnover... | ecosystem: Environmental > Aquatic > Marine >... | reverse complement strand
ATATGTCGAAGACGGCAAAAACAAAGAATTTAAAGCACATTTTACCTTGAAACGATAAATATTTGATATGAGTTTAAAAAAGTTATGGTTAATAGCGGTTGTAGCATTGTTTACTAAATTTGGTACAGCACAAGAAGGATTACCTGTTTATGCTGATTATCTAACAGATAATTATTATTTAATTCACCCATCTATGGCAGGGGCTGCCAATTGTGCAAAAGTAAGATTAACTGCTAGGCAACAATGGTTTGGACAAGATGATGCTCCCAGTCTCCAAACATTGAGTTTTAACACTAGAATAGGGGAGTCTCAATCTGGAGTCGGAGCTATAGTATTTAATGATAAAAATGGTTACCATTCACAAACAGGGGGATATCTTACTTATGCCCATCATATAATGTTTTCTAGAAATGAAATTGACCTTAATATGCTATCCTTTGGATTAAGTGCTGGGTTTATACAATATAAATTGGATGAAACAGAATTCTTATCACAAGGCTACGATCCTTTAATAGCAGGTGTAGAACAAAGCGCTACAAACTTTAATGTCGATTTCGGATTTTCATATCACTTTTTAGATTTTTATGCCCATGCTACTGTCAAAAACCTACTAAAAAACGACGGCGTTAATTTTAATGAACAAGGATTAAGCTACAACAACTTGAGAACATATCTATTATCTGTAGGAAATACATTTAGTAGATATGGAAGCGATTGGAGTTTTGAACCTTCTATAATGTTTATGTATAAAGATGAAACTGAAGAATCTTCATTTGATCTTAACATGAAAGTATATAAAGAAATGGATTTTGGGAAACTTTGGGGAGGACTTTCATATAGAAGAAGTTTAGATGGAGCAGAATACCTTGATGGCTCTGGTATTAATGATCAAAAACTGCAATATTTTACCCCTTTTATAGGAATTGATTATGACAATTTCACATTTGCTTATACATATTCATATCAAGCCAATTCAGTAGTGTTTGATAATGGCGGATTTCATCAAATAACCTTAGGATATAACTTTAATTGTGCTCCTAAGCGATATGAATGTAACTGTCCTGCAGTAAACTAATGATTATTAAAAAAAATAAAAAACCACGATTCAATAGTCGTGGTTTTTTATTTTATAAAGTTTATTAAAGACTTGTTATCTTTTTAAAAATCAAAGTTATTTTCACACTAAAAGCAAAATATGGCACTCATAAAATCCGTAAACAACAAAACACCACAAATACCAGAGGATTGTTACCTTGCAGAAAACGCAACCATAGTTGGAGATGTAACTATTGGAAAACAATGCAGTATATGGTTTAATGCTGTAATACGAGCTGATGTACATTATATAAAGATAGGTAATAAGGTAAACATCCAAGATGGTGCTGTGATACATGCCACTTATCAAAAATCACCAACCAATATAGGCAATAACGTATCCATAGGGCACAATGCCATAGTACATGGTTGTACCATTCACGACAACGTACTTATTGGTATGGGAAGCATTGTAATGGACAATTGCGTAGTAGAATCCAACAGTATAATAGCAGCAGGTGCCGTAGTTACACAAAACACAAAAGTAGAATCTGGAAGTATCTATGCTGGAGTTCCAGCAAGAAAAGTAAAAGATATAAGTCCAGAACTTATCTCTGGAGAAATTGATCGGATAGCGGATAATTACATCAAATATTCTAGTTGGTTTAAATAATATTTGGGCGTTCCCCTGCGGGGCGTGCTTTCCGCTATATCTCCCAAAAGTATTTGGGAGGATGCCGCTTCAATCACTAACGCAAAATCAAAAATCAAGATGTTGAACAATATGTTTATTGTTCAAAATATTAAACAAAACATGAATTTCACCATTGGTGTAAAATTTCAATTTTGGATTTTCTGTTGATGTATTCAATAAGTTGTTTTCAGCTAAAATGATTTTTGTTTGTCTAGCAATGGCTTTTCCAGAGTCAATAATTTTTACCTTTTGAGGCAAAATAGTTGTCAAGTGTGGTTTTAAAAATGAATAATGAGTACAGCCAAGAACTAAGTAATCGATATTGGCATCTATCATGGGAGTAAGATAATCTTGTAGAAGGCTGTACATAGACTTAGAATTGATTTTTCCAGCTTCAATCAACTCAACAATACCATTACCTTCTTGTTCTATAATGTCAATACCATCACTATACAAGTTGGATGTGCTATGAAACAAGTCGCTACTTAAAGTTCCTTTAGTAGCCAAAACACCAATAACTTTGGTTTTAGTTTTTAAAGCAGCAGGCTTAATTGCGGGTTCAATACCGATAAAAGGGATGTTATATTTAGATCTTAATGTGTTAATAGCATTAGTGGTAGCTGTATTACATGCCACGATAATGGCTTTACATCCTTTTTCTATAAGTAGCTCTGTATTCTTAATGCTAAGATTTATGATGCTTTCTTTCCCTTTCGGACCATAAGGAGCATTTTTACTATCAGCAAGATAGATGGTATTTTCATATGGTAAGAGTTTATTAACTTCTTTCCATATAGAAGTGCCTCCTACTCCAGAATCAAATATGCCAATAGGTTGTTTATTCATAAATACAAAAATAAAAATGCCACTCAATTTGAGTGGCATTTTTTTAATGATTTGTAATATTAAGGGTTAAATTCCTAATTCTTTCTTTACATCATTTAATAAATCTTTACCATCAGCAACTAATACTCCAGATCCTTGAGTAGAGTCCAAAACATATTGGAAACCTTGAGCTTTAGCAACTTTTTCAATAGCATTTTTAGCTTTTTCTAAGATAGGTTGTACTAATTTAGCTTCTTTTTGAGCAAGATCTTGTTGGGCTTGACTTCTGTATTGCATAATGCTTTGTTCAAACTCTTGAAGTTCTTTTACACGATTTGCGTTTTCTTCATCGGTTTTGGTTTCAGCTTCAGATTGATATTGCTTCATTTTGTTTTGAAGCTCTGTGGTCATGTTTTTTATTTCAGTGTCATAGGTTTTTGATAATTTTTCGATTTCAGCTTGTGCTGATTTCATTTCTGGCATTGCTTTTACAAGTTCTGTTGTGTTGATATGGGCAACTTTAGTTTGTGCCACTGACAATCCAGTTGCTCCAATAAATAGTACAGCTGCAAATAAAAGGGTCTTAAAATGTTTCATTGTTGTTCTAGTATTATGTGTTAATTTTTATATTTAGTTTTCATTTTCATTGCTTGGAATCGAGTCCTTGCTTTCTTTTTGTTTGTCTCGTTCTTCTCTAGCTTTTTGACGAGCTTCCAATATCTTCTTTCTACGTTCTTCTATTGCTTTTTTTCTCGCTTCACGTTCTTTTATTTTTTGTTGTTTTTTTTCTTCAGCAAGTTCAGCTTTTGTTTTTTTACCAGAATCTACTTCAGTCTCATTAGTCTCAGCAGTTCTTTTGTTGTTCAAGCTATCTCGTTTGTTTTGGGCTGCTGCACGTTCTTCTATAATTTTTTGTCTACGTGCTTCTGCTGCTGCCTTCAGTGAATCTCTTCTAGCTTGTTGAGCAGCTTTACGAGCTTCTATAGCTTTTTGTCTTTCTGTTCTTTTTTCTTCCAAAGCTTTTTCACGAGCTTCCAATTCTTTATTGATTTCAGGCACAACGTCTTCCTTCTCTGCAGCTTTACGCTCAGCTCTACTTTGAGCTTGTTTCCGTTTAGAAGATCTTGAGATACTTCTTATTACCAATTCACTAATATCGAAACGATTTGCAGCATAAAGCATAACCACATCTGCTGATTTATCAAAAATAAAATCGTAAGCTTTGTTGGTTGCAATTTCTTGAACGGCGGCAAAAATTTGATCTTGTATGGGTTGAATCAATTGACGTTTTTGAATCATCATATCTCCATTAGGACCAAAACGCTTTTGCTGATAGTCCAAAATTTCATTTTCTTCAAAAGTAATATCTTCTAAACGTTCTTCATAAAGTTCTTGTGTCAACAACACACGTTCGCTTTCGAGTTGTTGTTTTTTTTGTTGAACTTCATTCAAGCGTTGTTCGATTTCTGCTTTCCATTTTTGAACTTTATTGTCAAGTTGTGTTGTAGCTTCTTGGTACTCTGGTACGTTTTGTAAAATATACTCGGTATCTATGTAACCAATTCTTACATTGCGTTGAGCATTCATAGGTAAGCTAACAAAACCAACTAATGTCAATAAAAAAAGAACTTTAAGTCTCATCTGTTATAATTTTAATTTTTTTCTAATTGTATGTAATAACTATTTTAATTATGACAGATGCTTTTAACGATTCTGTCTTTTAGTTACTATTATTCAAATTAACGAAATATAATTTGAAAAATTTTAACACCCAAGTTTAAATCGTTTAAAAAGGTTAGAGAAAATATCGTGCCAAAGTTAAAATTGTTGACCAATAATGAAGTGAGTTTCCCAACCATTCTTTGTTGTTGTTCCTGGTACAGGGTCAAATCCATAACCAAAATCTATACCTAAAAGGCCGAATGCAGGCATGAAAATACGTAAGCCTAGACCTGCAGAACGACTGATGTTGAATGGGTTGTAGTCTCTAAAGCTATCGAATGAAGCTCCACCTTCTATAAAAGTCAATCCGTAAATTTTGGCTTGTTGTCCTAATGTGATTGGGTAACGAAGTTCTAAAGAAAATTTATTATAAATAGTTCCTCCATCACTAGAAGATAAAGATTGATTTGGATATCCTCTTAATTGGACGATGTCTCTACCATCTAAAGAATAGTTAGCCAACCCGTCTCCACCAACAAAGTATCGTTCAAAAGGGATAATTCCTCTATCGTTATTATAAGCACCTAAGAAACCAAATTCTAAACCAGATTTAATTACGAGTTTATCTATAATTCTGGTGTACCAATCTCCTTTGAAGTTGATTTTGTAAAACTCCAACCACTTGTAACGTTTTTGATCAATTTCGCTAATTCTAGCGGCATCTTGTGTATCGTCAGGGTCAAGACTATCACGTTCTTCTTTTAGAGCTTTGTAATCAACATTATCAAATAATGAGTATGGTAAGGACATTTTGGCTGTTATTGAGAATTTTGAGCCTCCCATAGGATAAATAGGGTCCGAAAATGTATTATTTCTACTTAAGCCAATAGTGTATGATAAATTGTTTGAATATCCATTTCCAAAAGTAAATAGCCCCGTGTTATAATTTTTTAGGTCATAATGTTGGAACCCAATGGCTTGAGATAATTGGAAATAATCATCTGGCACCGTTAGCCTTTTTGATAATCCAACAGAAATCCCTGTAATGTTAAAGCGCTTATCTTTATCGGCATCTTGGGTTATTGAATTGTATAGAAATTGTTTTGTATGTGATATGGATGTAGAGAATTGTAAAGGTCTTTTTCCTCCAAGCCATGGTTCAACAAAAGAAAAGCTATATGTTTGAAAGTATCTACTGGCTTGAAGACGTAGTGCTACGCTTTGACCATCACCCATTGGAACAGGTTTATATGCGTCTTTATTGAAGATATTTCTCATAGAGAAATTGTTGAAAGAAAGACCAAGGGTTCCAATAAATCCACCTCCGCCATAGCCACCTTGTAACTCAATTTGGCTAGAACCACTCTCAACAACTTCATATTCAATATCAACTGTTCCGTCTACTGGATTAAAGTTTTTCATATTTGGATTAAGCTGCTGAACGTCAAAATAACCTAATTGTCCAAGTTCTCTAAGAGTTCTAATAACGTTTTGTTTACTGTATAGTTCTCCTGGTTTTGTACGCAATTCTCTATAGATAACGTGGTCGTTTGTTCTGTCGTTTCCTGAAACTGAGACTTTATTGAAATATGCAGGTTTACCTTCAGTAATTCTGATTTCTAAATCAATGACATTTCCATCAGCACTAACCTCTACAGGGTTGATAGATGAGAATAAATATCCATTGTTTTGATATAGATTTGTTAAATCGGCCGCATCAGGTTTTGTTTCGTCCATAATGCGTCTTCTAAGTTCCACTCCATTATAGGTAGACCCTTCTTTGATTTTTAAAACTCTGGCAAGTTGCTCATCTGTATAAACACTGTTTCCAACAAAGTCTATCTTTCCAAATTTGTATTGCTCTCCCTCTTCTAGGTTAATGTTTAATGATATGGTGTTATCTCCATTATAGATGATGGAGTCGCTTAATATACGAGCATCGCGATATCCGTTTTCTTTATATTTGTCTATGACGCTTGTAAGGTCTTCTTTGTAATCGGCTTTGATGTATTTTGAACGCTTGAAGATTCTAAGGAATTTACGTTCCTTGGTATTCTTCATAGCTTTTTGAAGTTTTTTGTCGGATAATTTTTCGTTTCCAACAAAGGTAATGTCTTTGATTTTGACTTTATCTTTTTTGTCTATGTTGATAAACATATTGACTCTTGATTTTTTGATAGAGTCAATGACTTCTTCAGTTTTTATATCTACAAGAGCATTGAGAAACCCTTTTTTTCTGTATGTATTGGTTAGGTAGTTTTTTGTAGTTGTAATAAGATTTTCGGTTACTTTTACACCAGGATTAAGTTTGTTTTCCTTGATGATAGTTTCCTTTTTGTTCTTTTTTACGCCTTCTATGATTACGTTTTGTAATTCTGGAAGGTCAAAAAGTTCAATTTCTAAATAAGCAAGGTTACCTTCTGTTTTAGATAAATAAATATCTATACTGCTGAAAAGGTTGGTTCCCCATAACTTTTTTATGGCTTTGGCAATTTTTTCTCCTGGAATATTTATTTCTTGTCCTTTTCTTAAACCTGAAAATGAAACAACAGTTTGTGGACTAAAATGAGTATCTCCTGTAACTGTTATATCTTCAATGATATATTTTTGCCCTTTGCCAAAGTTGATATCTTGAGCAAAAGCAATTCCTGAAATATTTAGGAATACTATGACTATAAGTGCTTTAATATGTGTATTCAAAAAAATATCCTTAATTAATTTGTTCACTTGTTTTTCCAAATCGTCGTTCTCTGTTTTGATAATTAATCAAAGCTTTATAAAAATCTTCTTTTTTGAAATCTGGCCAAAGAGTATTGGTGAAATACAATTCGGCGTATGCTATCTGCCATAGTAAGAAATTACTGATACGTTGTTCACCGCTTGTACGGATCAATAAATCTACATCAGGCAAATTTTGCGTGTAAAGATGCTTATTTATAATGGATTCGTCAATTTTTTCTGGAGAAATTATATTATTTTTAACTTTAATAGCCAATTTTTTGATGGTGCTTGTTAGTTCTTCACGAGAACCATAGCTTAAAGCTAGTGTCAGAGTCATTCTATCATTGGTTTTGGTTTTATCCATAACCTCAAGAAGTTCGTTTTGGACTTTCTCGGGTAACTCATTAAGACATCCTATGGCGTTAAGTTTAATTTTGTTGTCTTGAAGGGTTTTGATTTCCTTTTTTAACGATCTGACTAAGAGTTTCATCAACGTTTGTACTTCCGTCTTTGGTCTGTTCCAGTTTTCTGTTGAAAACGCATAGAGTGTAAGATATTTTATACCAAGTTCTGCGCTAGATTCAACGACTTTTCTTACCGATTTAGTTCCATTTTCATGTCCCATAACTCTAAGCATTCCTTTTTGTTTAGCCCAACGGCCATTGCCGTCCATGATTATGGCTACGTGTTTTGGAAGCTTGTTTGTGAGTATTTTTTCTTTCAAGCTCATATTAAAAATTACAGTAACAAGGCTTTCTGCCAAAGGTATAAGTTAACGTAAAACCTGTAAATACATACCAATCGTTGCTATTGGTGTTTCCAAAAGCCGCAGGGCTTTCGTTGTCATAGTCAGGAACACTACCGTCCAATTCATCAGAAAAAGTGTATCGAGCTCCAACTTCAAATCCTAAAATGATATTATCAAGCAAAGTTGTTTTAACCCCTAAGACCATAGGGATGCCATATGCCCAGCTATGAGTGTCTTCGTCAATAATTTCTCCATTATTATTGAAATAGAAGTTGCTATGTCTTCCTACGGAAATCCCTGTATATAAGTAGGGAGTAGTTTTGTTCCCATTTCGATGTAGATTGAAATCAAAGAATGTAAACTCCATACCTGCAGAAATTTCTAAGAGACCATTTTTAAACTCATAATCGCGTTCAATACGTCTAGGGTCATCAGATTTTGAATCTATCCCTTTGAGTTTTGTGTAAATCAAAGAAGCTCTCCATGCATGTCTAGGGCTTCGATTCCATCTTATAATCCCTCCAAAAGCAGGTTGATTGGGAGAAATGTAATTGGTAGCTCCAACATCTCCTATAAAGTTGCTTCCTCCTGCAAAGACTCCAATTTCATAAATTTGAGCATTTGTGGTTGAACAAAAAAACATTAAAAATATGATGACAGTTAAGTATCTCATAGAATATTAAAAGTTTGCAAATATAATAAATATGATTTGCCTCAGGCAATTTGTATTACAGATAAACACTTTTTGCTGTATTTTATTGTTTAATTGCGCTTGTCTTCTCCCCAAAGTAGTTTTTTTCTTAGTGTGTCAATAAAACTTTCGTGAAGAAGTTCAACCATTTTAATTTTGAAATCGGCTTTTTTTATAGTGATGATGGTAGAGTTGTGCAAAGTTACTATCCTAGAATCTAAAGACATCAAGTAGTAATCTTCTCGACCATTAACTCTAAGTTCGATTTCGGTATCATCTGGAATTACAAAAGGTCGTGCGTTTAGGTTATGAGGGGCAATGGGGGTTATAACTAGATTATTTGCATTGGGTGTGATTACAGGGCCGCCACAACTTAACGAATACCCTGTTGATCCTGTAGGTGTAGATATGATTAATCCGTCAGACCAATATGAGGTGAGGTATTCTCCGTTCAATTTAGTGTGAACTGTAATCATGGAAGTTGTGTTTTTCCGGCTTACAGCTATTTCGTTTAAAGCAAAGTTGTTTTTTGCAAGATCTTCGTGGTCAGGATTGGTTTTTACACTTAGTAGGGTGCGTTCAGAAATTTTATGCTTGTTGTTGATGATTTGTTCAAAAGCTTCTTTAATTTGGTTGGGCTGAATAGTAGCCAAAAATCCAAGGCGTCCAGTATTTATGCCCACAATAGGAACGTCCAAGTTGCCAACGTATGTTGTGGCTCTCAATATAGTTCCATCTCCGCCAATACTAACTAAAAGATCAAACGAGTTGTCTATGTTTTCAAAAGTTTTGAACGAATCTAAACACTTACTTTCAGGGTGCTCTTTTTTTATGATGTTGTAAAATCCTTTTTCAATAAAAACTTGTGCTTTAGTGTTGGATACAACTTCTAGTAAAGTTTCAATACTGTTGTGTGTATTGTAATGATAATATTGACCGAAAATTGCTATCTTCATGTATGATTAGATGTTGAGATATTTTTTTAGATACTCTGATCGGTCCTTAAGGCTTTCGATATATGAGTCTTCTTCATGTCCAGAAATAATATTATAGCCATAACGTCTAAATGTTTGAATAACATTAGTAAGTCCAGAGTTGCCAATTTTTAAAGTGATTTGAACGATATCACTTTCTATTTTAGATAGAAAGGCCCCAAGTAATTTGGCGTCATTTGATTCAACAATTTGACTAATTTCGCTGAAAGAGTAATCGTAAATACCTTTTTCTATGATAAGAATTCCTCCTGCTTCAGAAAAAAAAGGCGTTTCGTTAAATAACCCTATAATATCGTTTAATTCATAATATCCTAAGTAGTTGTTGTTTCTGTCTAATACAGGCATGATATTGGTTGAGTTTTGAGCAAAAACTTCAAGTATATCTAGCCAATTGGTTTCTGGTCTTACAAAAAAGACTTCAATAGCATGGCGATATTCTGAAATAGTTTTGTCGCCATCAAAGCAATGAACGTCAGTTTCTGAAACACATCCTAAATAAATTCCGTTCTCTTCGATTGGAAAATGAGAATAGGTCAATTCATTGAACAAGAGCTTTAATTCGCTAACACGATTATTTAGGTTCAATGGTTTAATATCGTTTATTATGTATTCTTGTAAAGGCGCCATATTCATTACTAATAAATGCAAATTAATCAAAAAATAACTACAATAAGCATCTCGTACTTTGTATTTTTGTATGCTGTAAAAATAATGTAAATGACAAAACTTAGCGTTAACATAAACAAAATAGCAACTTTGCGCAATTCTAGAGGTGGAGATGTGCCTAATGTTGTGCAGTTTGCAATAGATGCTCAAGGTTTTGGAGCTCAAGGGATAACAGTTCATCCAAGACCTGATGAAAGACATATACGATATCAAGATGTTTACGATTTAAAACCTGTTGTTCATACAGAGTTTAATATAGAAGGCAACCCTATCAATAAGTTTGTTGATATGGTACTTGAGGTGAAACCAACACAAGTAACCTTGGTGCCCGATGATGTAAATGCTTTAACCTCTAATGCAGGTTGGGATACTTTAAAGCATAAAGATTTTTTGACTGAAGTCATTAAGGAATTTAAAAACAATGGGATAAGAACATCCATTTTTGTAGATCCTATCCTAAAACAAATTGAAGGAGCAAAAGCAACAGGAACCGACAGGATAGAACTCTATACTGAAGCTTTTGCTAAACAATACGCTTTAGGAGACTATAATTCTGTAAAACCTTACGCAGATTGTGCTGTGTTGGCAACACGTTTGGGGATGGGAGTTAATGCCGGACACGATTTATCATTGAGCAATATTGCATTTTTTAGTGAAAAAGTTCCCGGACTTTTAGAGGTGTCTATCGGACATGCTCTTGTTTCTGAAAGTTTATATTTAGGTGTTGAGAATGTTATTCAAATGTATCTTAGAAAATTAAAACACTAAATCACAATTATGAAAATATTACATTCCAACATACTAGGCGAAGGTAAGCCTTTAATAATTCTTCATGGGTTCTTAGGAATGAGTGATAATTGGAAAACTTTAGGGAATAAATTTTCTCAACATGGTCTTCAAGTACATTTAGTAGATCAACGCAATCATGGAAGAAGTTTTCATAGTGATGAGTTTAATTATGAACTTTTGGCCGAAGACCTTAAACATTATATAGACTATCATAAACTAAATGAAATATTAGTCTTAGGGCATTCTATGGGAGGTAAAACGGCAATGATGTTTGCTGTAACCTATCCAGAATTTGTCTCTAAACTTATAGTGGCTGATATCTCACCAAGATATTATCCTGTTCATCATCAGACAATTTTAGAAGGATTGACTGCGCTAAAAAGTGTTGAGTTAAAAAGCAGAGGTCAAGCAGATAAGATTATGCAGGATTATGTTTCGGATTTTGGGACGAGGCAATTTCTGTTGAAAAATTTGTATTGGAAAGACAAAGGTGTTTTGGATTTAAGAATAAATCTTGAAGCCCTAAAAGATAATGTTGAAGAAGTAGGCGAACCATTGCCCGTTCACTCTAAATTTGAAAAACCAACTTTATTTTTGAGAGGTGACCGTTCCGAATACATATCACAACAAGACGAAAGCATAATCCAACGTCATTTTACTGATTCAAAAATTGTAACCATATCAAATTCAGGGCATTGGTTGCATGCAGAAAACCCTGAAGATTTTTTTGAAGCAGTCATACAATTCGTCAAATAATCGTATTTTTAATAAAAACATATCATTATGAATCTCATACTAAAACTTTTGATTAGTGCCTTGGCTGTCTTTATACTGTCCTATTTTTTACCAGGAGTAACCCTATCAGGTAATACTTTTGCTACTGCCTTTTTAGTGGCAGTGATTTTAGGCTTGTTAAACATTTTGGTTAAACCTATTTTGATTCTACTTACATTCCCAATAACTATTATGACGCTTGGGTTGTTTTTGTTAGTTGTCAATGCGTTAATGATAATGTTGGCAGATAAATTGATAGACAACTTTTCCGTCAATAGTATTTGGACAGCAATTCTTTTTAGTATATTATTATCAATCTTGCAGTCGTTGTTAAACTCTATATTAAAAGAAGATAAAAAGTAGTCTGAAACACAACTGGTTAAAAACTTTGTAGGGATGTAAAAAAAACGTATTTTTGCATCCCTTTTTTAATAAAAAATATTTCAAAATGCCCATAAGGGCTTTATAGCATTCGAGAATGAACATTACAAGAGAAAACATCGATGAGTTAAATGCGGTAGTAAAAGTAGATATCGCAAAAGAAGACTACAGTGACAAGGTAGAAAAAATCCTAGCAGATTACAGAAAATCTGCAAACATACCAGGTTTTAGAAAAGGTCATGTACCTATGTCTTTGGTAAAAAAACAATATGGTAAAGCTGTATTGATTGATGAAGTAAACAAACTGTTGCAAGAAGCCTTAGGGAAATACCTTACAGAAGAAAAGTTAGATGTTTTGGGGAATCCACTACCAAAACCTCAAGATGATTTAAACTGGGATTCGGATGAATTTTCTTTTGAATTTGAATTAGGCTTGGCACCAGAATTTGATGTTGATCTAAAATTTAAGAAGGCCATTACACAATACAATATTGTTGCCGACGAAAAAATGATTGACAATCAAGTTGAACATATTCAAAAACAATATGGGAAACTAGTCTCTCAAGATAAGGTTGAAAAAGACTCTGAAATTACCGGTGAGTTTGTAAATGAAGAAAAAGGTATCAATAGTTTGGCTACAATTACATTGGATAAGATAAAAGGAAAAACCAATGAAAAGAAATTAATGGATGCCAAAGTAGGTGACGTTATCACCTTAAAGACTAAAAATCTATTTAAAGACGATCATGATTTAATGAGCTTCTTAAAAGTGTCTCATGATGACGCTCACGGTTTGGATGTTGAGGTTGTCTTTACAATCAAAGAAATCAATAAACGTGAATTAGCAGATTTAGACCAAGAATTGTTTGATAAATTATTTGGTAAAGGAAAGATAACTTCTGTCACTGAATTAAAAGAAAAAATAAAAGTTGATTCGGAAAAACAATTTGCTCAACAAGCCGATCAAAAATTATTAAACGACGTTACCGATTACCTTATCGAAAACACTAAGTTTGATTTACCAGCAACTTTTCTTCAAAAATGGCTTCAAAATTCAGGGGAAGAGCCTATGGACGAAGCACAAGCGAGAGAAGAGTATGAGAAATCAGAAAAAAGTATTCGCTATCAATTGATAGAAGGAAAACTTATAGAAAAATACAATCTTCAAGTGCAATTTGAAGATTTAAAAGAGCATACCAAAGAAATGATCAAAATGCAAATGGCACAATTTGGTCAAATGGATCCTTCAGACAAAGAACTAGATGATATCGCAGCACGTGTTTTATCTAATAGAGATGAAGTAAAACGTCTGTCTGAACAATTGGTTAGCCAAAAGTTGTTAAACTTATACAAAGAGGAAGCCAATTTGAAAGTAAAAGAAATAACTTACGACGATTTTGTAAAAGAGTTTTACAGCTAATCGTTACAGATAAATGATTATCTTTAAAGCGTAAAACCTATGAAGTTTTACGCTTTTTTTGATGAATTTAAATTATTATTAACCTAGAATTTTAGAAAATATATCTATGGATTACGGAAGAGAATTTGAAAAATTTGCTATAAAAGACCAAGGCATAAGCAGTACCTACTATAATAAAATTATTAGTAGTATGTATCCTGTGGGACTCACACCAAATATTATAGAAGAACGTCAATTAAATGCTGTTGCAATGGACGTTTTTTCTCGTTTGATGATGGATCGCATTATCTTTTTAGGTACTGGTATCAACGATCAAGTCGCTAATATTGTTCAAGCTCAGTTACTGTTTTTGGAGAGTACAGACTCTTCAAAAGATATTCAAATCTATATCAATTCGCCTGGTGGTAGTGTATATGCAGGTCTCGGTATTTATGATACCATGCAGCTTATCAAGCCTGATGTAGCCACCATATGTACGGGAATGGCAGCTTCTATGGGAGCAGTGCTTTTATGTGCCGGTCAAAAAGGTAAACGTAGTGGATTGACACACTCTCGTGTGATGATTCATCAACCATTAGGAGGAGCACAAGGTCAAGCTAGTGATATTGAAATTACTGCAAGAGAGATTCTTACCTTAAAAGAAGAACTTTACAAGATTATTAGCAAACATACCGGACAGGACTATGATAAGGTTTATGCTGACAGTGATAGAGATTACTGGATGAAAGCCGACAAAGCCCTAGAATACGGTATGATTGATGAAGTATTAAGCAAAGAAAAATAATAAACGTTATGGCAAAAGAGGAATTGGAATGTTCGTTTTGTGGTAGGAAAAAGCCAGAAACAAATTTGTTGATAGCAGGGCTAGATGCTCATATTTGCGATAGATGTATTGAGCAAGCCTATGGTATTGTTTTGGAAGAATCCAAACAAGCTGATAAGCTAGATTTGACAACAGAACTGAAATTGCGAAAACCAGTCCAAATAAAGTCATTTTTGGACGAATATATTATTGGTCAAGAATACACCAAGAAGGTGATGTCGGTTGCCGTTTATAATCATTATAAACGCTTGTTGCAGCCACCAAGTGATGATGATATCGAAATTCAAAAGAGTAACATTATCATGGTCGGTCAAACGGGTACAGGAAAAACATTGATGGCCAAAACTATTGCAAAAATGCTTAACGTCCCATTGGCTATTGTTGATGCAACAGTATTGACAGAAGCCGGATATGTGGGTGAAGATGTAGAAAGTATTTTGACGCGTTTATTACAAGCTGCAGATTACAATCTAGAAAAAGCAGAAAAAGGTATTGTCTTTATCGATGAAATAGATAAAATAGCTAGAAAAAGTGATAATCCATCTATAACAAGGGATGTTTCAGGTGAGGGAGTACAACAAGCTTTATTGAAACTTTTAGAAGGAACAGTTGTTAATGTGCCGCCAAAAGGAGGTAGAAAACATCCTGACCAAAAATTTATTGAAGTTAATACAGAGCATATATTGTTTATCGCTGGAGGTGCTTTTGATGGTATAGAAAAAGTTATCTCAAAACGATTGAACATGGCCTCTATAGGATACAAGTCCTTAAATGAAGAGGTTGTAGACAAAAACAATATGTTGCAATATATCATTCCTAAAGATTTAAAAGACTATGGATTGATACCAGAAATCATAGGAAGACTTCCTGTTCTTACTTATATGGATCCTCTTGATGCTAAAACTTTAAGAGCAATTTTAACTGAACCCAAAAATGCCATTATCAAACAGTATAAAAAATTGTTTGAAATGGACGATATAGAGTTTAGTATCACTGATGATGCTTTAGACTTTATAGTGGATAAGGCTATTGAATATAAACTTGGAGCTAGAGGGCTTCGTTCATTGTGTGAAGCAATCTTAACAGATGCTATGTTTGAATTGCCTAGTGGAGATTCAACAAAACTTAATGTAACAAAAAGCTATGCAGAGGATAAATTGACCAAAACCACTTTAAAGAAACTTAAAGCTGTGTCATAATACTGTTTGCAATATTTAAAAATAAAGAAAAACCACTCTTTTTGAGTGGTTTTTCTTTATAATGGATTAAAAAAAAAAATAATTGCAATTATGATACAATATCAAAATGTATTTTTTACAGAACATTAATAATTAAAAGAGTAACCAGTCTTCTGTTTATTGCACTGTAAATATAATTGCAATTTTAGGAGTAGAACTAAGCTTTTGGATAAACGCTTTGAAAAACTCGTTAAGTTGTAATATTTCAAAATTAAATCAAAATATTTATTTTTAATGATTATTTATATAAAGCAATTTGTCTAAGTATTCTCGAGAATTGGATAATCGAGGTACTTTGTGTTGTCCTCCTAATTTGTTGTTTTGTTTCAGCCAGTCATAAAACAAATTGGGACGAGCAATATGTATTTTAGGCTTGTTCAAAGTCATATTATTATAACGTTTTGCTTCATAATCTGAATTTAAAGATTTTAATGCGTTATCAAGAAGTTCGTTAAAATAATCCAAATCACTAGGTGGAGTTTTAAATTCAATTAACCATTCGTGAGCTCCTTTTTCTTTACCCTTCATAAATATAGGGGCTGCAGTATAATCTATTATTTCTGCTTTGGTTTTTTTACAGACTTTTTTTAAAGCTTCTTCAGCATTTTCAATTATCAATTCTTCGCCAAAAACATTGATGTGGTGTTTGGTTCTTCCTGTGATTTTTATACGATATGGATCGGTTGATGTAAACTTAACGGTATCTCCAATTTTATAACGCCATAAGCCCGCATTTGTGGTAATGACAATAGCATAATTTTTATCCACTTCAACTTCACTCAACCTAATGGTTTTTTCGTGTTTTGTACCATAGGTTTCCATAGGTATAAATTCATAAAAAATTCCGTAATCCAACATTAATAGAAGTTCGTTAGAATTGTTGTGGTCTTGTATGGCAAAAAAACCTTCTGAAGCATTGTAGATTTCGTAATATCTAAAATTTTGTTTTGGAAGAATTTTTTTGTACTGCTCTTGGTATGGTACAAAACTTACCCCGCCATGAAAA
>Ga0055584_100003082_pt1 | contig 16481 bp, 13 predicted proteins | sample OSDHelmetaG_FD_58716 | JGI IMG/M metagenome (GOLD analysis project Ga0055584, IMG submission 58716) | Pelagic marine sediment microbial communities from the LTER site Helgoland, North Sea, for post-phytoplankton bloom and carbon turnover... | ecosystem: Environmental > Aquatic > Marine >... | reverse complement strand
AGGACACGCTCAAGACGTCCATGTGCGCTACTCGGCTGTTCCCGACAGCCGACTGTCCTGCAAGCAGGTACCCGATCTCCCCTGGAAAGGCCGATCGCCGAAATCATCCGCCTAACTGGCCATAAAGCATGTTGGGCTGAGTTTGTCGCTGATTTGTGGGCCGATCGCTTAATTGAGCCAGGCAGCCAGAGTCACGCCGATAAAGCTGCCGATTGCGTAGCCCAAAGAACCTGCCAAAACTCCCGGGATGAGCAACTCGCGCCAGCCCTTGGCGGACGCTATCGCCGCGGCGCTGGATGGGCCGCCTATGCAGACGGCTGAGGCCATGATCAGTTCAGCCATGTCCAGGCGCAACAGCTTGCCGATTCCAAACAGCAGCGCCAGGTGGGTCAGGACAATGATGGACGCGAACACGAACAGTATCGGCGCCATCCCGACCAGGATCCAGATATCGGCAGTCGCGCCGATTGATGCCAGAAAAATGAAGATCAGCACGTTTCCCGCTTCGGTGTGACCTGAAAGGCGGGCCACCTGCCGTGGCAACAGGGTGCCGACTGCCAGTGCCAGCAGTGTGATGACCAGGATCGCGTATTGCGGGTAGCCGGCGTATCCGGCCAGCAGTTTGCCCAGGGCGGTGAGCAGAAACGCCAGTGCGATTCCGCCCAACAGCCCGGAAAGTTCAAGACCGGAAATACTGTGGATATCTTTTATGACTCCGCTGTCCGGCAGATCGGCGGAGTCCATGTGCCGGGTCGGAAAGTATCGAGTCAGCCAGGCGATGCCGGGTAGCATGATGATCAGCAGGAAATGCAAATTGGTGACCACGTTGTCAGCGGCCACACTGGCTGCCAGCAGGCTGCTGTCGCGAAATTGAGTCGCTTCGGCCACCGCGGCAAAATTCAGCGACCCACCGATATAGGTGCCCGTAAACACACCGGCAAGCTCTGCTTCGGCGGCACCCAGATCGAGCAGGGAGATTCCAAGAAGAGTACCGGCCACCACGGCTACGCTGCCCACCAGAAAAGCAATCAGAACGGGACCTGATTCACGAATTATTATTCGTAGGTTTGCCTGGAGCAATAGTAAGGCGATGGCCAGAGGAACCAGGTATTCCCATACGATATCGTATACCGGTGCGGCGGTCGGAATGATGCGCAGGTTGGATAGAATGATGGCCAGTGTCATCATCAGCATCACCCCAGTGTATTTACGGCCCCAGGGATAACGCTCGCACCAGAAACCAAAACCCGCCAGACCAAATAACACCGCCCACAGGGCAAAGTCGTGCTCAGACCCTATGAAGCTGGAGGGCATGATATATCACTGATCTGAGTCTCAATCATTTTCTGAACGGCTTTCCGTAACGGATCAGTGTGGCGGTCACGCCGCCAGATGAATCGATGGTCAGGATGTAAAGCCGGTCGTATTCGCCGGAGTGTTCGATTTCCATTCCCGGGTCTCCGCCCAGCAGCTCGACCAGTTTGGTTGTGGTATTACTGTGTCCAACCACCAGGTGTCTCTGCCCCTGGTTCTTCAGCGATTGGGCGAAGGCCGCCGGATCATCCCAGTCGTAGAGTTCCACTTTCAGCCCCAAAAGATCCGCCAACGGCGCTGCCGTATCTCTGCTGCGGATGAAATCGGTGCTGTGAATGTGCTGGATTCCGGCATCCTTCAGGAGTTGGGCCAATTCCCGGGAACGCTCCTTGCCGGCATCGGAGAGTTCCGGATTCTTGCTCTCGTCAGTCTTTTCAGCATGCCGGACCAGAAATACAACCGTGGATTTCTGCGCTGCCAAGGCGATCATCGGGCTTGCCATCGAGGCGAAGAGAACCGCAGTGCTGAATGCAAGTGTTAAAAAAAATCGCATAAACTTATCGCATAAACTTGTGGGGAGCATCCATCGAAAATGCCAACCGCTATGGTACGTGATTACATTTTCAGTTGCCGAAGATCAGTCTCTGGCTTCAGCTGTGCTGATATGATGGCGCCGATATGAAACAAGCTCCAATACTATTCCTCCTGCTGATCCTGACTTTTCTGGCGCCGGTTCAGGCGGCCCAGGAAGAAAATTATGATTACTTTGACGCCAATCGCATAATGATACGTCACGGTGTACAGGCCGTTCTGATGTGCAATGGGCTGTTCACTTCGCAGCGCACACTCGAGCAGGTTTTTGCTCAGGAATTGACTTATCTGAAGGAACCTATTGGCACGGCAGAAGGCGGTGAATATGAAGTTGACTGGAAGCGCAAGGCGGTCGCGGTAGGCGGACCGGACACCCTGCCTGTCATGCGAGCCGCGTTCAGAGACGGGATTGGCTGCATTGTCATGGCGCCTGACCAGGATTTTGACGATATCGACTCACTTCCGACCATCGATTTGCCGCCTTTGGATGGTGATCCTGTGACAACGCCATGGCCCGACGGCGATCTGCTCGCGGAGAAACCTTTGCCCGTGAATATCGCCCCGGCCGCCCTGGAAGCAGCCTCCGACTGGGCCTTCGAGAGGGAGTCCCCGGAACAGGTGACCCTCAGTCTGTTGATCCTGCACCGGGGTCAAATTATTCATGAGCGCTACGCAGCAGGCGTGGATATGAATACGCGGACCCGCACCTGGTCTACCGCAAAAAGTATCGCAGTCACCCTGATTGGTATGCTGGTTGACGAGGGCCGCATGGAACTCGATGCACCGTTGGGCTTTGACTGGCCGCCTCCCGTCGCCACGCCGGAAAGCGACCCGCGCAACGCCATCACGCTGCGGCATGTGCTGAATATGTCGAGTGGCTTGTATCCGGTGGACAGCTTCGGCATGGAATATGCGACAGGTTCCGGGTTTGCCTACTGGGCCGGCGCCAGTTCCATCAACGGTGCGCGGCGCCGCGGCCTGATCCGTGAGCCCGGAACGTTCTGGGACTATGAGAATTACGATACGCTGCTTGCGGTTTTCGCCATGAAGCAGGTGCTGGGTGATGAAAATGTCTATCACGAGTTTCCACGTCGCGCCCTGCTGGATCGCATCGGCATGCGAAGCACTTTGCTCAGCACCGACCGCTTCGGCGATTTCATTCTCAGCAGCCAGGTATATACAAACGCCAGGGACCTGGCGCGCTTCGGATTGCTTTATTTGCAGAACGGCATGTGGAGCGGCGAGCGCCTGATTTCGGAGGAGTGGATCAAATTCGTGCGCACACCGGCGCCTGCGACCGCGGAGACCGGCAACTTCTATGGTGGCCAGTGGTGGCTGGTGCCGGACGACCGTGTTGATGTACCAAAAAACGCCTACGCGACGGCGGGTAATCGGGGTCAATATGTCATTGTGGTGCCGTCTCACGACGTCGTCATCGTGCGGCGAGGACTGGATTATGGCAAGCAGGGGTTCAATCGCTGGGACTTGACTCGTGAAGTATTAAAAGCGGTTACTGTCGAGTAACAATAAACAGACCAGACCAGGAGCCCGTGCCTTGACACCAGACGCTTTCACAGAATTTTTCGGTCAGGAAAAAGCCAGCGCCATATTACGCACGGATGATGCGGAAACGGCCGCGCTGGCGATGGAAGCAGCAATCCGTGGCGGTTTCAGAATCATTGAATTCACCTTGACCATACCGGACGTTTATCAGCTGGTCCGCAATTTTTCCAGTCGAGAGAATCTCGTGGTGGGTACAGGAACGGTGATGACCGCGGAACAAGCGCATTTGTCGGTTGAGGCCGGCGCCCGTTTTCTCGTGTCTCCGGTGGTGGATGAGGCCGTAATTACCGCCGCGAACGACCTGGATGTGGCCAGCATGCCCGGCACACATACGCCGACCGAGATGCTGCGGGCTCACCGCGCTGGCGCCCAGCTGTGCAAATTGTTTCCCTGTCCCGAAGGCGGTCCTGACTGGGTCCGTTCGGTACTGGGTCCGATGCCATTCCTGAAGATCGTTCCCACCAATGGTGTAGACCATCACAACGCCGGTGAGTGGATCGCGGCCGGCGCCTTTGCCACCGGTTTTGTCGCGCCGTTGTTTCAGGCGGCGGACATGGCAGCAGGCCGCTGGGATGCCATTGAAGAGCGGGCGCGAAAGTGCCTGGCGGCCGTTCAGGGGCGGTAAAGGCCAGATTTACCAGGCACAGGCTTCTCGCAGCGGTGCAATTTCCTTCTCCAATCCGCCAGTATTGAACTGCAGCGTGACCGGCGAACTGCCGAAGGGTGAGGTTTTGATCAAAAACAGCTCATTGGCCATCATGTGTTTGATGAGCTGGACCGGCTCAGGAGCGAAGATGGCCTCATTGTCGGTCGAAAGACTCCAGCTTTCTGTCACATCCGGGTCTGAACCAACGCGCCAGGTCACATCGAGATCGTAAGTGCCCAGATACTGGCGCCAGATAACATAAACGTCCGTGACACTCTCCTCGCAACTCAGAACCAGCGCGGCGCGGCCCTTCTGCGACTCCAACTGGTTGAGTGCAGCTACCATCATATGAATCGTTTTGGATTCGCCTCCCGGATCAGAATCAACAACAAGCTGCCAGCGGGAAGCAGGTTTAGCAGGAGTGTCCCCGGCCCGGTCGCAGGCAGACGCAAGCAAAGCGACAGATATGACGATCGCTGATTTACTGATAACAGAATTGAGCATAGACAATTTCCGGCAGATGCCTGGTAAGGGTGATTATTTTGCCAGATGCATTGTAAGATTCCATTTCATCTTTTCATATAGAAGCAGGAATCAATGTACCAGCTTGTGATCGCAAACCGTAATTACTCTTCCTGGTCCCTGCGTGCCTGGCTATACCTGACCGAAAGCAGAATTCCTTTCGAGGAAATCCGGATTCCACTGTTCACTGGTAAATGGCGTTCGCAAATCGCGAAGTACTCTCCAGCCGGGCGCGTCCCAGTCTTACTGGACGATGGTATCGCCGTTTGGGACACGATGGCCATCATCGAGCACGTTCGTGAGAAACATCCCGGCGCAGTCGGTTGGCCGGAGCCGGCCCCGGCACGAGCAAATGCGCGATCGATCAGTGCGGAAATGCACTCCGGTTTTCTCGCGCTGCGTGACGAGCTTCCGCAAAACCTTCGTGCCAGAAATCAGCTCGATCAGGGCCAGCTTTCTAATTCGTGTCGTGAACAAATAGCCCGGGTAGATCAAATATGGACTGATTGCCGTCGCAAACATGGTGCATCCGGAGATTGGCTGTTTGGTGATTTTTCGATCGCCGACGTCATGTTCGCGCCGGTTGCGCTGCGATTTGTGACTTATTCGATTCAGGTGGGTAGCAGAGCGCAGGAGTATGTCGAAGCGGTTAAAGGCGCCGACTCCGTGCAACAATGGACCGAAGCAGCCCGCGAAGAGCCGGAGTTACTGTCGTTTATCGATGAACTGGAGCCGGCCGCTTCCAGCCCGCTGACCCCGGGATGAGAACGATAGTTGGGGTCTGATCCCGTAGTGAAAGAGCACCGGTTCCGGATTGGAACGCCTTCAGTCCACCTTTATGGCTAATTTAGAGCGCTGCGCGCTCCAGCAGCAGTCGCCGCGTGTAGGGGATCAGTCCGCCTGCATCGATGATGGCCTGGCGGGCCGGCGGCAGGGGTTCGATCGCGAAGGACTCGCCGGTGGTGGTGTTCCAGACCTTGTCATCCCTGATCTCGAGCTCGTGACCCTCATCGGCCTTGATGTCGGGGCAGATGACCATTTGCAGCCCGACGTTGATCGAGTTTTGCAGGAAGATCCGCGCAAAACTACGGGCCACGACGGTCAGGTTATAGCCCTTGATGCACGAGGCGGCCTGTTCGCGTGAAGAACCACAGCCGAAGTTGTCACCGGCCACGATGAAACTTCCGGCGGGGACCTGTTTATCCCTGAGGGCCTGGTTGAACCCGGTGTTGTCTTTGAAGGCGAACTGCGGAGTTTCCGTCGGCAGCACCGTCGCCATGTATCGGCCTGGGTAGATGATGTCCGTCGAAATATCGGCGCCGAGTTTCAGAACAACTTTGCCTTTTGCCATTTCAGTTTACTCCTCTCGGGTCGGAGATCACGCCGGTCAATGCGCTGGCTGCCGCTACTGCGGTGGAGCACAGATATACCTCGGCGGATGGATTACCCATGCGGCCTTTAAAGTTGCGGTTGGTCGTGGCCAGAGCAGTCTCGCCGTCACCAAGCGCCCCCTGGTGAACACCCAGGCAGGGCCCGCAGCCGGGATTGCAAACCACAGCACCGGCTGCCGTCAGGTCACCCAGGAAGCCGCGGTTCAGCGCATCGGTGTAGATGCGCCATGAGGCAGGGAACACGATCATGCGCGTCCCGGCCGCCACCTGTTTGCCCTTGAGAATCTGCGCGGCGACTTCGAGGTCGTCCAGGCGGCCGTTGGTGCAGGAGCCGACCACGATCTGGTCGACCTTCGTTCCCATTACCTCGCCGATCGGTTTGACGTTGTCCACCGTGTGGGGACAGGCGATCTGCGGGTTCATTTGTGTGACGTCGATCTCCACAATCTGGTCGTATACTGCGTCCGGATCCGGAGCGAAAAGGTCCAGATCATCGGCAACACCGGCTTCATCCCGCAGGTAACGGCATGTTTCATCGTCCGGCGGCACCACGGCGCTGGTAGCACCAGCTTCCATCGCCATGTTGCACAGCACCAGCCGGCCTGAAGTAGCCAGGTTGCGGATCGTGTCGCCGTGAAACTCGATCACCCTGAAGTTCGCGCCCTCGGCGCTGATCTGGCCGATCAGGTAAAGAATCAGGTCCTTGGCATAAACCCCGCGCGGCAATTCGCCTTTAACCACCACTTTAATGGTGCCGGGAACTTCGACATTGAGGATGTTCCCCAGTGCCCAGACCGCCGCCATTTCCGTGGCTCCGATGCCGAACGCAAAGGCGCCGAGTGCGCCATGCGTAGTCGTGTGGCTGTCGGTGCCGACCAGCACCTGGCCGGGCCGCACGTAGCCGTTTTCCGGAAGAATCTGGTGGCAGATGCCGCCCACATCGCCCCGGATATCGTGGAACTTGGAAATCCCTTGCTGCGCGATAAAATCGCGGCTTTTCTTGTGATTAGTCGCTGTTTTCGACGACTCGGCGGGTACACGGTGGTCGAAAATGATAGCGATCCGGTCCGGATCCCACACCCGGGGCTCTTTGCCGGTCCCCTGGAAGATCTCGTTGAACTGATTGATCACGAGCGCGGAGTTCTCGTGTGACATCGCCAGGTGTACCGGCAACTCGAGGACGTCTCCCACTGCCACCTCGTCTCTCCCGGTCGCACGGGCCAGCAGCTTCTGTACGTATGTCATAGCCATATCGGTCTCCTTTTCACAACGGTCGTCAAACCACCTGCTTCGTCCTCAGATTGTCCACTTCGTCCTGCGTTATGCCAATACCCGCCAACACCTCCGCGGTATGTGCTGAAAGCCGCGGCGGCGGGGCGGTGATGTCCCCAGGGGTCTGTTCAAACTTGGCGGTGAGGTTGAATAGCGGAATGGTACCGATGCCTTCAACCGGCACATCCTTGAGGGCCTGGCGGTGCTTGATTTGCGGCTGCTTCAGCGCGTCTTCGAGACTGAGAATTTCGCCGCTTGGCACGTTCTGCGAATTGAGCAAATCCACCCACTCTTTGGTGCCGCGTTGCGCGAGTTTCACTTCCAGCAACGGTGTCAGTTCCTTGCGGTTGTGCTTGCGCACATCGCGCTTCTGGAAGCGCGGGTCGGTCTTTAGTTCAGGCAGGCCGAGCACGTCGCAGACTGACTCCCACTGTTCCTGCTTGTTGGCAGCAATGTTGATGTGGCCGTCTTGCGTGCGGAACACCCCGGATGGCGCCGCTGTGAAGTTGTCGTTGCCCATGGGCACAGGCTGCTGATTCGCAATGAGCAGGTTGGCGGCCACCCAGCCCATCAGCGGCATGATGGAGTCGAGCATCGCGATGTCGATGAACTGGCCTTTGCCGGTCCGTTCGCGATGGTACAGGGCCGCCATCACGGCGAAGGCGCCGTTCATGCCGCCGACCGTGTCGCACACAGGGAAGCCCGCGCGCAAGGGATTTAATTGCTCGTCGCCGTTGACAGCCATTTCACCGCTCAGGCCCTGGATGATCTGGTCATAGGCCGGTTTGAGCGCATCGGGTCCGGTCTGTCCGAAGCCCGAGATGGCGCAGTAGATCAATTTCGGATTGATCTCTCTGAGAATGTCGTAGCCGAGCTCCAGCCGGTCCATGACACCGGGCCGGAAGTTCTCGACCAGCACGTCGGCCGTTTTCACCAGCTTTTTGAAAATTTCCTTGCCCTCGGGTGACTTCGTATTGAGGGTCACCGATTTCTTGTTCGCGTTCTGGGCGAGGAAGCTGGTCCCCATCCCTTGTTCGTTCAGGCCCGGCAGGGTGCCCAGTTTGCGCGCCAGGTCGCCACTGCCGGGTCTCTCTATCTTTATGACCTCCGCCCCCAGCAACGCGAGGTGCAGCGTGGCGAAAGGCCCTGCCAGTACGTTGGTGAGATCGAGAACCCGGACGCCCTCGAGGATGTGTTCACTCATGCCGCTTCCTGCTTGACGATTGACCCGGTTTTGTACACGCAACCAGGCATCTCGCGTGCGAAATAGGCCGCGACATCAGTGGCCACGCTGATCAGTTCTTGCAGGTCCACATCGTGACGCAGACCCTGCAACTGCAGAGCGTGCACGAAGTCCTCGGTGGCCACATTCCCTGCTGCCACCCGGGTGAACGGGCAGCCGCCCAGCCCGGCGAACGAGGTCTCGAACGAAGTCACACCCATGCGCAGGGCGGTCAGGATGTTGGCCATACCGAGTCCGTAGGTGTTGTGGAAATGGCAGGTGACCTCAATCTCGGGGTCGAGCTTGAGCACCGCGGCGAACAGCCACTCGACCTGGGCCGGGTGAGCGTGGCCGGCCGTATCAGCCAGGCTGATGTTGCGCAGGCCGGCCTCCAGGTAATCACCGATCATGCCGAGCACCCGCCTGGTGGGTATGGGGCCTTCGAATCCGCAACCGAAAGCCGATTGCACCGAGACCTGCACTTTCTTCCCTTCGGCTACCGCCTGTTGCGCCGCATCGATAATCCCGCGCGTGGCCTCCCGGGTGCCCATGCCCGTGTTTTTCATACTGTGAGTCTCGCTGGCGGAGGCGCCCATGCAGAACATCTCGACACCGCACTTCAGGCCCCGCTGCAGGCCCTTCTCATTAAGCACCAGGCCCGAAAAAATCACCGAGGAACGCTTGGCGCAAGTGAGCCGCTGGAACAATTCGTCTGTGTCGGCCATTTGCGGGACCTTTACCGGGTGGACGAAGGAACCCAGCTGGACGATGTCCACGCCTGCCGCCATGGAGTGACGGATCCAGTTCTCTCTGGTTTCGATCGGAACAATTTGCCGTTCCATCTGTAAGCCGTCGCGGGGTCCTACTTCGTGGATGATGATGTTGGTCATGGGGGTCCTCCCCTGTTTGCTGATTCAGAGTTTGTCGGCGATGGCTTCGGCCATTGCAAGTGTTGTAGCCGAGCCGCCCATGTCATACGTGCGCACCTCGCCTTCGCGCACGACCGCGGCGACGGCATCCTCGATCCGCCGTGCACCGTCCACCTCGCCCAGCCAGTCGAGCATCATTTTGGCGGTCAGGATGGTAGCGATCGGATTCACTTTGTACTGACCCGCGTATTTGGGTGCCGAGCCATGCGTCGGTTCGAATACGGCGAGTTTTTCTCCTATGTTTCCAGAGCAGCCAAAGCCGAGGCCTCCGACCATCTGGGCGCACAGGTCTGAAACGATGTCGCCATATAAGTTGGGCGCCACCAATACGTCGTAATTGAACGGATTCTTCATCAGCCACATGGTCATGGCGTCAATGTTGGCATCGTCCATGGTGATGTCTGGAAAATCTTTCGCCACCTTGCGCGCCGCTTCCAGGAACAGGCCGTCGGTTGCGCGCACCACGTTGGCCTTGTGTACTGCTGTAACCTTCTTGCGATTGAACTTCCTGGCGAATTCAAAAGCTTCGCGGATGATTCGCTCGGAGCCTTTCTTCGTGTTGATCTTGCTCGAGATCGCGTACTGGTCGCCGGGCAGGTCCGCAAAGGCCCTGAACGCCGGTGACAGTTCAGACAGCACATCGCGCAGCCGGTCCGGGACGGGGTTGAACTCGACGCCGCAGTACAGATCCTCAGTGTTCTCGCGAAAGATGACGAGATCGATACCCTCACGGTAATTGAGTGGATTCTGCGGGTAGGCCTTGCAGGGCCGCAGGCATACGTAGAGGTCGAACAGTTGCCGCATGCGCACGATGGGCGAGCGATAGGTAAGCCCTTTGCCCTGGAGAGCCGGCGCCAGTTCCTTCTCCGTCTCCCTGACGGGCTTCGAGGTAATGGCGCCGAACATGGCGGCATCCACATTATTGAGCAGATCGATAGTCCGGGCCGGGAAGGCGTCACCCTCGCTACACCAGAACTCCCAGCCGATGTCGCCGTGCAGGTAGTCTGCGTCCAGACCCACGCGATCCAGCACGATCCGCGCCGCCTCCATCACTTCTATACCCACGCCATCGCCAGGCAACCACGCGATCCTGTACTTTCTGCCCATACCGCGAACCTCCCGTATATGCCGCGCCCGCCGATACCCGGCGAGCGGGAAGACTTGCCAAAAATCCGCTCGAACCCGAGCGCAGGGAATAAGGAAAGGATCTAAAGCTTCTTTATCCAAAAGCACACGGTTGCGGCCTTGCCAATGACATTACACCCCTTGAATTGGGTCGTAACTGACTTTAGTCATATGACAGGATTGGCTTGAAGCTATTGCATATAATAGAGACCGTTTACTTAACGGCTTCGGTTGCCATGCTTCTGTTAATCACATTTGTTCTGTTTGCCCTGGTTTTTTCATTCCTGTGCTCAATAGCAGAAGCCGTGATCCTGTGTGTAACCCCCGCCTACACGGCGATACTGGAAAAACAGGGAAAGCCGTCTGGTACCTTATTGCGCAAACTGAAGGCGAATATTGGAAAGCCGCTGGCTGCAATCCTTACACTCAATACGATCGCCCACACGGTTGGAGCTGCGGGGGCCGGGGCGCAGGCGACCATTGTGTTTGGCAGCGGCTACCTGGGTGTCATATCCGCGGTACTTACCCTACTGATCCTGGTATTTTCGGAAATTATCCCCAAGACGCTTGGCGCGCATCACTGGCGGAAGCTGGCGCCGGCCACGGCGTACGGCCTGAGGATTCTGATCTGGCTACTGTACCCTTTCGTCATTCTGTCGGAAAAACTGACGGGTGGCATGGTCGAAGGTGTGAACCTGAGTGGTTTCAGCCGTGTTGAATTTGCCGCCATGGCAGACCTCAGCGCGGAAGAAGGCCAGTTGGCTGAGCGCGAATCGGAAATTCTCAAGAACCTTCTGAAACTCCGCAAGACCCGTGTACGGGACGCCATGACGCCGCGCACGGTCCTGTTTTCGCTGCCCGGCAGAACGACCGTGGATGAGTTCTTCGGGAAGCATGAACAAGTGATGTTCTCGCGGATTCCGGTCTTCGGGGAAGACCCGGACCAGATTAACGGTTTTGTCCTGCGCGGCGATTTGTTGCTCGCCCAGGCCCGTGGTGAATCCATGAGTACCCTGAACGAATTCCGGCGTGAAGTGCTGGTGCTGCCGGACTCGGTATCGTTGGCTAACGCCTTTACGCTCCTGTTGCGCCAGACATCCCACATCGCGATAGTGGTGGATGAGTACGGGGACCTGCAGGGCATCCTGACGCTGGAAGACATTTTCGAGACGCTTCTGGGTCTGGAAATCGTCGATGAGGGCGATGAAACCGTTGATATGCAGGAGTTGGCGCGAGATCGGTGGAAACGGCGCGCCGAAGAGATAGGTTTCGAATCCGAAGAATAACCATCAAGGCTTGCAGCGCCGTTGAACCCCTTTGCTTCATTAATTGCATATAATGGCAACCGTCACACCCTATTGAAAATGATTGTTCCACAAAAAGGGGAAACGCGAGATGCAAGTAATTCCTGTTCCTATACCGCCTGGCCCGGGTACGCGACCGGGCACCTGCATGAGCGAATTTCGATGCCGCTCCTGATGCTTCACTTTTGAAAGAGGCAACAGACAATAACTGGCACCAGGTCAGTGCCACTGACACGACACAACGACTGGGCGTTGATCCCACACGTGGTCTGAGTTCAGCCGAAGCCAGTGAACGTCAGGCGGAATCCGGCCCCAATCGTTTAAAGGAAACGCCACCGAGAAGTCCCTGGCTGTTGCTGCTTGATCAGTTCAAGGGCTTTCTTATTCTGCTTTTAATCGGTGCGGCCGTGCTTGCTGCTGCAATTGGTGATATATCCGATGCGGCGGTCATTCTTGTAGTCGTCATCATCAACGCCATACTTGGCTTCTATCAGGAATATCGTGCCGAGCGATCACTGGCAGTTCTGAAACAGATGCTCGCTCCGACGGCTGAAGTGCGCCGTAATGGCGAAACGGTAACCCTGTCCGCTGAGGAATTGGTGCCGGGAGACATTGTAATACTCGCTACCGGCGACCGGATACCAGCCGATGGCAGGGTGATTGCAGCTCATGGCTTTGAGGTAGATGAATCTTCCCTGACGGGTGAATCGCGCACTGTGGGCAAGCGGGTAGAGCCACTTGTGGGTGAGAATATTCCGCTGGCTGAGCGTGCCAACCTGTTTTACATGAATACCACCGTGACTCGTGGTCGTGCTGAAATGGTAGTGATTGCCACGGGCATGAATACTGAATTGGGTTTGCTGGCGGGAATTTTGGGACAGACACAAGCTATACCCACACCGTTGCAAAGACAACTTGATGGCCTGGGTAGAAGGCTGGCCGCGATCGCAGGCGCTGTCGTTCTGTTCATGTTACTGGCTGGATTGTTACGCGGTGAACCCTGGGTACAGATGGTCATGACGGCCATTGCTCTGGCCGTCGCTGCCATACCCGAAGGTCTGCCCGCGGTGGTGACCGTGACTCTGGCGTTGGGTTTGCAACGCATGGTACGCCATAAGGCCATTGTCAAACGCCTGGCGGCGGTTGAGACGCTTGGCTGTACATCGGTCATATGCACAGACAAAACGGGTACTTTGACGGTCAACCAGATGACTGTCCGCCAAATTTACAGCAGCGCACGAAAGTTGAAAGTCAGTGGCGAGGGATATGACACGGAAGGAACCATTAGTTGTTCTGATGGCTCTATACCGGACCTTGAAGCACTCCTGAAGCCATTAGTGCTGTGTAACGACACGCAGTTACGGTCTGGCAGGGTCATTGGCGACCCAATGGAAGGAGCCTTGCTGGCACTGGCAAGCAAGGGTGGGGTGGATTGGTTAAAGCAATCACAACACTGTCCACGGATTGCCGAAATCCCATTTGATCCGGGTAACAAGTTCCAGGTGACTTTCCACCACGATGGTGAGTGGGTGCGGGTCATGGTCAAAGGTGCCCCGGAAGTCGTGTTGGATCATTGCAGCATGGTGTTCGACGAAACGGGCAATCGCCCACTTGACGCGCGGCAACGCAGTTTAATTGAAAACGCCAACGAGGATATGGCTACCGATGGTTTGCGGGTACTTGGCGCTGCCTGGACAGATATTCCTGCCCGGGATTTTCAGCCAAACGGTGACTTGCTCGTCTTTGTCAAGGATCTCATTTTTGCGGGCCTGGTGGGTTTGATGGATCCGCCCCGCCCCGAGGCCCGCGACGCCATTGCCTTATGTCACCAGGCTGGGATCTCGATCAAAATGATCACCGGTGATCAGAAAACAACCGCTGCGACAATTGCCCGTGAACTGGGCATTCAGGGCATGGTTGTAACCAGTGATGAGCTTGAAGATATGACGGATGCCCAGCTGGCTGAGTCGATCAACGGCATCGCTGTGTTTACCCGGGCCACGCCGGAGCAGAAAGTACGCATCGTACTGGCGCTCAAAGCCTGTGGGCACGTGACCGCGATGACCGGTGATGGCGTGAATGATGCACCAGCACTGAAGACGGCCGATATCGGTGTCGCCATGGGGATTACCGGTACTGATGTGGCAAAAGAAGCCGCCAGCATGGTGCTGACCGATGATAATTTCTCCACCATCGTGCATGCGGTGGAAGAGGGGCGCACCATTTACGAAAATATCGTCAAATTCGTGCGTTTTCAGCTATCAACCAATATCGGAGCAATTTTGACGGTATTGGTTGCCCCATTCCTGGGACTTCCGTTGCCGTTTACGCCGATTCAGCTATTGTGGGTCAACATCATCATGGACGGTCCACCTGCAATGGCCATGGGGGTGGAGCCGCCGCAGCCGGGCATTATGTCTGGCCCGCCGCGCAAGACCAGGGAGAGAATACTGACCTTGCGTCGATTCGGAAGATTGGCCAGCTACGGAATTATCATGATGATCGGCACCCTGAGTATTCAGTGGTGGGGTTTGCAGAACGGCTCAGCTTTGTATGCGCAGACCATGGCTTTCACCACCTTTGTTCTATTTCAGGTATTTAACGCTTTTAACGCCCGGGTGGATAAGGGCAGTGCATTCAACGTCAACTTCTTCCGTAATCGCATACTCTGGCTGGCGCTGGCGGCCGTGGTTGTTTTACAGGTGCTTACGGTTCAGTGGGCGCCCCTTCAGGGGTTGTTTGACATTCAACAGCTCTCGATCACGGATTGGCTGTTGGCCACGTCAGTCGCCAGTTCCGTTTTGCTCATTGAAGAAGTGAGGAAGTTTTTGTTACGCCTGCTCCGGTCCTGAGCCGAATTCATCGCACACTTTTACCCTGAACTCTGTCAGCTGTTAAGGCCTCAAAGTATATAATGACCTAACAGCTGGTCGGACTTTCCCTCGCTACGATCGGTTTTTCCGATAGGCTGCCAGGCGGTAGAATTGGCGGGGTTTGTATGGGTTTTCCAGACATTCCAAATGCACATGCACTGGCGGTACTTCTGTTGACGGTGCTGGCGCTGTTCCTGTTCACACGGGAAAAAATTCCCTTGGAAAGCTCCAGCCTGTTCATTCTGGTTACCCTGATCATCGGATTTGAACTGTTTCCATTCAAAGGCCCCTTCGGAGAAGTTCTGCCAACGGATTTCTTTCACGGATTTGGGCACGAAGCCCTGGTGTCTGTATGCTCACTTATGGTTGCGGGGCAAGCCCTGGCTCACACCGGTGCACTCGAACCGGTAGCCCGCAGGCTTAGCCGTTTCTGGAAGAGGGCGCCCGTTCTCGCCTTGTTGGCAACCCTGGTGGTCGGTGCGGTATTGAGTGCATTCATGAACAACACCCCGATCGTTGTTCTGATGCTCCCGATGCTCATTGGCGCCGCGGCGCGCAGCCAGACCGCCACGTCAGGTGTGCTTTTGCCAATGGGCTTTGCCACGCTGGTGGGTGGCATGGGCACAACGATCGGGACTTCGACCAACCTGCTGGTCGTGTCAGTTGCCGCGGATATGGGCATGCAGCGCTTCCAGATGTTTGACTTCGCGCTGCCGGTAGTCATCGCTGGTGGTATTGGCCTTCTTTACCTTTGGCTGATCGCACCGCGCATGATCCCTGAGCGCCACCCGCCCATGACCGATGTCTCGCGTCGGGTCTATGAAGCTCATCTCGCCATTCCAAAAAACAGCCGCTACGTGGGTCGCAAGCTCACGAAACTTCTTCGCAAAGTCGGGCCGGAATTCCATGTCTGGCGCATCCTGCGTGGTAAAAACCACTATATTACGCCGTTACCTGATGTGCGTATCCGTGCCGGAGACAAGCTGTTGGTAGCGGACACGATTTCCCAGTTACGTGAATTCCAGGCATTAATCGGCGCCACACTGCAGACCGAGACCGACCCGGCGTCCAGCCATCAGCGTGGTGATTTGCAACTGGCGGAAGTAGCCGTGACGCTTGGTTCCCGCCTGCATGGAATGAAATTGAGTGAGGTTCAGTTGGAGAAGCAATATGGCCTCCAGATTCTGGCTCTACACAACGCCAGTGGCGTGCTGGAATACAAGTCGCCAGGACTGCACGAACACAATCTCCAGGCAAGTGATGTGCTTTTGGTTCAGGGTAGCGCCAACGACATTAATCACCTCAAAATGAGTGGAGAGATGTTGGTGCTGGACAGTACAACTAACCTTCCCCGTACACAAAAGGCGCCACTGGCCCTATTCATCATGGTGCTGATTGTGGCCCTTCCGGCATTTGGAATTCTGCCGATCGAAGCCAGTTCGCTACTGGGCGTGATGGCAATGATCGGAACCCGCTGTCTCAAGTGGCGCGACGCGACAAATGCGCTGAGCGTACAGATCATTTTAATTATCGTCGCGTCCCTCGCACTGGGCTCGGCTCTGATGAAAACCGGCGGTGCGGACTGGCTGGCACAAGTGTTCCTGTCAGTGACTTTCGGCGCCCCGGTGTGGTTGATCCTGGCTGGCCTGATGCTGCTGATGGCGATCCTGACCAATATTGTTTCGAACAACGCGGCGGCTGTAATTGGTACACCGATCGCAATCAGTAT
>Ga0055584_100003080_pt1 | contig 16483 bp, 19 predicted proteins | sample OSDHelmetaG_FD_58716 | JGI IMG/M metagenome (GOLD analysis project Ga0055584, IMG submission 58716) | Pelagic marine sediment microbial communities from the LTER site Helgoland, North Sea, for post-phytoplankton bloom and carbon turnover... | ecosystem: Environmental > Aquatic > Marine >... | reverse complement strand
CCAACTAATGTCCAACCAACTAATGTCCAACCAACTAATGTCCAACCAACTAATGTCCAAGCTATAATGGTAGCTGACACTAAACCAGATGAAACTAAACCAGATGAAACTAAACCAGATGAAACTAAACCAATAGTAGAAACTAAACCAATCGCACCAGATGAAACTAACTCGGATAATAAACAATTATACAATTCAACTAATAATAAAATTTTAAAACTATTAAATAATAAAGATTTAAAATTATCTGAATCGCCCAATTATTCCAAGCAATTTTTACGCGAATCATACAATAAAAAAGGACATTCTGATAATGATATAATGTCAACTCTAAAAAAATTAAATGACAGTAAAGCATCCATTCAATCTACCAATATTGAAAGTAAGATTAAACACAACATATTAAAAAATTTAGATTCTGAAACTTATAAACCGGAAATGAATATAGAAAATTATCAAGATATTTTTTCTAATAGCGAAATTAAAAGGGATACAGTTGAAAAAATATCTAAAAATAATAATAATACTAATAATACCAATAATAAAAATAAACAAAAGTTTTTTAATAATTATTTAAATATCTAATTATCATCTTTCTTAGATGGCATCCTATATGTTTTCATAGAAGGTAATATATAGTCCATAATTGCGTAAGAAATTGCTACAATGAAAGAAATCATTAGATTATCACTATCTAAGAGTGTTGTAGTTGGAATATATTTAATCGCTATACTAGTTACTATACCAATTAATATATATTTTAATATTTGGTTTAGTTTACATAACATTATAATAAAATAACATAGAAAAAAATCTAATATGATTATAATGATTATATGGTTAATAATAGTTATAACTGTAATACTAATAATATGGCTTCAATCAAGTAATAATACAAATGAATATAAAATGAAAGACCGTAGAAAAAGAACATATTGTAAATATATCTTTAATAAAATGAAAGTACCATTAATTGTCGTTTGTTTATTAGTATTAGTATATTTAAGTTATTCAAATGATAATTCTAATATAAATCAAACGGAAGTATTTTTATCTTTACCTAATTTTTAAACCTATTGTTAAAATTGATTTTGTAAAATCTATGTATATTTAATGACAACAAGAGATATAAAATATGGAGGACATTCATTAAAAATTAAACGTTTTGATATAAAATCAATGCCAGACAATGTTACTATTGCAATGATTGCAAAGCGTGCTTCTGGTAAAAGTTATTTAACTAAAGAAATTTTATTTCACAAAAGAGATATACCGACTACAATCGCTATTAGTAAAACAGAAAAATTAAATAAATTTTATGCAGATTTTATTCCCGATGTGTATATATACGATGAATATAATAATAGTATACTAAATAGAGTATATAAAAGACAATCATTAATCAATGAAGATAATGATAAAAAGAAAAAAGAGGGGAAAAAGTTAAAAGATTCTAGAACAATGCTAATTATGGATGATTGTATGAGTTCAAAAGGAACCTGGGTTAAAGAACAACCTATATCGGAGTTATTCTTCAATGGTCGTCATCACAATTTATCTTTTATTTTAACAATGCAGTTTCCATTAGGAATTCCACCTGAAATGAGAAGTAATTTTGATTATATATTTTTACTTGCAGATGATTTTATATCAAATAGACGACGACTTTATGATCACTATGCAGGAATGTTTCCAGATTTTAGTACATTTCAACAAGTATTTTTAGATTTAACTGAAAATTATGGATGTATGGTAATTAATAATAGAGTACACTCTAAAGATATTACTGAAAAAGTATTTTGGTATAAAGCAAAAGAAACACCTCGGTTTACAATGGGATCTAAAATATATAAAAAATATCATAGTAAAAAATATGATAAAGAGTGGAATAAAAAAATAGAGGTATTCGATCCTTCTATTATGATATCAAAAAAGAAAAATGATTCTAAAATAATTATTGAAAAAATTAGAGAATAATTGTTTTTGCTATTTTAGTTGTATTATTTATTATAATTCATCTGATTTTTTAGCTTTATTGTTTTTTATATTTTACTTTTGCTGGATTTTATATTTAGCTATATTATTCATCTGCATTAGTTGTTATTTTTTTTTTCAATTGTTCTTCATTCTCTTTACATTCTTTCAGCCGAGATTCCATTCGCTGAATTTTGTTATCTATATCATCAATACTATTTGTTAAAAGTGTAACATCTTCAACCGTTTTAGCATTACTTAGTTGCTGAAGTAAATCTTCCTTATTTTTATTATTCTCACTTAGATTATCATTAATATTATCAGCCATTTTTTCTGTTTTTCGTAATTCATGAAATATATTGGCTTGTTCTTGATTATTCTTATGACCATTCATCAGTTTATTTAATTGTTCGTCAGCATATTCAGAATTATTAATTGCTTTTGAATTAGGATCTGGGTCAAATGGTAACCATTTACCACTTTCTCCTACAAAAACATTATGATACTTATCATTTGCTTGAATATTTTTTGCTTGCTTACAAGCTTCTTCATATGTACTATATGCTCCACCAAATCTAATTCCGGTCATCGTATTACCATCTTCTTTATTTACTAGAAATGAAAGACAAATAAATTTTTGCTCATTTGGTACAATTGTTAATACATCTAAGTTACTCATTATTTTAATATAATGAAATAATGTTTAAATCATTTAATTCCTATCATTATATAATAATAGGAATATAATGATTACTATAAAGAAACAAGAGCTTCTAGCTAATAAAATTATGTGTAGCTGGACTATTAAAATGAAAGACGATTCATATTTTAAAAAAAAAATAAATAAAGAATATAACGTAATATCAATTGTATATTTTAATAAAAGCACTTCATATAAGGATAATAAATATTATATATTTGGATTAAATAATATAATAACTAATTTTACTAGAGTGCTACCTAGTTATCGATTAAGAATCTATCACGATAATACTACAGTTACTATAATTAACGATATATTAAAAAATTATGATAGTATTATTACAGATAATATAGAATTATTTGAATACGACATACCTTTTTTTAGAGAGGATAATAATATATACCATAAAGGTGTGGTAGGTACATTGATACGTTTTTTACCACTTTTTAATAGTATGATTCATCGAGTAAGTAAATGTATAGTATTTGATGCCGATAATACAATGGGTGATTACTACAATAAATTAATTAATTATTATGATAGTAATAATATAAAGTTTTCTTATAGGAGTCGTTTTTGTTATATTAGTAAAAGAATATCGTGTCTATCAGATGATATTATTAAATATCCAATGATCGCTAGTTATATCTATCAATCTATCAGTTTACCTCATAGTATTTTTAGTAATTTTTTAGAGGTTCTATATATTAAAGACAGTGATGTGAATAATAATATTATGAATTTAATACATCGATGTAATATAGCGAATAAATATGAATATGGGATCGATGAATTATTTATTAATCGATATCTTATACTATATTTTTATAAAGAAAGAATACCAATTGCGCCTGTTGTATTTGATTATTCCTCAATATATCGTGGATTAATTTTATATGTTGAATATCTATCGATATATAGTGATTATATAAAATTCTTAAAAGGACTTTTTAAATGTTTCAATATTAGCAATATATTTAATTCGATCGAAACAAATAATATCGATCCTACTACTATTATTAAAAAAAATAGAATTTTAATTGAAAAACAAATTAATATATTTTTCAAAGAAAAAAATAGCAAAGCTGGGCGTTATATGATTGATAATATGAAAAAATTTTTAGATTATTCTAAAAAAAAATATCAAGATCCTAAATTTAAATTAACTTTACCAAAGATAGATATATTGATAGAATGTATATCTAATGATATTAATATATCTATCAATAAATTAAATTTATTGGTAATTACAACCGATTATATAAATAATAAAAAAATAGATAAAATGGTTAAATGGATTGAATTATAATTATAACCAAATATTATATTTCACTATATCAGCTTTTGTTAATAAAACGTTAACTGGCCACGCATAATATAGTCTACCACTTAGTCCAGCATCACCCGTAGGATATATATAGGCCAATTCGGTATCTTTTATATTATCTATGTTTCTAATCCAATTTACTCCAAATGAACTACGATTCATTTCAAGTAAATTAGATTTTGTATGTTGTTTCATATTATTATTTATTGTAATGGATTCCATTTAATTTTATAGATAGATAGATAGATAGCTAGCTAACTAACTATAATATTATCAACTTTTTATTAATATGTTGTTGATTATAGAATGTAAATTGCAGCTTTGCTGTATTTTACGTTGTTGGATAAAATTCCCATTTTAGATATTTGCAAAATTTTTGCCATATAATATCTTGTTCCATTAATTTTTGAGGTTGTAACATTGGAAAAAAATTCAATAAATCATCTTTTTCTAACAATTCACTAAATTTATATAAAACGTACGGATAAGATAAGAAATTTTTTCTATTCTTAGGTTTAAATAATTCCCAAGGATCTTGAATTGTAGTAAACATTTCTATAAATTTTTCTTCAGTCTCTCTATCTATCTTTGGTGGCATAATTCCTGATATTTTATTAATAATAAAAGGTATGTGTTCATATAATTTGTTGTAGCCTAATTTTTTTAATATATCTTGCATTTTATCTCTCGACAATTTTAATAAATCTATATTTTTATATTTATTAATTTCATTTATAATATTACTATATACTTCATCGGGTATTTCAGTTGTTTCTTTTGCTTGTAACTGATTTAACCATTCTTTAAAATGATTAATCCGTCGATAAGGCGAGTATTCTTTAATGGTTTTATCTTCATCGATAATTACAAATTCCATATCACCACACTCGGGACAAATATAAGATGAATCATATTGATTTAATGTTTTTTCAACATCACAGTAATCACAATATTTAATTCTATTAGTACCATCATCTTTATGTACTCTTATTCCTTCAACCCTCTGACAAAAACGTTCAAATAAATCTGCTTTATTATTAGGCTTCTTCTTATCTTTATAATTTGGTGATAAATATTCCAGTATATTTTTAATTTCAACAATTGGTTTGGTATCTCGTATTTCATAATACTCTGATAATAGATCGCCTGTTAAATCATAGTAATTTATCTCATCCATATTATTTTTAATACTATCAATTTCAATTTCTAGTAAATTTTTACTATTCAATAATTGACATCTTTTTTCCAAATCAATAATATGATTTGTATCTCTCAAACTATCTATTCGATATATCTCATCATTAATTTTAATTAATTGTTGTTGTATTTTATCAATAGATCCTTTTTTACTCTCAATTTGTTTTATTTTATTACGGTGTTTAATTTCCAGTGTATTAGAATCCTTCATATTAGAATTATGTTTTACTTGTTTTTTTATCCTAAAATTGGACATCTATATAATAATAATAAATAGATTGACTTTAAATTATAATATTATGAGTTGGGAGTTGAGAGTTGGAAGTTGGGAGTTAACAGCTTATTATGTAGGAGAAAATCATAAGAATCATCAAAACTTTATTTGCTTATATCATATCATATTATTAGAAAAGATCAAGCTTCTACAATTACGCTATATATATCGTAACATCATCTTATCCTATAAACGAACATATCAATTAATATCTAAAAAAAAGTATAGATTTTTAACATTTTATTATAATAATCTAAAAAAAAATATCTAAAAAAAATTATTATATCGATATTTAAAAAAAAAGCTTATTTTTGAGCAATAGTATAAAAAAAAGTATAGTTTTTTTAATATTTTGTTTTTTAAATTGTATAAAAATAAAATATTATAAAAAATTATTTTCTGTATTATAGTATATAATGGCTGGAGGTTTAATGCAACTCGTTGCTTATGGTGCTCAAGATGTCTATCTTACTGCTGATCCACAAATAACATTTTTTAAGGCGGTTTACCGTCGTCACACTAACTTTGCCATGGAATCCATGGAACAAACTCTAACTGGTACTGCTAATTTTGGAAATAAAGTTGTATGTAAAGTTTCTCGTAATGGTGATTTAATGTCTCGCGTTTATGTGAATGCTACTCTACCCTCTACTAATGCTCAAAGTACTGGTTCCTATGTTAATCGGGTTGGATGGAAACTATTAAAACAAGTTGAGCTTCGTATTGGAGGTCAAATGATTGATCGCCATTTTTCTACCTGGATGCAAATATGGTCTGAATTAAATAACACCCACACTCAGAAACAATTACTCGATAAATTAGTTGGACAAACTGAGGAAGATGGAGATATTCAACTTGCTGATGTGCAAGCTGGGTACAGGTTACAAATTCCTCTTTTGTTTTCATTTTGCCGTCATCCTGGACTCGCTCTACCATTGATCGCCTTACAATATCACGAAGTTGAAATTCAAATTGATTTTGAAACACAAGCTAATTGTATGGGAGTACCCTTTACTGGTGCCAATGTAACAACTGGTGCATTAACCGGTGTATCTCTCTTTGTTGATTACATCTTCCTTGATACTGCTGAACGTAAAATGTTTGCACAAGATGCCCACGAATATTTGATTGAAACTGTTCAATCTCAAGATAGTGCTTTATCCGGTACTAATGCTAACAGTGTTCGGCTAACATTCAACCACCCTACTAAATATATTGCTTGGGCTGCACGTGATTCTGCTGATACTGCCACCCGAGACTCATTTACCGGGTTTACTAGTGTTGCCGCCCCACAACAAGCTGGTCTTGAGGGTTTGACAACCGTTGTGTCATCTTTGTCTAATGGTAAACTCCAATTAAATGGTCAAGATCGTTTTTCAGTTCGTGATAGCGCATATTTTAATTATGTTCAACCTTATCAACACTTTAGTGGTAAACCAGATCTTGGTGTTCAAGTATATTCTTTTGCTCTTAAACCTGAAGAACATCAACCATCTGGAACTTGCAACTTGTCACGAATTGATAACGTAAATCTTATTGTCACTCCCACTACTTCTACTGTTAATACACTGTTTGTCTATGCTCTCAGCTACAATGTATTCCGAATTGCCAGCGGTATGGGTGGTTTGGCGTACAGTAACTAAACTCAATTATCATATTTTATTAATAATTGAAATTAATATTTAAAGATTACATATTATATAGTTTATATAATATGTGTTCAATAAAATTTTTATTTGATGAAACTTTAATATGTGGAAAACTTCAATTTGATAATAATGTATTCTACCTAGATATGGATGATATGTTAAATATTATAAATAATAAACAATTATTTATATTTAATGATATATTAGTATATCCATACTATATCTATAATTATAAAAAAATAACATTATTTCAATATATATATAGATTAAATGAAACAAATATTAATATTAAATTTAAAAATAATAATAAATTAGATTTAAGAAAAAACAATGTATTAATATATCATCAATATAATAATATTATTAAAGAAAAATATAATATAATTAATTATATTCAAGGTCATTTTATACAAAAAGGTATATGTGCAGGAACAATTAAAAATCCTCTATGGAAAATAAAAAATCAATCAGATAAGCAAAATGTTTATATAATGTATTGTGACACAAATGGAACTTGTAAATTAGATGATAAATCATATGAAAAAATTTTAAATTATGAAAAAGAAAATAATATTAAAATTACTTGGTTTCTTCATGCTAATGGATATATCGCTGGGCATATAAATCATAATAGTATATTATACATTCATCAAATTATCATGGATTGTTATGGTAATGGCAAAGGAACTAAGATTATAAGTGTTGATCACATAGACCAAGATCCTACTAATAATATGATGTCCAATTTACGGATAGTAAATCGAAAAGAACAAGAGGGAAATAGTCGAGGAATAAAAGAAGGAACCAAGCGTGCGAGAAAACATAATGCTAAATCTTTACCAGATGGTTTGACTCAAGAAATGATGCCAAAATATGTAGTATATTATAAGGAATGCTACAATAAAGAAAAACAATTATTTCGTGAATTTTTTAAAATAGAAAAACATCCTAAATTAGAAAAAATATGGGTATCAAGTAAATCTAACAATATACCTTTATTGGAAAAACTAGAAACTACAATTAAAATGATAGATAGTATATAGATATTATTAAATTAAAACTATCTATAAACCAACAATATGAAGTGCTTTAATTGGTGCAACGGAAAAGATATCTACTCTCGATGCATTATTTGGTAATTTTTCTAATTCCATCCCCCATTCACCAAATAGGTCAGTACCACTTTTTTGTAAGAGTATTTTATTATAATTTTTTCCAACCATATTACGTAATCGATTGTTAAACATTTCAACCGTATCATTAAAATTATAACGCCAGTCTATTAATGCCATTACCTTTGATAATTCTTTCTTGTAATCATCTACTGTCTCTTCCGTGTAATTATCTGGTAGTGCACTCAAGGCGCTATCAATATGAGTATCTAATTCTTGAATTGTGGACATTTGTTATTATAATTTAAAACTATCATAACAAAAATTTATTTTATCAATTTTTTCTATAGGGGGCTAATTTGATAGGCCTAATTTGATAGGCCTAATTTGATAGGCCTAATTTGATAGGCCTAATTCCATCAACATATTAGCACATTTAACGGTAAAATCTAACGTTCTATTTAATCCAGCACCAATTATAAAATGACTATGAAATATAGTATCTCCAGCACCTATATATAAAACTTGTTTTTTATTAATAAAAAAAGTATCACACATTTTAATAGAATGCCTCATATATATTGACCATACATCTATTGTAAAATTATATTGCATATAATAATTTCCAGCTTTGCTGTTTTCTATAAATATACTATTTAGAAAATTTCTAGCAATATTATCTTTAATACCACTAAAAATTATATTCATTTCATCAAAATTAAATTTTTTATTTTTAAATTGGTTTAAATATACTAAATCATATTTATTTACTATATCGATATCATATTTATTTATAAAAGTTAACATTTTATCATTTTTATGCACCGATATAGATCCATAATAATAATTCTTAATAAATGATTTTTTGATATTAGTTGATTCTCCCAATTCAACTAAATTTTTTTCTGGTTTAATTATTAGAGTTTTATTTAGAATCCTATTTTCTTTTTCAAAATTATCAATCCATTTTATATCTTGAGGTGTTATATTAATTGCATCTGTTTTTAATCTACCACCCGTACAATCAAATACTACTTTAAAATTACCTCGTTCTATTATTTTCTTGTAATCATCCCAATTATAATCATTGTATATTATTGGAATATTATATTTAGATATAGCGGTACAATATAGCAAGTATTCTAACATAAATATATTTACAAATAAATTATCTTTATTTTTATTCCAACAATATATTTTGGGAATAATTAAACTTAGATAACTAGATGATGTATTGAAAGGTCTTTGTCGTGTATATGGTTTTCTAAAACCTGGTTTTTCAATTCGACTGTCATATAATACTATGTTAACTTTTATATTAGAATAATATGATTTAAGATAACTTGCTAAAAATAAACCAACTGGTCCTGATCCAATTATCATAATATTTATTGTACTACTCTTATTAATTGTATCATACAACATATCTATTTTATTATTATTATCAAATGAAGATTTTAATAAATAGGTAGACATTAGTGATACTATTTTTAATATTTTATCCCAATTTAATACAATGTGCATTTCTTTAATTAAATCTTTCACTATATCATCTGATAAAGTTTTATATTTTTCTGTAGATAAATTGAGTATATTACCAAAAGGTATAGTTACATTTTTATTAAATGGTATTTTATGTTTAATAATTTTTTTTTGCATAGAAGTATATTGTTTTGCTATTCTATTTACACGTTCTATATCGGTAAAAAAAACGTGTGTATCTTTAGCGAATATTTTTTGATATAATATATTTATATTATCTTTAATTTTATCCATTATATAACATGCTTAATATAAAAATTATAATTAAATCAGTATAGTATAACCAGCAGCTTTAGGATGACCATTTCCTCCATACATTCTAGCAATATTATCAACTCTAATATGATCTTTCAAACTTCGCATTGAATAAACTTTTTTATTATCTGAAATAGTATGAAGTATTCTTAATACATCGCTATCATAATTTTCTATTGCAAAATCAATTAAATATTTAAATAAATTACTTTTACTACAAGTAATATCAATCACTTTATAAATTGTATTATTATCCAATTCGATTGTAGTTTCTAGTGTAGTTTCTACTCGGGTATTAAAATAATAACTTGCTTCTATTTTCATTTTATTAATTTCATCTATACCACGAGTAATAAAAGTATTATGAAGACGATATTTATCACTTAATAATAATCTTTTAATTATTGCATCTCGTGGATCTACAGTATATTCCATTTTATTAAATCGAGCTAAATGTTTTCCATAACTAATAGTATATGGTTCAGTGTCGACATCTGTAAAATTCCAAATATCTTTATTACCAATATGTTTTACAACCAATGGATATTTGGTATTGGGATTACAATATTCCCAGGTTAACATACATCCCGATTTATCAAATGAATAATTCATTTTAATATTTAAAGTAACTGTAGAATTTTCCATTTTATTTTTCATTGTAGTAATTGCATTTTCATGATGATCAAGTATTAAGTAAGAATGATATAATGGTAGATCTTCTAGTCTTGGACATATATCGAGAAACACAATATTTCTTGGATTTAATTCTTTTTCCAATATATCAATTGCAATATTTTTATTATCTTTTATTTCTGAATGATTCCAAGGGTAAAAATCAGAATTATTATATTTTAATTCCCATATAATTTTAGCTAATTCTCCATCGTGACAAGGAAAATGATAGAACACTATATAGTTTGACATTAATAGATAATTAAATATTTTCTTTATCTAATAATCTATTGTTATATTATTAGATAATCTATTAATAAAATTTAGTATTTTGTAAATAACTATTTAATTTTGATGTGTAGGATGAGTTTTTTTCATAGATTAAAATATCATCCAAATTATTAGTATTATTTAAAAATCTATCCAGGTTATTAGTTGTAGGTTTGGTTGGATTAGCCTCATCGCTACTCTCATCGCCACTCTCATCGCCACTCTCATCGCCACTCTCATCGCTACTCTCACAATCACTACTACTATATATTGATTCTGAGGTAGAATAATATATATTATTATTTGTATCTTCAACCTCATCATCAACTTCATTTTCTTCAATATCACTAACACTACCTATCATATCATCATCACTATCCATATTAATATCATTCTCTTCATCTTCTAAAATATTACCTCGATTATTATTATATTTTATTATTTTTTTTTGTAAATATTTATATACAATTTTTAGTTTTTGCATTGTATTTAAATTATTATTAGTACAAAATTTATTAAAGTTTTCAATAATAGTATCTTCCATTATAATTAATAGTTATTATTATTTTTAAGTATAATTATCAATTTTTATTTTAGCTACGCTGTTCCATCTCTGATCCATTTACCTTCATCTCATAATTATTTTAATTCTAAATATTTATATATATGTGTTTCAATCCTGAAGTTTCAATCACAACCTATATAGTAGGTATAATAGGCTGCATACTCTTAATATTAAATAATGATGTAAATTTTATTCCTCAGGCAATCTTCTTTATTTGGGTTATTCATATGCAATTAATAGAGTTTTTCTTATGGAAAAATCAACCTTGTAATCAGATGAATAAAAATATAAGTATAATAGGAATGATAATAAATAATATGGAACCAATTATATTATGGCTAGCAATTATAATATTCTCAGATAAAAAATTACCAACCTGGATACATTTAATTATGGCTTTATATTTAATAGCATCATTCTATATATCATACAAATCTTATACTGATAATAAAACAAGTTGTACCACGGTAACCCCCGAATCATCTCCGCATTTAAATTGGAAATGGAATGAAGGAAATATTTTTACAAATATATTTTATATATTCTTTTTATTAGTATGTGTATTGCTATCAATCTATGGATTAAGTTATGGAATGGTAATGGCATTTATATTCTTATTATCATTCTTTGCATCATTTTTAATCTATGGAAAATCACATTCAGTGGGAGCAATGTGGTGTTTTATTGCAGCATTTGTACCAATCGTTCTTCCATTCATTTGTAAGATTCCCATTTTACAGAATTTAAAATAGATCACACTTTTAACAATTTATTATTTATTAGATAAAGTATTAATAAATTGATCTATATCTCCATCTAATAAAGATATATTTTCTTCTATTTTATCATCTGACCAGTCCCACCATTTAATTTTTAATAAAATCCTAATTTGTTTTTTATTAAATTTATATTTAATTACCTGCGCTGGATTTCCATAAATAAAACTATATGGTTTAACATCACGTGCAATATAACTGTTATTTGCTATATTTGCTCCATCGCCAATTGTAATACCTGGCATAATAGTTACGTTAGAACCAATCCAAACATCATTACCTATAGTTACTGAGCAAGAACAACTACTTAATGGTATTATCCATTTATTATTTTTTGTTATAATACTACCCCCATTTAAATATATATTTACATTTCCCCCAATAGTACAATAATTTCCAATATTCAGAGTTGATTCTTTTGTCCCCCAGTGTATTATAGGGTCACCAGTTGTATTTTTACCAAACATTAAATTGTTTTATATAATTTATAAATAATAACTTAAAATAATTCAATTTTTATGTACAAAGCTTTAGCTTTTTACATAAATATTAATTGGGAATTGATAAGAATATTCTACTATGACACAAGGAAAGGCAAATAGATGCATCGCATCCGCTTTAGCTCATAATAGAATATTCTGGTGCTACTCATACTTCCAAATGATAATATTATTTTACTTACAACATCCAGTTATCTTACTAATAAATAAATTACAGGCTTTTTTAATATTTGGTTGTAACATTAGTATTTTAATAGATGATTCTAATAATCTATCAAAGTTAGCAGCTTGTGTTGGGTCTGGAATTAAGCTGTATTTATTTATAATAAAATTATAAAATCTCTTAACTAAATCAATTACATCATTCGTTGTTAACTTTACATTAGGTTGTTGATTTAATAAATCACTTATAATAAATATAATTTCCGGGATGTCATATTGATCAATTTTACCATCTTTCATTATATTATTAATCGATTCTTGAAGTCTAACTGAAAAATTATCATCCATTAACATTTTATCAAATAAATATTCTATTTTTAAATTGTTTATAATAGGTTTAGTAACATCTTTAGTAATACTATCAATCACTTCATTATTAATTACTGGTAAACTTGTATCTGTCACGTTAGTCGTCATATAATATATATATATATATAATTATAGAATAAACGAATAATATATAATTAATAAAGAATGTAACATTTATTCAGGTTCTTCAAATGTAAAGAAAGATGTATCAAAATGTCTTAGATTTTTTAAGTGTTTGTTAATATAAACAAAGTTTCTATCTATCAATTAATATTAATGAGACTTAATTCAAAAAAAATTAATCAATACATTAATTCTAATAAATATGATTTTAATTTATTTAATATTAATTATAATAAAAATGAAGTAGATACAATTAATAATATGAGTTTAGATAAAAGTAAAACATATACATACTTTGGATCAATTAAAACCTTGGGTCATTCTATAAAATATTTTTTATCAGAATTAGGTACAAATAATAAATATTTAGTAAATAGAATGGAAAAAATTATATTAAATATTTTACAAAAAGTTTTAAAAGGTTATATGATGGAATATTTTTGGTTAGATATTCGCGTCACACATCCTACTAATTCTTACGATATATCTAGATGGCATAAAGATGGCAAATACTTTATCAATAATGATATGGGACAACTTTCTATGAAATCAAAATTTATAACAGTGTTAAAAGGTCCTGGAACACTACTTATTAAATCGACTAAATCAATCAATAAAATATATAAAACCATTAATGATAAGGAACGAGAAGAAAAAAGTAAATTTCCCTATAATGATATTAAAAATGAATACAATCTAGTAATGCAACATAAAATTGGAGAAAAATATCGTCTTATCTATGCAAAAAGATTTGATAAAAAGCAGATAATTCAACCAACAAATAATATGGGTGCTATACTATTTAGCGGTGATGACATAATGAAAGGTGCACTTCATTCTGAACCTAAAAAAGATGTACCTCGTATGTTTATATCTATTTTACCTGGTAGTAAGAAAGATATTGAAGAATTAAAAAAAAAGATGGAATGTATAATTATAATCTTTAAGATAATTATAATGTTAAAGATAATTATAATGTTAAAGATAATTATAATCTTAAAGATAAATTATCTTTAACATTAATGAATTTTGATGATTTAGTAAATATTGTAATGGAAATAAAAAGTCATAAAGGTGATGAATGTTTGATATGTCATTTTCCAATCGACTTGGATCTTTTGATTAAATTAAAATGTAACCATTCTTATCATAATAATTGTATAAATAATATTATTAAAGATAAAGTAGGTATAACTTGCCCCTATTGTCAGACAGTTACTAATAAAAGTATCCAAGATAAAACGATACAAGGTAATCTAATTATTAAATTAGAATCAAATAAATGTAAAAAAATAATTAAAACGGGTGTAAATAAAGGTAAAGAATGTAATATCATTCAATGTAAAAGACATAATAAAATAGAAAAAGTATTAGTATTATGTAAAGAAATATTAATGAGTGGTAAAAAAAAAGGATTACCTTGTAATCGTAATAATTGTAAATATCATAATAATATAAATTTAGATGTATAGAATTTCTTTCAATCTAGAAAGAAACAATCGCCTTCTACTTTTACTGCAGTTATCTTCTTAGCTCTACTCTTCGGTTTCACATTTGATTTTTTTAAAAAATCTGTTTTTTCTTCAAAATTATTAATTTTTATATCACAGTTTATTTTATAAAAGTTTTTTCGTTTATCGGCAATCTCTTGTAACTTGGGTAATTCATCCAAGTGATCTCTATAAAAAAGTACTTTTTTCCAAGTTTCTTCCAAGATAGGAAAAATTTCAGCAAACCATTTAGTATCACGGGGGATAGTTACTGTATGGGCTTCTACTATTTTCCAATAGATAACTTTATCAAAATAATAATTTTCAGCTCTATCGGGATAATCTGTTTTCCAATTATTTAAACAAGATAGAACCCATTCGTCATATTGTAATGATGTCATTGTTAGTCGGGGTGGGTAAATATAGAATGATTTATAGTGATGTTTATCACCTTCAAATAATAGTTCATATTTTTTAGGCAAAAATTGTAATAGATAGCCTTTTGACATTATATTATTACAATCAACCCTTCTACCATCTGTATTTTCAGTAATTTTAAATTCGTGTGATGAATCTTCTAGATATGCATTTCTATCCTCATATTCTTCTATCTTACATTGAATGAAATCACAATTGTCTAGATTACAACATTCTAATTGTTGTTGTACTTGGCAATAATAATAATAGGGACATATTCCTCCTGCTATTTTTCCTTTCTTTTTAATGTATCGTACAAATGGACATTTAATTTCTAACATATAACCTAACTTTTCATTATATTTATAATCAAGTGTAGATTTACTACCAATACCATCAGGTGATGCACCTAAAAATTTATATTTTTCACTTGGAAGACAACCAAATTCAGTCATTTTGGAATTATATATGTGTTCATATAATGATGTAGCAATCTGTTCATATTTTTTCCCGTGAAAAACAAAATCATTATCTAAGAAGGGAAAATTTGGATCACATTTTTTACAAATAAAACTTTCAACCGATTCATATGGATTGGAATCAATAGCAGTTGCCATATCGGAAGCAGTAATACGATTATACCTATAATCAAACCACTCTTTAGTCCTTTGCTCTGGCTGAGGTGTATTAAATAAGTTCATAAAATGTTTTTCCAATTCAATTGCTTCATCGGGAATATCTAAATTGATTTTTAATTCACCAATATTATACTTTACATCCCAAGATCTAAAGTTTATATCTTGAATAGTTGTAAAATTAATATTACTATTAATCATTCGACCCATTATATCAAGAATTAATTGATAGGGAGTATCAGGATATTTTTCTAATACTTTTTGATAAATTGTATTTACAATTGTGTAATATTCATCGTATGAATAATTTTTATTAAATTCGTTTTTAATAATGTGATTAATTGAAGATATAATATCACCTAATTCACCCATATTTTTATATTCTGTCATTATTTTATTATAATCTACTACTATTATTTCTATATATCAATTTTTATATATCGATAAATAAAGTTAATGTGTATAATTCAT
>Ga0055584_100003078_pt1 | contig 16490 bp, 15 predicted proteins | sample OSDHelmetaG_FD_58716 | JGI IMG/M metagenome (GOLD analysis project Ga0055584, IMG submission 58716) | Pelagic marine sediment microbial communities from the LTER site Helgoland, North Sea, for post-phytoplankton bloom and carbon turnover... | ecosystem: Environmental > Aquatic > Marine >... | reverse complement strand
GATATTGCGTAATGACATGCGTAAGGAGGGTGAAAATGAGCGACCCAATCGGGTGCGCTCAAAAAGTGCCGGACGAAAATTCGCCGGTGGTTCCGGGCGCATCGCTTCTGCTGGCGATAGACTCACTGCGGCACGCACAGCACCACACACACCGACGACCGCGGCCATCGTGCTCACAAACACCGCGGCGAATAGAACCGTTCGTGCGAGCTGAAAATCAAGCTGAGGAAACCGGAAAAATAGATGATACATATCCACTAAACTATGCCCCAACATCACGCCACCCAGGATCCCGAGTGCGGTGCCAAGTAGCACGATCACCAAAGCAAATTTTAGGTAATGCCCACCAATCACACGGTTGGAGAAACCAAATGATTTGAGAATCGCGATCTGCTCGCGTTGCAACGTGATCTGCCGGCTCATCACCGCATTGGTCATAAACGCAGCCACTCCAAGAAAGACCAAAGGAAAGCCCACGGACAATCCCTGGAGCACACCGATTTCATCACGCAAGCGCGTGTGAGATGTGTGCGACTCGCGACCATAAGCACCACGGCCACCATAGGGACGAAGAATCCGATCCACCGCCGCGATCACCGTTTGTTCGTTTGTTTCGGGGGTAAGCGTTAGCGCGATACGATTAAACGCGCCGTCCATCTGAGCAGCTCGCGCGAGCTCTTTGTAAGGCATCCAAAAAATACCGTAGCTTCGATTATCAGGTAGCGCTGCACCAGGTGGAGCTTCAAAAACAAATTCAGGTGACAACACTACTCCGGCGATGCGCAAAGATTGTTGCCGACCATAGAGCACCGCAGAGAGACTATCCCCTGGCTGCAATTCATGCGCATCCGCAAAAGCTTCGCCGACGAGGATCTGGCCCGGCGCGGCGCGGCCTTCGAGGATTTGCCCGCGCCTCAAATACAAGCGATTTAGCACAGATCTCCCATGCTCTGGTAAGGAAATGAACAACCCAGTAGCGGGCTCCACCATATCCGGCAAATCGAGCCGCGCTTGCAACGCAATGTTCGTCTGCAATAACGCCACCCCAGGAATCGCCCTCAGATCATCCCCCACGGCATTCGGCGCACGCTTCAGCGTCGCAAAAATATCTGCAAAACGGTAATCCTGATAATAATCATCGCGTGTGGATTCAAGTGAGAGAATTAAGCTCCGCGTCATGATCATCATCGACAACCCGCACGCTATCACAAGAGCGACGGCCAAAGCTTGTGACTTCAGCTTAAAAAGATCGCGCCGGAGTTTGCGGTTAAGAAGTGACATGTAGAAACGATGTTTGGAACAAGGATCATCAACATCCAATCAAGAATCGGCCGGAACGACGAATGGTGTTCACCACATCATGTGAACAACAGGTTTTAGTTTTCCAAATCGGCAAGCATGCTAATGAAAAGATGGCCAATAGTAAGCCAGTCTGAGCACTCGCAGTTCTTCTGCTGATGCGAAAACGGAAAATCGTATTACGAAACGCGACGCTTGATGCCGATCCAAGCAATCACGGCCAACCCCACCAACATCATGGCTCACGTGCCAGGTTCTGGAACCGCCGCATATTCCAAAACAACTCCAGCCACTGAGCCGCTCACACCCATGGCTGAGAGTTGAGTGGAATTCAGATAGGGTGTGGCACTCAACTCACCCGGCGTGCCATCCAGAAGATAAAGATTTTTATCAAAGGTGGCCACAAGGTAGTCGCCATAAAAGTAGGCGATATCTTGCACACTGATATCACTGGTTGGATTGCTAAATACAACCGACCCCTCAGATCCATCCGCATTTATTCTGCGTAACACGTTGGCAGTATCCTCACCTTCTGGGGTAGAGAAACTGATAATTTGTGAATTTTTAAAATCAACTCCCAGCCCGTGAAGATGCTCGGTAAGCGTAGACTCGCTTAGGCTCTGTTGGACCCATCGAATGAGTAGGCCAAGATCTTCTGGGTGTCCTCATAGATACCATACACGAGATTATTAAACACTGCTCCTCCCTGGAAAAAGATCTTTAAGTCTGTGGTGAAAAGCACAGTAGCAATTCCTGAGGCCGCATTCATCGAGTAAACCGTGTGAGCAGCACGATCAAAAAGTAGTACGGCATTCGTATTTGAGTCGTAGGCAATGCCAAGGACCTGACTCGCTGAAAAACCAGAACCGGAAAGACTCCCCAAGGCTGTCCCGTTGGTTTGCCCATCCATAAATCGAACCACATTTCCCAAATCGTCAGCGACAAAAACCACAGAAGACTGAGCTGATAGAAATGACGCCATCAGCACAAATAGGGCTCCTATCTGGGCGAGCGAACTGGGTTTCACAGGCGTGCGCATAAATAAAACGGCGCCCTAATTGCAGTCTTAATGCAATTGCTATTTATCTACCCGTTCTATAGACAAAATCTTTACAGGTGACGTCACCGCCTGCTTCTCGATGGGTGAGTTTTGGATCGCCCGCACGATCTCCATTCCACGAATCACTTGACCGAATGCCGCAAAGCCCTGTCCGTCGGGATTGCGCTTTCCGTTGAAATCCAACTCGGGCTGATCGTTCACGCAGATAAAGAAATCCGAGGTGGCAGTATAGGGTTCCAATCGCGCCATGGAAATCGTGCCGTCGAGATGAAGCAGCCCCGTATCACGAGTGCGCTCCAATGCTATCGTCGGCCCATCTTCAGCCCGTCGCGCGGGATTGATTCCACCTTGAATCACTTCGATTTTGATCTGGTTGTGCGATTGGTTATCCATCGTAACCGCACGATGAAACACACCGCCGTTGTAAAACCCGCGATCCACATAGCTCATAAAATTGGCCACCGTCGCCGGAGCTTTGTCCGCCGCGAACACCAGCTCAATTTCACCGAGTTCCGTCGTCATCACCACGCGGATATCTTCGGCACTTTTCGCGGAGAGCATACTCCCGGCAAATACTGCGATCAGAAAGCCGAAGATAAATCGCATCAGATCGAAACGTGTTGAAATTTACTCCTTGGTGTCGTCATCACCCTTCTTTTCACCGTCACCAGTGAGGCTTTCCCCAACCTTCACATTGACCTTGGCGAGCACAGCTTTGGTAACCTTCTCCGCCAAAGCAGGATCATCACGCAGCGCTTGTTTCGCGGCATCACGGCCTTGGCCGATGAGCTCGCCTTCAAACGAAATCCACGCACCACGCTTTTCGAGAATCTTGTGTTCGATCCCGAGATCGAGCATCGAACCGGTGCGCGAGATACCCTCGTTATACATGATGTCGAATTCGCATTCGGTAAACGGAGGCGCGATCTTGTTCTTCACTATTTTAATCTTCGTGCGATTACCGATCACCTTGCCATCGGGCTGCTTGATTTGCTCGCGGCGACGGATGTCGATGCGCACGGAAGAGAAGAATTTCAACGCGCGACCACCAGAGGTCGTTTCGGGACTACCAAACATCACGCCGATCTTTTCGCGGATCTGATTGGTGAAAATACAAACGCACTTCGTCTTGCTCACCACGGCCGTAAGGCGACGCATCGCTTGGCTCATCAAACGAGCCTGGGCGCCCACAGTCGCGTCACCCATTTGACCATCGAGTTCAGCTCGCGTGGTCAATGCTGCCACGGAATCGAGCACTATCACATCGATGCTGTTGGAACGAATCAGCGTCTCCATGATATTGAGCGCATCTTCACCAGAGTCGGGTTGAGCCACGAGGAGGTCATCAAGTTGCACGCCGACGACGCGGGCGTATTTCGGATCGAGCGCATGCTCAACATCGATGAAGGCAGCAAGGCCGCCCTTCTTTTGCGCTTCAGCAATCACACTCAGACAAAAGGTAGTTTTACCGGAAGATTCCGGACCATAAACCTCCACAATACGCCCTAAGGGCAATCCACCAACGCCAAGGGCTAGATCCACCGCGAGAGAACCCGTTGAGATCGTCTCAACATTCATCTTCTGGTTGGAGCCCAATCGCATAATGGAGCCTTCACCAAATTGCTTGGTGATCGCGGAAACGGTGAAATCGATATTTTTCTCGCGACCGGTAGCGGAGAGGACACCGGAGGGTTTCGCGATTTCGTTTTTGGAAGAAGCTTTGGCCATAGAATTAAGAGAGGTTGTCGTGATTAAGAGCGGATTATCCTACAGGAGGGCACTGACAGGGTTATGTCAGGAGACTTTCGCCAGCACACGAAACGCGCAAGGCCTGAATAGGTATACCCACGCGAATAATCTCTGTCTTGGACCGCAGTTCGACTCTTTAATAGTAACTCTTAAACCAATCAACGAACTGCTTGAGCCCATCTTCGAGTGGTATCTTCGGAGTGTAACCGATGGCCGCATTCACCTTGTCGAGCGAAGCGCAAGTTTCCGGCACATCGGCGGCTTGTGCGGGGAGGAGATTGAGTTGCGCTTCTTTACCCATCAGTTGCTCAAGCATCCGCACGAAAAGAATAACCTCCATGGGACGGTGATGCCCGATGTTGAAAATACGAAACGGGGGAATCGGTGGCTCTGCCGGCGGATAGAGCAGGGTTTTCAGCACGCCATCCACAATATCGTCAATGTAGGTGAAGTCGCGCAGTTGCTTCCCTTCCGCGTAGAGATCGAGTGAACTTCCCTCATTAATCGCCTGCGCAAACAAGGTTGGCGCGGTGTCGGGACGTCCCCATGGCCCGTAAACGTTAAAAAAGCGTAGTCCGGTGAGACTGAGCCCGTGCAAATGCGCATAACTGTGCGCCATCACTTCGCCGGCCTTCTTCGTAGCGCCATAAAACGAGAGAGGGTGGCTCGTATCGTCATCTTCGTCGAAAGGCGTCTTAGCCGTCTCACCATAGACACTGCTGGATGAAGCGAAGACCAGATGCTTGGGTGGATTGGCTCGCGCGGCCTCCAAAACGTTAAAGAAACCGATCAAATTGCTCTGCACATAATCGCCAGGATTATCCACGCTGTAGCGCACATTGGCCTGTGCACCAAGGTGCACGACATAATCAGGCTTGAACTGATTGTAGATACCGCTGAACGCCACGGCATCCGCAAAATCGGCCTGCACGAAGCGAAAATTGTCATGCCCCTCCAACTGCGCGAGCCGCGCGCGCTTTAGATCGACCGAATAATAATCGTTGAGACTATCCACGCCCAGCACTTCGCAGCTCTGCGTATCCGCAAGACGCTTACTTACATGGTAGCCGATAAAGCCGGCCGCACCGGTCACGAGCACTTTCATTACCAGCGTGATAGGTGATCGAGCAGAGCGCGGCTAGGCGAAAATTTAGCAGGGCAGATTAACAGCTGACGTCTTTGCCTTCGCTGCCGAAGTAGAGCAGACGCTCTTCCTGATCCTCTAGAGGCTGTGCATCGCTAGGAGCATAGTGGTATTGGAGCGCGCGGCGGCGCTTACCGGAAGAGTTGTGTGGAGTGCCGTGGGGGAGTAGGCCGCTGAACAAAAGCAGGCCACCAGGCTGGAGCGGAGCAGACACCGAACTCTGTCCGAGCATTTCAGTGTCACAGATCTGCCAATCGCGGCGCTGGAAATGAATTCGCGGGCCTTTCTTGTGCTGGCCGGGCATGAACTGCATGCAGCCATTTTCGACTGTGGCTTCGTCGAGTGCGATCCAACAACCAACGACTGGTGTATCCAACGGATAATTGAAATAGGCATTGTCCTGATGCCAGGGCTTTTCACGACCAAGGCGAGGAGGTTTAGTGAGAGCCATATCCTGGAAGAGGGAGGGTGCTTTGCCACCATTCAATTGGCTCACTGCGTTCAGGAGTTTGGGATGATGAGAAATCGCTTTAAGCCGCTTATCGTATTCAACGAAATACATTAGCTTGCGCACCGCATCCTGACGTTCAGTCAAACTGAGGGTGGAGAGTTTATCCTGAGCCGCCGCTTCGAAGACCACGCCCTTGAAGTCGGGGTTCTTACCCATGATGAGATCCTGCATGCCTTGGAGGGCGTCGGAAATCTCCTGCGCATCAAATCCCTTTCTGATGATCAGATAGCCCTGTTCGTTGAAGTGCTCAATCTCTGCAGCACCGATGTCTTCAAAATGATCTACTCCGAATCCTTCTCGGGTGGGTTGATAGAGATCGGGATCATGCATTTCAGCGCCATGATCAATGATAGGGGTAGAGGATGCTTCCATAGGATGGGTAAAAACTAAGATTCAGGTATCCGGACAGTAAAGTATCATCGTAGCAGATAAATCGATTTAGGTTCCATGCACTTCACCGTTATTTTTTTATATCTATCTGCTTTATGGAATTCGATCACAACAATCTTGATCTGCGGCTTGGCTTGAGTGGTCGAGTGCGCTGTGAAACGGGATGGCACCTCGGATCAGATTGGTCAAAATCGCTTAAAGACTACGATTTATGGTATATTTGGGAAGGAAAAGGCCAAATACAGATCGATTCTGACCAAATCGAGCTTCATCCGGGAGTATGGTCTTTGGATGCAACCAGGTCGCAGATACGAAGCCAAACAGGACATTTTCGCGCGTCTCAGCGTCACTTTTGCCCATTTTTCGGTCGTATCTAAAAATCAGACTATTTTGCCTTTATCCGATTTTTAGCCTCCATTCGAGGTGGTTCGCACTCGACAAGTCGGGTTTATTGATACTCTCATGCGTCGAATAGTTGAATTAGAGTCGGAGCCCTAAGCGGCCGCCTCTGCAGCGCAACTCATGAAAGCTCTCATCATCGAGCTAGATCGTGAGCACAGAAATACACCTAACCACGAACCCCTCGCCAACGAACAGCATCACCGTGAAATTGTTTTGGCCACAGCGTCCAAGATAAGGGAAAGCCCAGCCGAATCCCCTTCGATAGTCGAATTAGCCCATGCAGTAGGCTACAGCGTGGATCACTTCTCGCACATCTTCTTGAAAATAATAGGTTTAAGGCCCCAACTCTACATCATCCAAGCCAAGATCGAGCGAGCCAGCCAGCTTCTCCTCTAATCGAACTTAACAATAGGTGCTATCTCAGAAGTCGTTGGTTTTCAGGATATCTTCTACTTTTTCCGCCAATTTAAGCAGAAAATCGGCCAAAGTCCGTCCCAGTATCGCAAAGCGCTACGGACGGCATAATGTATGCTTTAAACACAGATTTAACAAACTTGCACTTGCCGGCATAAAAACCCGTCGTTTACTTTTATTGCTCTCCAACTCGGAAGCACAGAATCATGAAGATCAAAGCATATCTAAAACCGCAATGCGGTTGGTCCAACGGCGTTCGCGCCATCATGAGCAAACACGCTCTACCATTCGATGATATCGATATCATCAACAACAGCGAAAACTACGCGGAAATGGTCCAGAAGTCCGGACAGCCTCTTTCTCCCTGTGTAGAGATCGACGGTGTAATGTTGGCCGACGTCTCTGGTGAAGAGGTTGAAAACTATCTCCTAAGCAACGATCTGGTTAAACCTAGCAATACCGAAGACGCCGCCCCGACCAATGCCGGGTGCTCGGACGAAGAACACGCGAAGATGGCGACCAAGACAGTTCGTTTCTTCTAAGCGCGAGTCACTGATACCACTCTCAGGCCGGCTCGCTCAGCGAGACCGGCCTTTTTTGTCCCCAGATCGGATTCGCTTACTCACATACTTTCAACTACAGAGTCCACATCTGCGAATGACTAAACCTATTCCATCGCCACTTCACCATAACGATCAGGAACATGATGCTTGTGGAGTCGGCTTTATCGCCAAGATTTCTGGCGAACGTAGCCACGATTTGGTGGAACGCGCGCTCACGGCATTGCGTTCCTTGGCTCACCGCGGAGCGATTGACGCCGATGCAGTCACGGGCGATGGCGCTGGTCTACTCACCCAGCTTCCGATCGATCTCTTTCGTGAACATCTCGAAAAAGAAAAGAAGTACCTACTGCAGGATTCTGATCTCGGTGTGGGCATGATTTTTCTTCCACGTGAAGACGAGTCGGCTCAAGTCGCGGGCAAGAAGATCATCGAACAAGCCGCCAAGGCGGAAGGTCTCGTATTTCTCGGTTGGCGCGACGTGCCCGTCGATGCCACCTGCCTCGGACGCAAAGCTCTCGAAACTCAGCCCATGATCGTGCAAGCGCTCGTGGGACGTCGCGATGACGCGACTACGGACGACGAGTTTGAACGGCAAATTTTCCTTGCGCATAAAGTCGCTGAGCGTCGCGCCGAAGAGATGGACCTCGAAGGTTTTTACGTCTGCTCGTTCTCATCGCGCACGATCGTTTACAAGGGCCTCTTCAATGCGCCACAGGTGCGCAAATACTTCCTCGATCTGAAGTCGCCGAAATATACCTCGGCCCTCGCGATCTTCCATCAGCGCTACTCAACCAACACCTTCCCAACGTGGCACCTTGCGCATCCTTTCCGGATGATGGCACACAATGGTGAGATCAACACCATCCGAGGGAATCGCAATCTGATGCGCGCCCGTGAGCGCAGTGCGGCTCATGGCGTCTGGGGTGATCGTTTCTCTGATCTTCGGCCCCTCGTGCAACCCACGATGAGCGACTCTGCGTCGTTTGATAACGCTCTGCAATTACTCACGCTTGGCGGGCGCGACCCTCGCCAAGCCTGCACTATTATGATGCCTCCGGCTTGGGAGCAGGATTCGGAACTCACTCCCGAACAGCAGGCATTCTATCGCTATCATTCCTGTATGCTGGAACCCTGGGATGGTCCCGCCGCCGTGGTTTTCACTAACGGCAAGATGGTCGGAGCTGCGCTCGATCGCAACGGTCTGCGCCCCGCTCGCTATAAAGTATTCGATGATGGTTACATCCTGCTCGCGAGCGAAGCGGGCCTCATCCACGATTGGCCCGGCAAGATTGTCGCGAATGGTCGTCTCGGGCCTGGACGCATGATCACAATCGATCTGGAAGCAGGAACGTTTGTCGAAGACGACGAGATCAAGGAAGCTCTCACGCAACAACCGCATTTCCTCACGTGGTGCGACGAGCATCTCGTTAAACTCCATGAGTTCGCGCCGACGGCTCCGCAAAGTGAACCCAAACCTGCCGCGCTTCCTGCACAAATAGCCTTTGGTTACGACCTCGATGAGCGCGACCTAATTCTTGCCCCATTAGCCGAAGGCAAGGAGCCCACCGGTTCGATGGGTGACGATACCCCGCTGGCCGTGCTCTCGCGACGTCCGCGATTACTCTACACCTACTTTAAGCAACTCTTCGCCCAAGTTACAAATCCGCCGATCGATTCGATCCGCGAAAAGTCCGTGATGTCGCTCACGATGTATCTTGGTGGTCGCCTCGGCCTGTTTGAAGAACTGCCACGCACGAGTGGTTTTGTGGAAATCGCTTCGCCGATTCTGGTGAATCACGAACTCGCTGCGCTCTTCGATGTGCCTTCGATGAAGAATCGGGTCGTCAGGCTCAGCGCTACGTTCGATGCAGCCGGTGGACCCAACGCCTTGGAAACCGCCGTGCAAGAGCTCGCCGTGCGCGCCCTCGCCGCGGTCGAAGACGACAACGCTAAAATCATCATCATTTCCGACCGCGAAGTCAGCGCCGAGAAAGCAGCCATTCCGATGTTACTCGCGGTGGGCGCGGTCAACACCCGCCTCTCCCGTGGTGGCCTCCGTTTACGGTGCGATCTAATCGCCGAAACCGGCGAGGCGCGCGACGTGCACCACATAGCCACCTTGCTTGGCTTCGGCGTAAATGCCGTCAATCCATGGCTCGCATTTAACCTCGTTAGCGAAATAGCAATCGAAGGTAAAACTTCAGAAAACGTCACACCGGAACAAGCCTGCCTCAACTACCGAACTGCTATCGACGCCGGTCTGCGCAAGATCATGGCGAAGATGGGCATCAGCACATTGCTGAGCTATCGTGGCGCGCAACTATTCGAAGCACTCGGTATCGGCACCAAGGTGATCGAAGATTGTTTCCCTCGCACTATGTCGCCCATCGGTGGCATCGGCTACTGCGAGATCGCGATCGAATCATTGCTGCGCCATCAACTCGCTTTTCCACAGGAAGAAGCCACGGAAGCAAACGTCCCTTCGCTCCACAACGAAGGTTACTACCGAGTGAACAAGCGTGGCGAAGGTGAGTATCACGGTTGGAATCCCAAGGTCGTCGCCGCGATGAATCGTTTCACGCGCCAAGGCACTGATGAGAATTTCCAAGGCTGGAAAGCTGTGACCGATGAGCATCAACCACTCGCGTTGAAGGATCTTCTGAAAATTCGCTTCGACAAACGCTCACCGATCGACGTCGAGCAAGTCGAGCCAATCGAAGATATCCGCCGCCGTTTCACTACCGCCGGTATGTCGATGGGCGCACTTTCACCGGAAGCTCATGAAACACTCGCTATCGCGATGAACCGGATCGGCGGCAAGTCCAATTCAGGCGAAGGGGGAGAAGATCCTGAACGTTTCTCCATCCGTGAAAATGGCGATTCCGCTAACTCCGCCATCAAACAGGTCGCGTCAGGTAGATTCGGTGTCACCGCCGAATACCTCGCCAACGCGAAGGAAATCGAAATCAAGATGGCCCAAGGCGCCAAGCCGGGTGAGGGCGGTCAACTACCAGGCCATAAAGTCTCGCCTTTGATCGCTCGTCTTCGTTTCAGCGTTCCGGGCGTCACCCTGATCTCTCCTCCTCCTCATCACGATATTTACTCCATCGAGGATCTCGCGCAGCTCATCTTCGATCTGAAAGAGGTCAACCCACGCGCAAAAGTCTGCGTGAAACTCGTTTCGTCGTCAGGCGTCGGCACGATCGCCGCCGGTGTGGCCAAAGCTTACGCTGATGTAGTGCTCGTCTCCGGTCACGAGGGTGGCACCGGCGCTTCACCGATCGCTTCGATCAAGAATGCTGGTTCCGCTTGGGAAATCGGCGTCGCCGAAGCCCATCAAGTGCTCATGATGAATGGCCTGCGCAATCGCATCGTGCTCCGCACCGATGGTGGTATGAAGACCGGTCGCGATATAGTCATCGCAGCGATCCTCGGTGCAGAAGAATTCAACTTCGGTACCGCTGCGCTTATCGCTGCGGGTTGCGCGATGTTCCGCGTCTGCCATCTCAACACCTGTCCGGTCGGCGTGGCCACGCAACGCGATGATCTGCGCGCTAAGTTCCGCGGCAAGGCCGACAATGTAATCAATTACTTCAACGGCGTCGCAGACGATGTGCGCCATTATCTGGCTAAGCTCGGCGTGCGCTCGCTCAACGAAATCGTGGGCCGCACTGAATTGCTCAAGCAAATCGAGGATCCTGAAAATCCGAAGACGCAGTTAATCGATCTCGGCCCCTTGTTGCACAACCCGGATCCAACCGACGAACTCGAGCGCTACCACACGCGCGAGCGCAACGAACGTTTCGGCAACGAAGGTTCACTCGACGAAGCGATTCTGCAGGAAGCTCGCGATGTGATCCTCGGCAAAAGCGCGCGTTTAGTCGCCCGTTACAAGGTGACGAATATCAATCGCGATATCGGCACCCATCTTTCAGGCCAAATCGCGTATCAGCTCGGCAACAAGGGGCTCCCCTCCGGCACGATCGACCTCACATTCACCGGCAGTGCCGGACAAAGTCTCGGCGCATTCCTCGTCAACGGCATCAAGCTCACCCTCAACGGCGAAGCGAATGACTATGTGGGCAAGGGCATGGCTGGTGGTGAAATCATCGTGCGCCCTCGTCCAACGGAAACCTTTGAATGGCACACCAACTGTATCCTCGGAAACACCTGTCTTTACGGTGCAATCGGCGGAGTGCTATTCGCGGCAGGGTGGGCCGGGGAACGATTCGGCGTGCGCAATTCCGGCGCGATTGCCGTAGTCGAAGGTCTCGGTGATCATGGTTGCGAATACATGACTGGCGGCGTGGTCGTCGTGCTTGGTCGCACCGGGAAAAACTTCGGTGCAGGTATGAGCGGTGGGCTCGCATTCGTTTACGACGAACGCAACACCCTGCCAGATCGTCATAACTCGGAGATGACCACTCTCGAGCGCCTCAACAATGAGGAAGAAGTCACGAGCCTGCGTCAGCTAATCGCCGCACATGTCGGGCAAACCGGAAGCCCACACGGCCAAAAGGTATTAGCCGATTGGGATATCTCGATTGGCAAGTTCTGGAAAGTATTGCCGCATCCGCCCACTCCGGAAACACCGAAAGTAATCTTTACCTTCGATAAAACGAAGGTGCCGGTGGCCGTTTAGCTCCGTAGCACCTCAAGCCAAGGTGCGTTAACGGGTCGCTCTTCTAGACACGTTAGCGTAACTGGATTTGATTCGCTGAACCTCGCCACGACTACTTAGTTTTGACCCATGCCTTCCAAACCTATTCCCGGTTCCACTGGTGAAGTGCTCACCTGCCTTCCATCGCCTTACACTCCGCATGCGGCCACAGGTCTGCTCTATCTGCCCCGCTTCATCGCGAAGTGTAAATACGCGCAAAAGCACGGCGCTTTACCGGCAAGCTACGCCAAGAATTACAAACGCGGATTGGATCGATTTATTTCGATCCATCTCGGTGTAGATCCCGTTGATGTGGAAACTATCGTCCACGAATCGACTAATGATGCCGAAATCGACCGCCGTTTACTCGAACTATTCCCCGATGATGTGCGCGCCACGAAATGGAATCGTAATTTGATCCAAAAAGGGATGACTCCGGCTGGTCGCGAGTTCCTTTTGGAAGCGCTTACCGCCATGGGGTGCGCTGATCGGGCTGATCAAATCATCAGCGTGCCTGATCTGATCGACTTTGATGAAGGTCGAATCAACTAGAGTAGAAAATCAGCGAGCAAACTCCGACTCCTTGATGCGCTACTGAAGTCATTCGGAAGCGGACAAAAAAAGAGCCGCTCCGAAAAGGAGCGGCCCAGTATTTTTTAGACGACTGAAGAAACTTACTTCTTCTTCTTAGCGGCTGCCTTCTTCTTAGGCGCTGCCTTCTTTTTTGGAGCGGCTTTCTTAGCTGCTACCTTCTTTTTGGCGGCAGGTTTTTTAGCTGCTACCTTCTTTTTAGGTGCTGCCTTCTTTTTGGCGGCTGGCTTTTTAGCTGCTACCTTCTTTTTGGCGGCGGGCTTCTTAGCTGCTGCTTTTTTCTTAGGAGCAGCTTTTTTCTTAGCTACTACCTTTTTCTTAGCGGCAGGCTTCTTAGCTGCTGCCTTCTTTTTAGCGACTGGTTTCTTCGCTACTGCTTTTTTCTTAGCAGCAGGTTTCTTCGTAGCCGTCTTTTTTTTGACTGCTTTTTTTGCCATGCGGTTGCTCCGGTTTAGGGCTATAGTTGATTTAGACTTACCACAAAACAAGGGGCGTCATGTGTAAGTAACTTGTTAGTAACTCAACAAACTAAGCGCGCCGCGCAATACAAATGCGCGACAAAATTTCGTGAAGTTCATCACGCGACTTCAATTTTTGCGCCCATTATTTTTCGAATGCGGCTTACAATGCGTCACGATGCTTGAATCTGTTATTTCGATACAAATGATTATCGTGATATCATGTCACGAATCGTCATCAAATTTTCGCGGACGAGTGCACCCATCGATTCGCACTTCAGGTAACGATCATTTTGGAAATGGACGGCAAGTTCTGCGCGCAACGCGTGCACTTTTTCATCCGGAGCAAGTCGATCTGATTTCATTTCATCCAGCAGCATACCGAGGCGCACTTTCGCAAGGTCTGCACGATGCACCATCATAGTTTGTTCCTCGCGTTGGTATTGCAGTGCCGTCTGCTCATGCAGGTGTTCGTTGCAGTAGTTCACCAACGGAAGGTTTTCTTTAAAGAACTGCGGTAGGTAGAATTTTTTCCGCCCGTTGTAGGACTGTTGATCAAAATCCATCGCGCGTAACCTCACCTGCGCAGTCTCGAAATCAGGTGTGATCACGAAAACGAAATTGTAAGCGCGCATATCGCCGAGCAGGCGGACGAAACAGCGCTCGTTGAACTTAACTAGCTCCTTCGCCACACGCACGGGATTCAGTTCGGGGTAACCTTTGATGTGCCGCTCGATAAAAATATCTCCGGGGATACCTGCGATGTGTTCTTCAATCAGCGTATCGTCCTTGGTTAGGTAGTTAAGTCGATTAGGTGAGAGCAGATGTTCCAGTTCGAGACCATAAACACGCGAGGCATCCGCTCGCTTAACGTAAAAGTAATCCTGGTTGTCGTTGTAGGCGTTAACCACCCTCACGCGAAACGGCATCGAGTTGCCGAAACTGCAAAAATCCACGCGGTCCACATAAACGTGCTCCACGATCCGCGCGTCGCCATCCACTTTGATCAATGCGTAGATGCGTTTGAGATGCGCATAGAGCTCTTCCATTTCCTCGGCGCGATAAATCACCGTATCCCACAAAGTCGGCTCGCCTTGGGAATCGTTGAGCGGAATCGATTCCTGATAATTACGCAGCCGCTCATACGTCACGGGCAGATCACGCTCGCGACGAAAGTGCAGTAGATAATCACGCAATCCGTCGTGGATAGGGATACTCGGTTTCCGAGGAGTCTCCGGTAATGTCGTGTCGTCGGATTCCATGCGTGAAAACTAAGTGATGAAACGAGTGTGGCAATCCTGTGCGCGAGCTCATCCGTTTTGCTTTTCAAACCAACGCCCGACAGAACCGATTAAACCAACACTTAAATCAGGCTTTTTCATGGGGTAGCGGAACATGATGATTCCGACGATAATCGAGCGGGCGCAGTCCGCGCGAGTGGGTAGCGAATGCAGCGTAAAAAGGGGCCGCTGACGAAAAACCACTCTCCATCGCCACGTCGAGCACCTTCATGTCGGTCGTGATGAGTAAGCGTTGCGCATGTGAAACGCGGAGTCGGGTGAGATACTCCCAGACACTCGCACCAATCTGTTTCTTAAAGATGCGCATCAAGTATTTTGGGTGCAGCCCCATCTCATCGGCGATATCCTGCACAGAAACAGCCTCGCGATAGTGACGGGCAATGAAACGGGTCGCTCGGGCGATCTGTCCGGCACCGGCATGGGTGCAATTCAATCGAGGTGGCGTTGTTTTTCGGTTCATCCCAAGTGCGAGACGATGAAAGCGGGCCTCCATTTCTAAAATCAGCGGTCGCTGACGCTCGGATCGACCACTCTTGGCATCGTCTAGCCATCGTAGGAGCTGAGGGTAATCAGTCGGATCTGGCGAAGCCGCAATGATCTCACCCTCCAATAAATGATCCGCCATTCCGTGAGGAAGCGACCACTGCAGAAACCACGCTAGCGGAAGCGTGATCCAAATACCTTCGCCCACGATACCAGGCTCGATCGTTTGATGCGGCACACCTCCCCAGAGAACCGTGAATCGACCCGCTTCAATCGGAGTGATCGTGCCGCCGTGCAGATATGAGAACCCACCATCAAAGAGGTAATTCACTTCGATATCCGGATGCGTGTGCGGTCGCACCATCATGCCAGAGTTGTGTTGGCGCCAAATACGGAAACCGAGTTCGTCCTCGTGATGAGTATCGATCGGCACTGAGGAACGCAACATGGTTACTATACGAAATATATTATGGAATAATTGGAAAGATATTTCCGAATAGTTCTGCTAAAGTTCTTCTCATGGAAAAACGCTTTCATAACCACTTACCCCAACCCCCCGTGATCAATGTGCCGGACGCGCGCGTGCCGACCGATCTCGAAGAGTATCTTTTCGATCTGAATGGCTTCGTCATTCTGCGCGGCGTGCTTTCGCCCGAAGAAGTCGCCGATGCCAATGCGCGCATCGATGAAATCCCACGCGAGCTTCCTCGCAAAGGCTGGCACGGCTGGGTGCAACGCGAAGATCATCCCGAGCACCGCGGCATCAGCTACCAGCAAGTCTACGAATTGGGCGGGGCGCTCGAGCGTATGATCGATCATCCCAACTACATTAATTACGTGCTCCGATTCATCGGCGGCCACGATTGCTTCGATTACCACCACGGACCGGCGTTCATTGATGAAAACTTCTACACGATCCGCGGCCCCGGCGAAGCGATTCCCCTGCACGCAGGGGGACACGATCGCGCGAAGCGGATGTCATTCGGATATCACAACGGTCGCTTTCAATGTAACCAAATCAACGTGCTCATGGCGTTTACCGATATCGGCCCTGGCGATGGTGCCACGATGGTGATTCCCGGTTCGCACAAATCGAATATTGCGCATCCCGAGTTCGCCAAGAGGGCCCGCGTTGAAGAATGGCAGGATGGTGGTGGCGGATCAGTCGATGGGATCGAGGGTGCCGGCGAGGTCCACATGAAGGCGGGCGATGCGATCGTGTTTGTGGATTCGACCTGTCACGGATCGGCCAAGCGCGTGAATCCCGGCGAACGTAAAATCGCCGTCTATCGCTACGGCTCATCATGGAATCGCACCCGCTGGGGCTACCACGCGTCACCAGAATTAATCGCGAGAGCCAATCCCTTAGCGCGCGGACTGGTCAATCCTCAGGAATACATACGACCACCAGATATCGATGCACGCTGGTAAAGACATTATGGGTCACGATACCCAGCTGTCATTG
>Ga0055584_100003077_pt1 | contig 16491 bp, 12 predicted proteins | sample OSDHelmetaG_FD_58716 | JGI IMG/M metagenome (GOLD analysis project Ga0055584, IMG submission 58716) | Pelagic marine sediment microbial communities from the LTER site Helgoland, North Sea, for post-phytoplankton bloom and carbon turnover... | ecosystem: Environmental > Aquatic > Marine >... | reverse complement strand
ATAATAATCACCCCGGAATCCAACGATCTGCATATCTGGTTTAACACCTTCCATTTTTGCAACCCTGTCACTTTGTAAACCGGAACAATTGATCACGAACCTGGCTTCATATAAATCACTTTTACATTTAACAAGAGTATGATCTTCAAACTGCTCAAATCCGATCACCTCCCGTTCCGTGACAACTCTACTTCCACTAAATTTTTGATGTATCAACTCAACATACTTTTTTGCAACATCAGCGTAATCGATAATTCCAGTACATGGAACCCAAATACCTTCTATCCCTTCACAAAAAGGTTCTATTTCGCGTATCCGGTCTGACGTTATTTTTTCAATTCCTTCTACTCCGTTTTTTATTCCATTTTCAAAAACTCGACCCATATGAGGCAACTCTAGCTTATCAGTTGCAACTACAACCTTCCCACATATATCATGAGGTATATTATTATCTCGGGCGAATTGAACTAATTCACGTCTTCCATCAACGCAATTCTTTGCTTTATAGCTACCTGGTTTGTAGTAAAGCCCCGAATGGATGACACCTGAATTATGACCTGTTTGATGTGAAGCAACACTACTTTCCTTCTCAAGAACCAGTATCTTAAGGATAGGATATTTCAGGTTCAGTTTATATGCAGAGGCCAGGCCAACAATACCTCCACCGACTACAATAATATCAAAGCGCTTATTTTCAGTTATTTCCATTGATTTTTCAAAGATTCAGAGAGTAAAATTAATGTAATTGTATCAATAGAAAATCACACTTGCCTCATTTTGGTATTTACTATAACTTAGCTCAGTTAGTAACCAGACCCCCTTTTGAAAAAAAACAATAATAACCTTTTACAGTTCTTGCCAAAACCCTTATCCAAAAGAGCTTTTCAATGCGCTTATTATACTATAGCAACTCTGCTCTTTCTCTTCATTATTTGTCAAGCAAGTGCCAGTGGAATTGAAAATAACGGAACCGCTCAGAAAGCCATGTCATTGGCAGGGACTTTTACCGGTATAGCTGATGATGCTTCCGCTTTATACTTTAATCCGGGCGGAATTGCCTTTTCTGAATCACATCAAATAGCAATTGGAACTACCATGTTGATGCGAAGCACGTCATTCCTCAGCCCATATTCAGGAAACCACAACCTTGAAGATAAAACTGCATTCCCTTTACATTTATACGCAGCATTCAAAGTTGGAGAATTATCTACTGTAGGCCTGTCTGTAAATTCACCCTACAGGTCCGAATCACAATGGCAAAGTGAATGGCCAGGGAGATATGTTTCAACATATTATAAGTTCACAACTACTTATGTTCAACCTACATATTCTATTCTCTTAAATGAGAAATTCGGAGTTGGAATAGGAGGAGTTATTGGCTTTTCATCGGTGAAGGATGAATTAACAATACCTGTATCTGATGGAACAGCAGAGCTTACATCAAAATTAGATGCAACTACAACATCATTTGGAATAAATGTTGGCTTATTATTCAAAATGAATGATGAAACGTCGTTAGGCCTTTCGTTTAAGAGTGGAATGAAACATGATTTTTCGGATGGCACTATTAAATATAATAATATTCCCTCCTCATTGCTTCCTGGATATCCGAATTCTGCCAAGGGGTCTTTGGTTACCTATACTCCTAATACGATAAGTCTAGGAGGATCACATTTACTAACAAAGCAGTTATTATTGGCAGTAGAATTTAAATATGCATTGTGGTCGTCATCAGACACCGTGGGAGTAGAGGTAGAAAATTATCCTGATAGAAATTATGGAGTTGGGCTCAATCATGAAAATGCATTTTCATTAAGCGCTGGGGCCGAATACGAAGTCTCTGACGATATTACTGTGAGAGCAGGAGTAGGATATGACCTAAGTCCGGTAAAGAATGATTATTTAAATCCTCGGATGCCAGATGCTGATAAGTATAAATTTTCAGCTGGTGGTACATTCAGATTTAATGAGAATTTCTCAATTGCGATCGCCTACATGCTCGAGAATTTTACAGAAAGGGAGTCCACAAATATTCAGTATAATTTCAATGGAACATACAAGTCATATAATCACTTGGTAGGTATCACTTTAAATTATGATATATAAGTACACTTCAACCCGATTGTCTTTACTGCTTTCAATAGCGGTTTCTGTATTTATATCCTCATGCAGCACTGAGCTAACAGAACCTAAGTATAGTGATGGCGATGCTGATTTTGCAAAATATATAGCTATCGGCGGTGGTTATTCTTCCGGATACGGGGACCATGCATTGCATCTTCGAAATCAGCAACATTCGTATCCTGCAATTTTAGCAGAGAGGTTTAGCAAAGCAAGTGGCGGTGAATTTATTCAGCCCTTAGTTAATGCAGGGGTTGGCCTGGGTCTCGACAGCAATGCTATGAGCATACTACAGATCTCAAATAGCATATGTGGTGATCCATTTATCACTCCTGTTCCAGCCGACAGTATTGGCGACCTTTCTAATGCCACATGGATCGGGGCTGTGATACGTTACCAGAACATGTCGGTTCCTGGAGCAATGATTGCAGATCTTAACAAACAGCAATTTGGTGATCCAAGCCCCTTCGTAGGCAATGTGTTCTATTCCAGATTTGCCATCAACCCGGGACAGTCAACTGTAATAGGAGATGCACTTGTACAGAGCCCTACATTTTATACTCTTTGGGCAGGAATGGAAGACGTATATTCTTTTGCCGTTGGAGGAGGCTTTCAGAGCAATGACTCTATCACAACCGTTCTTGATTTCGAAGCATCCCTGAACACCATTACATCAAGTTTTTTCGCCATCAGCACACAAGGTGCAATTGCTACAATACCAACACCAGATAATATCCCATACTTTTCAGTTATACCTTGGAACGGACTTGAATTAAGCGAGAGTGAGGCTCAGGCACTTACACAAGCTTATGCCGGTATCAATCCTAATATGGTATTTCAGGAAGGGAACAATGGATTTGTTATAACTGACAATGCAGAACCTTCAGGAATCCGTCAATTGTTTTCAGGTGAACTTGTTTTGGCAAATATTTCAATCGATTCAATCAACTGTAGTGGATATGGTGCAACAGTACCTTTCCCTTCGAGATTGATCTTAGATCAACAAGAACTGGGCTTGATTAACAATGCCATTAATGGATACAATAATGCGATTCGAAGTACAGCATCCAACAACAGTTTAGCATTAGTTGAAATGCAACCAGTTTTTGAAAACATTGCTCAAGGGTTCACATTCAATGGAGCCACTTATTCTAACGGTCAGATTTATAATTCAGTCTATTCATCAGATGGTCTTTATCCGAACCCCAGGGGAAATGCGCTAATAGCCAATGCCTTTATTTCTGCTATAAATCGAAAATTTGGCGCAAAACTCCCCTTTGCAGATATAAACAGCTTCCCTTCCAATAATATCCCCTGATTCCGGAGTATTGAACCCCAATTAATTGGGGACTTTGCCGTTTGATTTGGTAACTTTGCACTCCGTTTCAAATGATAACAATGGATCCATATTCATACCTGGGCAATGCAGACCCAATTGCTATAGAACAGATTTATAACCAATACATTAATGACCCTTCTTCCGTTGATAAGGAGTGGGGTGTTTTTTTTGAAGGGTTTGAATTTGCCAGAAAAAATTATTCTGAGTCTACAGAAGCCATTCCCGAAAATATTCAGAAAGAATTCAGAGTTATCAACCTGATAAACGGATACCGCACAAGAGGACATCTATTCACCCGCACAAACCCTGTAAGAGAACGTAGGAAATACTTTCCTACAAATGATATTGAGAATTTCGGGCTCACAAAAGATGACTTGAATAAAACATTTGTTGCAGGCAATGAGATTGGAATAGGTCCTGCGACTCTTCAACAAATTATTGATCACGTAGATCAAACCTATTGCGAATCGATAGGTGCTGAATACCGTTATATCCGGAGCCCGGAGATCATTGAATGGCTCGAACAAAAAATGGAGGGCACTAAGAATACTCCTTCATTTTCTATTGAGCAAAAGAAACGGATTTTACAGAAGCTTAATGAAGCTGTTGCTTTCGAGAATTTTCTTCATATAAAGTTTACTGGCCAAAAACGGTTTTCACTTGAAGGAGCTGAAGCTCTCATACCTGCAATCGATGCAGTTATTGAGACCGGGGCTGAGTTAGGAATAAAAGAATTTGTATTAGGCATGGCTCATCGAGGCCGTTTGAATGTTCTTGCCAATGTTCTAAACAAGACTTACGAAGATATCTTCAATGAATTTGAAGGCAATGAATTCGATGATGACAACACGTTCGATGGCGATGTTAAATATCATCTGGGTTTTTCATCTGACGTGCAAACTAGTAAAGGTAAAGATGTTCATTTAAGTCTTTCTCCTAACCCTTCACACTTAGAAGCTGTGAATCCTGTGGTACAAGGAATAGTCCGTGCCAAAATTGAGAGCCAGAATGGAACATTTGAAGACATCGCACCACTTTTAATTCATGGAGATGCATCTATAGCTGCACAGGGAGTTGTATATGAAGTTATTCAGATGTCACAACTTAAAGGATATGGAACAGGGGGCACTATTCATTTGGTGGTTAATAATCAGATAGGATTTACTACTAACTATATTGATGGGAGGTCTTCCACATATTGTACAGATGTTGCCAAAGTAACCCTATCCCCTGTTTTTCATGTAAATGGTGATGATGTTGAAGCACTTGTAAATACCATCAAACTTGCCATGGAGTACCGACAGAAATTCCATAGGGATGTTTTTATAGATATATTATGTTATCGCAAATATGGTCATAATGAAGGTGATGAACCGAGGTTCACACAACCGTTATTGTACAAGAATATTTCAAAACATAAAAATCCAAGAGAGATTTATAATACAAAACTCCAGACACAAGGAGAGGTCGAAGCCAACCTTGCAAAAGAGATGGAACAGTCTTTCAAAAAACTACTTCAAAACAGTTTTGATTCTGCAAAAAAAATCAACAAGACACGCTTCATCAAACAAACCGATGGAAATTGGTCGGGATTAAGACAAGCTAAGAAAGGGGAAATATATATAATTCCAGAAACATCTGTATCCAAAAAAGCATTACAAAAATTAGGTGAAGCGATATCCGTATTACCTAATGACAAACCGTTTTTTATTAAGATCCAAAAGCTGTTTGCTGAAAGGAATAAGATGATAAAGGATGGCTCATCTTTAGATTGGGCGATGGGTGAATTACTAGCATATGCAAGTCTTTTAAATGAGGGGCATCCGGTACGTGTAAGCGGCCAGGATGTTGAACGAGGTACATTTTCGCACCGTCATGCAGTTGTAAGGGTGGAGGATTCTGAAGAAATGTATTATCCACTCAATCACTTAAGTAAGTCGCAGGCACCGTTTACAATCTATAATTCACTCTTGTCAGAATATGCTGTGCTTGGTTTTGAGTTTGGCTACAGCTTATCTGCTCCGCAATCACTAGTGATCTGGGAGGCACAGTTCGGTGATTTTGCAAATGGTGCACAAATAATTATTGACCAGTACTTAAGCAGTTCAGAGGATAAGTGGAAACGAATGAATGGATTGGTTCTTTTGTTACCTCATGGATATGAAGGACAGGGGGCAGAACATTCAAGTGCCAGATCAGAACGTTTCCTTGCTCTATGTGCTGAAGAAAACATGCAAGTTGTGAATATAACAACACCTGCCAATTTTTTCCATGTTTTAAGGAGGCAATTGAAAAGAAAATTCAGAAAACCACTAGTGGTACTTTCACCAAAAAGCTTGCTCAGGCATCCGAAATGCAAGTCTTCTCTTGAAGAATTCAGTAAGGGTAAATTTGAAACTGTAATAGATGATTTAAACGTTAAAAAAACGAGTGTATCCCGGATCATTTTATGTAGCGGAAAGATCTACTATGATTTGCTTCATGAGCAAGAATCGAAAAAAATAAATGAAGTTGCAATTATCAGAATAGAACAATTATATCCATTTCCTCTTGAACAGATAAAAAAGATCATTAAGTTGTATCAGAACTGTGATGATATTATTTGGATACAAGAAGAGCCTGAGAACATGGGAGCATGGAGTTTCATACAGCGAATGTGGAAAGGATCTCCTTTGAAATGCATCGCTCGACCTGAAAGTGCCAGTCCGGCCACAGGCTCTTACAAGCAACATGAGCGTGAGCAAAAAGAACTGATGAATCTTGCCTTGGTAACAAGAACTACCGGTGAAGTAAATTAACAGATCTATCATTTTCATATGAATGATATTTTTAAATATTAATAACTTGATGACATGAAAGTTGAAATTAAAGTTCCAAGTCCAGGTGAGTCGATCACCGAAGTTGAGATCGCTCAATGGTTGAAAGAAGAGGGGTCCTATGTAGAAAAAGATGAAGAAATTGCTGAGATCGACTCTGACAAAGCAACTTTAACAATTGCAGCAGAGGAATCAGGGTCCTTAAATATATTGACACAGGCTGGCGAAACAGTGGAAGTTGGTTCTGTAATTTGCACCATAGACACCTCAGCTAAAGCCCCAGTTAAAGAGGCTACAACAATAAAAGAACCATCTGTTTCTTCGCCTGAGAAAGCGACTCCAGTTTCAACTAGTAATTATGCAGAAGGAACACCCTCACCAGCCGCATCTAAACTCATCCGTGAAAAGGGTCTTGAAACATCTGCGATAGCTGCAAGTGGTAAAGGCGGCCGAATCACAAAGGCTGACGTTCTCAGCTCAACCACCACTACCAATGGAAGCACTATAGGTAAACCAAGAAAACCAGGAAGCAGAGAACAGAAGCGTGAAAAAATGAGCTCTCTGAGAAAAAAGCTAGGCAAGCGGCTAGTTAGTGTCAAGAACCAGACAGCAATGTTAACTACATTCAATGAGGTTGACATGAGTGCCATAATGGAAATACGTAAAAAGCACAAGGAAAAATTCAAGGAGACGCATGGTGTTGGTCTTGGATTTATGTCATTTTTTACTAGTGCAATATGTGCAGCTCTTCAAGAGTTTCCAGCTGTAAATGCCATGATCGATGGTGATGACATGGTCATGCACGATTATTGTGACGTAGGCATAGCAGTTAGTGCACCAAAAGGACTTATGGTTCCGGTAATAAGAAATGCCGAATCTCTTTCCTTAGCTCAAATTGAAAGCGAAGTTGTGCGTCTTGCCAAGAAAGCAAGGGATGGAAAGATCTCTCTTGATGAAATGTCAGGAGGCACTTTTACAATTACCAACGGAGGTGTGTTCGGAAGTATGTTGTCAACTCCTATTATCAATCCGCCACAAAGTGCCATATTAGGTATGCATAATATAGTTGAACGTCCGATTGCCATTAACGGCAAAGTGGATATCCGACCTATCATGTATGTAGCATTATCATATGATCACAGGATAATAGATGGCCGAGAATCTGTTGGATTTTTAGTTAAGGTGAAGCAAATGCTTGAAAACCCTGTATTATTGTTACATGGAGGCAATGATCCGGTATCACTGCTTCTGGAGCTTTAAGAACCTTATTTTATTACATCAAGCTCTTTCCCTATCTTGGTAAATGCCGCAATTGCTTTGTCAATGTGAGATTTTTCATGTGCAGCAGATAGCTGTACTCTGATCCGTGCATTCCCTTTAGCAACAACAGGATAGAAAAAACCTATCACATAGACCCCTTCTGCCAATAACCTGGAAGCAAACTCTTGCGCAAGTTTAGCATCATAAAGCATTATTGGCACAATAGGGTGAATACCAGGTTTAATATCAAAACCTGCAGCAGTAACCTGCTCTCTGAAATACTTAGTGTTGCTCCATAATTTATCTCGCAAAGTTGTAGTCGAGCCCAACATATCAAGAACCGCAATTGAAGCACCAACAATTGAGGGTGCAAGTGAATTTGAAAACAAATATGGCCTCGATCGTTGGCGTAAAATATCAATTATCTCTTTTTTCCCAGATGTAAATCCACCTAGTGCACCACCTAAAGCTTTCCCCAGAGTACCGGTAATTATATCCACTCTTCCCATAACATCACAATGTTCATGGGTTCCTCTTCCTTCCTTACCCATGAATCCTGAAGCATGACACTCATCAATCATTACTAGAGCTTTATATTTATCAGCCAGATCACAGATCTTATCCAGTTGAGCAATAGTACCGTCCATGCTGAACACACCATCTGTAACAATGATCCTATTCCTTGCTTCAGAAGATTTTTTTAGTTGTTCTTCAAGATCTGCCATGTCATTGTGTTGATATCTGTATCGGGCAGCTTTACATAACCTCACGCCATCAATAATAGAAGCATGATTCAATGAATCTGAAATAATAGCATCCTGATCATTCAGTAATGGCTCGAACACACCACCATTGGCATCAAATGCTGCTGCATAAAGAATGGTATCTTCTGTTCCAATAAAATCTGCGATCTTTTGTTCCAGTTCTTTGTGAATATCCTGAGTGCCACAAATGAATCTTACCGAAGACATTCCATATCCATGAGTATCAATTGCATTTTTTGCAGCTTCTACAACCTGAGGATGTGATGAAAGTCCAAGATAATTGTTTGCACAAAAATTTATTACCTCTTTTCCATCACTGAGCTTTATATCCGCACCCTGCGGAGTAACAATTATTCGTTCTGATTTATATAATCCTGCATCTTTGATCTCCTGAAGTTCTTGTTGGATGATCGGTTTTAAGGTATCGTACATATGAATTCTGATTTATTAATAGCAAAGATATCATTAAACTATTTCATACAACTTCCCAGGACTTGATTTTACAATACCGTTAAGTTCCAAACCAAGTAATAGCGAAACTAATTCACCGGATGAAACTTCCGTGCGAACGCTTAATTCATCCAATCCAGTCTTACCATTGCTATTAAGATAATCAAAAACAAGTTGTTCGCTTTTGGAAGTAGGATGAAAAATTGATTGTTGGATCATAGGCCGTTTCACTTCGGCATCCCAATTCATTACATAGCGAATATCTTTCACTGACTGGACCAACGCTGCTTTGTGTGATTTTATCAGGGTGTTACAACCTTCGCTCAACTTCGAATGCAAGTCTCCGGGAATGGCCAGTACATCACGATTATACGAATTGGCATATTCAGCAGTTATCAACGCACCACCTTTATTAGTGGCTTCAACAACCAGAACCACGTCACAAATTCCAGCAATAATTCTGTTCCGTTTAGGAAAATTCTCACGGTCAGGAGTAGTGCCACTCATGTATTCGGTTAACCAACCACCATGTGTTAACATTTGATCAGCATAACGTTGATGGACTTTTGGATAAATTATATCCAAACCATGAGCCAAAACTGCAAGCGTGGGAATGTCAGAATTTATACACGCCTTTTGAGCATTAATGTCAGTACCATATGCAAGTCCGCTAGCAACAACTACATTCATACCTTTAAGTTCCTCAACAAACTCTTGTGTAAGTTTCTTTCCATAACTCGTAGCATACCGGGTCCCCACTATAGCGATCATCCTTTTACTATTTAAATCGATTGGCCCTTTTCTATAAATCACGATAGGGCAATCATAGCACTGCCTCAATCTTTCAGGATATCGTGGGCTAGTGAACGATAACGCTTCTATTTGGTTTTTCTGTATAAAATCCAACTCCTTTTCCACTCTGATAAAATTGTCAAATGCCTTAATGGCATCTGCTCTTACCTTTCCTATTTCCGGAATCTTTTTAAGGACAGCGTTCTTTTGTCGAAACACCTCTTTTGCAGAACCACAATAGGCTATCAGGTTTTTTGAAGTATGCGGACCTATTCCATCCACCAGTGAAAGAGCCATCCTCGAAAAAAGCTCTTCTTCATTCTCGAAAATCATAGAAAAGTTATTTAAAAAAGTATCTTCATACAAAAATAGATCAATTTATATATAAATGAAACCTATTTTTCCCGGCACTTTCATTTTGGCAATTTTACTATTGAGTTGCCACTATTCATTGTCACAATCCTATGCAACGATAATAGGAAGAGTAGTAGATAGTGCTACAAATGAATCCTTGCCTGGTGTTACAGTTTACATTGATGAACACACTGGTACTACCACCAATGAAGCCGGCAGATACAGCATGGGAGTTTCAACAGGAGAACATGAAATAGAGTTTCATTTTATAGGCTATAAAACCACCTATAAAAAAATAACGATTGACAGTAATCAAGCACAAATTATAAATGTCAAGTTGGTTTCTGAGAATACAGAATTGGGAACGATTGTGATAAGTGCCGGAAAATTTGAACAAAACATTGAAGAAGTGGTTATTTCGATGGAGGTGATACACCCACAATTAATTGAAAATAAAAATGCCACTACTTTAGAGACTACTATTGACCAGGTTCCAGGCGTAACTGTAATAGATGGACAAGCAAATATTCGAGGAGGAAGCGGATACAGCTATGGTGCAGGAAGTCGCGTATTATTGCTAATGGATGGCATCCCATTACTTGCTCCTGATGCCAATGATGTGAAATGGAACTTTCTTCCTATAGAAAATGTTGAACAAGTTGAGGTGATCAAAGGGGCAACTTCTTCGCTCTATGGGTCAGCAGCTATGAATGGCATCATCAATTTAAGAACTGCAACACCACTTGATACACCTGCCACCCAGATCAATTTTTTCTATGGTTGGTATGGCGATCCGGAAAGGGAGGAACTGAAATGGTGGGGCGATAATGTTCAGGAGTACAATGGCTTGTCTTTTTCTCACCGGGAGAAAGTAAAACGGTTCGATATGGTATTAGGAGGTCAAGCATTTCAGAACGAGGGTTATCGATTGGGTGAGTCTGAAAAAAGATATCGGTTCACCGCCAATGGAAGGTTAGCATTTCCAAAAACACCTGGATTATTCGTCGGGGTGAACTCAAACATTGTTTTTAGTTCTGGAGGCTTGATGTTTCTCTGGGAAAACGATAGCTCAGGAGCCTATATCCCTCAAGGCGGACTGGAAGACAGCACTACTACTCTTTCTTTTTATGAAACTACAAGAACTAGCATAGACCCATACATCACATACACATCTCCAAATGGTCATAACCATAAACTGAATACCAGATATTTCCGATCAGCCAATAGAAATAATACAGATCAGGAGTCGATATCTACAATGTATTATACAGAATATCAATACCAGAATAAATTAACAGATGCGCTTACCGTTACTACCGGCATCTCTAACTTATATTCTGATGTTAATAGTGAATTATATGATGATCATTACTCAAATAATACTGCACTATATATACAAGGTGATATGAAAAAGGGTCGCTGGAATTATTCATTAGGTGCAAGAGTAGAATCCAACTCGATAGATGGCCGAGAACGTGAAGTGATCCCTGTACTCCGAACAGGCTTGAGTTTTGCCCTTACCGAGCATACATTTTTAAGGGCTTCTTTTGGTCAGGGGTACCGGTATCCATCAATAGCAGAAAAATATATTAATACACAGGTAGGTAGTATTGCGATCTTTCCGAATGACAGCATCAAGTCGGAAACAGGATGGACATCAGAGGTCGGTATAAAACAAGGATTTCGTATTGGCTCTTTCTATGGCCTGTTCGACCTGGCAGGATTCTGGAGTGAATATCAGGATATGCTTGAGTTCACATTTGGGTTATATGGACCATTCGAGCCCCCAACATTTGGACTTGGATTCCAGTCACAGAACATAGGCAATACCGTTATCAAAGGAATTGATTTGAGCTTGAGTGGAAACGGTAAGATTGGCAAACTTCCAATAACAATACTCACTGGCTATACTTACATCGATCCAAAACAAAAGGATTTTGAACCTGCAGTTGATACTGTTAAAAATTCTGCCAATTATAATATTCTAAAATACCGTTATAAGCACCTTTTCAAAGCAGATGTTGAATTAAATCCTGGTAAATTTATGTTTGGAATGAGTGTACGATATAACAGTTTCATGGAAAACATAGATGCCATCTTTGAAGATCTGATTCCCGGAGTTAAAAACTATCGTGAACTAAATAATAATGGAGACTGGGTGTTTGACCTCCGATTTGGATATAGGTTATCAAAGAATGTAAAGTTCATGTTCATTAGTGATAATGTATTTAATCATGAATATATGGGACGACCGGCCGATATGCGTCCACCACGAAGCTATACTTTTAAAATTACGTTCAATTACTAAAACCCACCATCTGATTAAAGTGCATTCATCTCATTGAAAAAATATTAATAAACTTGCATTATCATTCACCTTAATATTACTGTAATGAAAATTTTAATTTCTATTGTTTCAATACTTCTTTGGGGGTGCTTCAGTATCTCTGCTCAGGATATAGAGCCTACTACTGAAGTGGAATATAATTATGGTGCCGTAGGCTACCGGATCCAACTTCAAGCGGGTATGAGTGACAAAACTGGCTATCATATTGATAAGATAGATGAATATGAGGAAGATGAACGAAAGATGGAAATGATGGGAATGTTCAGAGATGGTGAAAAGTTCCCCTGTGCTGTTATTATGGTATTTACCAGGATCCGGACTGCACCATTATATTTCTGCATTCCTTCAAGAGATGCATCAGAAGAATTATGGACAAAGTTTCATAACAGTCTTACTACTGGTACAGATAACCCGCAAGATCAACTACATTTTTTCAGCACTTGCATAGCAAAGTTATCTACAAATTATTCGCTCTATAGATGAATGTTGTTGGAATCATACCTGCAAGATATGCATCTACCAGGTTTCCAGGAAAGCCGCTGGCTTTGATCCATGGCAGATCAATGATTGAAAGAGTTTATCGGCAATGTCAAAAGTCTAAAAGTCTTTCAGATGTTCTTGTTGCAACTGATGATGAGAGAATCTTTGAACATGTATCAGAATTCGGTGGCACTGCAGTGATGACAAGAACCGATCATCCAAGTGGCACTGACAGATGTGCGGAAGTTTGTGATTCTCTAATTAAAAAGCCCGATGTGGTGATCAACATTCAGGGAGATGAGCCTTACATACATCCAGAGCAAATCGACCTCATAGCAGGCAATTTTGTTGATAGTAAAACTGAAGTCGCTACATTGATCAAGGTGATCACCGACCCAGCCGATCTATCAAACTCTAATGTGGTAAAAGTTGTAAGGCAGAAAAAACGAAGCCAAGCATTATATTTTAGCCGTCAGCAAATACCATACTGCGATCCTCAAATGGTTGATGCATTTCTTACAGAGGGACAATTTTTTAGACATGTTGGTATTTATGGGTATAGGTCGGAGGTTCTGGCAGAGCTGACTAAATTAAAACCTAGTGATCTGGAATCTGCTGAAAAGTTGGAGCAACTGAGATGGCTTGAAAATGGTTATACAATATCTGCTGTTTTAACCACCTATTCAGGGATTGGTGTTGATAAGCCCGAAGACATCCAACTACTGGAATCGCGCTTTAGTGCTGACTAACGCCTCACATTGTTAATTACTTCCTCGATTTTTTAATAAATCCGTCTGTTCAGCGATCTGTAAATTGTAGGATAAACTGTAATTTAGCACCTCAGAGACGAGATGAAACCTATTGATCCATACATAGATGAATTATTGCACAAGCACGATTGTGTGGTAGTCACTGATCTTGGAGGTTTTATTACAAATTACCAACCCTGCAACCTCAATACCGCTATAAATATAGCCTCACCTGCTTCAAAAAAAGTTGCTTTTAATTCAGACCTCAAACAAAATGACGGTTTGCTTGCCACCCACATCTCTGAAAAGGAGGCAATGAATTATGCTGATGCCTGTGAGGTGATAAAAGATTACGTTAAGGATGCGCATGATCAGTTAAATGATGGACGAAAGCTAAATATCGATCATGTGGGAATGCTTTTTCTTAATAATCAAAAAAATATTGAGTTCATTCCCGAGGCTTCGTCGAATTTTCTCACATCGTCATTCGGGCTATCTTCAATTCATTCACCAGTAATTAAGAAGCAGGCCACAATTCAAAATAAAGAAGTGGCAAATGTGGGTGCAGAGGACGAGGAGCCAACTAAGAAGACCGTTCCTTTCAGAAGAAAAAAGAAATGGAGGGTAATAGAAGTAGTGCCTGCCGCTGCTATATTAGCTTCTCTCATCATTGCTCCACCTGTGCTCGATCATTTTAATACTAACCTAGGAACATTACTTCCATTTTCAAGGATAAATGAATTTTATTTTGAGAAGGTGAAAGGAGAAAAAAAATCAGATCGCAAGGTAATCATTAGCCTGCCCTCACCTTTTGACATTCCTCCTCCAAAATCAACAATTGAGAACAATTCTAGCAACAGCATTGATGCTCCAGTTGCTCCTGAAGAAACTCAAGCCTTGAATACAACTATTGCTGGCTCTGTGGAAAGTGAACCCATTAACGAAGCGGGGCATGCTGATCATGAAACCTCTTATCTTGAGATGGCCAATATGAGCAAGTCATATCATATAATAGGCGGTTGTTTCAGGGTAAGATCGAATGCCGAAAACTTTGTAACTCAAATGAAAGATCGTGGAGTTGAGGCTACCATAATCGGCCAAAACAATAACGGTTTATTCATGGTAAGTTTATTTAGATCAGGATCGGCATCAAAGATTCACGATACACTTCCAACTTACCGGTCACAATATATTGCTGGTGCCTGGGTTACACACAGATAATTTTAAAATTAATCAAGTATAAAAAAAGGGGCATAAATGCCCCTTTTTTTATGTGATAGATTGGAAGATCATTGGATAATCAACTTACCTTTTTTAAGTGAATTATTTCCTTTCAACATGTCATAAAAATATGCACCCTGAGTTAAAGATCCTCTTTCAATTGTAAATTGTTTGTCTGTGATCTGCTCCATTTGTCTAACAACATTTCCAAGCATATCATACATAACGAAAGTGTAAGTTTCATCAGAAGATAATGTGGCGTTGTTAATACTAACAGTAGCTGTTACTGACATAGGATTTGGGAAAATAGAAACACTGTTATTAAGGTTAATCTCATTAACACCAGTTAAGATGTTACCAACTACGTCGAATGGGAAACCTTGAGCACCCGGAGGAGTTGCATTAAGGTCTTCGATGTCTGTCCAAGCAGCTGTGTTTGGATCGTATTGCTTCGCATTACCGGTTGTAGTAACACCTGCTCCCAAGTTTATTGGAGGTGCCCATGGACCTGAAGCTCCAGAACCATCTACTTGCCAATCTAACCAGTAAGTTCCTGCAGGGAAATTCTGACCAACTGTGATTACACATCTCATGATAGGTCTTGCGTCGCATGAAGTTGGATCACAAGTTGCACTTCCAAAATCTCCTGTTCTGTAAATACCAGACCAGTCAGTTTCAATCATAAAGTTTGAAACTCCGTCACCAAATACAACAATTGAACCTGGATCAGAAGGATCACCGTCCCAAATATTGATATTCACACCTGTAATGGTAGAAATCGGACCGGAGCTGGTTTGATAAGCATAAAATACAAGTGAATCAATGAACCATCCACCAGCATCTGTGATCACAAGATCATCGCCAATTCTGAATCCTGAAGAAACAGCATGTCCGTATCCATAGGTACTCAAGCCGTCATGAAGGTGAGATACATCGGCACCGGCAACTCCTCCTCCAGCAAGATTAACCTGATCTCCATTTGAATAAATGACCGTTTGAGCAGATGCAAAACTGCCTGCAATTAAAACAGCCATAATAGTTAGTAAAGTTTTTCTCATAAGTTTAGGATTTATTTTATTCAGTTAATTATTATACAATAGTAGTTAAAATAGCATTTAGAATCAAGTTAACGTGCTATAATTCAGGCTGATTTCATGAGTTTTAGATTAATCCATCAATCGCTTTTGCAAGCACTCTATCCTTTTCAGTAACTACATTTCCGGCATCATGAGTACAAAGCTGAATCTCCACTTTATTATATAGGTTTGACCATTGAGGATGGTGATTCATTTTTTCGGCAATCAGAGCAACTTTCGACATAAATCCGAAAGCCTCAATAAATGAACTGAAAACGAATGATTTACATAACTTTTTATCTATCTCTTCCCACATGGATCAAATTGAATTATCAGGTTAAAAACTTATAGGTGAAAGTACTAAAGCTGATGGAATAGGTATAAAAAAACCCGGCTTAATGCCGGGCTACCCCTATTATAACTAACTAAATCTTATGCAATGCTTGCCAAATACTAATGCCTCACAAGGCCAAACCCGCTTTCGGATCATAATCCTTTAACTGAGACTTCAGCTTTTTTCTAGCATTATGTATGCGGATCTTAACAGTTCCTAACGGTACACTTAATTGCTCGGCTATTTCTTCATATTTGTACCCTTGGAATGCCATCATAAATGGTGTTCTGAGGTTTTCAGAAAGCGACTCGATAGCATTATTAACATCATCCAAAGCAATTTTATGCTCGCCAAGATTACCAGATTGATTTGGATGTGAGTTTATATA
>Ga0055584_100003076_pt1 | contig 16495 bp, 13 predicted proteins | sample OSDHelmetaG_FD_58716 | JGI IMG/M metagenome (GOLD analysis project Ga0055584, IMG submission 58716) | Pelagic marine sediment microbial communities from the LTER site Helgoland, North Sea, for post-phytoplankton bloom and carbon turnover... | ecosystem: Environmental > Aquatic > Marine >... | reverse complement strand
GTCGACAACGACCGTGTTAACTTCATCGCCAAGTACCGCTTCCTTCATGACTTGCCACCAGCAACTCAGGTGAACGGGGATGACAGTATTTCGAATTACAAGCAGAGAGCACACGCTTTGTCAGCCGATGTCGCGATTGATCTCAATCGCTATTTTACTCTCGGTGGCAAGTATGGCTTCAAGTTTGGTGAGCAAACGACATCCAGAACCACGGAAGATTGGATTAACGCTGAAGCTCATCTGGGCATCATTCGCATGGACTTCCACTTGTTAGACCAGTGGGATGCATTGGCGGAAGGTCGTGCGCTCTACTTGGCGCCCGTTGAAGAAACACAGTTTGGTGGCTTGGTCGGTGTTTATCGTCATTTTGGCGAGAACGTTAAACTGGGCGGTGGCTTCAATTTTTCACGTTTCTCAGACGATTTGATGAAAGTAGATCAAGATGATTACGGTTGGTTCTTAAATATTGTTGGAAAATATTAGGAAAAAGCACGAAAAACGCCTCTTCCTATTAATTATGGGAGTTGTTGGAAGGGGGAATTACGTTAGATTCGTTTTTATTGAATTGCACAGACCTGGACCCAAGAAAAACAATACCGGGCTGTTTTAAACTCGAAGCGCACGACCTCACAGGTCACACAGGAATTTTTAGTACAACTGCTCTTGGTATTGTCATGAGCAAAAGATGGCTTCGAGTATGTTTGATTTTTATTTGTTTGTGAATTTTGCAAGACGAACAGGAATGTCGACGGACGTTCTCTAACTTGCGACCTTATCGGTAGGGTTGATAGTTGGCGCTCTTTAAGCGGCGACATACTATCAACTTAACCAATGTGAAAGTCTACTTTCCTTAACCGGAGAGTGGCTCTTCGGCGGTGGTATCTTTTTGCGCTTCAGATACCACCGCCTTTTTACCTAAATTATTAAATTTTACAAGACCCGATTCGCAAATAATTGAATATTTCTAATTAAAAGTAACAAAACATTCAGTTATTTGAAAACACATCTGCTCTTAAGTACTCACAAGTAAAAAGAGATCAGTTTTTCTGGTATGTGGGTTCAGAAGAAAACTCGTCATGCAGTTGGTTTAGATTTCGAGTCGAGTATGTATTTCAAACCACTTCATCCTTCCGATTTGCGGTCTCACCGTAACGATGCAGGGCCGGGGGCTTCAGTCCTTCATAGAGTTTTTCGATGTTTTGGTTAACGATCTCGCCATGTTCAGCGAAGAGCGAATTGCCTTCAAGGTCGGAATCAACCAAGAACGGTCCGAAGTTTTCAACCTCGAACTGCCACATGGCCTGGGCGATGCCCATGTCATCCAGCCAAAGCACATGCCTGACACCTTTGACGCCACGACCGAGCAAAGCGCCAGTACCGTAGCCAACGGTTGTCAGGTAAACGGCACCTCTTGGAGCCAACACTTTTTTGTAATCGTCCGCAGACATGCCGCCCTTTCCAATGACGATCTTCGTGTCTGTCAGGTCAAGCCAATCAGCCATCCATTTTGAAAAACGGAAGGAGGCCGTCGCAGTGACGCCGCCGATGTTGTAACCGCCTTTTCCATCAGGAGCGGCGGCTGGGGAACAGTGGAAGTTAGCGTTGGATAGCTTCGCAAGGTTAGCCGGAATTTGCTCCCGGTCCTCCAGCACGCGCTTGTAAACACCTTCACGGGCTGTGTAGACGACACCGTTCAAGTAGACGACCGAACCAAGTTCAAGCTTGGCAATGTCTTCTGGCGTGGCTGGTATATTTAGGCTGACTGTTTTGAGCTTACGTCGTTCGACCATTCTATGCCCTCCCGTCTCATGTAAGGTGTAAACCACTGGGGGTCTGTGCGATGTTCGATGGCGCCATCGGCATGCAGACGGGCCGTGGCACGTCTGGATGACAGGCAGAAAGTATGGATAGAGACTGGCATGCCACCGGTATGGGTAAAGCCGCATTCGATATGGCAATCGACAACCATGGAAGAGCCGACAAAACCCATGGCGCCCATGCCGATTGAGTTGCCGAGATCTTGCAATTCGGCTTCTAATTCTGCGATCTTCGGATCGGGATTACGATCGCCCACCGTTCTTAGACAGGCTGCTTGCTTGCCGAGTACCATACAGATGTCTTTGGAGCCACCGACGCCGATGCCAACGATGGCGGGTTGGCAGGCTAGGCCGCGTTTGCCGAAAGCGATAAGTGTGTCGAGGAAGAAGCGTTTGATGCCATCAATGCCGTCACCTGGGAAAAGCATTCGATAGTCGGAGCCAAAGAGACCGCCCTTGTGAACCGTTGTGATATCAATCCAATCAGCGTCAGGTTCAAAGGACCACTCGACTTCTGGAGAATTGAGGCCACAATTGTTGTTATGGTCGGTGCGCCAGAGTGGGTGAACACGGTTCGGTCTCAATGGTACATCATGAGTTGCCCGCGCAGTCGCCGAACGCAGGGCGCGTTCTAGACCGATGAAGCCGCCTTCGAATTTGGCTTCATTGCCAATCTTAACATAGTAGCGGGGAAGGCCTGTGTCGGCACACATGGGGCGACGATCCTCGGTTGCCGCCTCATAGTTGTCGAGCATGGCGCTTAGTACAAAAGAAGATAGGTCGCCTTCTTCTGTGGCGACCATGCCTTTGATGCCGGTGAGGTAGTCTTCTGGAATGTCGATAGCGGCGCGACCCATGATTTCATAGGCGGCTTGCTCAATGAGTGGATTGGTGATCATGGTTTACTTCCAAACAAGCTGTCATCCCGGAATTTCGCAAGAAATATCCGGGATCTCTGGTTTATAAGGGATGTTACATCCAATGGAACGTCAGGGTTAATAGAAACAAAGATCCCTGCTCTAGGCTTCGCTTTGGCTGGGATGACAAGAGGGGGACGTGGTGAAGTTCTCATCATCAATCCTTGATCAAAGTTTCACCGGGAGAAACGTGAGTGAACTCAACTGGCGGCGTTTCCAGCTTCAGTTCCTCACCATCCTGATGAATAAGTGTGTAGTTGGTGTTATGCAGATCGCCGGTCTCTGGGAAGTCTTCGCGGAAGTGTGCCCCTCGGCTGTCTTCTCTGGCGATTGAGGCCATCGCGATTACCTTAGACATCGATATGAGCGAGTCCATGTTAAGGCGATCATGCCAGGTCAGATTGAAACGGCGGTCTTTGTTGGGGACGCCAATTTCTTCGAGCTCAGTTTGATAGGACTTTAGGATTTCTGTTGCTTCTTTGAGGTCGTCCTCATTACGCAGAATGCCGACCTTATCCCACATGGTATTGGAAAGCTTTTCTCGTAACTCATGGCAATTGCCAGATTTGATTGAGAACGGTTTTTCACAACGGGCAATTGCTTGGTTAATAACAGCCTGATCCGGGTCGCGTAGCACGCCATCTTGGGCGATGAAGGCGGCCATGGAATCACCGGCAATACCGCCGAACACTGTCGAGTTGGCCACCCCGTTACCACCCAGTCGGTTGGCTCCGTGTGCGCCACCGCAATCTTCACCAGCAGCAAAAAGGCCGGGGCTTGCGGTGGAAGCATCGCATTCAAATTCCACGCCGCCCATCAGGTAATGGGCCGTCGGCACGATCTCAACTTCGTTGCGCGGGAGGCTGAAGCCACAGTCGGCGCAGCGTTTGACCATGCCAGGGAACATCTTTTCCACCTTCTCAGGCCCCATATGCTCCATATGGATGTAGATGCCACCTTGCGGCGTCGTGCGACCTTCGCGCATCTCAGCGTAGATTGAGCGGCTAACAATATCACGTGTCGCCCGTTCCAGTTTAGGGTCATAGCGCTCCATAAAACGCTCACCGTTGCCATTCACCAACCAGCCGCCGGCACCGCGCAGGCCTTCTTCCAGCACAGTGCCTGTCATACGGGTGTCTGGGCCGCCGAGGAGACCGGTTGGGTGGAACTGGACCATCTCCATGTCGCGCAACTTCAATCCGTAGCGCAGGGCCATGTCGAGGCCATCACAGGTCTTGTCGCCAGAAGGTGTGTGATAGCGATACATGGATGGCCCACCACCTGTTCCAAGCATGACGGTCTTGGCTTGAACAAAGCGATAACCGCCGGTTCGGACGTCAATCATGAGAACGCCCGCGATGCCAGAGCCGTCTTTAGCCGGAACCAGCTCAACCGCTCTGTGTTCCTCCAAACGGTTGATGTCGAGCGCCCAAACTTGCTCCATCAATCGACCAATGATCTCAATGCCAGTCAAGTCCGACTTGTGAACAGTTCGGTCATAGGTCTGGCCTGCGAATGCTTTGAAGTGCAGGTTGCCATCGGGGTTGCGGTCAAAAAAACAGCCCAACTCGTTTTCTAACTCCTGTACCCGTTCGACGGCAGTTTCAATCAGGGTCCAGGCTATGTCTTGCCTTGGGAGCCATTTGCCGCCCTCAATGGTATCCATGAAGTGGCGTTCAACTGAGTCTCCAGGGCCCAAAGCGACATTGTAGCCACCCTGAACCATTCGAGTGCAGCCAGATTTACCGAGCAGACCTTTGGACGCGATTGTGACATCCAAATCGGGATTGGCTTTCTTGGCGTGAAGGGCTGCGAAAAGTCCTGCGCCACCAGCGCCGAGGATCAAGACATCCGTTTTGAGAACTTCGATTTCCATTAGACTGCCCTCACCAAGAAATAGACGCCGATTATGAGAGCAGCGATGCAGCCGACCCAGACAAGGTTCGTGCGGCCATCTTTGCCATGTCGCCAGGGCAGGAACTCTAAGATCAAGACCCGAATGCCGAAGGACATGTGAATGACGAGCAAGACAACGAGGCCCCATTCACCGATCTTAAAGAGCGGCTGGTCAGCCAGCGCCAAAAACCCATCGAGGGCTCCAGTGTCATTTGCGGCAAGGCTCAGAACATAGAAATGAACGGGAATGAAAGCCGCCAGAGCCAGCCCCGACAATCGATGGCCAATGGAGGCCCAATAAGAAGTGTGATTGCGAGCAGCTTTGTTCGAACGCGCCATCAGAGAACTACTCCCTGGATTGCTCTTGCGCCCAGCCAAAGGAGAACGAGACCAAAAGCAAGGCTTAACCAGCCTGATGCTACTCGGCTCAATGGCGTCCATTCTTTGAGAATATTTCTCAGTCCTATGGGTGCGTGGATTGCCACGGCAACAACGAAGAGGCCATAGAACAATCCCCACCAAAGGGAACCCTGGGTGCGAGCCAAGATCTCAGCCGAAGTCAGCCCGCCTTTGACGGCGTAAAGTATGACAATCAGGTGGCCGATAATCAGCGGCAAAAGCAGCAACGCTGTCAGTCGCTGGAGAACGAAGAGCATACGGTCCATATCAAACCTCCGTTCCAAGGAAAGAGAGCAGGGACATGCGTTTCAGACCATGGATAGACTGCGAAGGACTGAGGCCAACTGGGCAGGAGGCAGTACAGTTGCCTTGGCTGTGACAGGAGCTACAACCATTGTCGCCTATAGCTTTATCCAATACCTCTTTCTGGTTGCCGACGCGTTCGTCATTGACCAAGGTCCAGGCTCGGTTAAGCGCTGCTGGGCCCAGGTATTCACTGTCCCAATTGACCGTATCACAAGCCGCGTAACAGACAGCACAGTTGATGCATTCGATGCCAGCGTCTGCTTTCTGCCTTTTGGGACTTGAAGGCGGAATAGTGACGACTTTGTCCTTGCGTGTCACCGTGCCTTTGAACGTACCGCCAGCCTTCTGCCATTTCTGGAAAAAGTCAGTCATGTCACAAGTCAGATCTTTGATGACCGGCATGTTGCGCAGGGGTTCGATTGTAATTTCACCGTCTTTAGCGACAGCATTGATATGAGTGCGGCAAGTCCAGCGCGGCTTGCCGTTTACCGTCATGGCGCAAGATCCGCAAACCCCAACGCGGCAAGCAAAGCGATATGAGAGGCCGGGTTCTTGTTGCCGTTGAACTTCGGTTACGACGTCCAGAATGGTTTGGTTTTCACGAGCAGGAACTTCGAAAGACTGAAACTCGCCGTCCTCTTCGCCGCGCCAAATTTTGACTTTCAATGTTGACATTTAGTCGTCCAAATAAACCGGAGCGGCGTAGCCAGAAATACGCGCATTGATGAGGGATGGTTTGTTCGAAGTTACGGCTTCATCGAAGGCGGCTGAAAATTCTTCGGCAGAATTCGCCAATGCACCCTGGCAGCCAAAGGCGCTGGCGCCTAGGTCGTAACGGGCTTCTTCGCTCAGTTCGCAGGCAAAAACACGGTTTGGACCGTAGTCTCGCTTTTGGATCTCCACTTCGGCATTCCATTTGTCATCGTTGCCAACGATGGCCACAAAAGCAAGGTTTGCGCGCGCCGCCGTATCGAGCTCAGGGAAGTGGAAACCAGCCGTGCCGTCACCCATCAAAGCAACGACCGTGGCGTCCGGCTTAGCGACTTTCGCGCCCAAAGCGTATGGGATGGCACCACCAATAGCACCAGACATACCGTTTGTAATGCGAACCGTTGTTGGACAAAACCCCTGGATCCACTGGCCGATTTCACCGCCATCACAGACCAGAATCGGATTGTCGAGGCTCTCAAGTTTCGCTTTGACAGCCAAAGCCAGCTTGTTGGAGTGGAATTCATTGTTCGGTAGTGGCGCTACTTTGCGGTTAGTCGCGGCTTTTGTGACCGCAGCCAACCAAGCCGTGTTGTTGTGTGTTTTGCCAACTGCTGCAAGTGCGAGAGCGGCGGGTCTCATGTCTGCTTCGATAGCGGTTGTCAGCTTGGGGCCGATCCGTTCGCGCGTCTTTTTCAACATTGACGGGTCTGGATCAATCGCAATGACCTTCACGTCTTCCGATAGGGTCGGGCTTTTCATAAAGCCAGTTGTGAAGTTGAGTTCTTTGCCGATGGAAACGACAAGATCTGCCTCTTTCATCAACTTGACGAAAGTACCCAGCGAGGGATCGCGGAGGCCGCGCGGGCTTTCGAGGTTAATGACGGGGATCTGGAAGGCATCACGTAAAGCCGCCAATTCTTCTTTGCCTCTGCCCTCATTCAGCATGGGGCCAGTAAAGATGATCGGTTTGTCGGCATTGGCGATGGCATCGGCGACGTGCATCGCGTCCGCTGTACTCAGGTCTTTGACGGCAATAGTCTGAGACTTCGAAGGATTGTCGCCTTCTTGATTGAGAACGTCAAAAGCCAAAGAAATATGAGTTGGCCCCATGCGTCCAGAAAGCGAAGTGACGAGCGCAGCATCAAAAGCGTGGCAAAGTTCTGTCGGAGATTTTGGGCGCGCTGTTGATTTGACAACAGGCGCTATCATGGATTGTTGGTCCATCTCTTGGAATGCCCCCATGCCATCCAGAGCTACCGGTGAGTCACCGCTTAAAAACAAGACTGGACTCTCATTCATCAAAGCCGAAAATACTGGCGAGACAGCGTTGCCGAAACCAGGGCCTGCTGTGACCATTGCAACCGCCAGCTTACCGGTCACTTGAGCGTAGGCGTCGGCCATGAAGACGGCCGCCGACTCATGGCGAACATGAATGATGTGGATGCCACCATCGATGCAGGCGTCGTAAACCGGCATAATCTGGTTGCCAGAGAGGGAAAACAAAGTATCGACGCCCGCTTCTTTCAAGCGTTGTACGAGCAGTTGTGCACCGGTTTGTGCCATGAGGAATCCTCGATTGGAATGCAATTGAGGGAAGGTTAGAAGCTCTCTATTTGACCCGCAAGCAAATTCAAATCGCATGGGTCAATTCGAATAGTTGATTAACAAAAATGGAATGTGCTAATCTTGCGGATGCTTCACATTTGCCGCAGTCTGGACCGATTGAAATAAATGGATGAGGCACCACTTCGAATGCAAATAGGTGTTGGTTTATGAAAGTCCTTGTTCTTGGCGGGTACGGTGTGTTTGGCGGTCGGTTGGCTGAGCTGGTTGCTGATTTTCCCGAGCTGACCGTTCTCATTGCTGGCCGGTCTTTGGCTAAGGCCAGTTTGTTTTGCAAGGGGCTCGACAGCGCAGCGACTTTCACCCCGTTGGAAGTAGACCGAAGCGCTGTTTCATCAGCGTTGACAGAACATCAGCCGGATATCCTTGTTGATGCTTCGGGTCCTTTTCAGTCTTATGGTGATGATCCTTACTCTGTTGCAAAGGCCTGTATTGCTACCGGCACTCACTATTTGGACTTTGCCGACGCTGCTGATTTTGTTTTTGGGATTTCAGCGCTGAATGAACAGGCCAGAAAAGCGGGCGTTGTGGTTTTGGCAGGCGTTAGTTCCTTCCCAGTGTTGACGGCATCTGTTGTCCAGGAACTGTCTAAAGGGATCGAAATAAAGTCTGTCAAAGGTGGGATCGCACCATCACCCTACGCCGGTGTCGGGATGAATGTCATGCGTGCGGTGGTTGGTTATGCAGGCGGCTCAGTGAAGCTGATTCGGGATGGGAAGAAAACCACGGCAAGAGGTCTTGCAGAATCCTTGCGATATACAATTTCACCACCAGGGAAGATGCCGATCAGGTCGATCCATTTTTCCCTTGTCGATGTGCCTGATCTTCAGCTTCTTCCAATGGCCTATCCTTCTATTGAAAACATATGGATGGGGGCGGGCCCAACACCTGAGTTTCTGCATCGAATTTTGAACGTTCTCGCCAAATCTAGGGCCATGCTCAGATTGCCTTCTCTGGGGTTTTTGGCACCGCTTTGTTACTGGATGCTCAACTTGGTGAAGTACGGTGAACACCGCGGCGGTATGTTCGTGGAGGTTACAGGAGAAAAGGAAGGACAGCCCATCATCAGGAGTTGGCATTTGTTGGCGGAAGGCGATGATGGCCCCTACATTCCCTCTATGGCGATTGAGACCTTACTTCGCAAATGGGTTGATGGCGACCTCCCGACTATCGGAGCTAGGGCTGCTACGAACGCACTCGACCTCTCGGATTTTGAAAGAGCCTTTGGGAGTCACGCAATCAGCTTTGGATTTCGATCTACTGATGGAGAGCAGGCGAGCCTCTATGAAAAATCGCTAGGTTCAGCTTTTGCAGATTTACCGGCCCAGGTTCAAGCTCTGCATGGCAGCAAAGAGAAGCGACAGTGGCGCGGCCGGTCAAAAGTCTCCAGAGGCAAGGGCTTTTTGGCGCGAGTAATCGCAACAATCATCGGGTTCCCACCTGAAAACGAAGCCACGTCCGTCACTGTTACTTTCACGCCAAATGAAGAAGGCGAGCTTTGGGAAAGAAATTTCGGCGGGAGAAAGTTTAGATCATTTCAGGCGCTGGGAGCCGGAAGAAATCAACATCTTTTGACAGAGCGTTTTGGATTGATCACGGTCGGTTTGGCGCTCGTGGCTCAGGATCAGCGATTGTATCTGATCCCAAGGCGTTGGTCGATTTTGGGCTTGCCGCTGCCCACATTCCTGTTGCCGAAAGGCGAGAGCTTCGAAGAAGAGCAGAATGGCAAGTTCAGCTTCAACGTTCGTATCGAAGCCCCCATCGTAGGATTGATTGTCGCCTATAAAGGAGAGTTGTCTGAGGCAGCTCCCCTTTAGAACAAAGTGGAGCTACCAGATACCTAGTTACCCCACTTCTGCGCTATTTCGGCGGCCAAACGCTGTGACGCATCTTTAGTGGCAGCATTCAGTGCTTTTGCTGCCGCTTCCCGTTGGCCAAGGCTGGTGGGAGATTTAGATTTGCTATTGGCGTCAACAACGATGGATTGACCGTTAGATCGATTGGTCGCAGTCAACCTGATCGCTGCTTTCACCTTGTTCTGCATTGCACCGCCAAGATTTTGCAACACGTCACTGCCTTGACGTCCGCCGAGGAGAGCGGCCCCCAGTGAGAGCCCCAGCGAAGTGCTATCGGCTGTCTGTGTGATGTCGAGGCGAATTATCTCTGTTTTAACAACGATGTCGGCATCCGCGCTGCCAACGGAGACTTGACTGTTTTGCAAGCCACCTAGCGCTTGAGTGATCGCCGTTGGCAAAGAAGGGAAATCAGTGTTGCGGTACTGTACCGGCATCACGGTTATCGTACGAACGGAACTTTCTTGCTGACTTTGCTTTTCGAGTAAACGGTTCATCCGGCGTTTGGCTTTGTTAGCAAATTGACCATTAGGGAACTGGCTCAGGTAGCTGTTGTAAGCACGGATCGTGTGGCGATTTTTAGCCCAATCCCAAAGTTGTTTGTCTCTATTGTCAACAACAGGTGCTGGGGCGGGTTCAATCAACCTGCCCCAAATGTAAGCTGTGACACCACCTTGTGAACGAACACGATACCAATTGAGGCCATTAACTTTGCTAAGAACCGTCACATGCTCACCAACACCGACTGAGCCAAGGAACTGACTTGTTGCGTTAGGAGCGGCTCGCAAGTTGCCCTGACGTGTAACGATGTAGCGGTTGCTCGAAGGACTAATCTCCGGTTCTGGTTCCGGTTCCGCGACTGGGGTGCCGACGATAGATAGGATCTTTTGCCGTGCAGCCGGAACGAAGGAGCTGGATGGGTACTGATTGATGAAGCGTTGCAATTCTTCTACATCGTCAGAACCTTTAACCCGCAACCAGGCGGTTTCGTCGGCTGGGCGCGGTAGCTCGATGAGTGACTCGTAAATGTAAGCCTCGCCGTTACCATAACCAATGCGGTACCAAGGCAAGTTTCTCACTTTTCCCGTAACCTTGAGTTCAACACCGCCCCCAATCGAGCCAACGCGTGCACTCTCGGTTGTTGGTTGAGCTCTGAGGTTTGAACGTCGTTTGGTGACATAGGTGGCATTCATGCGACGAACTGAAAAGCGAAGTGGTTCGGGCTCTGGTTCCGGTTCAACGACGATCTCTAACTCAGCAATTTTTTGCTGGGCAACACCAACATAATAGCCATTAGGGAATTGAGACACATAAGCACGGAAAACGTTGGCGTCATTGCTGCCCTGGATTGTATTCCACAAGATGGCTTCAGCCGAATTCGGGTCTGGGCCTTTACGTGGATTGAATACAACATCGCTTGATAGTCTGTTGTCAAAAACAACCGTTTGTTCCCGGCTTGATTTTCTAGATACCCTTGCCTGAATACGACGGGCAATTTGTTGAGTTGTTAACTCCTCACGATCTAAGACAGTTGTCAAAGCCTCGGCCAGATGCCCGCCTTTGTTGCTGCGGATTTTGATCGCTTTTTTGGCTCTGTGAGAAGACAGAATAAACTGGTCTGGATTGGCTGCCAAGGTAGCCAAAGCAGCACCACTGTCTTTGACCCCTAGGTCTTTCATGATGTCATTTCGCCAAGCAGTATCGAAAATGACAAAAGATTTTCCTTCTCCAATGCCTAGTTGGTCAACGACCAGTGATGCATCCATCAAAGCGTGACCTGCGTGTAATAGGGTTGTGAGCGCCGCGTCGGTTGGAGCAACATAGGAACGGCCATTTAGATGAGCGCCGTGCCCAACGAAATAAAGAAGAGAGACGTCAGATTTTTGAGCGCGCCGGGAGAAGTTAACGATGTCCTGATAGAGTTGAGCGCGGTTCAGATTTTTTCGGCTCGTTACTGAGAAGCCCAATTCCTCAAGTTTTTCGCCAACCTGAGCTGCATCATTGCCAGCACCAGTAACACGGCTAAAATTGCGATAATTTTCGTTACCAATGACGAGAGCGACTTTGCTGTCTTGAGCATAAACCGTTCCAATGGTCAGCGTGGCAAAGGCAAGACTGATGAAGAACATCCATGCCTTTTGTAACTCGTTTTTGATTTTCATCGCTTTGACTTCTCCTGTTCCTGAACTTATTGCTAAGACTAGCCTATTGGTAAAAGTAGGTCAAAATTATGCGGCTGATTGGAGCCTAAAATTTTATATAAATATTTTGGCTGACAATTTAGACGTTGAAAGGCAAAAATAGCGGCATTTACTTGCCTATTTGCACCCTTTTGTCTAGTAGGCGCAGGGAATAATGAATTTACCGAATCTCTAATGCAAAAGTTGGAAACATCATGGCAAGAAACAAAATCGCGCTGATTGGCGCTGGTAACATTGGTGGCACATTGGCTCTGTTGGCGGGTCTGAAAGAAATGGGCGACGTCGTCCTGTTCGATATCGCGGACGGTATTCCTCAAGGTAAGGCCTTGGACATTGCTGAGGCAGCACCTGTCGAAGGCTTCGACGCTAAAGTCATCGGCACAACAGATTACGCAGATCTCGCTGATTCTGATGTTGTTATCGTGACTGCTGGTGTTGCACGCAAGCCAGGCATGAGCCGCGATGACCTGTTGGGGATCAACACGAAAGTGATGAACTCTGTAGGTGAGGGCATTAAGAACAATTGCCCGAACGCTTTTGTTATTTGTATCACGAACCCGCTCGACGCCATGGTTAAGGTTTTGCAAGAAGCTTCTGGCTGTCCTGCAAACAAAGTTGTCGGCATGGCTGGCGTTTTGGATTCAGCACGTTTCCGCTGCTTCCTTGCCGAAGAAATGAACGTCTCAGTTGAAGACGTGACAGCCTTTGTTCTTGGTGGCCACGGCGATACGATGGTGCCGGTTGCTAACTACACAACCGTAGCCGGTGTTGCGATGCCAGAGCTCATCAAGATGGGTTGGATCACGCAAACTCGCCTTGACGAAATCGTTCAGCGTACCCGTGACGGTGGTGCAGAGATTGTCGGTTTGCTGAAAACCGGCTCTGCTTTCTACGCTCCGGCATCCTCTGCCATCGAAATGGCCTGTTCTTACCTCAGTGATAAGAAGCGCGTTCTGCCTTGTGCCGCTAAACTTTCCGGTGAATACGGTGTGGATGGTATGTACGTTGGTGTACCTTGTGTCATCGGTGAAAATGGCGTTGAACGCATTCTTGACCTGACTTTGACTGCTGAAGAACAGAAGATGTTTGATGCTTCCGTTGCTGCTGTTACAGGATTGAACGACGCAGTAGCTGCTTTGGCGGCGAAAGGTTAGGCCGTTTAGTCCGGACGTTTTAAAATTCAACAGGCGAGAGTTATAAATAGTGACTCTCGCCTGTTGCATAAGCGGCGCTTTTTGTTTAGAGAGCGTCATGAACCTATCGCTATTCCTCCCCAGGAATTCTCCTCTTAACCCCTAATAGGATTAAGTAGCCGAGCATGAATATTCATGAGTATCAAGCTAAGGGCTTGTTGAAAAAATTTGGTGTTGCGGTCCCTAATGGATCTGTCGCCTATACCCCCAAAGAAGCAAAGAGTGCCGCTGAAGAGCTGGGTGGACCAGTTTGGGTCGTTAAATCCCAAATCCATGCTGGCGGACGCGGCGCTGGACGTTTCGCCGATGATCCTGATGGTAAGGGCGGCGTTCGCGTCGTTAAATCCATCGATGAGGTTGTTGAAAGCGCCGATGCCATGCTCGGACATACGCTCGTCACCAAACAAACGGGCCCTAAGGGCAAGGAAGTCAAACGCCTCTATATCGAAGAAGGCTGTGACATTGCCCGAGAACTTTACCTCGGCATGTTGGTTGACCGTGATTCCTCTCAGATCGCTGTGATCGCCTCAACAGAAGGCGGTATGGAAATTGAGGACGTGGCACATGACACGCCCGAGAAAATCCTGACAATCACAATTGATCCTGTCACAGGTATGATGCCTTTCCACGCACGCCGCGTAGCTTACACACTGGGCCTAGAAGGTAATCAGGTGAAGTCAGCGGTAAAGTTCTTGATGACTTTGTATAAGGCTTTCAATGATCTTGACGCTGCAATGATCGAAATCAATCCTTTGGTCGTGACTGGCGCTGGTGATGTTATCGCTTTGGATGCTAAGGTGAGCTTCGATGATAACGCGCTTTACCGCCATCCAGACGTCGAAGAGTTGCGTGACGAGGATGAAGAAGATCCAGCTGAACTAGAGGCCAGTAAATATGATCTGAACTACATCAAGCTCGACGGTCAGATCGGCTGTATGGTGAATGGCGCTGGCTTGGCGATGGCAACCATGGACATCGTTAAGCTCTATGGTTCTGAGCCTGCAAACTTCTTGGACGTTGGCGGCGGTGCCACAACCGAGAAAGTGACAGCGGCTTTTAAAATCATTCTGTCAGATCCCAACGTCGAGGGCATCCTGGTGAACATCTTTGGCGGTATCATGCGTTGTAACGTGATCGCTGAGGGCATTGTCGCTGCGGCGAGGGAAGTTTCTCTCAACGTGCCTCTCGTGGTTCGCCTGGAGGGTACTAATGTGGAACTGGGCAAGAAGATCCTCAATGAATCTGGCCTGCCGATTGTCTCAGGCGACAATCTCTCGGATGCCGCAGAGAAGATCGTTAAAGCCGTGAAGGAGGCAGCGTAATGGCCGTTCTCGTCGATAAGAATACTAAAGTTATCTGCCAAGGCCTCACCGGTGCTCAGGGTACTTTTCACTCTGAACAAGCGATTGCTTACGGCACACAAATGGTTGGTGGTGTGACACCAGGTAAAGGCGGCACTGAACACATTGGCCTGCCGGTCTATGATACTGTGCATGAAGCTGTCGATGTCGCAGGAGCTAACGCTTCTGTTGTCTTTGTGCCACCACCGTTCGCCGCTGGTGCTATTCTTGAATCCATTGATGCCGGCATCGAACTGGTTGTTGCGATTACCGAGGGGATTCCTGTTCTCGATATGGTGACAGTAAAACGTGCTTTGCAGGGATCTAACACACGTTTGATCGGACCAAACTGCCCAGGCATCATTACACCGGACGAATGCAAGATCGGTATTATGCCGGGCCATATTCACAAGCGTGGTCGTATTGGCATCGTGTCCCGTTCAGGAACTCTAACGTACGAAGCCGTTGCTCAGACAACCGCCGTTGGTCTTGGCCAGTCTACCTGTATCGGCATTGGTGGTGATCCTGTGAACGGCACTAACTTCATCGATTGCCTGGACTTGTTCTTGGGCGACGACGAAACCGACGCAATCATTATGATTGGTGAAATTGGTGGCTCTGCTGAAGAAGACGCCGCTGAATTCCTCAAATCTGCCAAAGTGAAGAAGCCTGTCGCAGGTTTCATCGCTGGTGTCACGGCTCCTCCAGGACGTCGTATGGGTCACGCCGGCGCGATAATCTCTGGCGGAAAAGGTGGTGCTGAAGACAAAATCGAAGCTATGAAGTCCGCAGGCATCGTTGTCTCCGACAGCCCCGCAGGCCTCGGTGAAGCTATGCTGAAAGCCATGGGTAAGTAAGACTTACCGGCTTAAAAGTTTGAGATTATTGGTGGTGCGGCTAGTTTGCGAGCCGTTCCACCAATCTCTCCATAAAGATATCACACTTTTCCAGTTCGCTCACCGCGATGAATTCATCTGGCTTGTGGCCTTGAGACATAGAGCCTGGGCCGCAGACGACCGTGGGCAGGCCGAGGCGTTCTTGGAACAAACCACCTTCTGTACCAAAAGAAACTTTCGTGTGGCCGTTGGCACCGGTGAGAGACTTCACGAATAGAACAACCTCGTCTTCCGGTTCGGTGTTGAGGGCTGGATATTCGTTGAAGGTTTCGATTTCAACGTTGGCGTCGGCAAAATCTGCTTTGTACTTGTCTGTGATCACTTGCGCGGCTGATTTCAGTTTCTGGACGATCGGTCTTGGAGGCTCGGCTTTAACATTGCGGATCTCGAATTTGAAACGGCATTCATTGGGTACAATATTGAGGGCGGTGCCTCCGTCAATGATGCCGACATGCAGAGTGGAGTAGGGCACCGAATAATCGTTGTCTCGAGCGCCAGTCGCGATAATGCCATCCTGTATTTTACGGATCTCTGTGATCATCTCGCTGGCGAGATAAATGGCGTTCAATCCAAAAGGAGCCAAGGCGGAATGAGACTCAACACCGGTGCAGATGCAGTTCATGCCGGTCTTGCCTTTGTGGGCAATCGCTGGCTGCATCTCCGTCGGCTCGCCTATGATACAGAAGGTCGGCTTAACGGGCGCATCTGCCAGTACATCAATCATACGTCGCACTCCGATACAGCCTATCTCTTCGTCGTACGAGAAAGCCAGATGGATGGGGCGCTTAAGTTCAGCGGCGACCATGGCTGGCACTGCCGCGAGGACTGATGCGATGAAACCCTTCATGTCCGCACTGCCACGCCCGTACAACAGGCCATCCTTTTCTGTCAGTGTGAAGGCGTCCCGGCTCCAGTCCTGGCCATCAATCGGCACAACATCCGTATGTCCAGAAAGCATGACGCCTGGAACATCAGCAGGTCCGATTATGGCATGAAGATTGGCTTTAGTCATTTCATCGTTGAAGGTCAGCGACGAGACTATGCCGAAGCTTTCCAGATAAGTCTGGATGTATCGGATCAAATCCATGTTGCTGTCACGGCTAACCGTCGGAAAAGCAATGAGATCGGCGAGGAAGTCGATTGTGGTTTTGGTCATGTATGTCACCGTAATAGTTCGTCATCCCAGCCGGAGCGAAGCGTAGAGCAGGGATCTTCGGCAAAGCGAAATGGAAGTAGGTTTCAACAAAAGATCCCCGATCAAGTCGAGAACGACACTTTGTCGAATTAACTGTAGAAGTTCAGACCTGATCTGACAGTTTCCGGATTTTGATGCGGTGTCTGTC
>Ga0055584_100003075_pt1 | contig 16500 bp, 18 predicted proteins | sample OSDHelmetaG_FD_58716 | JGI IMG/M metagenome (GOLD analysis project Ga0055584, IMG submission 58716) | Pelagic marine sediment microbial communities from the LTER site Helgoland, North Sea, for post-phytoplankton bloom and carbon turnover... | ecosystem: Environmental > Aquatic > Marine >... | reverse complement strand
CTGGCGTGCAGGTCCTCCGGCCATCTACCGTCCCCTAACCGAGCTGAATTGTTGTGTCATTGACGAACACATAAGGCGGCACCTCAAGGTTCTTTGGTGCTGGACCTTTGCGAATACGTCCAGATGTATCGTAGTGCGACCCGTGGCAGGGGCAGAACCACCCACCGAAATCACCGAGGCGCTCACCGATCCGTTGGCCTTGCGGGATACAGCCCAAATGGGTGCAAATCCCAATGAGAACCAGCCATTCGGGCCGCTGGACCCGGTCGGCGTCAGCTTCAGGGTCCGGCAGCTCCGTCAGCGCCGTATCGGTCGCTTCAGCGATCTTGTCGGGTGACCGATGATCTACGAAAACAGGCTTTTTCCGCCAGAGAACGGTGATCCGTTGCCCCTCTTCGATCGGCGCCAGGTCGACCTCGATGGTTGCCTCCGCCAGAACGTCTTTGGAGGGATTCATTGAGTTCACGAAAGGCCAAACCGCCAAGCCAGCCCCCACCGCCGCTGCCGAAGTCGCGGCAACGAAAATGAAGTCTCTGCGGGTTCCCCCTTCGCCCGTGTCCGGGGTCGTGGTCGCCATCTACCAACCTCGTTAAAACCAAGGATTTGTGCGCGCCTTTATTCCATCAATTCGAAATAATGTCCACAATCAGAGCAGGGGCGACCTGTTGCCGCAGCGCAACATGTCTTATCAGCCTCATCCCAGGAATAGCGGCCTGATCGGAAGCCTGATGCGCATTGCTCTGTACCAACCGGATATTCCCCAGAACGTCGGCACGATCCTTCGCTTGGGGGCTTGTCTTGACGTACCCGTCGCGGTCATCGGGCCTACCGGGTTTCCGATGGGAGACCGCGGTCTAAAACGTGCGGGCATGGACTACGCCGATCAAGCGTCCCTCACCCACCACAGATCTTGGCAAGCATTCTGCGACACTGGGGGTAGGGGTCGCCTCGTTTTGATGACCACGAAAGCCGAGGCGCCCTACCACACATTCGCGTTCCAGCCCGACGACTGCCTCCTCCTCGGTAGCGAAAGTCGCGGCGTGCCCGATACGGTCCACGACACTGCGGACCATCGGCTGCGCATTCCGATGCACGTCGGCATGCGTTCTCTCAATGTCGCGATCGCGGCGGCAATGGTCGTCGGCGAAGCGCTCAGGCAAACTGGGGGCATGCCCACCGACATCGCGCCCGACCAAAGGACCACCCCATGACCGACGACCTAGATACCAAGCGAGAGACCGCGGCCGCTTGGTTCGAGACCCTTCGAAACCGAATTTGCACCGCGTTTGAGCAAATCGAAGACGATCACGCTGGCCCCAACCGCGATCAACCAGCGGGACGATTCGAGCGCAAGATCTGGGATCGACCAGGCGGGGGTGGCGGCACGATGTCGATCATGCGTGGTCGGGTCTTCGAGAAAGTCGGGGTCAATATCTCAGCCGTGCACGGCACCTTCTCCGAGGAGTTCCGCAAGAACATTCCTGGCGCCGCTGATGACGGACAGTTCTGGGCAAGCGGCATTTCACTCGTAGCCCATATGTGTTCGCCGCTGGTCCCCGCCGTTCACATGAACACGCGTTTCATCACGACCACAAAGGCGTGGTTCGGCGGCGGCGCAGACCTCACCCCGATGGTCGCCGACGACAAGGATACCGAGACGTTCCACGCCGCGTTGCGCGCTGCGTGTGACAGTGCCGACCCTGCCTACTACGACAAATTTAAGAAGTGGTGCGACGAATATTTCTTCATCAAGCATCGCGACGAGCCCCGCGGTGTTGGCGGCATTTTTTACGACTATGTCGACTCAGGCGACTGGGACGCAGATTTCGCGTTCACCCGTGCAGTCGGGGAAGCGTTTGAATCGGTCTACCCAGAAATCGTGCGACGACACTTTGACGAATCCTGGACGACCGAACAGCGCGAGCATCAATTGGTGCGTCGAGGTCGCTACGCCGAATTTAATCTGGTCTACGACCGAGGGACGCAGTTCGGCCTAAAGACCGGCGGTAATGTCGAGGCCATCCTGATGTCACTACCGCCCGAGGTGAAATGGCCCTAGGTCTCTCGCGCCGGATCGGTTGGTTTGCCCGGTGCGAGCGCCCCGGCAAGGTTGGCATCCCCTTTGGAACCGCGATGAAGCGCGCCGTTGCTGCCTTTTTAATCCTGTCTGGCCTTGCCAGTTCGGCCTTAGCCGCTGAAACCACCATCGAGGCCTTCTACGGCCATTGGGTCGGGGAAGGCATTGCGGAAACCGAAACCGGCCAAGACACCGAACGCCAAGTTCGTGGCCTCGAAGTGATCGTTCGCGAACACCCAACAGGATTCCAACTTTGTTGGTCCACGACGCGGGTGATTGTCGGCAAGCCCGATCGTCAGACCTTCGCGATGATGCTCTTTGCCCCGTCGGAGGCGACCGACTCTTGGAAAGCAACGTTCTCCGCCGACGGCTCAGCCAGTGAAGCCAGTGCCCGTGCCGAACTCAAAGAAGGCATCTTGCGGGTCTTCAACCGCGCCACCGACGAGAACGGCGATACCCAGTTGCAAATATACGAACGCAGCCTCACCCGGGGTGGCATGGACCTTCATTTCACGCGGTTTGATAGTGACGAACTGGTGCGCGTGGTTCAGGGTCGCCTCGAAGCTGCGACGATCCAATCGACCGGCGCCTCACCTTCTTGGTGCTAGGCGTTGGCTCAAAGCGCTCCCATTCGCTAGAGTTCTGCGCATGCCTCGGGAGGTTCCAATGATGCGTTTGACTGCTTTTTTCGCGACCACAACCATCGTGGTGTTGCTCTCCGTAACGGCTTGGGCGCAGTCGACGGTGAACATCAGCGCGTTCTACGGAAAATGGTCGGGTAGCGCGATTTCTGAAAGCAATATCAGCGTCAATTTTAGACTGACCGCGCGCGATATGGATGTTGAGGTTCGACCTCGCGACCAAGGGTTCACCGTCCTGTGGACAACCGTTTTACGCCAACGCGGAAACCCGAACGACCCAACGGCCGAGCGGCGCAGCACTGAATTGACTTTTGAACCAACAAATCGCCCCAACGTTTGGCGGGCCGTTGGCTCAAACGACCCGCTCGTCGACGAACGCTTTGCCTGGGCGCGCCTGAACAAGCAAACGCTCACCGTTCATTCGATGGTGATCCGCAATGACGGCGGTTACGACTTACAGGTCTACGATCGGACCTTGAAACCGACCGGGATGGACTTGGAGTTCACGGCGTACCGCGACGGGCAAGCGCGTCGTACGGCGAAAGGTCGATTGGTTAAAGTCGCCAACTAGTCCGGAGGCGACGTCCCTGCCGCCTGACGCTCCAGGTCGCGAAGTTTCCTGAGGCACGCGCGACGATCCGCTGCAAAATCGCCAGCGATCCACCAGGTTTCGACCTCCTGCAGAAGGTCCCCAACCTCCGGCCCCTGACTCACGCCGAGTTCCTTCACGTCGTCCCCACGCAAGGGAAAATTGGGAATATCCCACGACGCCGCCATTTCGATATGGGGCATGAAACTCACGGCCACGCCGAGGCGCGCCCAGGTCAGCCAGATCAGATCGGCAAACGCCGTACGACCCAACCCGTAAAGACCGACATGCATTTCCTGCGCGCTCATCTCAGGGTTAAGGATGACGGGTGGCGCAACGAGCCCAGTGAGGCGGCGTCGATCCGCATTGGAAAGTCGCAACCGATCGGCGATGGCGGCAACTGCGGCGGCACCCGTTTTCGGATCCTCCGAGATCATTGCCGCCAATCGCAAAATCGCGTCGGGCTCAAGCTCGGCCGAGGACTCGAGCTCTCGGAGCATCTGAATCGGTTCGATTCTGGTGGCCTCGGGCAGGATCTGCTGTAGGACGCCGGCCGCCGCCATCATGGAGAGAGCGCCCAGCGGATCGGGCGCCGCCAAAAGGCGGAGCAATTCATGAGCAACCCGCTCGCCAGAGAGCGACACCACTTGGTCCGCCATTGCGCTGCACGCCGCCAACGACGCGGTGTCGGGTTGGCTGCGCCCGTAATAGGCAAAAAAGCGGAAGAAGCGAAGGACGCGAAGAGCATCTTCTTCGATCCGTTGCGCGGGCTCTCCAACAAAACAAAGACGTCCCGCTTTGAGATCAGGCAACCCGCCGACCGGATCGTAGACCGTCCCGTCGGCGTCGGCGTAGAGCGCGTTGATCGTAAAATCCCGCCGCGCCGCGTCCGCCGCCCAATCATCTGTGTACTCGACAACTGCCCACCGTCCGTCGGTCTCGATGTCGTTTCTTAGTGTTGTAATCTCGAAGTGCCGACCTTCCGTCACGGCGGTTATCGTGCCGTGGTCAATACCGGTCGGGATTGCCTTGATACCGGCCGCTTCAAGAAGCGCCATCGTACGCTCAGGCGTGTCTGAGGTCGCGAGGTCGACGTCTTTGACCGGCCGATCAAGTAACGCATCGCGTACGCATCCACCAACAAACCGAACGATGGCGCCGTCGGCCGTCAACGCATCAAGAACAGCAGACGTGTCGGCATGGGACATCCATGCAGGTGGGTCAATCGCTGCAGCCGGTTTCATTCTTCGTTGCTCGGAATGACCTGCCCCGGCTGAATGCGACCATCTTCAAACCGCGGCGGCACGTATTCTCCATCGGTGCTGCCCCGTGGTTCCAGCACCCAAAATCCCAACAGCGCAACCACCGTCAGAAAAAGGCCAATCGTCGTCAGCCAAAGCCACGGCGCGCCACGCCATGTCGCGTTGCGGCCGGTCGCACGTGCTGCAATCACATAGATCGCGTAACCGATGAACGGAAGAAAGAACGGAAGATATTGCAGAACTTTGCGGAGCACGGTTAGCCCATCCTTTTGGTCATGCGGTGGTAGAGATTGACGAGCATGCCGGCGGTGGCGCCCCAAACCACATAGTCGTCATACTCTATGGCATAGTAGTGGCGCTCCGCGCCCTTCCAGACCCGACTGCGTTTTTGATGATTGCGCGGGTCGAGAACGAAATCGAGCGGGACCTCAAAGGCGGCGGCAACTTCAAAGCGGTCAAGTTTCAGATCAAACCCCGGGTGAACGTAGCCGACGACAGGTGTGACACTGAATCCGGTACGCGTTTCGTAGTCGGCGAGTTGGCCAACGATCTCGATACGATCACGGTGCAGGCCTATTTCTTCGTCGGTTTCGCGCAATGCCGTGTCATCGGGACCATCATCAACCATCTCAACACGGCCCCCGGGGAAACTGACTTGTCCGGCGTGATCCCGTAAATGATCCGTGCGTTTGGTCAACAAGACGGTCGGTCCGCTGTCATGACCAACGATCGGGACGAGGACCGCCGCCGGCGTCAAACTTTCGGGTGGCGGCGCATCCTCGCGCATACCCGGATTGAGATCATAGTCACTCCGCGTATCCGGCGGATGGGCCAGGTGGGTCCGTAATAACGCGACGCGTTCATCCGGCACCGAATCCTGCAAGGTGGTGACTAATCGTCGCGCACGTTCAGGCATCAGCCGCCGCCGAACCGATCACAAAGAAGATGCCTTTACTCCACACACCATATCTGCCGGGTTCGTTATCAGACTCCTCCGCCATCGCGGCGAGTTCGTAATAGACCGCTCGCGCGATCAGTGCGTCCAAATTGTCGCGGACCCTGACATAGGGCGACGGTTCGCCGGTCACTGGATCGTGAACCACTTGGATGGGGTGTTCGGCATTAACTGTTACCACATCGTCGACGTTAGTCCTGATTTGGAGCGCCTGGTCGCGCCCCTTGCCAGATAGGGTCAGTTCGACCCCAATAAAAGGTGCATCGTCGACTTGAATTCGCCCCTTTTCGACGGGGGTAACGAGGTAGAATTGGCCGTCGTCTTCGCGACGGACCACGGTGGAGAACAACTTGACGAGCCTTTTACGACCGATCGGCGAGCCGTGGTAGAACCAAGTCCCGTCGCGCGCTATGCGTATATCAATGTCGCCGCAAACCAGAGAATCCGGTTCACCCTTTGCTGCGGGGACGGCGCCCCGCATAACCGCTTCAAGTTGACCGACGTCAGGCGCCTTGTTCGGCATCGACCGGAGTCCAATCCAATATTAGGAGAATTGGTGTGAGTATAACCGAGCATAGTCCGACTGCCACCGATGGCGGCGCCGACATCGTGCGCGAGGCCGAAGCGCTGGTCGAAAAGATGGCGCAGGTCCGCAGCAAGATCGGCGAGTTCATTTTCGGCCAACAGGAAGTGGTCGACCAGACGCTGATCACGCTGCTGGCTGGGGGGCACGCTCTCCTGATCGGTGTCCCGGGTCTTGCCAAAACAAGGCTGGTCGAAACGCTTGGCACCGTCATGGGCCTCGAAGATAAGCGGGTGCAGTTCACGCCTGATCTCATGCCTGCCGACATCATCGGCTCGGAAGTACTGGAAGAATCAGACGGCGGTCAGCGCGCCTTCCGCTTCATTCCAGGCCCGGTGTTTTGCCAACTCCTCATGGCCGACGAAATCAACCGCGCTAGTCCGCGGACCCAATCGGCCCTGCTACAAGCGATGCAGGAACAACAGGTCTCGGTTGCTGGTACGCGCCACCCCCTTCCGCGTCCCTTCCACGTATTGGCGACGCAGAACCCGATTGAACAAGAAGGCACCTACCCGCTTCCCGAAGCACAACTCGACCGCTTTCTGATGCAGGTAGATGTTAGCTATCCCGATCTCGACGCGGAACGGCGCATGTTGATGGCGACAACCGGTGCCGCTGAGGGCGCGCCCGTCACAGTGATGACGGCGGACGAACTCCTCGCGGCTCAGAGATTGGTTCGACGCATCCCGGTTGGGGAAAGCGTGGTAGAAGCGATCCTCGGCTTGGTCCGGGCCGGTCGACCCGAGACGTCCGAGATCGCCGAGGTCCGTGATGCCGTGGCCTGGGGACCGGGGCCACGGGCAAGCCAAGCCCTGATGCTCACCGTCCGTGTCAAAGCCTTGCTTGAAGGTCGTCTGTCGCCAAGCGTTGAAGACGTCGTCGACCTCGCCGGCCCAACGTTGCGCCACCGGATGGCTTTGAACTTTGCCGCGCGTGCCGAAGGCGTGACGTTGCCCGGCCTTATCGAGCGCCTCTGCGCGCCCTACCGCTAGCGCGCGTGGCCGACCAGACGACATCCGGCGAAACGCAGGGTGCCCATGGGGCGGTGCGCCAGCGTGCCGAACTGCTGGCCTCGACGCTGCCTCCAATGCTGGTGGATGCCGAGCGCGTCGCGGCGACGGTCGCCCAAGGCGTCCATGGCCGCCGCCGGGTTGGGCAGGGCGAGACCTTTTGGCAGTTTCGCCGCTACCGCCAAGGTGACGCGGCGAGCAGGATCGACTGGCGCCGTTCGGCAAAATCTCACCGAACTTATGTGCGTGAGAACGAGTGGGAGGCTGCGCAAAGCGTTTGGCTTTGGCGAGACGCCTCACCCTCGATGCGGTACCGCTCCAATCCAGGCCTCGAAACCAAAGCGGACCGCGCCACATTGCTATTACTGGCAACTTCATCGCTCCTCATGATGGGGGGCGAACATGTCGCTTTGCTTGGCACCGATCGTATCGCACGAGCCGGCCGGGCCACCTTGTCCGAGATGGCGGTGACCCTGTCACACAGCGCCGAAGACAGCGCGAACTTGCCGCGTGTAGACCGAATCCCGCGTCATGCCGAACTCGTCCTAATTGGGGATTTTCTCGCGCCCTTCGAGGAGACCGAAGCCCTGGTCAAACGGTTCGCCGCAAGCGGCGTGTCCGGTCATCTCTTGCAAGTTCTCGACCCTGCCGAGGAGGAACTGCCGTTTTCAGGACGCACCGTCTTCGAGGGACTTGAGGACGAGAGCATCCTGACGGTCGGCAAGGCCGAAGCCCTGCGCATCGACTACAAATCCCGTCTGGCGGCATTGCGGGCGAGTCTTGCGGACCTAACCCGACGGGCGGGTTGGTCGTTGACCTTCCACCGCACCGACCACCCGGCGCAACAGGCGCTTCTTCCTCTTTACGCGGCATTTGGCCGCTCCCCGATGTAGCGGGCTTAGAGCGCAATGCTGACACTCGGAACCCTAGGAATCGCCGCACCGTGGATGTTGCTGGGCCTGCTTGTCCTCCCGGTGATCTGGTGGCTGCTGCGTGTCACACCGCCGGCGCCGCGCCGCGTTGTGTTTCCCGCTATCCGACTATTGTTCGGGCTCAATAAAACGGAGGAAAGCTCGGCGCGGACTCCGTGGTGGTTGATGGCGCTTCGGCTCTTCATCGCAGCCCTGGTGATCGCCGCCCTCGCCGAACCTATTCTTAATCCTGGTTCTCGGCTGCGTGGTGACGGCCCCCTTCTCCTTGTGGTCGATGATGATTGGGCCGCCGCAACGCACTGGGACGACCGGCTAACAACCGCAAAGGACATCCTCGATCAAGCCACACGGCAGCGGCGCCCGGTCGCGATTCTCACCACGGCACCGCACGCCGATGGATCCACACCGCGCATCACAAGTCTGATGCCCGCAGGCGAAGCGCGCGCGCTGATCGATGGTCTTTTGCCAAAGCCGTGGACGGCCGATCATCGCGCTGCGCTCGACGCCCTGATCGAACCCCCCTTCGAAATTCCCGCTGAGATTATTTGGCTCAGCAATGGGATCACGGATTCCGAAACACAGGTGACACGTGACCTGGCCGAACGGATGTCGATCATCGGTCCACTAACCGTGATCACGGACGAAGCGAGCCAGTTTTCAGCGATCCTCGACCCGCCGACCGGCCAGGGAGCAGCCCTTGCGGTGCAGGTCCGCCGCGCCGCAGGCCCGACCAGTGCGCCCGCTATCCAGCTTTGGGTCCGCGCTACAGGCGACCAAGGTCAGTTGTTGCATCGTGTTCCGGTCGACCTCGCGGCGGGGAACACGGAAGGGACCGCCGACCTCGACCTGCCACCAGAGACGCGCAACAAAATTGCACGGCTCGAGATCGAGGGACAGCGCTCCGCCGGGAGTCTTGTTCTGGTCGACGAGCGATGGCGTCGGCGGCCCGTCGGCCTAGTGTCGGGCGGCGCCATTGAATCGCAACAACCGCTGCTGTCTGACGTCTTTTATCTTGATCGCGCATTGGAACCGTTCAGCGAAGTCACCCAAGCGCAACTCACAAACCTTCTCGATGGCCGGTTTGCCGTCGTTGCTCTCGCCGACATCGGACAGGTCGTCGCCGCCGACCGCCCGGCCCTCGAAACCTGGCTCGAAGACGGCGGTGTTCTAGTGCGTTTTGCTGGACCAAAGCTCGCCGAGAGTGCCGACGACCTGTTGCCGGTGCGATTGCGGAGCGGCTCGCGCCTGTTAGGCGGTGCCCTGACCTGGACAACACCGGCAAGGCTTGGCGCCTTTCCTGAGGACAGCCCCTTCTTTGGGCTTACCCCGCCCGCCGACTTGCGGGTATTACGCCAAGTTCTGGCAGAACCCGACCTTGATCTGTCGGGCAAGACCTGGGCACGCCTAGAAGACGGCACGCCTTTGGTGACGGCCGAACGGCGCGGGGCCGGTTGGCTGGTGTTGTTCCATGTCACCGCCAATACCGAATGGTCCAACCTGCCGCTATCGGGATTATTCGTCGAAATGCTCCAACGCCTCGTCAGCCTTAGCCAGGGCGTTGCCGATTTGGAAACCACGGCGACGTTGCCGCCCCTGAGCACGCTGGACGGGTTTGGGCGGCTTGGTGCCCCCGCTGCAGGGGTCTTGTCGGCGAGCCCGGGTGTTTTCGACGAGGCGCGCGTTGGCCCGTCAAATCCGCCCGGGTTCTACGGTGTTCAGGAGTCGCGTCGGGCACTAAACCTATCGGCCGCATTGGGGGCGTATACGGGTCTTGGCACACTGCCCGGCAACCCAACACGAGGCACCTATGCAACCAGCACCGAACTCAACCTTCTACGCTGGCTTTTGCTCGCTGCCACAATGCTGATCTTGGTCGACATGATGGCAAGTTTCATTCTGCGCGGTCAGCTTCGCTTTCGGCGCTTGGCCGCAAGCGCCTTAGTTCTCGGTGTTGCCTTGGTCGGGCTAGCCGGTACCGATACAGCCTATGCCCAAACTGCCGATGTCGATGCCCTCGCCGCGACACTTGAAACGCGCCTAGCCTATGTTGTCACTGGCAACCCACAGCTCGACACCATCAGCGCCTCCGGCCTGCGCGGCTTGTCCGACGTCTTGAAACGCCGCACCGCCATCGAGCCCGGCGAGCCGATCGGTGTCGACGTGGAAAACGACGAGCTGGTGTTTTTCCCGTTGCTCTATTGGCCAATCGATCCATCACAGCGCGACCTCAGCGATACCGCCTTGGCCAAGATCGATTCTTTCATGAAGACCGGCGGTACGATTGTGTTCGACACCCGCGATCAGCAAGCCGTCGAACTCAACACAACGACATTCAGCCGAGGGCCTGCTTCAGACGGGCCTGGAGTCAGGCGACTGCGTGAAGTCTTGCGCAAACTCGATCTTCCTGCCCTTGCCCCGGTGCCGGAGAACCATGTCCTGACAAAGGCGTTCTATTTATTGGCTGAATTTCCCGGGCGCTATTCGGGCGGCACGGTTTGGGTCGAAAACCAGGCGGGCAGCACCAATGACGGCGTGTCGTCGGTGGTTGTCGGCAGCAACGACTGGGCTTCGGCCTGGGCGATCGACCCTCAAGGCCGTTACATGGCCGCGCCGGTCCCGGGCGGCACCCAGCAGCGGGAAATGGCTTATCGCTTCGGCGTCAACCTGGTGATGTACGCCTACACCGGCAATTACAAGGCTGACCAAGTTCACATCCCGGCAATTCTGGAAAGACTGGGACAATGACGACATTTGCCGATGTGATTTTCGCGCCTTTCTTCCCCTGGTGGGTTCTCGCCGCCCTAGCAGTTGCCGGTGTTGCCCTTCTCAGTTTCGGGCTCTGGCGGCGCGCCACCGGAGTCGCGTGGCGGATTATTGCGCTCGGGGTGGCATTGCTCGCGCTCAGCAATCCATCCCTGGTGAGCGAAGAACGCAACGGATTGCCCGACGTCGCCTTCATCGTGGTCGACGAAAGCCAAAGCCAGGACATCGGCAGTCGCAACGAACAAACCGCCCGCGCGCTAGATGACGTTCAAGCGGCCTTGGCACGGCAAGACGACATTGAGGTACGGGTTATCTCGACCGGATCTGCGGATGCCGACAGCAACACCGGCACGCGGCTTTTTGAAGCGCTCGGCAATGCGCTTTCCGATGTGCCACCCGATCAGGTCGCAGGTGCCATCATGATCACCGACGGCCAGGTCCACGACGTGCCTGACAATACCAGCCAGACCGGCCTAAGTGCGCCACTTCATGTCCTGTTGACGGGTACCCGCAATGACGGAGACCGCCGCCTCATTGTTGAAGAAGCGCCAAACTACGGCATTGTCGGCAGCGACCTTGAAGTGACGGTGCGGGTTGTCGATACCGGACAAACCGCCGGCGGCGGGACGGCGCGCGTCACACTGCGCCTCGATGGTGGCGAGCCACAGTTCCATCGCGTGCGGGTGGGCGAAGCCAGCCAATTGCCGGTCAAACTCGACCATGGCGGACTCACGATCATCGAGATTGAAGTCGACGCCGCCGAGGAAGAACTAACGCTGCAAAACAACCGCGCCGCCGTTAGCGTTTCGGGCGTGCGCGACCGGTTACGTGTCTTGCTGGTGTCAGGTCAACCCCACGCCGGTGAACGGATCTGGCGCAACCTTTTGAAAGCCGACCCTTCGGTAGACCTCGTTCACTTCACGATCTTGCGGCCACCTGAAAAGCAAGACGGCACGTCGGTCCGCGAACTGTCGTTGATCGCTTTTCCGACGCGGGAATTGTTTGAGGTTAAACTCGACGAGTTCGATCTCATCATTTTCGATCGCTATCGCCGCCGCGGCGTCTTGCTGCCGACCTACGTCGAGAACATTGCGGACTACGTTCGCAATGGTGGCGCTCTACTTGAAGCCGCGGGCCCTGCATTTGCGACACCCCTTAGTTTGTTCCGCACGCCCCTGGGGCGTGTCCTGCCCGCCGAGCCCACAACGCGAGTCTACGAACAGGGCTTCCAACCACGGCTCACGGACCTCGGTCGCCGCCACCCGGTCACGGCAGACTTGCGCGGCGCCGGGGCACCTGGGAGCGATCCCGATTGGGGCCGGTGGTTTCGCATGGTCGAGTCGAGCCAAATCCGTGGCGTCTCCCTGATGTCGGGCCCGCGCGAAAGCCCGCTTCTGGTGGTGGATCGCGTCGGCGAGGGCCGTATCGCACAGCTCTTGTCCGACCATGCTTGGTTGTGGGCGCGCGGGTACGAAGGGGGCGGACCGCAGGCCGAACTTCTACGGCGCCTCGCCCACTGGCTCATGAAGGAGCCCGACTTGGAAGAAGAGGAATTGCGTGCCGTTGCCAACGGCAGCGCAATCCAGGTCGAGCGCCGCAGCCTGTCCACCGACGGTGGACCCGTTCGTGTCACCGACCCGTCTGGCGACACACGGGAAATCGTGTTGGAAGAAACCAGCGGCGGCCGGTTCACCGCCAACTTCGTCGCCAGCGAAACCGGCCTTTACCATTTTGCAGACGACAACCACACGGCGGTTGCTGCGGTGGGTGCGATCAACCCCCGCGAGTTCGCTGACGTGCGCGGCACCGCCGATCTCCTGCAACCGATCGTCGATGAAAGCGGCGGGCGCATCACCTGGCTTGCAGATGACGGCACCCCCGACATCCGACGCGTGCGGGAAGGCAGCGTTGCAGGCGGACGAGACTGGATCGGGCTCTACCGCAACGACAGCTACTTCGTCACCGGCGTTCGCCAGACCTCGCTGCTGCCCGCCGCCGCGATCCTGATCCTGCTAGTCGGCGGCCTGATGTTTGCTTGGTATCGCGAAGGTCGCTAGGCGGCCATGTCGATCTGCATCTCATTGGTCGAGGTGAAGCCCAGCGCTTCGTATACAGGGCTACCCATCACCGACGCGTGCAGGAGGACACGGCTGTAACCTGCGCGCCGAAGATCCGCTAGCGACCGTTCTACCAGCGCCGAGGCAATGCCTTCGCGCCGCCGCTCGGTAGACACGAAAACGCCCCAGACATAGGCGTGGCGCCGATAGCTTGTCCGGAGCACATCCGGATAAAGGCCCGAGAATTGCTGAACCGCGAGTGATCCCACCGCTTCGCCATCGCTTTGCGCGAGGTAGCTCAAGAACGTCCCGTCTGCCCGCGCGGCTTCAATGAAGACCATGGTGCGTTCAAACCAGTCGTCGACCAGCGCCTCGGGGGGCACTGGACTATCGCGCCACATTTTACCGAAACAATCGGCGATGACAGGATCATCCATCGGCGATCCGGCGCGGATTTCGTAACCACGGGTCATGACGTCACTGTCTCTGCCGCCGGCGCAATGGGACCTGTCACACCGATGATCCGCCCACGCGGAATTTTCCGAATCAGCAACCGATCCATGTCGACAGGCCCCGGCATCTCAAGCTTGAACCGATCGGCATGAATGAACCCGAACCGCTTGTAGTAGGCATGATCGCCCACAAGGACCACGAGATCGTGCCCCAACCGACGTGCGCGATGAAGTCCGTTGCGTACCAACGCAATCCCAATCGCCTGCCCTCGACCCGCAGGGTCAACAGCCAACGGCCCAAGCAATAACGGCGCCCGTGCGCCCTGCACGACGATGGGCCAGAACCTCAAGCTGCCCTGGAAAGACCCATCAATAAGCGCAACGTATGAAAGTCCGCGAATCGGCGAAACGTTGTCCCGCAGCCGATAGGTTGTGCGTTGGGCCCGATCAGCGCCAAACGCTATATCCAAAAGTGCCTCCCGTGGGACTTCGTCCTGGGGCCGCTCTGGTACAATCTCAAACATGGTGTCTCCGACGACGAGGGCCTACCTGGCGACGATCACGCCATTCATGGGCCGTATTGATCTTGGAAAGATGTCGTGCGTCATAGGCGCACGCGGGCATGGGCGCGAAAAACGCGCTGGGGTCTTATCGTCGTCGGTCCCGTCGGATCATCATGGCGTTCCCAGTACCATTCCGCTGCGCCCCAGGCAAGACAGCCATCGCGAAATCGCGATTCGATCCATGACTTCGTGCCCTGCTAGGTTGCGGAACGGCCAAGCGCCGACCCAAAAAAAGGAATAAGGACACGCGCGCATGGGACAATTGGTGGACGGCAAGTGGACCGCAGACTGGCAAGTCCCTCGTGGCAAAAGTGGCGAGTTCAAACGCGGAGACAGCGGGTTCCGCGACTGGGTTAGTGCCGACGGCAGCACCGATTTTCCCGCCGAGTCCGGGCGCTATTTGCTCTACGTTTCCTACGCCTGCCCGTGGGCACATCGAACGCTTCTCTATCGCGCGCTCAAGGGCCTTGGCCATGCCATCGATATCTCGATCGTCGATTGGCACATGACGGAGGACGGCTGGCATTTCTCTGATCGTGATGGTGCCGTCCCCGACCCGATTTCAAACCATGCGTTCATGCGCGATGTCTACACCGCCGCAGACTCCACCTACAGTGGGCGGGTCACAGTGCCGGTGCTGTGGGACAAAAAAACAAAACAGATCGTCAACAACGAGTCAGCGGACATCATCCGCATGCTGAATAGCGCGTTCGCCGGTCACGCCCAAAACGATGTCGACTTCTATCCGGCCGATCAGCGATCTGAGATCGACGCCATCAATGGGGTCATCTACGAAACGGTAAACAACGGTGTCTATAAATGCGGTTTCGCGGGCACACAAGAAGCCTACAATGCCGCTTTCGACGCCCTTTTTGACACTCTCGATACGTTGGAGGAACGGCTGGACGGCCGGCGGTACCTCGTCGGCAACCGCCTTACAGAAGCTGACATTCGATTGTTCCCGACGCTGATCCGGTTTGACGCCGTCTACGTGAACCATTTCAAGTGCAACCGCCAACGTATTAGCGACTATCCCAACCTATCCAACTACGTGCGTGAGCTGTACCAACACCCCGGCGTCGCTGAGACCGTCAACTTCCACCACATTAAGTGGCACTACTATCACAGCCACACATCGATCAACCCGCTCGGGATCGTGCCCAAAGGTCCCGACGTAGATTTCTTGGCGTCCCACAATCGTGACCGCTTTCCGGTCGCATAAACAGCGCGCGTTGAGGCCCTAACGTCTCGACAGCGGCCTTCGCGACCGCGGCTTTGTTAGGCAGACCACCTTGGCCACGCTGAGGTCTCGCCGTAGCGTGTTTCCGTATTCGACGACACGGTTGGGGCTTGGTCGAAGATTAGGCCCTCGCGCCGGCAATGGACGGGCGTCAGCTTGCGCCACAACCTCCCGCATCGAAACCGGTGCGGCCGTAATCACCGTGCCGCGCCGCTTCGAGCCGCCAATCGTCACACCAACGACGCGACCCTCAGCATCAAGGGTCGGTCCACCGGAGATACCGCCCAGTTCAGCAATGTCACGAGGGAAGCGCTGCGATTCGCTCCAGACGACAACGGGCGCAATTCTCTGGACAGCGCCACTCACGCGAACGCGCGCACGACCGATCAGGGAACTCAGCACGTCACCAGGTTTCCCGGACGGATAGCCATGATGAAATCCTGTTTGCCCCGGGTCGAGTGTCGCCGACAGTGGCAGCGCAGGCCCGGATCCTGAGGTTCGGAAGATCGATACGTCCGCCGTGGGGTGTTCGACAAGGTTCCCGCCGCGCATAAACCGACCCTCGACCTCGACCAGCAACTGACTACATGATTCCGTCACATGTTCAGCTGACATCCAAACGCCCGGCGCAATGGCAAAGGCAGTCCCTGAAACATCGGAGGCTTTGATCTCGCGCCGCATTTCGATCGAGGGATCTTCGTCGCTCGAAGGAGCCAGAGTACTTGCCCGTTCACCCTGGTTCTGGAAATCGGGTGTCGGTCGGCGTTCCTTGGGCGTCAGACCACTACCGATCGCCGATGCGGCAATACCGACCAACAACACCAGGACCGCAATGACATCAAGCCGGCGCACCAAGCAGCCTTAGGTCAACGCCGCCGCCGTAATCACCGCAACCGCCAGCTTCGCCGCCGCCAAAAAGATCGCTGGCGCGACCTGCCCTTCTTCAATGCGCTTCGGCAACCCACGAAGGACAAGGTCGATCGCAAAGAAAGTGACCAGTTGGAGTACCAATGCAACGACACCCCACAGCAGGATGTCGAAGAGCGTGACGCTGTTGGCCATGCTGACGGCAAGGGGGAGGCCTAGGGCCACAACGACACTGCCCAACGATAGGGCCGCCGCATTGTTGCCCTCGCGCAGCAGTCGCATCTCGTGGTGTGGCGTGATCACGATGTAGAGCACGACGCCGACCACCAGTAAGGCAATCGTCAGCGCAAAATGAGCGATAAAGACGGGAAAGCCGACAAGAAAGCTTTGAAAAACAACGTCCATCTACCCCCCTTTGCAGCTGAAGCCGCGACCTGAGATCGGGACGTTGGCAGGGGCGGCAGGGATCGAACCTGCGATCACGAGACCAAAACCCGTTGCCTTACCAC
>Ga0055584_100003074_pt1 | contig 16501 bp, 10 predicted proteins | sample OSDHelmetaG_FD_58716 | JGI IMG/M metagenome (GOLD analysis project Ga0055584, IMG submission 58716) | Pelagic marine sediment microbial communities from the LTER site Helgoland, North Sea, for post-phytoplankton bloom and carbon turnover... | ecosystem: Environmental > Aquatic > Marine >... | reverse complement strand
CTTGACGCGGCTGCTGACGTTCGTGCTCACGGCCGCGCAGCTTGCCGTCATCGCCAACACCGTCGTGGTCGCGGTGGCCGTGACCGTGATGCCGCACGGGCGCTCGGCGGAGGTCGTCGCGTGGCTGTCGTTGGGCTATCTGGTGTTCGTGGCGCCGATGATCATGCTCGGCCGGTGGCTGCTGACCACCCACGAAGGGCGGTGGCTTCGGCGCCGGCTGTTGGGCCTGCCGCTCTACCTCTTCGCGACCTACGTCGTGATGCTCGTCGCCCAGGTCCAGTTGTACGAGCTGTTCCAGGGCCTCAACACGGCCAAGGTCTCGTTGGCGACGCAGGGCCCGGCCAAGCCCGGCGGCCGCTACGTAGTGCCCATGGTGGCGTGGCTGGATGCCAGCGACGCCGCCGACCTGTGCGAGCCGGCGCTCTGCCCGCCGGACCTGCCGGAGCCCGTCGCCGTGGTGCCCGACACGGAGGTCTGGGAGAACCTCGAGGAGCACGCCGCCGTCGCCCGCGGGTGCGTGAACACCGAGTTCAGTCGCAGCTGGGTGCCTCCCGAGTGGGAAGTGCCGATCACCGTGAGCGTGGACGCCGCCGAGTTGGTCCGAGCCGCTCGGCCTGAGGGGAGCGGCGAGCCGGCCCGGCCCGAGGACCTGGAACTGCCGGGCTGGAGCCTCTGCTGTCAGACCGCCCCGACCCACTGCTACAGCAACTTCGAGTGGCCGGGCGTGGCAGCGGCGCCCTGAGGCCCGCCGGAGCGGGCGGGGACCCGGCGACGTCCGATCACTCCGGCGGCGACCACCCCACCCCTCGGCGGCAGGCGACGAGGTCCTCATCCTCCGCTTCCTCGCCGCACCGACGCTCCGCGTCGGGGGCGCCGCAGCTGATGGCCAGCGCCGCGCCGAACACCTCCCACGCCAGGCGCTGCTCGTGCTCGCCCAGCAGCAGCCGAGGCACCCGCACATGCTGGGTCGGGCACGGCGCCAGGGCGCGGACCAGGACGAAGTTCGACGCCATGCCGGTGGCCGCGTCGAAGCCCTTGAGCGCGGCCGTCCGGGCCGGGGCAGCCTGCAAGCGGGGGTCCTCGCCGATCCAGTGAAGCAACGGGAGGTGCGCCTCGGACAGGTCGCGGAGGCACGTGCCCGAGCTCAGCGCCGGGGTCGGGCCCGGGCACATGGCGAACGCCGCGGGGTCGAAGGGCTCCGCGGGCCGGCTGCCGCTGAAGGCGAGCAGGACCGTGGGCACGAGCCCGAGGCCGAGCAGCCCGACCGACGCCGCCTGCCCGACTCGGCCGCGGGCCCAGGCCCCCAGGACCAGCCCCCCCAGGCCCAGCGCCCACAGCGGGTAGATGGCCGTGAGGCGGCGGGGCGCGGCGGCGGCGTTCAGCTCGAGGCCCAGGGGGATGAGCACCGCGGCCACCGCGAGCATCGCGGCGACCTCGCCGGACCGTCGGCGATTGCGGCCGGCCAGGAGCATCCGCCCCAGGCCCACCGCCACCAGCGCCCGCAAGACCGGCGCCCCGACCTCCGTCCAGCCGGCTGAGGGCTGCCAGCGCCCCACCCAATCCACGGCGTAGACCGGCACCGATCGCCAGGCCCGGACCAACACCGCGAGGCCCTCGGCGGGCCGAGCCACCGCCTCGCCCAGCAGCGTCGCCGCCCCCGCGACCGCGGCGCCGCCGGACTGGGACTCCGTGGAGAAGCTGACCAGCACCCACGGCAGCGAGCCGACGACCGCGCCCCCAACGAACTGCAGCCGGGCGGCGGCGCCGGGCAGCCGATCCAGGGCCAGCACCCCCAGCAGCCCCGCGGGCACCCAGGCCGGGGGCCAGAACCACCCCGCGAAGCCCCACAAGGCCCCCGCCCCGAGGCGCGGAGCGACGCGCTCCCCGCTCAAAGCGGCCAGCGTCGCGGCAGCCGCGGCGAGCACCAGCACCCCGCCCTCGGCGTGGTTGCCCCAGGCCACCGACGAGTGCAGCCAGTAGCTGGGCGGCATCGCGAGCAGCGACCCCAGCGCGGCCACCCCACCCCACGGCCCCAGCAGTCGACGCCCCAGCGCCGCCACCAGGAGGGCGCCGGCGGCCGCCCACAGCAAGGCCATCACGCGGACCGCCACGAGGCCGTCGCCGAACAGGGGCTCCAGCGGCACGTACAGCAGCGACAAGACCAGGCTGCCCCCGCCGTTGAGGCCGATGCCGTCGCCGTAGGCGTACTGGGACAGGGGCCCCAGAGGCAGGCCGGCCTCCAACTGGCCGACGAGCCGCAGGTTCGCGAACTCCTCGGCGGCAAACAGGTGCAGGGGGCTGCGGTGCATGAGCACAAGCCGGAGCATCAGCCCGAACGCGACCCCGACGGCCACCCCCACGCGCTCGGCGGGGGTGCCCCACCACGACCGCGGTGCCGCCGATGCCCCGGTGCTCGTCTCTGCTCGTCGCCGCGTCATGCCGGACCGCCCGCGGCGAGTGTACGGCACCGGCCTTGGAGGCCCGGCCGCAGCCCCTCGACAACCGGCACTCCCCTCGCCGATTTCCCGCAAGATTCCGCCGACCTGGCCGCAAATGAGGGACCTCGCTTCTGAGGCCGGAGGCTCCGATGACCCGCCCTGCCACCCGCTCCCTTGCCCAACGCCTCTACAGGGTCCTGTTCAGCGCGTGCTTCGTGCTCGCCACCGGCGCGGTGTCCCACCACCTCGTCCAGGCGACCGCAGCGCGCGCGGCCATTCAGTCCGAGCGCGTCGTCGTCTCGGTGCAGTCCCAGCACCACACCAGCGGCGGGATGCTCACCGGCACCTGCCTGCGGGGCTCCTGCGCGGTCTACGACTTCGACCTCGACGGCCCGCAGCAGTGCCTGACCACCGAGGCCGACACCGCCACCTTGTGGGTGAGCCCCACGGACCCCACCGTCTGCTTCGTCGCCGGCGCCACCCCGGCCTACGCCATGCACTGGCTCTTCGCGGGGTTCACCACCCTGCTGCCCCTGGGCGGCTCGGTGATGCTGCTGGGGGCCAGTCGAGACTTCCTCCTGGGCTAGTCGCCACGCCCGCCCGGCCGCGAGGTCGGGCGGGCGTCTGCCATGCTCCGGCCATGGACCGGATCGCGGAGCAGTTCGAAGCAGCCCTGAAGCGCGAAGCAGCAGACACTGAGGTCCTGCGGGTGAGCGCCTTGGCGGGCCTGTTCGTGGCGCTGACGGTGCTCCTGCTGCCCATTGGCTTCCTCGAACCCCCCGGCGAGGGCCCCGCGGTCTCCGGACGGGAGTTCGTCGCCATCGTCCTGTCCCATGTCGGCGTGGTCGCCTACGCGCTGCTCGCCCGGCGGAAGCTGGTGCGGCTCCGCGACTCCGGGCAGGGGCTGCCGCCGGCCTGGCCGGTCCTCAACACCACCGTCGAGGTCTCGGTCGCGACCCTGTTCCTGGTCGTCGCGGCCGGCGTGGTCGACCCCATCGCGGCGTTCATGGGGCCGCTGACGTTCCTGTACATGGCCTCGATCGTCATGGCGGCGCTCCACCTCGACGGCCGGGTCTGCCTGTACGCCGGGGCGCTCGCGTCCGTTCAGTACAGCGTGCTCGTGGCCAGCGCGTGGCCCAGCGTGCTCCTCACCTACGGCCCCGATGCGGCCATTGCCGGCCGCGGGGGCTTCCTGCTGCGCGCCCTGAGCTTCACGCTCGTCGGCGCTCTGGCCGGCCTCCTGGCCCGGGAGATCAAGAACCGGACCCGCCGCGCCTTCGACGAGTCAGCGGAGCGTCGACGGCTGCTCGATCTGTTCGGGCGCCAGGTCTCCCCGGAGGTCGTCGACAAGCTGCTCGCCCAGGCCTCGCCCATGGAGGGCGAGCTGCGCTCGGTCTGCGTGATGTTCCTCGACATTCGCGACTTCACGAGCTTCTCCGAGGATCGCAGCCCCCGGGAGGTGGTCGACTACCTCAACACGCTCTTCGACTCGTTGATCGACGGCATCAACGACCACCGCGGCATCGTGAACAAGTTCCTCGGCGACGGCTTCATGGCCGTGTTCGGAGCGCCGGTGTCCGACGGGCAGGACTGCCGCAACGCCGTCGCCGCGGCCCTCGACCTGGTCGAACGGGTCGACGTCCTGGTGCAGTCCGGGCGGGTCCCCCCCACCCGCATCGGCATCGGCCTGCACGTGGGGGAAGTCGTGACCGGCAACGTCGGCTACCACCTGCGCCGGGAATACACCGTCATCGGGGACGTCGTGAACAAGGCCTCGCGGATCGAGGCGCTCAACAAGCGCTTCGCCAGCCAGGTGCTCGTCAGCAAGGCCGTTCTGGACGCTCTGGAGGCATCGCCGGCGGGCGCCGAAGCCATGGAGCCGGTGGAGGTTCGCGGCCGCGCCGAACCCGTCGTCGTGTGGCGGCTGGCCTGAGCGAGCGGCCTTAGAGGCTCTCGAGTTCCGCTGCCGTGCACTCGGCTGGCGCGGACACGGGGTTGCATCGGGCCGGGGCGCCGTCCGGCACGTCGGCGAACCAGTCGGTGGCGTGCTCGGCGGGCAAGTCGGTGCTCAGGAAGTTGGCCCCCGCGGCCAGGGAGTCGGCCCAGCGCTGGGGGTTGTCTTCGCCGTCGGCGCTGCCGGCGTTGCTGGTGACCACGAACCCCTGGGCCACCAGCTCGCTGACCCGCGCCGACTCGGCGGCGGCGTCGTTGATCTTGAACATCGCAGCCCAGGGGTCGTCGGGGCTGCTGGCCCCGGGGAACAGGACCCGGCCGGCGGCGGCGGCGTGCCCGTCCAGGTACTCGGCCCGGGCGTCGCCGCCGTCGAGCATCGCGAAGACGAACTTGCCCCGCATCGTACCGAGGGTGGGCCACCCCTCGGCCTGCAGCGCCGCGGGGAGCGTGGCGTGGCTGCCGCGCACGTCGTCGGGGGTGACGATGCGGTCCCGGCCGAGGGCGTCGATCAGCGCCCCGTCGAACTCGTCCCAGCGGCCGCTCAGGGGCTCCAGCTCGGGGTCGAGGGAGTCGGCGTCTTCGTCCTTCGGCTCGACCCACACCACGATCGGCAGATGCCAGGGGTTCACGTCGGACCACCCCCGCACCGTCGCGAGGCAGTCGGCCAGGGCGCGACAGGTGGTCTCCTCGTCGATGAGCGGGAGGTGGAAGATCTCGAAGCCGGCCCCGGTCCGGTAGTGCAGGTCCAGCTCGAACTGCCGCACCCCGTGCTGCTCCAGCTGCACGTCCAGGGGGTCGTGGGTGTAGCGGTGGCTGGCGTCCCACACCGGGTCGGGCTGCTGGTGGTAGCTGTTGTGGGTGCCCTTGGCCTGCACGTGCGGCAGCTGCAGGACGTCGTCGAGCGAGTAGGGCGACGGCCCCGGGTCGAAGGGGGCGACGGAGTCGTCGTCGTCCGCGCTGCCCGAGCAACCGACCAGCAACACAACCAGGGCGAGGTACTTCACCGCCGCAGGGTAGACCACGAGTCCGGTTCGCCTCTGCGTTCGCCTACGGGTGGACGTCGCACAGGTCGCCGATGCCGTCCCCGTCGCCGTCGGTCTGGTCGTCGGCCCACGGCTCGGGCCCCCCGATGCTCGCGTCCACGTCGGTCATGGGCGTCTCCCCGTCGGCCTCGTACAGGCGGGCGATCAGCCCCCACCCTCCGCCGCCGTCGTAGACCTTGATCAGCAGGCGGTTCCACCCCGCCTCCAGTTGGACCGGGTACCGGAACGCATCGGTGCCCACTCCGTGGCAGCCGGCATCGACCCCCACCGACTCCCCGTTCAGCCACACCGCGTGGCCGTCGTCGCTGCCCAAGGCCAGCTCGGCGTCCCGGGCCTCGTCCACCCTCAGCCAGGTCATGGCGTAGGCCTCGCGCGGGGCATCGACCGCGAACCAGTCCGTGAAGCGCACCACCGCGGACCGGCCGGGGCGGCTGAAAGCCGCGAACCACGGCAAGTCGTCGACCCGGTCGCCCACCGCCGGCGCCGCCTCGGCGTCGTCGGCGCCGGTGAACGAGTCGGGCGAGGGCTCGCAGCTTCCCGGGGTCACGCCGGTCACGAACGGACCCAGGACCCCCCACAGGTTGATGAATCCGTCGTCGGCGGTGCCCCAGGGGAACGGCTGCTCGGGCCCGTTGGGCGCTTCGGGGCAGTTGTCCAGGTCGTCGTCCACCCCGTCGTCGTCGTCGTCGGGGTCGCAGACGTCAGCCACGCCGTCGCCTTCGAAGTCCTGGCCGGGGTCGGGCACGAGCGGCGGGAGGTCGTCGCAGCTGTCGGCGGTCTCGATCGCGAGCACGTAGGACGGCACCACGGCCCCCAACGCCCCTTCGACGCAGACAGTCCAGGTCCCCGCCGTCAGGTAGCGGGCCCAGGTGTTCGTGGTCGGGTCGATGGCGGGACAGGCCGCGCCCGGCAACCCCGAGGCCACCCTCACCCCATCGGGATCGAGCAGTTCGAGCACCGCCTCGAAGCCGCACTCGCCGCCCGGCCCCGGCGTGAGCGTCGCGCTCACGGAGCCGGCTTCAGCCACCTCGATCCCAAAGCAGTCCCGATCCCCCGGGGGCAGCGAGCCGTCGACGACGGCGCCCACGAGCTCCGCTTCAGCGGGGACGTCGTTGGGCTCGACCTCGGCCGGGCCCGCCTCCACCGTGCACGCCTCGGTGCAGCCGTCGCCACCCCAGGCGTTGCCGTCGTCGCATGCTTCTCCGTCGTCGGTGACGCCGTCGCCGCAAGCGGCCGCGGGGGGCTCGGGCTCGGGCTCCACGGGGCAGCCGAGCAGCAGGGCGGCGAGCAGGACGGGGCGTGCAATCACGGGAGCCTCCGGGCGCGATCGCCTCGGCTGGGGCGGCGCGGTCGTGCCATCCTGCCACCGCTGCAACCCGGAGGCTCCTCGTGCGTTGGTCGCTGCTGCTGCCCTGCTCCCTCGTCCTGGCCTGCGTCCCCGAAGCCGAACCGGAGCCGCCGGCGGCCGAGCCCCCCTCCTGGTGCGCCGAGCAGGGCTGGACCGAGCGGGCCCTGGTGCGCGACGGCGTCTTCGGACACCAACGCCGCGACCTCGCCGGCGACTTCATCGTGCCCACCCGCGACGGCGACTGGCGGCTGCGCGACGCCTGGACCGGCTGCGAGAGCTACTTGTTCGTGACCGACACGAACGTCATCTCGCCCATCGACTCCACGCCCCTGGTCGAGTCGGAGGCCGACCTGGACCAGCTCCTGGAGACCAGCCCGCCCAACGTGCACTACTTCTTCGTGACCGATCGAGGCGACGCCGACGGATTCGTCGAGGCCATGGGCGGGCGGGTTGACGCCGTGCTCGACGACCGCGACGACGGCGACTGGTGGGGCCCGCGCCTGCACATCGTCACCCGCGACGTGGACGACCTCGACGGCTACGTCGACAACGCCATCGAGTCGGGCACGCCGGGCTTCGGCATCGATCGCTTCCAGCGCATCAGACACATCGGCTCTCTGGCGGACATCGATCGCTTCGACAGCGCCCTGAACAACGCCGGATCCTGGCCTTGGCGCAACAACCTCGCCTACGTCGCCCACGAGGCCCTGCACTACAACCACGAGAGCGACCGACAGGACCGGCTCGACGCCGTGCAGTGGGACGCCCGGTACCTCTGGCACGACGAGAACATCGCCGCCACGGGCCGGAGCACCGCGACCGTGGAGCTCCCCGACCCCGCCGCCATCGCGGGCTTCGACACGCTGTGGGTGGACCTGCGCCACGCGTGCGACCCGGCGGACCAGGAGTGGGGCAACTGCGACGCCTGGGACGCCGGCAACCGGCTGCACCTCTGCGACGCCGACGACCCCACGGTCTGCGAAGACCTCGTGAGCCGCTGGATCACCACCTACCACCGCGAGGGCCGCTGGCTGGTGGATGCGTCCGAAGCCCTGCCCCGGCTCGCCGCCGGCGGGGCACGGAGCTTCCGCTACGTGGGCGCCCGGGGCGGCCACCACACCACGGTCCGCCTGCTGTTCGGCAACACCGGCAAGGGCGCGGCCCCGTTCGCCATGGAGCCCTTGTGGGAGGGCGGCGGCTGGTCGGAGACCTACGACGACGACCACGGGCCCATGACAATCTCCGTGCCCGCCGACGCGACCCGAGTCCACCTGTCGGTGACGCTGACGGGCCACGGCCAGACGTCGGAGTTCAACTGCGCGGAGTTCTGCGACCACCAGCACACCTTCAGCGTCGGCGGCGAGTCGTGGACGGCCGAGCACCCCGAGATGGGCAACCAGCACGGCTGCTTGAACCAGATCGACCAGGGCACGGTGCCCAACCAATACGGCACCTGGTGGTTCGAGCGCAGCTCCTGGTGCCCCGGCAAGCAGGTCGACCCCTGGGTCTTCGACATCACGGACCACGTCACGCCGGGCGAGGCCGCGACCATCGAATACGACACCAACTGGGGGGAGCCGGCGGTCGCCGGGAACATCAACCTGCAGACGTGGGTGACCTACTGGAAGTAGGGAGCAGCGGCAGGATCTTGATGAAACGAATCGCCGATCTGGAGCCCCGCCTCGGTCCGCCGGCGCCGCGAGACAAGCCGCACCCTGCAGCCGTCGCGGTCGTGCTGCGGGACGGCGAAGGCGGCGTCGAAGCCTTGCTGATGCGCCGCGCCGAGCGGGCCGGCGACCGGTGGTCGGGCGATGTGTCATTCCCCGGCGGCTTCGCCCACGGGGACGAAGGCCCCACGCGGGCCGCCCAGCGGGAGACCCACGAGGAGCTGGGGCTGGAGCTGGGCGAGCCCCTGGGCGCGCTGCCCGATCTGCCCGGCCCGCCGTGGACCTGGGTGAGCCCGTTCACCATCACCCCGCTGGTCTTCGCGCTGAACGGCGACCCGCCCCTGACGCTGGAGCAGAGCGAAGTGGTGTCGGCCCGCTGGGTCCCCTTGGCGACCCTGCTGGACCCCGCGAACCGGCGGGACTTCTGGTGGGTCTACCGCCCGTGGCGCCGTCTCCCGGTGGCGATGCCCGTGCGCATGCCGAAGGTGAACGTGGGCGACTACGACGTGTGGGGGCTCACGCTGCAGATCGTTCAGTCGCTGGGGGGCTGAGGAGCGCCCGCCCGGGGCTCAGCCTTCGCGGCGGCAGGTGATGTAGGTCCAGTTCGCGTCGAACGACTCGCGGCCCTCGAACACCGCGTCCAGGGCCAGCTCGATGAGCCCCTTGCGGTGCTCGATCGCCCGGTCCGGGGCCGGCTCGCCGGTGACCTTCTCGGCCCCGCCGACCCAGCCCAGAACACCCTCGTGATAGACGCTGATGAAGGCGCACCACTCGGCCACCCGGGCGGCGACGGGCCGGGCCTCGGACTCGATGTCCACGAAGCCGGCCTCTGCCAGCTGGTCCACGTAGGTCTTCAGGGGGCGGACGGGCTGGAAGTATTTGTGCCGCAGGGCGTCGTGGGCGGCCATGTACTCGGCGTCGTCCAGGCCGGCCCGGTAGTCACGGTACCCCTCGTCTTCGCGCACGATCTGCATCGCGGCGCGGTGGATGTACTCCACGGTCTCGTCGATGATCCAGGTGCCGGGGGCGGCGTCGGGGTTGTTGATGTTCCCCGACTGGACGAACGCGTGGCCCCCGGGGCGCAAGGCGTCGTGCCACGAGCGCAGGGTGTCGGCGAGGCCGTAGTACAGGTGGATTGCGTTGGTCGAGACGAGGCCGTCGAAGCCGGGCCCCAGGAGGCTCTCGGGCAGCACCTCGGCCAGGGTCTGAAGGCGGCGGTGCTCGCGCAGGTAGCGAATGAGGCGGAAGGCGACGCGGTCGTCGCCGCGCGAGCGCTCCAGGGCCAGCCGCAGGAACTTGGGCGAGGAGTCGACGATGACGACGCCCATGGGGTCGTCGCCGATCTTCCGCAGCAGCCGGCGGGTCAGGATCCCGGTGCCCCCGGAGTAGTCCAGGAGGCGGGAGCCGGCGGGCAGCGTGTCCCGGATCTGCTCGACCGTGCGGTCGAGGTTGTCGTACCAGCCGTGCTGCTCGACGGTGTCGTACTTGCGGGCGAGGTCGCCCAGGGGCTGCACGGTCCAGGGTTCATCGGGGATCGGCGAGAAGTCGTCGGGCCAGCTCGGCATCGGGGTCCTCCCAGGCGCGGGGCGGCGGCTCCCCCTCCCGGGAGCGCGCGGCGGCGCCTGAGGAGACGGTAGGGCATTGGGGGAGCGGGGGGGGGCAGTGATCGGGGCTCGGGTCTGGGGGCGAGACCCGCAGGCGAAGCCGAGGAGGCTCGACGCCGGCGGACGGAGACCCCGCAGGCGAAGCCGAGGAGGCTCGACGCCGGCGGACGGAGACCCCGGAGGCGAAGCCGAGGAGGCTCCGGGAGCCCCGGAGGCCGACCGCCCGACGCCGCCGGCGGCCGGGGGGGCGGCCGGAGGGTCCCTGCAACCCAACAACCAACAACCCCGGCGACGCAATCGATCCCTAGTGGAAGTCCCGGCTGCGCATGCGCTCGATCTGCTCGGCTTCGTCGGCGACGCCCAGCAGGTTGCGCTTCGCGAGGTCCTCGAAGCCGTCGGCGATGAGGTTGACCACGTGCTCGCGCACCTGCAGCCGCCCCCAGACGCCCAGGAACTTCACGCGGCGCAGCAGGCGGCGGTGCTCATCGAACAGCCGCTTGTGCACGATGATGTTGGCGAAGCCCTGCTCGTCTTCGAGCGTGATGAAGAACGTGCCCTTGGCCGTGCCCGGGCGCTGCCGCGTGATGACGAGGCCCGCCGTGCGCCCGATGGAGCCGTCGGCCCCCCGCCGCAGGTCCAGGCTGCCCACGTAGCCCAGGTCCGCCAGTTGATCCCGCACGTAGGTCATGGGGTGGGCCTGGGCCGTGAAGCCCGCGACCGCGTGGTCCATGAGGTTCTGCTCCGCCTCGCTCAGGGGCTTGAAGCCGGGCAGCACCCCCTGCCGCGCTGGCCCCTCCAGGGGCAGCCGCTTGCGCCAGCCCGCCACCTCCCACAGCGCCTGCCGCCGGTCGACCCCAAAGCACTCCATGGCCCCCGCTTCGGCCAGCGTCTGCAGCTTCGCTCGCGGCAGCTCCACCCGCTCGCAGAAGTCGTGCACCCCGCGGAACGGGCCCCCCAGGCGCCGCGCCTCCTCGATGATCTCGCCGTCGTCCTCGCCCAGGCCGTGCACCTGCAGGACCCCCGCGCGCATCCCGCGCTCCCCTTCCAGGGTCCACCGCCAGTCGCTGCGGTTCACGCACACCGGGTGCAGCACGACCCCGTGGCGCCGGGCGTCGGCCGTCAGCGTCGCCGCCGAGTAGAAGCCCATGGGCTGGCAGTTCAGCAGCCCCGCGAAGAACGCCGGCGCCTCGAACACCTTGAGCCAGGCCGACGCGTAGACGATGAGCGCGAAGCTGGCGGCATGGGACTCGGGGAAGCCGTAGGCCGCGAACCCCCGCAGCTGCGAGCGGATCTTCTCGGCCGTGGCGAGGTCGATGCCGTTTTCCTGCATGCCTGCGACCATCTTGCCGAACAGCTGCTCCATCTCGTCGGTCGCGCGCTTGAAGCCCATGACCTTGCGCAGCCGGTCGGCCTCGCCGGGCGAGAACCCCGCCGTGGCGATCGCCATCTTCATGGCCTGCTCCTGGAACAACGGGATGCCCAGCGTGCGCGCCAGGATGGGCTCGAGCGACGGGTGCGCGTACGTGATGGGCTCGCGGCCCGCCCGACGCCGCAGGTACGGGTGGACCATGTCCCCCTGGATGGGCCCCGGGCGGATCAGCGCCACCTCGACGACCAGGTCGTGGAAGCTCCGGGGGCGCAGGCGGGGCAGCGTGTTCATCTGGGCCCGCGACTCGATCTGGAACAGCCCCACCGTGTCCGCCTCGCAGATCAGGTCGTAGATGGCGGGGTCGTCGCCCTGGAGCTGCGCCATCTCGAAGACCCGGCCTTCCAAGGACAGCAGCCGGCTCGCCTCCTGGACCACCGACAGCATCCCCAGGGCCAGCAGGTCGATCTTGACCAGCCCCGTGTGCGCGACGTCGTCCTTGTCCCACTGCAGGACCGAGCGGTCCTCCATGGACGCGTTCTCCAGCGGGCAGGCCTCGCCCAGGGGCGTGCCCGAGATGACCACGCCGCCGCTGTGGATGCCGATGTGCCGGGGGAAGCCGCACAGCCGCTCCGTGTAGAGCAGGGTCTGCTGCAGCGTGTTGGCGTCCTCGGTGATGGCCTCTTCGCCGCCCGCCCCGAACACGTCCTGCAGCGAGCCCGTGGTGGCAAACGCCGTCAGGTTCTTGGCCATGCGGTCGACCTGGTCGAGCCCCAGACCAAACGCCTTGCCCACGTCCCGGATGGCCGAGCGCGGGTGGTACGTGATGACGTTGGCGACCATGGCGCAGTGGTCGCGGCCGTACTTGTCGTAGACGAACTGCAGGATCTCCTCGCGCTTGCTGTTGGAGATGTCGATGTCGATGTCGGGGAAGCCGCCGCGGGCCTCGGACAGGAACCGCTCGAACAGCAGGTCCAGGGCGATGGGGTCCACCGCCGTGATGGCGAGGCAGTAGCAGACGCACGAGTTGGCGGCGGAGCCCCGGCCCTGGCACAGGATCCCGCGGCGGCGGCACTCGTGCGCGATGTCCCAGACGATGAGGAAGTAGCCGGCCAGGCCCATGCGGCCGACGACGTCGAGTTCGTGTTGGATCTGCGCGGCGATGCGGGGGTCCGTGTCCAGGCGCTCGCCGTAGCGGTCGGCGGCGCCTTCCCAGGTCAGCTCTTCCAGGCGCGTCTGCAGCGTGTGGCCTTTGGGCACCGGGTAGACGGGGAAGCTGTAGGGGAGGTCCTTGAGGTCGAAGCGGCAGTCGTCGGCGAGCTCGGCCGACAGCGCGACGGCGTCGAGGTCCTGGCGGAAGAGCTGCGCCATGGCGGCGGGGCCCTTGAGGTGGAAGTGGCCGTTGGGCAGCAGCGCGGTGTTGGCCTTCTGCAGCGTCGTCTTGAGGCGGATGCAGGACACGACGTCCTGGAGCGGGCGGTCGGCGGGGAGGCCGTAGTGGGCGAGGTTCGTGGCGACGCGGGGGATGGACAGGTCCTCGCCGATGCGCGCGAGCAAGGAGCCCACCCACTGCTCTTCGGGCAGGCGGTGGTCGGAGACCTCCAGGAAGAAGTCGTGGCCGAACGCGTCGCGCCAGCGCCCCGCCTCGTGCAGGGCGGCGGCGTAGCGGGCGCCGGGGTCGTCGCGGCGGGCCTCGCGGCGGGGTTGGGCGTGTTGGGCGGCGGCGACCGCGGCGGCGACGGGGCTGTCGGTCAGCCAGGAGCCGAGGGGGCGCCCCCACGGACCGACGGGCTTCCACCGACGCCAGGACCGGCGGCCGTCCAGGCCCAGCAGGATGCGGTCGATGGGGCCGAACAGGCCGCCCGACAAGACGAAGAGGCCCTCCTTGCGGGCGACGAGGCGCTCGAACGGCAGCACCGCGACGCCCTTGCTGCCGGCCAGGCGCGACTCCGTGATCAGCGCCGACAGGTTCCGCCAGCCGGCCCGGTTGCTGGCCAGGGCGACGACCCGGGAGCCGTCGGCGAGGCCCAACTCGGCGCCGTAGACGGGCTGCGGGACGGGTCCGTCGCCGCCGCCGGCCAGCGTCGCCTGGCGGTGGGCTTCCAGGCGCTCGGCCTCTTCGATCTTCATGCCGACGGCGCGGTCGGCGTGGCGGTCGAGGCCGACGACGGGGGGCGTGGCTCCGGGGGCTGCCCAGTCCGTGCGCCAGTTGGCGTCGGGCGGGTCCAGGTGGCCCGACGACAGGGAGTTGCGGGGCTTCGGCGCGTCCTGCTCCTCCAGCAGCCGTCGCGTGTGCAGCCACTGGCGCACGGAGCCGTACAGCCCGTCGCGGTCGGTGATGGCCAGCGCCGACAGCCCCACGGCGCGGCCCGCCTCGACCATGGATTCCACGGTGGAGGCGCCTCGGTGGAAGCAAAAGCACGAGTACGCGTGCAGCTCGGCGTAGCGAATGGACACTGAACGCATGTTCATAGCGCGGGCGCGGCAAGGCAAGGGCGAACCGGGGGCGGAGCCAGTCGGCGGCGGATGAGGTGGCGGGTGTGCGGGGATGGGGCGCTGGCCCATTGCCCGGTCACAACCCGGTCACAGCCCCCGCTTGTGCCTTCGGCCGTGGCCGGCGACCGCCTACAAACAGCCGGAACGATTGGAGTTCACGATGCGAACCGCCTCGCTGCTGCCCGCCTTGTCCGCCCTCGCCCTGCTCGCCTCCGCCGGCTGCGCCGACGACGGCTGGAACACGGCCATGGCCCCCGAACGACTGATCGATCAGCTCGCCAGCGACGGCCACGCGATCAGCGACGACGTCGTCATCCCCGGCGCCCTCGACAACTACAACAACCCCTTCGACAGCGTGATCCCCGACGCGGAGCGACGCTTCGACGCGATGCCGTTGCAGGGCGCGCTGGCGGCGGAGCCCTGGTCGGATACCTACTGGCCCGAGCACAAGGGGGGCATCGCCTACCGCTGGCAGCGCGACGAGTCCCACGACTACCGGCTGCTGGAACCCCACGAACTGCGGGAGATGCCCCCCGAGGCCGTCGCGATGCTGTCGCCGACCGAGAAGTACGACCTCTTCGCCGGCGCCACCGACTACCCCCTGACGAAGCGGGTCCGGGACGAGACCGGCCCGGACGAGGCCGCGTGGACCGGCTACTGCCACGGGTGGGCCAACGCCGGCCTGCACCACGCCGAGCCGAGTCCGGTGACGGTCACGAACGACGCGGGCCTGGAGATCCGGTTCGGCAGCTCGGACATCAAGGCGCTGCTGACCTACTTCGAGGGCGAGGTGCTGAAGACCACCTGGGGCCCCGACTCCCTCCCCTTTGGTCGCCTCGTCCGAGGCATCGGCACCAGCTGCGGCAACGGCCGGATGATCGACCCGGGCTGCCAGGACCTGAACCCGGCGGGCCTGCACGCGCTGCTCGCCCACCGGATCGGCACCACGGGCGAAGGCTTCGTGCTGGAGGTCGACCCCACCTACGAGCGCTGGAACCAGCCCGTGCACACCTACCGCAGCGAGGTCCTGGGCCGCCGGCCCCCGTCCGTGGGCGCCGCCGACACCGCGGTCGAGGAGCGGATCGTGCGCACGGCGGTCAGCTGGACGATGGAGATCGAGCCGCAGTGGGGCCCCGTCGCGGGCACCGCCCAGCAGGTGAGCACCACCCGGGACTTCCTCTACACGCTGGAACTCGATGCGGCGGGGCAGCTGGTGGGCGGCCAGTGGCTGTACCAGGCCCCCTCGGGCGACTACCTGACGATGAACACCGTGTGGCAGTGGCTGCGGCAGGCCGACGAGGACGGCGACGGCAGCTACGACTACTCGATCCACGAAGCCAGCGACGTCATCCGGCGCGTGTTCACGTTGGTGGACCTGGCCTGGATCCAGGATCCCGGCGACCTGCCGCCGGAATTCGAGCCGGTCTCGTCCCACTGGCAGTTGAGCGGCGGCGGAATCACGACCAGGAAGCGGCTGTACAGCTACCTGGGGAAGCTGCCCGAGTTGTTGTAGCCGGCGACGGGGCGCCCGCAACGACCCGCAGAGTGGGGTGGGTGGGAGGTTAGACTCGCCGCCATGAAGACCTGTGCCCTCTTGCTCGCCGCCCTGTTGAGCCTGCCCGCCGTTGCGATGGCCCAGGACAACGCCGCCAGCTTCGATCTGGCCGACGCGATCTCCCTGGGCGTCATCGACCCCGGCGGGCCGTTCACCTTCGAGATGTCGATCCGGTTCGACGACACCGACGAGTCGCTGCCCCAGGGCTACATGACGGTGCTCGAAGTGGTGGAGGCCACCGGCATCAACCGGCTCTACGTGGGCGTGGTCAACGGCAACTGGCAGATCGAAGCCAACGACAACAACACGACGGAGGGCGACTCGTGCGCGGCGGGCGTGGCCCTGTGTACGCCGGCGTCCCTGGTCGACGGACAGAGCGCGCACCTGGCGTTCACGCTGGACGGGGCGGACTTCGACCTGGCCATCGACGGGGCCTCGGTCTTCTCGGGCACGTTGCCGAGCGCTCCGGTGTTCGGGACGGCGCAGTGGGTCATCGGCGCCGACACGGACAACGGCACGGACTTCACGTCGGACTCGTTTGTGGGCGTGATGGACGAGGTCCGGCTGTGGTCGGGGGAGCAGACGACGGGCGAGCTCGACTGCCTCGATGGCTACGGCCTGACGGGCTCCGAGGCGAACCTGCTGGCCTACTGGCCCATGAACGACGTGGCCGGCTCCCCAACCGTCGCCGATGAGTCGGCGGCGGGCCTGTACCCGGGGACCGTGATCGGCGGCGCGGCGCTGTCGGGCACGCCTTTCTCGGTCACCCCGAGCACCGGCGGCGACATCCCGTGCTGGGACTTCGACGGCGACGGGTTCACGCCCGATGGAGGCGACTGCGACGACACCGATGCGTCGATCTACCCCGGTGCCCCCGAGCTCTGCGACGCCATCGACTCCGACTGTGACGGAGACCTCGTCGACGGGGAGCCCGACCTGGACGGCGACGGTCAGCCCGACTGCATCGACGCCGACGTGGACGGCGACGGGTCGTTGACGGCCGACGACTGCAACGACGCCGACGCCAGCAT
>Ga0055584_100003073_pt1 | contig 16503 bp, 12 predicted proteins | sample OSDHelmetaG_FD_58716 | JGI IMG/M metagenome (GOLD analysis project Ga0055584, IMG submission 58716) | Pelagic marine sediment microbial communities from the LTER site Helgoland, North Sea, for post-phytoplankton bloom and carbon turnover... | ecosystem: Environmental > Aquatic > Marine >... | reverse complement strand
AATCATTTTGGTGATACCAGCAGTGCTCAATGTGATCCTACTTGGCGACATGCCCATTTGGTCTGGATGTGTTATGTGGTTGATGCCATCTAAAACTTCTTTGTAGTTAAGTAGTGGCTCTCCCATTCCCATAAAAACAATATTAGACAAGGGTATGTCAAATTGTTTTCTGGCGATGTCGTCAATGATAGCCACCTGATCAAAAACCTCGTAATGTTTTAAATTTCTTTGGCGTTTTAAATACCCAGTGGCACAAAAGGTACAACTTAGACTACAACCTACTTGGCTCGAAACACAGGCTGTCATGCGTTTTGCTGTCGGAATCAATACGCCTTCCACCAAATTTCCGTCATGTAGTCTAAAGCCAATTTTGACGGTTCCATCGTTACTCTTTTGAACTACGTCGGGCTTTATCGTATGAAAGGTAAATTCTTCTGAGAGTTTTTGTCTTAGCGCTTGCGACAAGTTGGTCATTTCATCAAAAGACCGCGCACGTTTTTTCCAAAGCCACTCAAAAACCTGTTTAGCGCGAAAAGCTTTTTCGCCCCAAGAAACCATAGCTTCGGTGATTTGCTCTAAAGTCAAATCCCGGATATCTTTCTTTTTTATGGCGGTATTTTCTGTCACGTTATTCGGAGAAGTCCCAATTTACGGTTTCGCCGTTGTGTGTAATTTCTAACTGTTGCCCTTTCGTTGGTTGGCATCGACCAACGATTTGAGCGTCAATTCCAAAACTTTTGGCAATTGAAATGACTTGGTCGGCATTCGATTCATTGGTGTAGATTTCCATGCGGTGTCCCATGTTAAACACTTCCATCATTTCACGCATATCGCTATCCGATTCTTGCTGGATGTACTTGAACAATGGAGGAATTTGCATCAGGTTATCTTTCACCACTTTCGTGTCTTTTATAAACCTTAACACCTTGGTTTGTGCACCACCAGAGCAGTGGATAATGCCGTTAATTTCAGACCGCATTTCCTCCAAAACTTTGTGAATCACAGGAGCATACGTTCTGGTAGGTGAAAGTACCGCCTTGCCCATATCAACGGGCATATCATTAACGGTATCTGTTAGCCCATAACTACCTGCATACACTAGGTCTAAGTCAATTTCTGGGTCGAAGCTTTCTGGATATTTTGTAATGTACTCTTTCTTAAATATGTCGTGGCGTGCAGATGTCAAACCGTTGCTGCCCATACCAGCGTTGTAGCTATCTTCATACGTCGCTTGACCATGAGAGGCCAACCCGATTACAACGTCGTTAGATTTAATATGGTTAGGAATAATATCGCTGCGTTTTGCTCGTGCAGTCATCGTGCTATCCACGATAAGCGTTCTTACTAAGTCTCCAACGTCTGCAGTTTCACCGCCTGTTTGAACGATGTCAACGCCATGTGCGCGCATTTCTTCAATAAACTCATTGGTGCCATTGATTATGGCAGAGATCACTTCGCCAGGAACTTTGTTTTTATTGCGTCCGATGGTAGAACTTAGCAGGAAATTATCTGTTACACCCACGCACAATAAATCGTCCAGATTCATCACAATTGCGTCGATAGCAATTCCCTTCCAAACACTTAAGTCACCTGTTTCTTTCCAGTATAAATACGCCAAAGATGATTTAGTGCCGGCACCGTCCGCATGCATGATATTGCAATAAGACGGATCATTACCCATAAAGTCTGGGATAATTTTGCAGAATGCATTGGGATATAATCCCTTATCTAAATTGGCAATTGCGTTGTGAACGTCTTCTTTTTTAGAGCTTACACCTCTTTTAGAATATCGACTCATATTGATTATTGAAGCGCAAAGATAGGGTGGATTGTTAGACATAAAAAAAGCCTATTTAACAAAGTCAAATAGGCTTTAATTCTTTTGGAAAAGACTAGCGGTCTGACTGTTCTTTTGTCAGATATAATTTGCTGTCTTTAATTTCTACGTCAATGTAATTTTTGTTGAATACACCACCACCTAACTTCGGTTTTTTGGTGTCGTCAACCATCTTACATCTAACACGTGTTAACATTACACCATCAAGAACTAATTCCGGAATTTTGAATGATGTACTGGTAATTTTTGTTCCGTCGGTAAGTTTTAACTTTTTGTTTCCGTCTGAGAAGTCAGACACAGATACCTTACCCGCTTTGATTAACGCTTCTACTGTTCGTTGAGGAATTTCTGCTCGAGAACCTTCAGCATCGTATTCGAATTTGATTCGTTTTCTGCCAATCGTACCGGTCACGTAGTATTTGTCTCTTACTTTAACAACTGGAATGATGTCGTATTTCTCTGCCAAACGTTTCTTCTCAGCTTCTTCGGCCTTACGTTTCTCTTCAGCTTGGATTTTCTTTAATTCTTTTTCGTACTCGCTACCGTGATTTTTGATGTAGTCTTTACGTGCTTGAATAATGACCTTACTATAAATGGTTTCACCGTCCATGGCCACCTGGTTGGTGTCTTGAACCTCTGGGTTACTCCATTTAAACTCGTACTTACAGTTAACAACTTTAACCGTGGTACGTCTATTTTCTTGGTGTTTTTCTTCAGTACACGGAACCACTTCAGCGCCTTCACATTCACACTCGTTTGTTAACTGTGATTCTCCGTAACCTCTTGCCTCTAAGCGGAAAGGATTAATCCCGCTCTTTAAGATGTAGTTTACAGCAGAGTCTGCACGTCGTTGTGATAAGTCTCTGTTATACTCGTACGATGCACGACAATCCGTATGTGAACCTAATTCCACACTCATTTTAGGATATTTCTTCAAGGTGGCAATCAAACCATCCAATACTTTTTTAGACTCGTTTCTTAAGAATGCACTGTCCAAACCATAGTAAATTGGAAGAACGAATACGTCGTTACACTGATTTTTAAGACAGAAGTCTTTAATAAACTCAGCACTTTGTTCAAGGCCTACAGTTGTTACAAACTTGGGTTCAGCGTCATAGAAGTAATCTTCTCTTTTAGATGTCTTAATTTCATAATTCACACCAAGTTTAAGCGGTGTTTCATAAAAACCACGTTCGTCTGTTTTTAATCTAATTTTAGAAGAATCTTGATCATTGCTAATCTCAACTAAAGCGCCTTGTAGTGGCAGTGTATTATCACAATCAGTTACCGTACCTTTTAAGATTAGAATAATTGGAGTCATGCTAAACTCGTAGATGTCGTCATCGCCTCTAGAGCGATCAGAAGTAAAGAAACCATGTTCTTTATCTGAATCTAACATGATACCGAAGTCATCTCCATTCGAGTTCACGGGGCATCCCATATTCACAGGATCAGACCAATCGGTTGGACTCTCACTCAATTGGGTAACGTGTAAAATATCTAATCCACCAAGACTCACATGTCCGTCTGAAGAGAAGTACAACGTACCATCTTCGTGTACGTAAGGAAATTTCTCATCTCCTGTTGTATTCACTACTGGGCCTAAATTTATTGGGTCACTCCAGGTCTTTCCTCTTCTAACATAATTCACGACATAAATGTCCTTCGTGCGTTCGCGAGGTTCTTTGTCTCCATCCTGCATGCTGCCTTCCATATCACTAACGAAATACAATTTCGTGCCATCTGGAGATAAGGCTGGATGCCCGCAATCGTATAAGTCACTACAAAACGGTAGAGGTTCAGGGTTCATTTCCCAAGCCGCCCCACGTTTCTTAGCTTCATAAATTTTACAGGTTGTGTCTTTCCCATCAATACCATTACACTGCGTAAAGTACATGGTTGAATAACGTCTATCGAACGTTGCAACACCGTCAAAGTATTCCGTGAAACCATCTACAAGAACAGGTGTTTGCCACTTTACTCTACCACGACGCCCTTTTTGCTCGGTTAACCAAAAATCACCGTAGTTTCTACCAGTCCATTTTAATTGCTTGTTGCTAATACCATCTTCACGATCGGACGTGAACATGATGGTTTTATGCTTTCGGTCTGCATAACGTGGAACCATGTCATCAACCTTGCTTCTGTTCGCAGGTTTAAATGATTCTATAATGTATCTTGTTTTTTTGTCACCACACTTTAAAGCAAGTTCACAACCGTCAATACGTTTGTCAATTTCTGGATCAGCAGGATTCGCCTTTTTGTATGCTTTTAGTTTTGTTAACGCTTCAGTGTAAAGACCTTGCTCCATGTACATTTCTGCTTCACGGATTGTAGCGATAGCATCTTTTCGACCGTATTTGATCGCTTTTGAATACATTTTTAACGCGCGCTTACTGTTGTGATTGTGGCGATAAGCTTCTGCCGCTTTGAAAGCGATGTCCTGTTTTTGGTCTTTGGTTAATTCGTCGTTTGTTTTCAGTACTTGTTCGTACATATCCGCAGCCACTGCGTATTGATGCAAGTCGTAATTTTTGTTAGCCTCTGTTAAGCTTGCTTTACAGCCAGTCAAAACGGCTACGATTACAAAGGCATACACGGCTAAATTTAGATTCCTACGATTCATTCTGAGAAGGTATTTATCGGATTGTTCAATTGCCAAAAATCAACAATATTCGACCCATTTCCAAATAAATTTTGTCTAAGGCAAACTGCGATTTCAGCTTTAACTAACTTTTTATCAATTACTTGACGGAGGTGCAGTTCAAAGGGTTGGGTTAAACAAAAAAAAGCCTCCCGATTTCGGAAGGCTTTCATATACTTTATTCCTATTTTATATGAAGTAATTCGCGATATTTTGGAATAGACCACAATGAATCATCCACCAGTCGTTCTAGTTTATCTGCGTGATATCTAATATCATCAAATTCGCTGTTGACCTTAGCACTGTATGCTTTGGCTTGCTGTTCTATGGAGTCAAGTTTGTTTGCTTTTTTGCGTTCTTCAACCATTCGGTCGACTTTCGTTTTAAGCGCGTTGATGTGTTCGCTCACTTCTTCAAGAACACTCATCGAGGCATCAATTTGTTTTTTACCAATACCAGAAGCCTTTAATGAATTTACGTTGTCGGCAACCATTTTTTGGTACTGCAACGCCGCTGGTAAAATATGGGTATAGGTCATTTCATCAATGATGCGACCTTCGATTTGCACCTTCTTCAAGTAATCTTCAAGCTCAATATGATGACGGGCTTTTAACTCCTGCGGGTTGAAAATTCCCAATTCTTTCATCATGCTCACGGTCTGATCACTAATAAACGCGTGCAGTGCAGATGGCGTATCTCTTAAGTTAGATAGGCCTCTTTTTTCTGCTTCAACTACCCACTCATCTCCATAACCGTTGCCTTCAAAAAGAACGCGCTTAGAGTCCTTCAGATACTGGCGTAATACCGTAAGTATGGCATCGTTTTTCTTCTCTTTTTTGTCGGCAATACGCTGATCAACGTCTTTTTTAAATTGAATGAGTTGATGTGTCATTGACGCGTTTAACACCATCATTGGAGAAGCACAACTCTTTGATGATCCAACTGCACGTAATTCGAACTTGTTTCCTGTAAAAGCAAATGGAGAAGTTCGGTTTCGATCTGTGTTGTCTAACAAAATCTCAGGAATCTGAGCGATTGAAATGGTTTTGTCTTCAGGAGAACCTTTGGTTGCCTTAACATTGTTTTCAATGTCTTCCAGCATTTTGGTAAGCGTAGACCCAATAAATATTGACATGATTGCCGGCGGAGCTTCGTTAGCACCTAATCTGTGATCGTTTGATGCAGAAGCGATACTTGCACGCAGTAAATCGGCATTGTCATGAAATGCTTTGATTGTGTTTATAAAGAACGTGACAAAACTTAAATTAGACAATGGGTTGTTTCCTGGGCTCAATAAATTTATCCCAGTGTTGGTCAGCAGTGACCAGTTGTTGTGTTTACCACTACCGTTAATCCCAGCGAAAGGTTTTTCGTGGAACAATACTTTAAAACCATGGTGATTGGCTACCTCATCCATTAAGTCCATTAGCAACTGATTATGGTCAACCGCTAAATTTATTTCTTCATATTGAGGAGCACATTCATACTGACCTGGAGCAACTTCGTTGTGTCGAGTTCTAACTGGGATGCCAAGTTTAAGTGCCTCGTTTTCGAAATCTACCATGTAATTAAAGACACGGTCAGGGATAGAACCAAAATAATGGTCGTCCATTTGCTGATTTTTGGCAGCGGCGTAACCAAAAAGTGTACGTCCGCACATAATCAAGTCTGGTCTTTGGTTATAAAGCGCTTTATCTACCAAAAAGTATTCTTGCTCAACACCTAATGATGCACCCACCTTGGTCACATCAGAATAGAAGTATTTACAAACATCTGTGGCTGCCTTATCCAACAGCGTAATTGATTTCAAAAGCGGTGCTTTGTAATCAAGAGCCTCGCCAGTATATGATACAAATACCGTTGGAATACAAAGTGTTTTACCACTGGTATTTTCATAAATAAAAGCCGGCGATGACGGATCCCATGCGGTATAACCTCTTGCTTCAAAAGTGTTACGTAACCCGCCACTCGGTAAGCTTGAAGCATCTGGCTCTTGCTGCACAAGTGAATCACCACTAAATTTATCTACAGCACGACCGTCTTGTGGTTCGAAAAAGGAATCATGCTTTTCAGCCGTCGTTCCAGTTAATGGTTGAAACCAATGTGTATAGTGTGTAACACCTTTAGCCATTGCCCAGGACTTCATACCAGTGGCAATCTGGGTTGCCGTCGATCGACTGATTTTTGTGCCATCATGGATGGATTTTTTTAGCGACTTATAGGTGTCTTTGTCAAGATGTGATTGCATAGCATCGTCGTTAAAAACGTTGATAGCGTACATGTCTTGAATGGAGTCAAATTTCCTGGAAGCTTCAATAGGTTGGCGTGATAACGCGATTTCGAGGGCCTTAAATCTCATGATTTATAACAATTTGAAAAGATGTAAATGCGAATATGATTAACAAATATAATTGGATGATTAGGGGTGATGCGGGTTGAGGTTCTATTACTACGCACAAATTATGAACAGATTAATCCTCAAGTCCACCAGCTTTTAACTTCTCCGTATTTTCTGCCATTTGTAATTGGTCAATAATGTCTTGGATTTGACCGCCTAATATTTCGGGTAAATTGTAGAGGGTTAAACCAATTCTGTGATCTGTTACCCTGCTTTGAGGAAAGTTATATGTTCTGATTTTAGCAGATCGATCGCCTGTAGAAACCAATGATTTCCTTTCTGCTGCAATTTTTGAATTGTGTTCGGCAAGCTCCCTTTCGTATAATCGAGTTCTAAGTACAGTAAGGGCTTTGTCGTAATTCTGATGTTGTGAACGACCATCTTGACACTCGACAACAATCCCGGTTGGAATGTGCGTTAGTCGAATAGCAGATTCTGTTTTGTTTACGTGCTGCCCTCCAGCGCCAGATGCTCGAAATGTGTCTCGTCTAACGTCTCCCATGTTGAGGTCAACATCAACTTCTTCGGCTTCTGGTAAAACGGCTACGGTTGCGGCACTCGTATGCACACGCCCTTGTGACTCCGTATCAGGAACACGTTGAACCCGGTGAACACCACTTTCAAATTTTAGCGTTCCGTAAACATCTTTACCGGTAACCTCGAAAACAATTTTATTGAAACCACCAACGCTGCCTTCCATAAGTTCTATAACTTCCGTTTTCCATTTATGGTTTTGGCAAAATCGTTCATACATCCGATACAAGTCACCTGCAAACAAACTTGCTTCATCGCCACCGGTACCTGAACGAATTTCTACGATAGCATTTTTATTATCGTCGGGGTCTTTAGGAATAAGAAGAAATTTTATTTTTTCTTCCATTGGCTCTTGCTGATCGGCAAGCTCGTCAATTTCCATTTTAGCCATTTCCTTTAATTCGGGATCTGACTCATTTTTTAGAATGTCTCTTGCTTCTTGTAAATTGGTTACGAGTTTTTTGTACACGTGGTAAACCTCAACCAATTCTTTTAAATCTCCGTACTCGCGATTTAACGCGTTGAATCTTTTAACATCGCTGAAAATGTCAGGATCACTCAACTGAGTTTGAACTTGTAAATAGCGCTGATATATGGATTCTAATTTCTCGAGCATTACAGGCGACAAAGTTAGCCTTTTGCCAGAATTTAAACGGCAAATAAATAATTGCTTATTGGGTGTTCTTCGACCACAAGTCAGCAACAGTTTTGCCTATGGCTAAACTGGACGTGGCTGCTGGGCTTGGGGCATTAACCACGTGAATAGCACCTTCTTTTTCAATAATCTTAAAATCATCTAACAGGCCACCTGTTCTGTCACAAGCTTGTGCACGAACACCGGCTTCGGCAGCTACTAAGTCGCTTGCTTTTATTTCAGGAATCAATTTTTGAAGTGCCTTTGTGAATGCTTTTTTAGAAAACGATCTGTACATCTCCCCTAGACCTGTACGCCAATACTTTTTCGCGACTTTTTGAAACCCTGGCCATAGCAAGCTTTCCAATAACTCACCGAAGTGAATGTCTCGCTTTTTGTAGCCCTCTCGTCTGAATGCTAAAACGGCGTTTGGCCCGGCTTCAATATGGCCGTTCATCATTCGGGTAAAGTGTACACCTAAGAACGGGAAGTTTGGATCCGGTACGGGATATATTAAATGCTTGACTAAGTGTTTCGAGGAATCTTTTAGCATATAATATTCACCACGAAAAGGAATAATCTTGGTGTCCATACTTTCGGTTAAACTCGCCACTTTATCGGAATAAAGACCTGCACAATTAATAAACGATGTGCTTTCTACCAATTGGTTTTTCCCTCTTACAACCCATTTGTCACCGCTTTTGGCAAAGCCTTTTACCTTGTAATTGAACCGAATTTCGCCGCCACCTTCCTCAACAAGTTCAAGGTATTTCTGAGAAACAAGTTTGTAATCGATAATACCCGTTTGCGGAACTATGATTCCTTTAATGCCGGCAACGTGAGGTTCTATTTCTTTCAATTCATCGGCATCGACCATTTTAAGTCCTTCAAGACCATTTTCGACCCCTCGTTTGTATACCTTGTCTAATTGTGGAAGTTCGCTTTCTTGGGTTGCCACAACTACCTTACCGCATAAGTCGTAAGGGATATTGTGTTTATCGGCAAACGCAAGCAACAAGTCATAACCCGTCTCACAATTTATGGCTTTTAATGAACCGGGTTTATAGTATAAACCTGAATGAATAACACCGCTGTTATGACCAGTTTGGTGTGCCGCAACCTTGTCTTCTTTTTCAAGAATAAGAAGCTTTGTGCCAGGCTTGTCTTGCAGAATTTGATATGCTGTTGCAAGTCCAACAATTCCTCCTCCGATTATAACTACATCGTAAACCATACGTTTTGTCGCGCTTAAAAGTTTGTTGTCAAAGTAAACCGAACACCGCTAAAGGCAGGCTCAATACGACAAATACCCCCAGTACAATTCACACCGGCAACCTGACGTACATAAGCTAAAGTGAATGACGTTGTGTGGATGTTATACTTTCCAAATACTGACCAGTAGTGTACCACCTCGTCACTGACTTTGGTATCCTTCTGGCGCACCGGAGAAACATTCACCATATCAGAAATGGAAAATGAATACCGTGGAGACATATTCAATTCTAAAATCGCGTTAACAAAACTACCCAAGTCTTGCTCTGTAATTAGATACTGCGTTTCCATACGCAATGAATTACGGCGACTCAACTTATACGTTAATTCGAAAAATGGGGTTATGGTTTCTACGTCTTTGTAGTTTGTGTCTCTGCTCTCATAAATTTGTTGATTGTAAAAGATGGACTGAACACCGACTTTACCTTTAAATACTTTGCTGAATTTATGTTCGTAATTCAAAAAATACTCTCTATACAGCTGTTCTCCGTCAAGTTTTTTGACATTCGAATAGTTTAAATACACGGTTTTCCCTTTTTGAATCGTCCATACTAAACTGGCCTGAAATCCTTCTTCACCATAATCTTGAGCTGGAGCGTTGTAACGTGCTAGTAATCTATATGAAGCTTGTCGTGTTAAAGAGGGTTGATAGGTAAGTAAACCATCTAACAACAAATCGTTTGGGTTTGTACGAAGTTGAAAATTTTCAATTCTTCTGTATTGTGCGTTAAAACCAAATCCACTTTTTTTCTTTTTACCTAGTTTCTTTTTAGAATAACTAAGTGTAGCATAGTTAATAGTTCCTGGCAACAACTGTAATCTGCCTTCAGGAACTCTAACGGCTTCTTTCGCTTTCCGATTGTGCTCAAAAGACAAGCTAACGTCTTTTAACGTCAAGTTAAAATAGCCATTCACGGCATACGAGTTATACTTAGGTGCAAACCTGTGCGAAACACTGTCGTACCCATTTATTTCCGTGATTAAATCATTCATGGCGCTTTGTGTCAATGTGCGATTAAACGCACTGGCACCTACCATCAGAATACCCTTTTCATTTTTAAGACGATAGACTCTTTCTGAGTTTATACCTTTTACAATTTCGCCAGTAGTACCGAACCGGTTCCCTTGGGCTCCCGATCCTTTTTGATTTCCAGTGAATGCTTTAACAAAGAAATCATCGGTAATCTGATACTTGGCATGTACACCTTCTACCGCATAATCAATACCAATTAACCTGTTTTCATACGCTCTAAAAACAAGGCCTGACCCAAATTGATCATAGAATGACCCTGCGGTCACCGTTAGTTTATCGATTGATTTCTTTATTTGCCAAAACCCCAATCCATGGCCGCTGAAGGAGCCAGTCGGGTTAAGTAAGTTACTGTTGTTAAAGAGATCATATCTCGCTGAAACGTTGAAACCTTTTAATTGGTAGTTTGTAAAAAGCCACGCTTCAGAACTACTAATTTGGCTGATATACTGCGGGCTTTCATACGCCCCAATTGAGCTATCAAGTACAAAGACAGAGAAATTGCTCTGGAAGTTCCCTGAAAAAACACCTTTATCTTGTCCGTAACTACTAAACCCAATTGCGAGAAAACATAAAATCGTAAATGCTTTGTTCATATGACCAATGAATATTATCCTGCAAATTAAAGCCAAAATATACCCCGAATGCAAAATAGACATTGGGCTTTTTCGTTTTGAAGGTATGAGAAGCGCCACCACTCTTATTTCTATTCTATTTGTTGTTGGGTTATTAAACTGCACACAACAGTCGCAGGCTGATCGAACCGACGATGATAATTTGCAAGATTCAGATACAGTCATTAGTGCTTCTGACACAATAAAAAGTGTCGTATATCATTTTTCACGGGATACCATTCGACAAAAACTTGTAACAAAATCAAAACGAAATGAACTTAGGGTCATTCATGTATTTGTCCCCTTATGCGACAATGAATTTCAAGGCATTGTGCCGGTCAATTCAAGTTTAGGTGACGGCACCAACTTAAGGACGAACCTCTACTGGGGTGCTGGTTACGGAATAAAAACCCATTTTAAAAGGAGTGCCAAGTGGCAAACCGTTGGGTCAACCTACGATATCAATAAACATGTTTTGGAAAGGATTGTGTTTAAGCGAACAGATCAGAATGTCATCATAGTTGCAGATGCCTATCGAGGAGATGAAATGGGACAGTGTGTAACAGACTATTTTAACACGCTTGCCGGTATTAAGTCAGACACAATTACCCTTGGCGATACCAGCCTTGTTATTGGGACGACAACGGATTTGGTAGTTTTTAACGGGCACAATGGCTTAATGGATGTAACCATTGATACGGTTTTTAATAAGGATGGTGTGATGAAAGATGCCGTAGCCATTGCTTGCGTATCCCATAGTTATTTTGAATAAATCTGGGGGATATCCATTGGTGATGACCGCTCATTTACTTGCACCAGAGGCCTACGTGCTCGATCACATTGTAGATGCATGGATTAAAAATAAGTCGGCAGAGGACATTCGTTTTGCCGCCGCAGAGGGATATCATGGCGTTCAGAAATGCGGAATTAGAGGAGCTTCAAATCTTTTTGTCACGGGTTGGGATCATTAACGACTCATTACATTATGTCTCTTTTGGTGTTCATAATGTGATGATTATATGAGAAAACTGACGGTAATTGTTATGTCTGCAGTTTTATAGATGTATATATTCGTCTTTGTAAAAAATCAAAAAATGAAAAAAGCGCTTGGCCTAGTGGCAATGATGGTTCTTGTGATGGCAGGAATAGAAAGCTGTAAACATGAACCAGAAGAGGAGGTACAACTAACAGAGACGATTACTGCCGTATCTACCGCCGATACTTGTAGTTTAGATACAGTATATTTTGTAAACGACATCCTTCCAATAATTTCATCTAATTGTGCCATGAGTGGTTGTCACGACGCCGATACGAAGTCCGACGGAGTTGATCTTTCAACGTACGACAAAATTATCGCAACGGGTGATATAAAACCTGGTGATGCCGATGGAAGTGATTTATATGAGGTTTTGGTTGAATCGGACCCAGACAAGATAATGCCACCGCCCCCAGCAACACTTACTCCAGAGCAAAAAAATGCGATTAAGATTTGGATAAACCAAGGTGCTAAGAACAACAAATGCACGAATAAGTGTGATACATCAAATGTTACTTTTTCCGTGAACGTTTGGCCCATTATTGATGCAACATGTCGAGGCTGTCACGCTGGAGCCAATGCATCTGGTGGAGTCAGAATTACGAATTATAATCAGGTAAAGGCAATCGTTGATAACGGAGATTTAGCAAACGTGTTAGGTCGTCAAGGACCAAAAAAACCAATGCCCCCAGGCGGGCCTATTGAAAAATGTGCTAGCGATCAAATAAGAATTTGGATTGCTGAAGGGGCAAAAGACAATTAAGATTATGAAGAGTTTTTCAATATTATTAGGCTGTGCAACCTTTGTTTTATTAAGCGTTACTTCCTGTTATTACGACGTGGAAGAAGAGTTGTACCTAGGCAGTACCTGCGACACAACCAATGTGTTGTTTAGCAATCAAGTGTCGCTGGTATTAACAAACAGATGTTTAAACTGCCACAATTCAAATAACGCTGGTGTTATTGGTGGTGGCGTGGATTTAGAAGGATATGCCAATGTAAAAACGTACGTCGATAATGGTAAATTACTATCGTCGATAACGCATGATGGTAATGCGTCTTTTATGCCTAAAAGCGCCAACAATACCATGCTTCCTGTATGTGACATCAACCAAATTACAGCCTGGATAAATGCCGGAGCGCCTAACAACTAAAAATCGCGAAATGAATAAACTAATATGTATACTTTTTGCATTACTTGTGGTTACTGTTTCTCAAGCACAAGATGATGACGAATTGGCTGGTTTGCTGGATGAGCCGGTGGTATATGCCCAAAAAACTTTTTACAGCAGTAGAATAGTCAATAGCCATACGACGGAATCAATCGAAAAGAAGGTCCTCGATTTTAGAATTAATCACAGATTCGGAGATGTTTCTGAAGGGTATGACAATTTCTTTGGGTTAGACAACGCGGCCATGCGTTTAAGTTTTGATCATGGTATTACAGATAAAATAACCTTGGGTATAGGCCGAAGTACTTTTCAGAAAACGGTAGACGGTTTTGCCAAGTACAAGTTTTTAAGTCAAATAGAAGAAAACGGTAATATGCCAATCAGTGCGGCATACATTGCTGGTATCACCATGAACACTGAAAAAGCGCCTCAAGGGCGTACAAATTATTTTAGTTCACGCATCGGGTACTTGCACCAACTTGTAGTGGCACGTAAGTTTAACAATGGATTTTCCGCACAGATTATGCCTACCGTCATTCATCATAATTTGATTGATTCGAGTAAGTATAACAATGACGTATTCTCGATGGGTATTGGTTTTAAAAAGAAGATTCTTCCCTCCATTACCTTAAACATTGAGTATTTCTGGGTTGCGCCAAATCAAATATCAGATCAGTTTGTAGATCCTTTATCAATTGGAATTGACATCAATACAGGGTGGCACACTTTTCAGCTACACTTAACAAATGCAACGGGCACGTTTGAACAAGCGGCCATAACGCAAACCACCAATAAATGGTCAAAAGGAAATATTCATTTTGGTTTTAATCTTTCTAGGGAGTTTCAGGCCGGCGGCTTTCATTAATTATTCCAAGAATCGCCCCAACTTGTCTTAGGGATTTTTATACTTTTGAGATTCACATTGATAACAATGTCTCAAGAGATACAAAACACCATAATTCAGTTAACTGAATCTTTAAAACAACATAATTACAATTATTATGTGTTGGCTATGCCAACGATTTCTGATCGTGAATTCGATCAACAATTAAAGGAGCTTGAGGCGTTGGAATTGGCATATCCAAGCTATAAGCAACCGAACTCTCCAACTTCAGTTGTTGGTGGAGCTGTGACCAAAGATTTTAATACCGTGAAACACGAAGTTCCTATGTTATCGTTAGGGAACACGTATAGCAAAGAGGAGTTATTTGACTTTGATAATAGGATAAAGAAGCTCATTGGCGAAGGTTATGAATACACATGTGAATTAAAGTTTGACGGCTTAGCGATCGGGATTAAGTACGAAAATGGCAAAATGGTAAGGGCGCTGACGCGTGGAGATGGCGTACAAGGCGATGATGTTACTGTAAATGTCCAAACAATTAGAAGCATCCCACAACAGCTTATTGGCACGTACCCAGCTGAAGTGGAAGTACGCGGGGAAATATTTATGCACCGAAAAGCATTTGACAAGATGAATGCGGACCGAATAGCTTTAGGCGATAAGCCTTTTGCAAATCCTAGAAACAGTGCTGCGGGTACGATCAAAATGCAGGAACAATCTGAGGTTGCCAAACGACCGCTAGATGTCTATCTATATCAGGTCATTGGTGATGAAAAAGAGTTTAAATCCCACAATGGCGCTTTGTTAAAGGCCAAGTCCTGGGGTCTTCCTGTGAATGGGGATATGAAGATAAAGGCAGATATTGAAGGGGTTTGGCGTTTTATCGAACATTGGGACGTTAAAAGAAAGACCTTATCCTACGATATCGATGGTATTGTCATAAAAGTCAACGACTTTAATCAGCAACATGATTTGGGTTTCACGGCAAAATCTCCTCGATGGGCAATCGCGTATAAATTTGAAACGGAACGAGCAAGTACGGTGTTAGAATCGATTAGCTATCAAGTGGGTCGAACGGGTGCTGTTACACCAGTGGCAAATTTGTCTCCTGTACAATTGTTAGGTACAACGGTCAAACGAGCAAGTTTGCACAATGCCGATGTCATTCAAGAACTCGATGTAAGGGTTGGAGACACAGTATACGTGGAAAAGGGAGGCGAGATCATCCCTAAAATTGTTGGTGTAAACGTAGACGAAAGGCCTGCTGAATCTGTACAAACCGTATTTATCCATACTTGCCCTGAATGTGAAACGGAGTTAACCAGAAAAGAAGGGGAGGCGGCACATTATTGTCCAAATGAATTGGGATGTCCACCTCAAATTAAGGGTAGAATTGAGCATTTTATAAGCCGTAAGGCGTTGAATATAGACAGTTTAGGGGAGGGAAAAATTGGCATGCTTTACGACGCGGGCATATTGTCTACACCCGCTGATTTGTTTACGTTGACTTTCGAGGGATTAAACGGGCTGTCAAAGTCGGTAACCAACGAGGAAACTGGAGAGACTCGATTGATAAGTTTACGCGAAAAATCGGCTCAAAAAATTATTGAGGGTATTCATGCATCTAAAGAAATAACTTTTGATCGAGTTTTATATGGTATCGGCATTCGTTTTGTTGGGTCGACGGTTGCTAAAAAATTAGCGAACCACTTTAAGACCATTGAGGCCGTTGAACAAGCTACGCTGGATGACCTTGTTGCCGTGGAAGAAATTGGGGAAAAAATTGGACAAAGCGTGGTTGAGTTTTTTTCCAATCCAGTAAACCAGTTGATGGTTGAAGGATTAAAACAATCAGGTTTGCAGATGCAACAGGCAGAAAATGATGCACTTGTGTCGACAAGTTTAGAGGGTTTAAAAATTGTTGTTTCTGGGGTTTTTGAAAAGTACAGTAGAAATGAATTAAAAGCGGAGATCGAAAAACATGGCGGTCAGAATGTGGGTTCTATTTCAGCAAAAACTAGCTTTGTGTTGGCCGGAGACAATATGGGCCCAGCTAAACTTGCTAAAGCAGAGAAATTGGGCGTTAAAGTTATATCGGAGGCGGCGTTTATAGAGATGATCAATGGCTAATATCACGACGACATATAGACGGTGGCGAATTAGGCGTGAAAGTGCCAAGGTAGTTGCTGAGCGCGTTTTTACACCCATTAGACAGGCAGGAAGGTTGGCCGTTCTGTATCGCGCTGACGACGAGAATAAGGAAAAATTGCTGAAAAAGGTTTCTGACTTTTGTGTAGATAATCGTTTGCGACTGGTCTGTTTTGGTTATTTCGACTCTAAAGAGCTAGATGACTATTTGATTCCTAACGCAAATTCGGACTATTTCTGTAATAAGCATTTGGACTTTTTCAAAAGCCCACACAAATCCGAATTTGTGAGATTTACAACAGAAAAATTTGATTATTTACTCAATTTGTACTCTTCTTCA
>Ga0055584_100003072_pt1 | contig 16506 bp, 16 predicted proteins | sample OSDHelmetaG_FD_58716 | JGI IMG/M metagenome (GOLD analysis project Ga0055584, IMG submission 58716) | Pelagic marine sediment microbial communities from the LTER site Helgoland, North Sea, for post-phytoplankton bloom and carbon turnover... | ecosystem: Environmental > Aquatic > Marine >... | reverse complement strand
GGATCTATACCTGGAGTGCTGCCGAAATAGCGGAGATAGAAGCTGCGGTGGCCGGCGCGGAACCTCTCGACATCATCGACATCGATGCAGCGGCCTTTCCGTTGCCGATGGTGGCCAAGCGATTGGCGAAAATAAAGCAGCAGGTGCTGCACGGTCCTGGCTTCTTCTTACTGCGCGGTTTGCCCATCGAGGATTGGTCTATCCGTAAGGCCGCCATCGCCTATTGGGGGCTTGGTACCCATATAGGGCGTCCCTGTTCGCAAAACGGGAAGGGCCATGTGCTGGGGCATGTGAAAAATATCGGCCTCGATTACGATCATCCGGCGGCGCGCGGTTATCAAACCAATGCGCGGCTGTCCTACCACACGGATTCAGCGGATATTGTGGGCTTGCTATGTCTACGGCCCAGTAAGGCGGGGGGGCTGTCCTCCATAGCGCCCTCGACTACCCTCTATAATGAGATGCTGAAACGACGGCCTGATTTGCTGGCGTATGTGATGGAGCCCTTTCAGCGCACCCGTTGGGGAGAAATTCCCGAAGGCAAAGATCCCTGGGCCGACGTGCCGGTGTTCATGCCTCATGAAGGGCGCATGATCGCGCACTACGTCCGCAGCGCCATTCGCAAGGGCCAATTGTTGGACGGCGTACCGCCTTTAACGGACGAGCGATTGGAAGCGTTGGACTTCCTCGACGCGCTGGCCGCGGAGGACGGTATTCGATTGGATATGGAGTTCAAGACCGGCGACATACAGTTCCTCTGCAACCACGCCATTTTGCATAGCCGGACGGCCTATGAAGATTACGAGGAACTGGAGAAGCGCCGCCACCTTCTGCGCCTCTGGCTTGCGTGTACCGACGGTCCGCCGCTGCCTCATTGGATGACGGACGCCTATGAAGGCAAAATAGCCGATGGCCGGCCTAATGGGTTTGAAGTGCCCGGCGTGCCGCTAAACGCGCCTCTGGAAGCGGATTAGAGCGCTTACCAGCTCCCGGTATTTTCCATCGACGCCCACGGCTCTTGCGCCTCTAGGCTTTCGCCTTTCTGTAGGAGTTCGATGGAGATGCCGTCCGGTGTTTGAATAAACGCCATACGCCCGTCGCGGGGCGGGCGGTTGATGGTGACGCCATTATCCTTGAGCGTTTGGCAGCTTTCGTAGATGTCGTCCACCGCATAGGCGAGATGGCCGAAATTGCGCCCGCCGGAAAATTCCTCCGGGTCCCAATTGTGGGTGAGTTCCAGCACCGGGGATTGGTCCGCCTTGGCGTTCTCCACGTCCTCCGAGGCGGCCAGGAATACGATGGTGAAACGGCCCTGTTCGCTGTCGATACGGCGTGTTTCGACCATACCGAAATTGCTGCCGAAGAAGTCGATGGTCTCATCTAGGTTCGAGACGCGGATCATGGTGTGGAGGTATTTCATTTACCAGCTCCCAGTATTTTCCATCGACGCCCAAGGTTCCTGCGCCGGAAGGCTTTCGCCTTTTTGCAGCAGTTCAAGGGAAATGCCGTCCGGCGTTCTGATGAAGGCCATATGGCCGTCGCGCGGGGGGCGGTTGATGGTGATACCGTTGTCCATCAGCGTCTGGCACATTTCGTAGAGGTCATCGAATTCGAAGGCGAGGTGGCCGAAAGCACGCCCCACCTCCATATCCTCGGCATCCCAGTTATGGGTCAACTCGAGCGTGGGCGCGCGGACCGACTTTGCTGCTTCAACATCGTCCTTTGCGGCCAGGTGAACATTGGTGAAGCGGCCCTTTTCGCTGTCGCGACGGCGCACTTCGATCAAGCCCAACATTCCAAAGAACTTGAGTGATTCTTCAATATCTGAAACCCGGACCATTGTGTGGAGATATCGCATGCTTGCCTCCCAGCTTGAAATTTCGGCCACTTTATCCAAATCGGACCGAGGCTGCCAGCGGGGACTTTTATAATTGCGCCCCCGCCCTTAAACTCTGTCGCATCATCCAGGGATTTCCAAAGGACAAATATAATGGTCGATTTCGGCTTCTTCGCCATGCCGGTGCATCCGGCGGACAAGGATTACGGCACGATTTTACGCCAGAACCGCGAGGCGGTTATCCTTTGCGATAGCCTCGGCTATAGCGAGGCGTGGATCGGCGAACATTTCACCTCGACCGGTGAGCCCATTCCCGATCCGTTGCAGTTTTTGGCGAGCGTTATCGCAGAAACCAAGAGTATCCGGCTTGGCACAGCGGTGCTGAATTTGCCATTGCATCACCCGGTGAAATTGGCGGGCCAGATCGCACAGTTCGATCAATTATGCGGCGGACGCGCCATGTTGGGGATTGGCCCTGGCGGCTTGCGGTCGGATTTGGAGATTTTCGGCGTGCCGGTGGAAGAGGGCTATTTCAAGATGGTCGAAAGCGTCGATATCATGACGCAACTCTGGACCGGCGAAGCGCCGTTCGACATCAAGGCCGAGTATTGGGACGATGTAGTCCTAAAGGATTTCATTCAAAAAGACATTGGGCTCGGCGTTCAGGTCAAACCCTTACAGGCTCCACACCCACCCTTTGCTTACGCCATGCGCCAACCCAGTTCGGGGGCGATGGCTATTATTGTTGAGCGGGACTGGATACCGCTCTCGGGCAACTTCATCCCGGCCTCTGTGGTCAAACAGCAATGGCAAGCCTATTGCGAAGCCTGCGACGAGCTTAGCAAACCGCCGAAGCCGGAGAACTGGCGGGCGGCGCGGTCAATCTTGGTTGCGGAAACCGACGAGCAGGCCGAGGAACATGTGGCGCGCGAAAACAGCAGCATGCAGTATTACTTCCATTACCTGCGCTCGCTGGAGGCCAGGCGGAACATGCCCGACGCGACCGATGAAGAGCGTGCGGTGGTGATTGCCCAACGGGTCAACGAAGCGATTGAACAACAAATCATCGTCGGCAGCGCGAAAACCGTCACCGATAAATTAATTGCCTTCCGCGAGGAGGTGGGGCCATTCGGCACGTTGTTGATGACCGGTTATGATTGGGACGACGAAGCGCTTTGGAAAAACTCCATCCGCAAACTGGCAGAAGAAGTAATGCCGGTCGTGAACCAGCATGCGGAAGCCAGTGATCGCCCCCAATGAGTATCGACAATGCAAATGAGGCCTTCGTTGCGCTGGAAGGTGTTTGGCAAAATAAAATCGCTGGCGAATGGCAGGACGATTTCGGCTTTCATGTGATTTCACAACCGATGGCCGGTGTCCCGGGTAATTTTGATATTCTCTTCGATCCCATGCGTGAGACGCTGACGCTGGCGCTTATCGGTGGGCCGCTCGCGCGTAATGTGGGCGTCGGTGGGGCGGCGGAATTCTTACAGCCGATGAAGTATGAAGTGGGCATCGAAACGCCCGACGGCGTCGGCATCCATCACGAGTTGGGGTATTTTCTGCTGGCGGTGGGTGAAGACGGGCGCACGGTAAACGAGGCGAAGGCGGATGTGGTGCGCGAAGCCTCCGTGCCACGGGCCAATGCGATGCTAACGCCCGGCTGTTTGTCCAGGGCCTCAATTGCTGATGTCGGGGATATTTACAGTGCTCGGCCCTCTTCCACTGACAGCGAACTGCAAGCCCGGGTTGATGAAAAATTCGCCGCCATGCAAGTCAATTTGATAGCAAAAGGTGGTCCCGGATTTGACGCGCCGTTGCATTGGTTACAAGAGAAACTTCCGGGCAATGAGAAAAATGACTGGGGTCTTTCCTTCCGTGATGACAAGCCCCAATGCACCATGGCCCATGGCCAATGTGTGCCTGAGCCTGTGGGTATCGGTAATTTGCTGAGTGATTTTTGGATCGGCGAACGCACTGTTCATGGCCAGGCCTTGCCTGTTCTGCATTATGCAGAACGAGTGGACATTTTATTTAGCGATGCTGAGTGGCCCCATGTGGCGGTCAATACGCTGGTAAAACAGGAATAGAGTTGCGCCACGCGCTATCGGTTGGAGGAAACCTTGGACAAGCTTGCCATCGAAATTGAACATAATGTGGATGCCAAGATGCGCGACGGCGTGATCTTGCGCTCGGACGTGTACCGTCCGGCGGGCAGTGGTGAATATCCTGTCCTGCTGTGTCGTACGCCCTACGGTAAAACACGCCGTAAGCTGCATGGAGAGATTGGCAACGAGATGGCTTCACGGGGCTATATCGTTGTCTATCAAGATGTGCGCGGCCGCTACGATAGCGATGGTGAGATGCTGCTTCATATGGGCAGTGATCCGCGCAACCCCTGCATCAATGATGGTTACGATACGGTGGAATGGTGTGCCACTTTGCCCGGCTCCACGGCGAAGGTGGGCACGTTCGGCAATTCCTATTGCGGCATGACCCAATGGGAGATGGCGCCGACCCGACCGCCGCATTTGGTCTGCATGTTCACCCAAGGGGTCGTGGCCAATCATCTGGACCGGCATATAAGTGGTGTGGCGCGTCTGGGCCGGCGGATGACCTGGACGATGAATTCAATCTCGCCCGATGCGGCGATTAAACAACAGCTACGCCCGGCCGCCCGTTCGCCGGAAGAAGCCGATGAATTGTGGGAGGCGCGAGACCGTTCGAAATGGCTTTGGTATCTGCCGGTGGCCGAGATTCCCGAAAGCGCTATGCCGGGCATGAGCGAGTATTGGCAACGCCTCTTGCGGGAGACCGTGAACGATCATTTTTACCACGAGAAGCGCCACAAGGATGTGGACGTGCCGGTGCTGTGTGGCACCGGTTGGTATGACCAGCAAGTTTGGACGATCCGCCATTTTGTTTCCATGCAGAAGAACGCGATGACCGCGCATGCGCGTGAGAACCAGTATTTGATTGTCGGGCCGTGGGGCCACACCACGTTGGCTTTGGATAGTGAATTGGGGGAGATGGAGTTCGGTCCCGAGGCAAAACGGAATTACTACGAGATCGCCGATGCGTGGTTTTCCAAATGGCTGAAGGGTGAAACAACGGAAGTTGATGACTGGTCGCCCGCGCAAATTTTCGTCATGGGCAAAAATGAGTGGCGCCATGAAGAGCAATGGCCGCCCAAGGGAATGGAACTGACGCCGTGGTATTTACATTCTGACGGGCACGCCAATTCCAACGGCGGTGATGGGGTGTTGTCACCGGAACCGCCGAGTGAGGACGAGACGCCGGACGAATATGATTACGATCCCCGCGATCCGGTGATGACCATTTACACCATGAGTGGACAACAGGTGCCGATGGATCAGCGTCGCCTGGACGGCAGACAGGATATCCTTTGCTATACATCCGCACCGTTGGACCATGCGGTGGAAGTGGTGGGGCCGGTGGCGGTTAAGCTGTTCTTTAAGTCCTCTGCCAAAGACACCGATTTCATCGGCAAGCTTCTGGATGTGCATCCCGATGGTTTCGTCCAAGAGGTGAGCTATGGGCTCCGCCGGGCGCGCTATCGCAACGGTTCAGACAAGAACGAGTTGCTGACGCCGGGTGAGATTTACGAAATCACCATCAACATGAACCCCACCGGCAATTGCTTCTTGCCCGGCCACCGAATTCGCGTGGACATCCAAAGCAGCGATTTTCCGAATTTCGACCGTAACCACAACACCGGCGGCGATGACTATTTCGAAGCCGAATTACAGACGGCACACCAGACAGTGTTTCACGATGGGCAGTATGCGAGCCATGTAATATTGCCGGTGCTGAAGGCGTAACCGTAACCCAAGGAGTGCTTTATGACCCGTGTGAGCGACGTGGAATTGGAAGACCTGCCTGAAGACGTTCGCACTGCACTTGCCGGGCGTCGGAAATCCTATTTGGGCGAGGCGACTTGGGAGAAAGCGGCTGGACATTGCCCGGAGGCGGTACGCCATATTGCGGACCTGATGGGGAGTTTCGGCGCCCATGGAACTGTGTCGCATCGGTATATCCATATTGCGGTAGTGACCGTGTCACGGCTCAATGAATGCCGCCATTGTGTGGGGCGCCATTCGGTGCGGTTGTCGGACCAAGGCCTCGGTCACGAGACGATCGCGCGCATTTTGGAGCCGGACTGTCCGGGGCTCGATGAGGTTGATCGTGTGGTGCGCGACTACGCGATGCTGGTCAGCGAAAAGTCGACGGCGATCCCCGATCGCATGTTTGATGATTTGAAAGCGCATTTCACCGAGGCGGAGATTGTCGAACTCACCCTTCGGGCGTCATTGGCAGGCTTTTTTAATCGGTTTAATAATGCAATGCAGATTGATCTGGATGAGACTCATTTGACAGCCTTTTTAGCTCAAAGCGGCTCTGTTGAGGATTTGCCCGAGCCGCCGCCTGGCTCTTCTCGCTGAGGGTACGTGCACCGATTGCCATTGACCCGTCCGGTATTGGGCATAGACTTGGCTCTCAGAATACGGAAAGCCGGAAGGGCAGGGGCCGCCGGCACTAATCGCTAGGGGAGGCATACCATGCTCGACAGCACCGATTTCACAACCCAAGACATCGATATTTTGGCCGGAAGCGACCGACAGCTTAATCTCAGGCTGTTTAAGCCGACCGGCGTGGACGCAGCACCCATTGTCCTCGATTTGCACGGGGGTGCTTGGGTTAAGGGCGCGTATGAAGAATGTTTCGCCCGAGATGAAGCCTTTGCGAAGGCGGGCATTGCCGCAGCCTCTTTGGATTTTCGCGACGCCGAACATGGCTATCCAACATCATCCATCGACATTAATTATGCCATCCGTTGGTTCAAGGCGAATGCAGCTGAGCTTGGGCTGGATGCCGGACGCGTCGGCGTGACCGGGCAATCGAGTGGCGGTCACCTTGCCATGCTGGCCGGGATGCGCCCGAACGACCCACAGTATACGACCATTGCGTTGCCGGATGGCTCGCCCGCGGTGGACGCGACCGTACAAGCTGTCGGGATGAATTGGCCGGTGATCAATCCGCTATCGCGTTATCACAATGCGCTGAAAGAGCGAGAAGCCGGTACGGGCTGGGTCGGCGATATTCCTGAGCGCCACGATCTATACTGGAAAACCGAAGCGGCGATGGGGGAGGGCAACCCGGTGCTGATTTTGGAGCGCGGTGAAGACGTGCTGACCCCGCCGGCAATTTGGGTGCAGGGCCGTCCCGACCCGGTGCATGATTATCGCGATCCCAACGGCACTGTGGATTTAAACGAGCCGGACCGTTTCGTCGCCAATTACCGCAAGGCAGGCGGTGAGATTGAGATTTTCGATCTTGAATTTGAGACGCGCGAAGAGATGTCGAGCGATCCGCAGGTTGCCTTTTTCGCGAAACAGTTCGGGTAGCATTGTGGAGGGCTGTTTTACAGGCCTCTCTCCAATAATTCCTCTTCGATGATGAGCGGGAAATAGTCAGAATTGGACCTGCCAATTGCACCCATCCTCCGCTTGTGAGAAAGTGCGCGGCATTTTGAATTCAAGAATAATCCGAGCGAGAGGAATTAGACCATGGGTGATTTACATTTTACTTTGGCGGGCGGGACGTATGACCGGACGCAGGCATTGCGTGACGGCACCGTTAAGCCAGATGGGTGCTCGCTGACTTATCTCGAAATGAAGCCGATGGAATTGTTTTTCCGCGTCGTGCGCTATGCGGAGTTCGAGATTACCGAGATGTCGTTTTCGAGCCATATCATGCAGACCCAATTGGGCAATTCGCGCTATGTGGGCCTGCCGGTATTTCTGTCGCGCAGCTTTCGCCATTCGTCGTTCTACATCAATACAAACAAAGGCATTAAAACCGCCGCCGACTTGAAGGGCAAAACCATAGGCGTGCCGGAATATCAAATGACCGCCGCTCTCTGGCAGCGTGGCCTCCTCAAAGACGAATACGGCATTGAGCCCTGGGAAATCAAATGGCGTACCGGCGGTCTGGAAGAGGCAGGGCGCGAAGAGCGTATGGCGCTCAATCTCGACCCTAAGTTCGACGTGAAGCCAATCCCCAAAGATAAGACGCTTTCTGGGATGTTGGCCGACGGCGAGTTGGACGCGGTGATTTGCCCGCCGGTGCCCAGTGTATTTACCAACGGTCATCCGAATGTGGACCGGCTGTGGCCTGACTTCCGCCCGGCGGAAGAGGAATTCTATAAGAAAACCGGCATGTTCCCGATCATGCATATGGTCGGAATTCGTGACGATGTGGTGGAAAAATATCCCTGGTTGCCTGCAACCATGTACAAGGCATTTCGCCAAGCCAAGGATGTGGCGGTCAAGAATTTGGAATTTGGAGCCGCCGCGTGTGCGACCTTGCCGTGGCAAAGTGCGGAATTACGCCGTACCCGCCAGGTGATGGGCCATGATTATTGGCAGTATGGGTTGGAAGAGAACCGCACCGATATTGAAGCCATGTTGCGCTATTCGGTAGACCAGGGGCTGACCAAGCCTGGGGTGAAAGCAGAGGATCTGTTTGCTGAATCCACTTGGACCACGACCAAAGAATAGGGCTTGGTGATGAAAATTTGTTTTTTCGGGGCCGGGGCAATCGGCTGCCATTTTGCTGCCCGCCTCGCGGCAAGTGGCGAGGATGTTTCGTGTGTGGCTCGAGGCGAACAGCTGAAGGCCATTCAGGAAAACGGCATTACCTTAGAGCGCATGGACGCGCCGACGTTGCACGAGCGGGTTACCGCCACAGACGATCCGTCGACGCTTGGCCCGCAGGACGTGGTGGTGGTGAGTGTCAAAGGCTATGGGTTGGCGGCGGCGGTCGATGGCATAAAGACGCTACTAGGCCCTGATACACCGGTCATCTTCGCGCAAAATGGGATCGTCTGGTGGTATTTCTATGGTCTCGACCCGAAAGGCAAAGAACGACAGATTGCAGCTCTCGATCCCGGTGGTCGGTTGTGGAAAGAGATTGGGCCGGAGCGTGCGCTGGGCGGTGTTATCTATTCGGCTAATGGGTTGATTGCCCCTGCCCATGTTCGCAACAATAGCCCCGGCCGCAATTGGCTTTGTATCGGCGAGCCGGATGGATCAACGTCAGAACGTGTGAAGAAAATCCATGCGGTCTTCGAGAAAGCGGATATGGGGCCAATCGCGAAAGATATCCGCCATGTGTTGTGGGACAAATTGATGAGCAACATGGCGACCGGCCCAATATCCTGCCTAACCGGTTGCACAGTCGCAGACCTGCAAGGGGACCCGGCTCTCCACAAGCTGGCGACCAGTATTATGGGTGAGGCTATGGCCATTGCGAGCGTACTGGGTACTCCCATCGATATTGACCCGGTGGAGCGGTTCAAAAAAACTAAAGGCGGCGCCCACAAAGTTTCCATGTTGCAAGACATGGAAAAAGGGAACCAGATGGAAATCGACGCCATGCTGGGTGTGCCCTACGAGCTTGCCCAGGCAGCGGGCATTGAGACGCCGACGCTCGGTACATTGGTGTCATTGTTAAAGCAGCGCGCGCGGCTGATGGGCTTGTATCAGGGGTAAGCTGGTTTGCTTAGCAAGTCCGTTTGTCTTTGAAGCAGGCGGTCCATTGCGCGACCAAACCATCGGCTTTCTCGATTTGGCCCGCGGTTAAGGTTTTTGCCAAAACATCACGGTCTTTCACGGCAGCCTTGTAGCCTTGTTGGGCCGCCAGGGTAAGCCACTTGTAAGCGCGCACTTCATCCGTGGGCACGCCTTCACCCTTCCAGTGAGCCCTGCCAAGCCGGTATTGGCCAGGTGCGCTCCCTTGGGTAGCGGCAAGCCGATACCAGTGTGCGGCCCCGCCAAACACTTTACTGGCGCGATGGACATCACCCAAATTGGTTTGTGCCGGTGCGTAGTTTTGCTCGGCGGCGCGTTCGAAGAGCCGCTTCGCCTGGCGGGCACTTTTGCGAACCCCGTTTCCGTGCCGGTAGAGTTCACCAAGTGCGTTGAGAGCGGGCGGATAGGCACCTGCAGCGGCCCTTCGAAATAAGAGAACGGCGCGTTTGCTGTCCTGGCTCACGCCATGGCCGTGTAGATATTGCACGCCCAATTCATGCTGTGCCTTCGGCGTGTGATTGTCAGCCTGTGCCGCTACCGTGAAAAAGAAAAAAGCGGCGCAGAGAAACCAACGGCCAAGGAGCGTACTGGCTAGGAAAGAAATTGCTTCGTCCAATCTTCGTATGCGTCGCCATCGAGCACTGTGTTTTGTAAATCCGCCGATGCTTTGAAATCAATGTCGCCGGGTGGCGTGCCCCCATTGAGGGCTGCCATAGTCTCGTAGGCTGCCCGCATGGCCGCCATGAACGGTAGGTGTGGCTGCAAGCGCACACGGACGCGCAGCTTCGCCAGTTCGTTCAGGTCAGTGAGGTCGCCACTATGGACCAGAAAGAGGGGGAGTGTGGTCTCGCCACTGAGCTTTTCCAAATCCGCGCGCTCGGTGATGCCGGTGAAGAATAATCCGTCGACGCCGACTTTTTCGTAAGACTGGGCGCGGCGGATGGCTTCATCTATGCCGAGGGGCCCAGCGACGTTTGTCCGCGCAAGGATACTGAGCGCCGGGTCTTGGCGTGCATCCAACGCCGCCTCTAATTTGGCCAAACCTTCTTCAAGGGAGACGAACTCCATAGAATCGCTTGCAAAGGGTTTGGGCAGTACCGTGTCTTCAATGGTAATTGCGGCAGCGCCCGCTGTTTCCAACTCTTCGATGGTTCGGCGCACATTCAGTGCGTTGCCGAAACCATGATCCGCATCCACCAGAAGTGGTAGTTGTCCGGCGCGGTTGATGCGGTAGGTAAGGCCAGCGAGATCGGACAGGGTCATTACCACTATGTCCGGGGCGCCGAGCACTGCCATGGACGCGATGGATCCGGGTAAGACCATGACTTCATAGCCCACATGCCCTGCAATGCGGGCGCTCACCGCGTCATAGACTGAGCCTGGATTGACGCAGCGGTCGCTCTCGATAAGGGCGCGGAAGTTTTTGCGGCGTTCGGTCCAATGCATGATCGGTCTCCAGATAAAGTCTTTAAGCGTTTTGTGCTTGGTCCCATTCGGCCTGCAAGCGCACCCAGTTATCTTCGGCACGGGCCAAATCTTTTTCAAGAGTGCCCAACTGTTTTTGCAGGATGAGCAACTTGTCTTTTTCGTCTTCATAAAGGGCCGGATCTGCCATCGCCTTTTGTAGCTTCTCCTTTTCGCCTTCCAGACGTTCAACTTTGGATTCTGCCTGAGTTAGGTTTTTTCGCAAAGGGGCCAATGCTCGGCGACGTTCGGCGGCGTCTTTGCGTTGTTGTTTTCGGTCGTTGGGGGCGGCTTCCTTTTGTGTTTCGCCATTGCCCCGGTTCCGGTTCAACAGCAGGGCGCGGTAATCCTCCATATCGCCTTCGTAATTCACCACCTGCCCGTCATCAACCAGCCAGAAACGGTCGGCTGTCAGTTCGATCACATGGGGGTCATGGCTAACAATTACCACGGCGCCGTCAAATGCGTTGATTGCCTGGACCAGGGCTTGCCGGGATTCCACATCCAGATGATTGGTTGGCTCGTCCAGCAGTAAGATGTGTGGCTTGTCGCAGCTCATGAGGGCGAACAGCAGACGGGCTTTCTCACCGCCAGAAAGGTTCTCGATTGTCGTTTCCGCACGGTCCTGGCCAAAACCGAAATGCCCTAAATGGCCGCGCCACTGGGTTTCCGAATCGCGCGGGCGGCGCGAGGCGACTTCGGAAAGTGGCGTGCCTTTGATGTTCAGTTCGTCGGCCTGATGTTGAGCGAAATAGCCGACGCGCAATTTGCCGGATTTTGTTTGCTTGCCCGACAGCGGCATGAGCCTGCCTGCTAGGAGTTTGATCAACGTGGATTTACCGTTGCCATTGGCGCCGAGCAAGGCAATGCGGTCGTCATCATCGAGCCTGAGATCAAGCCCGCTTAAGACCGCTTTTCCATCATAGCCAACGGTGACCGCATCCATGGTGAGGAGCGGTGGGGCCAGTCGGGCCGGTACCGGAAAATCGAAGGTGACGGTGCGTTCTTCCTGGTTCTCGGCGATCGGCTCCATACGTTCCAACTGCCTTAACCGAGACTGGGCCTGCTTTGCCTTGCTTGCCTTGTAGCGGAACCGGTCGACGAAACTTTGAATGTGGGCGCGCTGTAGATCCTGTTTTACGCGCTGCTTGGCGTCGTGCTCGAGGCGCATGCGTCTTGTTTCTTCGAAACGGTCGTAGCCACCTTGATAAAGAGTGAGTTTTCTATTTTCCAGATGCAGAATTTCACCGACAACACGGTTTAATAAATTACGATCATGGCTCACCAACAGGACGGTGCCCCGATATTTTTTCAGGTAATCCTCAAGCCAAATGGTGGCTTCCAAATCGAGGTGATTGGTGGGTTCGTCGAGGAGCAGCAAATCCGGCTCTGTATAGAGCAAACCGGCCAGAGCGACGCGCATGCGCCAGCCGCCCGAAAACTCGCTACAGGCGCGTTGTTGGGCCGCCTCGTCGAAGCCAAGTCCGGCTAGAATACGGGCTGCCCGCGCGGTGGCCGTATGGGAATCCCGGTCTCGGAGACGTTCGTGAATTTCTGCGATCCGTGCCGGGTCGGTTGCGCTTTCGGCTTCCTTCATGAGGCCGCTTAACTCTGTATCCGCTGCGAGAACCGTATCGAGAAGTGACGTTGATCCGCTGGGGGCTTCTTGAGCGGTCACCCCGATGCGCCAACGGGTCGGTGTTTCGATATTGCCGCCAGCGGCACTGAGTTCGCCGGTGACAATCCTGAGTAGTGTGGTCTTACCGGTGCCATTACGTCCGACCATGCCGACCTTGTGGCCAGGGCTGATGGTGGCCTCGGCTTCGTCCAGTAGGACCCGTGCCCCGATACGATAAGTGATGTGGTTAAAGCGCAACATGGAGCGCGGTGTATCACGGTGTTTGTCTGGGAGGAAACCTGTTCCTTAATTTTGCCGGTTTGAGAGAAATCTGTCAGACTGTGGAATGACTGACCGGAAAGACCTCGATTTGAAAATGTTTCGCGCGGCACTTGAACAAGAGCGCGCGGAACTCCTCGAATTAGCCGATACGACGGAAGGTGATCGGAAGCCAGTGGAACTGGATCAGCAAAGCGTTGGGCGTTTGTCGCGGATGGATGCCATGCAGGCCCAGGCGATGTCGAAGGCGCTCGATGGCCGACGACAAGGTCGGTTGTTGATGATCAATACCGCCTTAGTGCGCCTAGAAGAGGGAGATTTCGGGTATTGCGAGGCGTGTGACGAGGATATTCCCCTCAAACGCCTGGAAATCGACCCTGCGGTGCGGCGATGCGTGAAGTGTGCGGGGTAATAGCCCGTCGCAATCTATGAATGTTTGAAAAGTTAAAATCATGGGCACGTGCCCTAAAACGCGACGTTCTGGCGGTCTATATCGCCGCAAAGCATCCGCGTGTTTCTTGGGGCGTAAAGGTGCTGGCGCTGGCGACGGCGGCCTATGTGTTCAGCCCGATCGATCTCATTCCTGATTTCATTCCCATCATCGGCTACCTCGATGATCTTATTTTGGTGCCCGCCGCGCTGTGGTTGATCCTGCGCCTGGTGCCAGCGGAAATTATCGCAGAATGCCGCGCGGAGGCGGAGAGGCAGTTTGCGGAAAATGGACCCGTATCGGTTTGGGCCGCAGCGACAGTGGTGGTGATTTGGGTGTTGTGCGGTTTTGGCGTTTGGTGGTGGTTCATAGACGTTGGTGGGGCGGTTAGCACCCAATAGCGACCAATTGTTCCAAAATTGATTGAACTTGCACGACCGCAGCTTTGCAGGTGAAACGAGGGGGCACTTTTGCTGCCGCTTTCGCAAGCTTGATACGGTAGGCGGGTTCCGAAAATAAAAGGTTCAACATCATACCCAAGCTGACTGTATCGCCGACGGGGTGAAGTAAGGCATTTTCACCCTGTTTCCATACATTGCGATGGGCGTCCAGGTCGCTCAGCACGAGCGCGCATTCGTGCCAGGCGGCCTCCAGTGGTGTTCTTGCAAAGGTCTCGTTAGAGGATGGTAGGCAGACAACGGAAGCGCGGCGGAACTCATTTTGAATTTCTGCCGGAGCCATGGTGCCAAGCAGGTTAAACCGCTTTGGTGCGGCGTCGATTAGGGCCCGGGTTTCTTCATTAAGATGAGCGGGATTGCCGGCGAAACGGCATGTCACTGCGGCCTCACCGTGGTCTAGGGTGGCGCGGATCAAATCTTGTGGGCGTTTGAGGTCGCTCATAGAACCGACAAACAAAATGCTGTTATCGTCTTTGTCTTCGGCTGTACCGCGATCCGTGGCTTCGCAAAGCTTAATGCCTGACGGAATAATGCTAATTGCATGATCAGCTACGTTCGTGAGGAACGGTCGGTATATCGAATCCCGGCAGCGGGCATGCGGAAATACGACATGATGCACTTGGCGAAAAACGGTTGCAATCCTGGGGTCGTGCAAGATCATATTGAGGCCGGTTTCCGCTTCATGGATGCGCCATAAAACAGGCATGCGTGCGGCAAGTTCCGCTGCGGCCTTTGCCGCCAGCACCGTACTGATATAGCCAGCCGCATACTCGCCGGGATTAGCGCCTTCGTTTTTTATCTCGATGCCAAGCGAAACTGCATGAGTCCGCATGTCTGGGTTGGCTGTTCCCCAAACCATAAGATCGACCTTATTGGATTGAGCGATTAGATGTTCCGCGCATTCCAGCATCGCGAAACTCGCGCCCGTATGATCGAGATTGTGGGTGGCGAAAAGATATCGTTGTGACATGCCTGAGGTTTTTGCTTGTTTCGTTGAAAGGGATTTTATAGCTGGCTCAGGCCGCAAAGACACGCTTCCACCACACCACCCAGGCAATGACGAAGCAGCCGCCAATCAATAGTACTGCAATAATAGCGAAGCTGGCCGCAATACCCCACCATTCCGCCGCGTAGCCCATGAACGCCGGCACGATGATGTTGGAAAGACGGTTAACCGTGTTGCGTAGGCCCACCGCGGCGCCTTGATGGGCGGCGCCCACATTGCGCGACAGGATGGAATAGATCAGTGGCTGGTTGACGCCTTGGGAAAAGCCGCGGGCAACAGTGGCTGCCAGCAATAGCGTGAAAGTGGATGCCACAATCGGCGTAAGACAGATGAAGAAGACCGCGCATCCAACAAACAGTATCACCAGCCAATGGGCTTTGCCGCGGGCTGCGAACCAACCGGCGGCGAGACTGCCGAGCCCGACCGACAATTCTGACAATCCGGTTAGAAAACCGATGGTGGTGCCGGAAATGCCGATTCCATTTAAGTACACGACGAAAAACGAGGCTTGGATGGCGCCGGGGCCGTTGCGGAGCATCGTGATGACCAGCGTGAACGCGACGGCTGGAATGCGGGCGAGCGCTACAGCGTTTCGATAGTCCGCCCAGCGGGGGAGCAGGTCTAGGACAGAAAATGGCTTCGCATTTGCGCCGCTTTCGTTTGGCTGGCAGGGATTAGCGGGCTTCGGAATGAGCACGACCGAGGATAGAGTGAGCAATCCCCAACCCGTGATAAAGAGGAAAGCTGGCCAAGCGCCCCAATGGTGCCAGATAAAGCCGATCAATACAGGGCCTGCGAAATTACCGAAGCGGGTCACGAAGCTGAACCGTCCGAGTTGCCTGGGATCGCCCGCGGATATCTGGTTGATTAGAGTTTGTCCGCTCGCCATGGTCAAGGTGGAATTGAGGCCGGTGAACAATTGCAAAAGGAACAGCGTCCAAAAAATACTGCAGACTGGATAGAGTAACGGTAGCGTTGCTGTTGCGAGGGCCAGCCAGAAGGCTACGTGGCGGGTGCCGAACCGATCCATGAGGACGCCGCCATGAATCGAAAAGACTACCGGGAGGATTGAGCGTGCGGCAACCACCAACCCGATTTCACTCGGGTCCAGGCCGATGAAAACCGCGAAAAGGGGGATGAGAATGCCCAACATGTCCCACTGGCCGCCTGAAAACAGGCCTACGCCGTAAGTGCCGAAGAGGGCGCGTTTGGCCAAATAATCGCTAGAGGCTGGGGTCATTCAAGCACCATACGAAATATCACTACTCGACAATAGTTTACGGTAATTGAAAGGCTTGTGTGACGTCCGGCATAGATAACACTTGCCGTGAGGGGAAATATGGAAAGAATTGGTTGAAAATCTTAACTATATCCCGGATATGCCCTGTCATAATCATAAATGCCCCTGTCCGGGAGGGGCGTCGTCGGAATTTAAGTGGGGCCTTTGTGTTTGCATCCATCAAAAGATGGGCAACAGTTCGTAACAGTCTGTATGTCACCAGCGGTGTGACGACAGCGCTGTTGGTGGTGTTGACTGTCGGCCTGTGGTTGGATGCGCACAAGGTTCACGAGGAGGCAAACCGCATAATCGAAGGCACGGTTATCGAGGATTTGTTTATCGAAGCCGCGGCGGATTGGTCTTGGGAACGGAGCCTTACCCAAGCTGCGTTGTTCAACAAGAATCCGATTTCTGATCATGAATATAAAATAATTAAAGAAAACCGGACCTTTGCCGACACTAGTTTTAAGAAAGCGCTGACGCTCTTAAAAAGCTATCGCGATGAACCGGCATATCAGCACG
>Ga0055584_100003071_pt1 | contig 16510 bp, 11 predicted proteins | sample OSDHelmetaG_FD_58716 | JGI IMG/M metagenome (GOLD analysis project Ga0055584, IMG submission 58716) | Pelagic marine sediment microbial communities from the LTER site Helgoland, North Sea, for post-phytoplankton bloom and carbon turnover... | ecosystem: Environmental > Aquatic > Marine >... | reverse complement strand
CTTGTCCCCCGAAGAACTGATTGCCGCGCGTCAACGCGGGAAGGATCGTCTGAAAACCGGGGCCGATAAATTTTTCGGCTACCAACTGCGCCGGCAAACAGCCGAGGGTGAGGCCATCGACCTTGATATTCGCTCGATGCCCTTTTGGAAGGACGGCGTGCGTGACCTCGTCCTCGTCGTCGGGAAAAATGCGACGCCAGACGAGAGCCGGCAGATCCGCCTCGAAACCGCCCGCCTGCGAGCCGAAGCGGATAGTGCATCCAAGAGTGCGGTGCTTGCCCAGACCAGCCACGAGATACGGACGCCTCTGAACATCGTATTCGGCATGATCGATATGGCCCTCGATCAGACCATTTCCCCAACCGCGAGCGAGTACCTTACCATGGCCCGCTCGGCCGCGCGGACCCTGCTCTCGCTGCTCGATGATTTTCTCGAATTCTCGAAGCTGGAGGCGGGCAAGCTTACTCTTCGGGAATCCTTCTTCTCGCCGGAAGAAGTCCTCCGAGAGGCCTGCGCTGGGCTCGAACTACTGGCCAAAAAAAAGACCTCAGACTGCGTCTGGTGATCGATGCCAAGCTACCCCCACGGCTATTCGGAGATGCTGGCCGACTCCGCCAGATCATCGCCAACCTGACAACCAACGCCATCAAATACACCGAGAGCGGGACCATTCGCGTCAAGGTCGGACTCGCCAGCAGGGACAACGATCGCTGCAATTTGCACCTGCGGATCGCCGACACCGGTTGCGGCATCTCTCCGCAGGCACTCCCGTTTCTCTTTCAACCCTTCTACCAGATCAATCAGGAAACCGAGGGAAGCGGACTGGGGCTCGCCATCGTGAAAGAATTGGTCGAACTCCTCGGTGGCCGGGTCTGGGTGGAGAGCGTCGAAGGCAGGGGTAGCGAGTTCCACTTCACTGCAGAATTCAGGTTCGATCCGGCCGCGACATCACCCGAGACTGGGCATCCGCTTGCACCCGCCCTCGACGACTCGCCATAAGGGCCGGACATCCGCTACAGATTGGCCATGCCCAGCCTTGACTCCTTGCCGGCAGTCCGAGACCCGCGCGACTCGCGCGATCTGAAATCCGGCACCATTATTTCCGATCGCAACGGTTACTACGACAGCCAGAACATCGTGGCCGTCGAAGTCGCCGATCAGCAACATCCGACTCTTTCGGTCGTGCTTCACCATTCAGAAAATCGCGAGGGCGGCCCGGGCTTGCGGCTCTTCGGCTCGCGGAGCTTCGATCAGGGAAGAAGCTGGACGCCGCTCGCTGCGATCGAGCCTGACCCCGAGCGCCAATCGCACGACGGCTACCAACTCGTCCAACGGCGTCCGGGACGACCCGACCGCATCTTCGTTTTCTACGGCTGCAACTCCGGGGCGCACCCCGCGGGCAAAACCCTCTCTCGCACCGATATGCAGCTGGACGAAGGATACTATTTCCGCTTTTCCGACGATGCTGGTGCGAGTTGGAGCCACCAGCGCGGCGTCGTGCCCGTGCGACGCACGCGGATTGACCGTGCAAACCCGTGGGAAGGCCGCACGATGGGCATGTTCCTCTGCGACAAGCCATCGATCATCGATGGCGCGGTCTATATGGCCTTCCAGAAAACCCCCGATGGGGCTGGCGAAACGGCTCACTCGGAGGTTTTTTTCCTTTGCAGCAGGGACTTCCTGCACTGCGAGGATCCCACCACGGCAACCTGGGAGACTCTACCCGAGGGCGATGCCGGCCTATGCGCTCCCGGCGGAGCGCTTGCGCTGGGCGAAGAACCCCATGTGCTCTCGGTGGGAAAAATTCCGGGCCGTCTCTTCTCCCTGTGGCGCACCGAAACGGGAAAATTGGCGGCCTCCTATTCGAGCGACAGCGGCAAGCACTGGGAGCCCAGCTTCTGGTTGAACTTTGACGGTAAACCCCGGCCGCAAAGTCCATCGCGATATTTACGCAACCCGCGTGGTGCGATCACGCCCTGCGAACTCCGCACGCCATCGGCAACCACAGCCAGCGAATACGCGCTCCTTTACTATAATAATGGCCGCACCGAACGGTCGGGATATTGTGGCCGACGCGTTTTATGGTTGACCACAGGGCGCTCGACCGACGACGGCCATATCTGCTGGCATCAACCGGAAATCGTCCTTTGGTGGGATGGGCCCGGCTACGAGGAACGTGACGACTGGAACGAGGAATGGTCCATCGTTGACGGGCCGGGATATGCCGATTGGCTCGAAGACCAGCATGGCCGCCTGTCCTTTGTGCAGTCCAACAAACTCGGCGTCCGCTACCATATCGTCGAGCCGCGCTTGTTGGAGTTGCTCCGACACCAGCCCGAACTCGATGAGCTGCCCTCGGAAGCCAAATCTCTGGATGTCCAACCCGACTCGCCTGAATCAGGAGCAGCGTGCGCTGTCGTGGATGCGCCGGCGCTCGTCGACATCCGATCGCGCGGCGGCTTCACGATCATCCTGCAACTGCGCGGCAACCGAAAGAGCCTGCGACCGGGAGAATCAATCATCGAGGCCTGGTCCACCATCACGGCCGCTCGCGGCGAGGGACCGACCGAGAAGACCCTCACGCGGGGCTATGCGATCCGCCTGACCGAAGATCTCGAAGTCGAGCTCCTCCTGCGTGACGGCTGCGGCGAAGACGTTCATCATGCCTCGAATGCGTCGGGACATCCCGAGATCTGGGACGAGCAGTCGCATACGATCGCTTTCATATGCGACGGAGGTCCGCGCATCCTCTCGACCGTCGTCGACGAGACCCTGGATGACGGCGGCCACACATCCCAAGGTTGGTCTTTTCTTCCGAAAATACTCGGCGACCTCGGCGGTGACGAGCTGGTCTTGTGCGCCGCGTTCGGCGGCCAGCTGGAGAGACTTCTGGTGTACGACCGCCCGCTGACTACCAGCGAAGCGATCAGTGCCAGCCGCGCGCTAACGAGTCCGGCTCCACTCAAACCCCGACCGACCTTGTAGATTCTCGTCGCAAGAGCAGGTGCAAGCCACCCCGAAGTTACGCTAAGGTGAGAGAATGCCAAGTCCCGAATTCACAGCCGTCCTCGCCCTGATGGGCGCTGCCTCGCCCTTTGCCCCTGGTGCCGAAGTGTCTGTTCTCCGCGAGGGCATGGAAGCCATGATGGGTGCCATGCCAGCGCCTGCCGGCATGAAGGCCGAACCCATCAGCGCCGGCGGTGTTCCCGCTGAATGGATTTCATTTACCGACAGCGACACTTCCCGCGCCCTGCTCTATTTGCATGGCGGCGGCTATGTGATCGGATCGATCGCGACCCATCGAGCGCTCGCGGGACGCCTCGCACGTGAGCTTGGCTGCCGTGTGCTGATCCTTGACTACCGACTCGCCCCCGAGAATCCGCACCCCGCGGCAGTCGAGGATGCTTTGGCGGCCTGCCGATTCCTGCGCGACAGCGGCATTGCCCCTGACAAGACCGTCATCGCCGGCGACTCAGCAGGGGGTGGTCTGACGGTCGCGACGCTATTGGCGCTGCGCGATGCCGGAGAACCTCTACCGGCGGCAGCCGCGGGCCTCTCCGCATGGCTGGACCTCGCGGGCACCGGTCCCTCGAATACCGAACAGGCCGCGGTCGACCCGGTGGTCACCATGGAGGGTCTGCTTGAGATGGCCGGTTGGTATCTCGGCGAACAAGCCGCCTCGGACACCCCCACCGCATCACCCCTTTACGCTGACCCATCCGGCCTGCCGCCGCTCCTGCTGCAGGTAGGCGAGGCGGAAGTCCTCCGGGATGATTCCACCCGCTTTGCGGCAAAGGCCAAGGAGGCCGGCGTTTCCGTGCAGCTCGAAGTCTGGCCCGACATGGTCCATGTCTGGCACGCCTTCGGTGATGATGTCCCGGAGTCACGCGACGCGGTTGCCGGTCTCGCGCAGTTCCTCAACAAGCACGTGTCGACAAGCTAGAAGCGAAACGCCGCCCAAAACGAAACTGCAGGAGGATTCCTTTCGCCGCGGAGATGGCGCTCCCGCGGCCTACTCGGATTCAATCCAGCGCATCCGTCGGTAGTCAAACCCCTCGGCTCCGTCCACCGGCAGTTTCACGACCTCAAAATAAGGCGACAAATCAAAATCTCGTGGCGTTATGAGTTGCGACTTCTTATGCTCGAACAAACCCGAGTAGGGGCGCCGCCAGACCCGCAAGGGGGACCACGCACTCCGGGATTCCTGCGGTTCTTGCTCGAGAAGGTGAGGCAGGATCGGAAAGCCCACATCCTGAAAGGCCTGCGCAATCAAGCTCGAGCAAATCACCTCGTGGGTAAGTTCGCTGGTCGCCTCGAGCGCCTTGCGACGGAATCGTGCCGGAATCAATTCCACCGGAAATAGATAACGCGCCAACTCGAAGACTTGCCGCACATTGTAGCGGGAGCCGAGCTGGCTGACCGTTTTGCCAACGACCGTTTCAAGGTCCTCCTGACGCAGGCCAACCGGGCGACAGATCCGCAGATTGAAACCGTCGTAGCGCGACAAGGGGCTCAGAGTCACGCCTTCCCCAAGGACAGCCTCGATCAATAAATGGTTGTCGCCTGCCTCACGCGACGCGGTTACTTCAGGCGGGAGGCTGTCCGGGAGCCCCTTTACCGGCGAGCCCAAATAGAGCGCTGCATGAGACCAGGAGCTTTGGGTCAGAAATTTGATCACCTCGCTGACCCGCTGATTCCCCTCCACCAGCAGCACATCGCCGCGACGCAAGGTGCGTCGGAGCATCTCGGGATTGACCGGCGGGCCCGAGGCTTCTCCTTCGCGAGGTCGGGTCAGGTAAGCTGCTCCCCAACCAAAAGCCTTCGCGCGCAGCCAATTCACCCTCTTCCTTTATTGGCCTCTCCGTTCATTCACAAGATCAGCGACAACGGGCCCGGCGCCGACATCTGGCCGCCGGAAGGCTCTCTGAACAGAGCGAAATCGGACCAAGTTGGCAGTGTTACCGGACTCAGGCAGCGAGCCCGCGCCGTGCACGGCGGTCGGCATTCGCGAGGTAGGCCTCGTAACCCATATTGAGATCGAAGAATTCGGTGCCGTCGAGTTCGATGACTCTGCTTGCGAGCGACTGGACGAATTGGACATCGTGGCTGGCGAAGACCATGGTCCCGTCGAACTTCAGAAGGCCATTATTCAAGGCAGTGATCGATTCGAGATCAAGATGATTCGTCGGTCCGTCGAGCACCATCACGTTCGGCGCCTGCAGCATGATACTCGCCAGCATACAGCGGACTTTCTCGCCTCCCGAAAGAACGCGGGCACTCTTCTCCACCTCGTCGCCACTGAAGAGCATCCGACCCAGGAAGCTCCTTACGAAATTCTCCTCCTGATTCTCGGTGAACTGGCGCAACCAGTTGGTCAGATTGAGATCGGTATCAAAGAACTGCGTATTGTCTTTCGGAAAACAGCCCAGATTGACGGTGTGGCCGCGTTTCACTTCGCCCGCGTCGGGCTCGCGCATTCCCGCGAGTACTTCGAGAAGCCCCGTCACCGCCAAATCACTGCCGACGATCGCGATCCGCTCGCCCTTGCTCGCCGTGAAGCTCAAATCCGTGAACAAAGGCTCTCCATCAACGGAGAGGCTGATCTTGTCGATCGCCAGAACCTCTTTCCCGAGCGGCTTTTCGCCCGACGGAAATTCCACCCAGGGATATTTTCGGGATGACGGCTTGATCTCGTCGAGCGTGATCTTGTCGAGCAGGGACTTCCGAGAGGTCGCCTGGCGCGACTTCGATGCGTTGGCACTGAAGCGCTGGATAAACGCCTGCAGCTCCTTGATCTTGTCTTCTTTCTTCTGGTTCGCCTGCCGACGCTGATGCAGAGCCATTTGGCTCGCCTCGTACCAGAAACTGTAGTTCCCGGTATAAATCTCGACTTTCTGGTAATCGATATCTGCGATGTGAGTGCAGATACGATCGAGGAAGTGACGGTCGTGCGAGACGACAATTACGGTATTTTTGAACCCGTAGAGAAACTCTTCCAGCCACAAGATCGAGTCGACATCGAGGTGGTTGGTCGGCTCATCGAGCAGGAGAATATCGGGATCGCCGAAAAGAGCCTGCGCGAGCAGCACACGAACCTTCTCGTTATCGGATAGATCCTTTACCAAACGACCGTGCCGCGCCTCCTCGATCCCCAACGAGTTCAGTAACTGGCCGGCGTCCGACTCCGCGTTCCAACCATCGAGGTTACCAAACTCCTCTTCAAGTTCTCCGGCGCGAATCCCGTCTTCATCCGAGAAGTCCGGCTTCGCGTAAATCGCGTCTTTCTCGGCCATGACCGTGGATAAACGTTGATGCCCCATGATGACCGCTTGCAGCGCTTCCACATCGTCGTACTCGAAGTGGTTCTGCTTGAGCATGCTCAACCGGAGGTTTCCCGGGACCGTCACGGCTCCCGAACTGGGCTCCTGCTCTCCGGACAAGCAGCGAAGAAAGGTGGACTTCCCCGCGCCATTGGCGCCGATCAGGCCATAGCAATTGCCCGGTACGAACTTGGCGTTCACATTCTCGAAGAGGATGCGCCCGTGAAAATCCAGGGTAAGTTTCTCGGCAAAGATCATCAGTCGTTCTCCTCGGGCACGCCGATGCTTAGTGCTGGAGGGCCCAGTTCTCAAGCTGGACACAGAAAATTCCCTGTTGGCGGGGCTTGCGAGAGCCGAGCTGAAAGCAATTCCAGGCCGAGCACCGCCGCACGGGATCCTCGGCCCGCCCGAATTCGGGAGGGCGCGGGATGGCATCACCTTCCCGCGCCAGATACGCCCAGCAAGGATGTTTTTTCGCAAATTCCTCAAATTCGCGCTCTCTGGGCTGATCTTGCTCGCCGGCTTCCTGTGGCTCATCCAGACACCCTTCGGGTTTCAGCACGTCCTGGCCCCCGCCCTGAGCCTCGGCGGCATCGGGACTCTCGATGCCGCTCATGGTCGCCTCGACCTTCGCGGCAAGCTGGTTCTCACTGACGCGCAGTATCGGTACGAGGAAGCCGGAATTGAAGCGTCCCTGCAGTCCGGCTCGATTGCGATCGACCTCCTCTCCCTCTTCGGGAATGCGCCGATCGCCATCGAAAGCGTCGAAATTCAGCAAGGAACCCTCGTGCTCACGGATGCCCCGGCCGAGAGTGCGTCCCTGAGTGAGGCAACCCCGGTTGCGCCAGAAGCGGAAGCAACCACCACCAAGACAGCCCTCCGTCTGCCCTTCAGCGTCGGCCTTGGGGTTCTTTCGGATTTCACATACCGACAAATCCACCAGAGCGGCGACACCGTGATTGAAGCAGAATCCCTGCGCCTGGAAGATCTCGAGCCGGGAAAGCAGGGATCGCTCACAAGCCTCCTCCACTGGCGCAATCAAAACGCCGCGGGCATGGGGGCCCAAGTCCACGCAGAGATCAAGGGCCAACTCTCCCTCAATGAAAGGAACAACCCGCGGAACTGGAAGCTTCAGGTTGAAGCGAGTCAAGGCTCCGGGGGAGGCAACGGAAAAGAAGCGATCAAAACTCTGAACCTCGCGATTCAGGCACAGCACGATGGAGAGGACCAACTCAAGGCCGAACTGAAGCTCTCCGGCAAGGAATCCGGCAAGCAATTTGGCAGCCTCAGCGGCGAAATCATCTTGTCCGGATTGGCCAGTCCGTCCCTGATGCAATCACTCCACCTCGACACGAGTACCGAAATTGATCACCTCTCCCTTGGGTCGGTCTTGTCCTTTCTTCCCCCCGCCCCCTCGCGCCCAAAGGTCCTGGGGGAACTCGACGGTTCGATTCAAGCCGTGGGCACCCTTGCAGGCCCGCTGGATATCAAGACCGAGGTCGCTATCGAAGGGCTGCGGATCGAGGGCAGCCCGGTAAGCGCTCGCGAGTTGAAGATCGGAATCACGGCGAATTCAAAGCTCGAGAAGGGAGGCGATATGCTGGAGATCGCCGAGCTCAAGATTGAACTGGGCGAAGGACACCTCAAGGCCCGCGGTTCCGCTTATCCGCAAACCTCGTCATTTTCGATTCAGATCGAAGCTCGAGATTTTCCGGTCGCAACGGCTCTCGCACTTGGCGGTCTCGATACCGCCAAGGAGTTCGGGGCCCTTCCCCTGAATGGAAAGATCGAGGTTCAAAGCGACGCGGACGCGAGCCTCACTCTGAGCGGCAGCAACAAGTTGGCGGTTCTTTTGCCCAAGGCGAAAACGCCGGAGTTCTTCATTCTGAAAACCGAGCTCCAGAGCAAAAAAGATGGTTCGATCACCACCGCCATCGAGGGAACGAACCCACCGCATGCAGGCAATTTTTCGATCACGGCAACCATCGAGAAGACGACCGAAGTCACTGTGAACATCAAGGACATGAACTTGACCTCACTTGTGCAGCCCTTCCTCGATGCCAAGCCGATCGATGAGGAGGCGCCACCGCCCATCGAAAAAATTCCCTTGCCGGAAACCGTCGCGGAAAAACGAGCCACCAAGGCCGACCCGCTTCTCGTTCACCTGGACATCGATCAATCCCGCTACCGCGGTGTCCATGTCGGGAAGATGAAAGCCGAATTCAGCCGGACCGTGGATAAAATCCACGTCGAGGTTACCGGTAGCGACGTGTCGAAGGGCGATATCGACTTCCAAATCGACAGCTCCGAAGTCGACGCCGACCGACTCCAATGGAAAGGCTCGGGAAAGGGAATCCGACTCCAACCACTGATGGACGCTTTCGCCGGGAGCACCACTGTCGGGGGAAAGCTACAATTTGAAACCAGCGGACTCTCGCGGGAACCGATCCCTGCACCGGCTATCGACGGATTGAACGGGTCGATCAATTTACACCTACGAGATGGCAAGCTGGAGGGGTTCAAAGCTCTCGACCTTTTGGCCAAAGCGACCGGGATCAACCTGATGGGCGCTTTCGCGTTCTCCAAACTTGACGGTTCGATCGAGATCGAGAGCGGAACAGCACGGATCAAGGATCTTCAGGCAGGCGGCGCCATCGGCAATATTCAAGCCTTCGGCACGGTCGATCTGAAAGGGCCCGGGGCGATCGATATGAAAATCAATCCACGCGTCGGTCCATCGGTCGCCGGCCTACTGAAGGGTATCAAACCGATCCATGCGATCCTCGGGACGGCCGAGGGCCTGTTGTCCCTGCCGATCAATATCGCAGTCAGCGGCCCCTTCGCGGACCCAAAATATGCCGTAGTCACCCAAGGGGCGGGCGAAGCCGTATCGAGCCGCGGGGGGAAACTCGTCGGTCAGATTCTTGACGGCGTCACGCTTGGCGGTTCTTCGGCTCTGCTCGGTGCCCTGCTGCCCTCCAAAAAATCGGAAGAGGCAGCGGCGGCGCCACAAGCAGGAACGAACAGCGAAAAACCCGGCGAAGCCTCACAACCCTGAGCGACTTCGCCGGCACGACCGCGGTCGGCTCGCTTCGAGAACCTATGCGGAAGTCGCCTGCGCCGCCTCCTCGCGATGAACATGAATATCCTGCTGCGGGTAAGGGATCGAGCAACCAGCGGCTTCGAGCTTCTCCTTGAACTCACGGAGAAGGTCGGTCTTCAGGACAAAGAAGTCTTTCGACTCGCACCAGCAACGAACCAGAATATTGACCGAGGAGTCGGCCAACTCGACGACACCGAGGAATGGCGCCGGATCTTGCATGACGCGGGCGTCGGCCTCGAGGACTTTGCGCAGAGTGTCCATCGCCACACCGATATCGTCATCGTATCCAATGCCCATGGTGATGTCGTGACGGCGCGTCGTGTTGGCCGAGAAGTTCCGGATCACCGCACCGTAGACATTCGAGTTCGGGACAATGATCGCCACGTTATCCGGTGTGTGGAGAAGAGTGGTAAAGAGCGAAACCTCGATCACGCTTCCGGTGACCCCACCGATGTCGACAAAATCGCCGACCTTGAACGGACGAAAGATCAGAAGCATCACTCCGGAGGCGAAAGAGGAGAGCGTCCCCTGCAACGCCAAGCCAATCGCAACCGTTGCGGCACCGAGCACCGCGATCAGGGAAGTCGTCTCGATTCCGAAAAGATTGAGGACTGCGATTATCGTAACGGCAAGAGCCAGGTAGTAGGCCATATTGCTGAAGAATGGCACGAGCGTCGCATCGACTTTGCCGCGCTCCAACGCGCGTCGGGTCGTTGCCGAAATGCGACTCGACAGCCACCAGCCGATAATCAGTACGCCGATCGCACCCAGGACCTGAAGTCCCCACTGCGAAACCAAATCCACCATCTGGCCTGCGCCCTGGCCCAATAATTCCTGATACTCTTCCACTTTCAACCTCCTGGACTTACGTACTCAAATCACTGAGCAAGCCTCCGGGACGAAACTCCGGAGTCAAGCGAATTTCCGTACCCGCAGACATTGCCCTGCGCAAATTATTTGCGGGCGGTGTAGCTGAACTTCTGTCCACCCACCGTCGCCTCGTACATCAACCCACCCTTGGCGACCGTGAATACGGCCATTCCCTTGGTCCAACCCTGGCCCACATTCGTCGCTGCCGAATTCGAGGCGCTCGCGCCGGCCGAGGTGCCGGTCGTCCCGGCGGAAGCACCAGCACCGGCGGTGATCGCTACCGCAGCGATTTGCGCACTGAATTCGAAATTTCCGCTCGTAAAGTCTTTAAACGCCCGCTTGTCCTGGAAGAAGATAATTTCGCTGAAGGCCTGCCCTCCGGCCTGGAGGCCCACGCTCAGCTGCGTCATCGAGGTATCTCCGACATAATTCCCGCCAGCATAAACGCGACCGCTTCCGTGAGCCCCGCCGATGACAAAGCCGCCTTTGCCGACGGTGGGAAACAGCGCATAGCCGTACGCCTTGGAAAAATAGGCCTCACTCTGGCCCGCCTCCTTGAATACCCTTACAGCCTTGGAATAGGTATCGTCAGAAGCAGCGCCTGAAGACGCCACGCTCAATGTGGCCAGAACCAGTAAAAATCGTGTCAGAATCTTCATGCGCTACTCTCCTCAAGCAAATTGGACATCGAACAGGACCCTTGAGATACAATCTCGCTGGGGTCATCACAGCAGTCCGTGGAAATCATGAAAAAATTGTTTTTCAAGAAAAAAAAGTCAGGGCTCAGGACTCAAAAGCGCCTCTCTCTGACCTTCGCTCTTTTCCTGCTGGTACCATTCGCCACCCTGTCACTCAAAGATGCAGCCGAGGCGCAGTTCGCGACGCCCCCCGCTCCGCTGCATTCGTCAGCCCCCACGCCCTCGCCGATCGCGCCGATCTCCGTCGCCGAGATCCTGCTGGGCTGGGATCAGCTGCAGACAAAGCTGCAGGATCTCCGAACGACCGCAGGCGAGTCCGATATTGCCAACGAGGTGGCCGGGAGTCTCGACGACCTCGAGGCCGCCCTGCCCGATCAGGCCGAAGAGGATTGGGAAAAGATCACTGTCGAGACCTCGCCGGGAAATATCGACAACCTTGAAGCCAAGTGGACGGGTATCCGAGACAATCTGAGTGGTTGGAACAAGCAGCTGTCGGATCGCATTAAAAAACTGACCGACGGCATTGATCAGGTGGCAACGCTTGGCGGCCCCTGGCATGTCACCGGTCGCGAAAAGGCGCAACTCGACCCCCCCAACCAGCAAGCTGTGTCCGATGCGCTTCAGGCGCTCCAGGGGACAAAGTCCCTGCTCGAGGCCCGCCGCGCTGAAGTCCTGACGTTGCAGGAACGGGTGACGGCGCTCCTCGACTACCCCCGTACCGTCCTCGAACAGACCGCTACCGTCCGCAAGGAACAATCGCAGAACCTATTTATTCGCGAGAGTGCTGCTCTCTGGAACCCCGTGGCCTACTCGAAAGACGTACGTCCCGAAACCTACACAAAACCCTTCAAAGGGCTTCTTGCCTACCTCGAGAAGGACCGCACCGGCGTCCTCGGCTTCATCCTGCTGGTTGTGATTCTGGCTGCCGCAGTCACGGCGTTGCGACGCTTTGCCCTGAATGAGTTGGGGCATGAACCCGAAATCGAGAAAATCCTTCGGGCGCTTTCGCGACCGATCTCCGGCGGGTTGCTGCTGGCCATTGTTGCCATTCCCTGGCTGCTCCCGGACCGCCCACCTTCCGCGGTCAGCTTCACTTGGGTCGCCCTGACAGGCCCGATGATTCTCTTCTTGTCGCCGCTGGTGGGCCCTGAGGTCCGAAAGACACTCTACGCGCTTGGCTTATGGATGCTGATCGATGCCCTCCGGACCTTCATGTTTCCCGTCCCGCTAGCGAACCGCCTGTCGCTGCTTGGCGAAGGGCTGCTAGCGCTCTTCATCATCGGCTGGGCCCTGCGCCGCCACTCCCATCCCGATGAATGGCATGCCGGTCGCGACCAGGGACTCCGCGCCGCGTTTGTTCTGATCTCGGTGGCAATCGGGGCAAATATCGCCGGGAACGTGACCCTGGCCCAAATTCTCACCGAAGCGACGCTCTTTACGGGGATCTCGTTTATTGCGGTGGTGGCCGTTCCGCAGATTTTTCGCTTCTGCCTGCTGGTCAGCATGCGCTCCGAGACGGCACGGCAGTTACGCATGGTTCGGCGCCATGAGACGGCGATTCGCGAACGCCTGACCGATGTAGCGACCAAATTTCTCTGGCTTCTGTGGGGGTGGCTGATCCTCGCCCGCTTCCGCATCGCCGATATCTTCGCCAGCTACGGGCACAAGATCATCGACTACCCCATCGGGATTGGCGGTTTCGGACTATCACTGGGCGATATCTTGAGCGCGGGCCTGGTCCTGTGGGTCTCCGTCTACCTGTCCCGACTGATTCGCTTCGTTCTCGACGAGGACATTCTACCACGCGCCGATCTCCCGCGCGGCGTGCCCTACGCGACTTCCGTCCTGACCGGCTATATCGTGATCGTGCTCGGAGCCCTGTCCTCTGCTGCCGCCGCCGGAATCGACATGAGCCGATTCGCCTTGATTATCAGCGCCCTCGGCGTCGGTATCGGTATCGGCCTGCAGGATGTGGTGAATAATTTCGTTTCCGGAATGATCCTGCTCTTCGAGCGCCCCTTGCAGGTTGGCGATACCGTCGACGTCGAAGGAACATTGGGCACAGTGAAGAGAATCGGCCTCCGCTCCAGCACTTTACAGACTTTCGATGGTGCCGAACGCGTGGTGCCGAACTCGCGATTCATCAGCCAGGAGTTCACCAACTGGACACTCTCGGACAACTCACGGCGCATCGAAATTGCCATCGGCGTCGCCTATGGCACCGACCCGGTGAAGGCTCTGCAGATCCTTCAGAAGATCGCACAGGAGCACGAAGGCATCCTCAAGGCACCGCCGCCCACCGCGATCATGACTGGCTACGGGGAGAGCTCCTTGGACTTCTCGCTTCGGGCGTGGACGACGCGAAACGATCAATGGGTGATCATTCGCAGCGAATTGCTCATCACGATCGGCAACGCCTTGCGCGAAGCCGAAATCGAAATCCCGTTCCCCCAACGAGACCTGCATATCGTGGAGCCGTCTAAAGAGTAATCGAAAGCGCCACGTTGAAGTAAAAGCTGTTGGGAACCGCATCTTCGGAAGGCTGATTGTTGTAGTCGTTCTTGACCGAGAGTTTGAAGTTCAGATGCGACGTCAGAGGTAGCGTCGCCGCGGCTTTGGCCTGAATCAGATAATTATTTGACCAATCCGTCACAGAAGGGCGATAACTGATACTTCCGCTCAACTCCGCATCCCAGGGCAGCTCCCAGTCGCCCTCGATACCGAACGAAAGAGCGGCATAGCTATCGGTGCAAGCGACCCCCGGATCGGTGCAGCTATTCGGGAAGTAGCGCTCATAAATCCAGCCGGTACCTAACTTCGTACTCAAGCTGGCATCATCCGTATCGATGAGGTCATAGCCTACGCCGGCCACCGGCTGGGTGCGCAGGCTCAGGAACTGAATCGCATCATAGGTCGCCTGAATTTCACCAAAGAGGAAAATTGGTTTCTTGATATCGTAGCGAACGCCGAAACGACCATCGATTTCGTCCTGGCTTTTCGTCGGGGCCTCCCCCTGGTCTTTCTGACGGCCCGCGCGGTAGCTGGCCGAAAGGTCAATCTCGAGATCGCCTTTCTCTCTTTTTCCGCCAACGGAGATCAGAAATTGCGAGGTATCTGTCGTTGCCTGGGTCGCCGTGATCCCGAGGTCGAGGTTCCCCGACCAGTAACGTAAATAATTGCCCAAAAATGCCGAGACAAAGTTTGCCGCCGGATCAGCGACACTCCATAATTCCGAAACCGGCACCTGAATCGTTGCTTCGTTTTCCTGTGCAACTTCGAGAGAGCCATTGCGGATACCCAACAGGACGCCGGTCGCGCTATCGGTGGTCCCGAAAACGACAAAGCGCGGGCCATCGGTCTGCAGGTTCGTCACGTCGTCCAGATCAATCACGACCGTCTCATCGATTGCGTCAATCTCGAAGGTGACGTCGCCTTGGCGCAGTGAATCGAGTGTCCCGAGATAGCTCCGCCCCTTGGTCTCCAAAAGGTCGGCACCGGCGGGCAACACCCCGACCGCAAGAAAAAATGTCGCCGCCCCCGCTATCCCCCAGAACTGCCTTCTCATGGATTCCATTCCAAGATGTCCCGATAGCGCTTGTCAAACCGATCCGGGTGGACGATCCGCGAAGTCAGCGCTAAAAGAATGTATGCGAATCCGAAAAATCCCGACCTCAAAATTGGCCCAACGCTTCTGCCGCCTGATGACCATACTCTTCCTCGCGGCGGGAACTTCGGCGATCGCCGCGCCCGCTACGCCGGGATTCAACAACACGATCCCCGAGTCGCTTTTGACCCCCGATCGCGTCGATACACGAATTGGGACGCTGGAATTCTTCGACGGAATGCCCACGGAAAAGACCGTCGAGATCCTCTATGAAAACCTCGAGCTGATCCGAGGCACGGAATCGTTTCTGAATTTCGTTCCCGCTGCCTCCCTCGAAGGTCTACGCGCAGGTCTCGACAGCATCGGGGTCAAGGCCGCCAATGACTGCGTGATCTTTGACGAACTCATGACCTCGGACTCACTCTTTCTCACGGGAAATACCGACACTGTCTATGCGAGCTGTATTCTCAATACGGAACGCGACGGTCCCACCGTCGTCGAAATTCCGGCCGGTGCCGGCCCCGGCACCGTCAACGATGCGTTCTTCCGTTTCGTTGTCGACATGGGTGCCCCGGGCCCCGATCGCGGCAAGGGGGGGAAGTACCTGATTCTTCCGCCGGACTACGAGGGCGAGATCCCGGACGGTTATTTCACGGCCGTCTCCCCCAGCAATGTGAATTTCCTTGTTTTGCGTGGCTTCCTCAAAGACGGCAAGCCGGATGCCGCCACCAAGATGTGGAAGGATGGCCTGAAGATCTATCCGCTTGCCAAGGCCGGCAAACCTCCGACCATGAACTTCATCTCGGGCACGGGCGATCAGGTCAATACGATCCATGCGAATAACTACGAGTTCTTCCTCGAGATCGACGACGTGATTCAGCGTGAACCCATTGAGTTCCTCGACCCCGAGTTGCGCGGACTTCTGGCCAGTATCGGCATCGAGAAAGGCAAGAAGTTCGATCCGGATGCAAAAACCAAAAAAACCCTGACCGAAGCCGTCGCCATCGGCAACGCAACGGCTCGAGCTCTGGTCTTCGACCCGCGATCGGAGACCATCAGGATCTACAAGGACAAACAGTGGTTCGTCGCCTTTGACGGCGGGGACTACCGCTGGCTGCGCGACGGTGGCAAAGGCGGGCGCGATCTCGATGCCCGCACGATTTTCTTTTATGTTGCGACCGTCAATACCCCTGCGATGGTATTGAAAATGATCGGTGCGGGATCGCAATATGCCCTGTCCGCACGTGACGCCGAAGGGGACTATCTCGATGGCGCGCAAAACTACAAGCTGACCCTGCCGGCCGATATTCCGGCCAAGGACTTCTGGTCGGTGGTGGTCTATGACCCGCAGACTCGCTCGATGCTGCAGACCGAGCAACCCTACCCCAGCAAAAACAACGAGAGGAACAGGGACCTCGTCACCAACCCCGATGGGACCACCGATATCTATTTCGGACCGAAGGCACCTGCGGGCAAGGAAGCCAACTGGATCGCCACCGTCCCCGGGAAAGCCTGGTTCCTGATCTTGAGGCTTTATGGCCCGCTACAGAGCTGGTTTGATCAAACCTGGCAGCCCGGCGATGTCGAAAAAATCAGCTGAGCAAATCACTCCGGCACCCTGCGATCGAGGGATGTATCCTGCGATCGCAGGATGGAGCGGGAGGCTCCGGCACTGCGAAGCTCACGCGGGAGGCACGCGAAATTCACGCGGCCCCTCCCCGAGCCCGCGTGAATTTCGGCCACTCAGCCAGTCGTTTCATCAGGCCGCGTAAACCACCAGGCCCAGGCGACAAAAAGCAATTGGAAGGGCAGACGTACGATATTGACCGTCGGGTTGCCGGTGCCCGGCCCCTCGGGGCCCACATTCTCGAGAAACATATGCACGTTGGCCGGGAACACAGCGATCGCCAGGGCG
>Ga0055584_100003070_pt1 | contig 16511 bp, 18 predicted proteins | sample OSDHelmetaG_FD_58716 | JGI IMG/M metagenome (GOLD analysis project Ga0055584, IMG submission 58716) | Pelagic marine sediment microbial communities from the LTER site Helgoland, North Sea, for post-phytoplankton bloom and carbon turnover... | ecosystem: Environmental > Aquatic > Marine >... | reverse complement strand
GAACCAGAACTAGAAGATGACGAGGTAGAAGAGATATGACCACTACTAAAAAAGTTACTAAGAAAAAAGTACAACCTGCACCTAAACTGCCAGATAAAGACATAGCTTACCTTGCAGCTACATTTGTAGAGGCTGCTCAGTCTATGTGTACTAAACTAGGCAGAGACATAGACATTGTAGAGTTTCCTAAAACTTACGCTAAAATGAAAAAATTATACGAGGAGCTAGACTAAGTGAATTTATACCAGGAGTACATACATCAATCACGATACTCTCGATACCGTGACGATTTAGGAAGAAGAGAGACTTGGGACGAGACAGTAGACCGCGTAAAAAATTTCTGGCTAGAGCGACTGCCTAAAAATACAGGGTGGGGTAGCGGAAAAAAAGACAAACAGCTAGTTAAAGAATTAACAGAAGCTATGGAGGCTGTTCGTAGAATGGAAGTAATGCCTTCGATGCGTGTTATGATGTCAGCAGGAGAGGCGTTAGAGGCTCACAATGTAGCAGGGTACAACTGCGCTTACGTTCCAATAGACAACCAAAAAGTATTTTCAGAGATTGTTTACGTACTTATGTGCGGTACAGGAGTGGGTTTTTCAGTAGAGCGTGAGTACGTTAATAAGTTACCTTCACTACCGCCTCCGTACGAGATAGAAGAGACCGACACCACAATAGTAGTTAAAGATTCTAAGTTAGGGTGGGCTAAAGCTTACCGACAGCTTATCTCTTTGTTGTACACAGGTCTAATACCTAAATGGGACTTGTCTCAAATACGACCAGCAGGAGCTAGATTAGAAACATTTGGAGGCAGAGCTTCGGGGCCAGAACCTTTAAATAATTTATTTTTATACACAGTAGAAACATTTAAGTCTGCTGCAGGCAGACAGCTTACAACTTTAGAGGTGCATGATGTTGTATGTAAGATTGCTGATATCGTGGTTGTTGGAGGGGTTCGTCGTTCTGCTCTTATCTCTCTTAGTAACCTTACTGACGAGCGTTTGCGTGGTGCTAAGGCTTCTCAGTGGTGGCTTCCTATTGAAGAAGGAGGCGCACCGCACAGAGCCTTGGCTAACAACTCGATTGCGTACACTTGCAAGCCAGATGTTAACTCATTTATGCGAGAGATGGTGTCTTTGTTCGAAGACAAAAACGGAGAACGTGGAATCTTTAACAGACAAGCAGCCGTAACTAAGTACATCAATCACCGCAGAGATGAGAACCAAGATTGGGGCTGTAACCCTTGTTCAGAGATACTGTTAAGACCTGCACAGTTCTGTAACTTGACAGAAGCTATAATCAGACCAGAAGATACAAAAGAAACCTTAATTCAAAAGATTAAACACGCAACTTTCTTAGGCACACTACAGGCTAGTCTAACTGATTTTAAATTTCTGTCGAAAAGGTGGCAGGTTAACTGTGAAGAAGAAGCTTTACTAGGTGTGTCTCTAACAGGGTGTTGTGACCACAACCTGCTCAGTGGGCAGAAACTGTCTGTTGTTCGTACAGACGAGATGATAGATTGGTTAGAAACCCTACAGAAAGTTTGTATAGAGCACAACAAAGTTATTGCTTCAAAAATAGGTATTAAGAGAGCTGCAGCTACAACGTGTGTTAAACCTTCTGGAACTGTGTCTCAGTTGTGCGACACATCGTCAGGAGTACACCCCAGGTTTTCTCCGTACTACATTAGAAGGGTTAGGAACGACATCAAAGACCCGTTAACAAAATTCTTAAAAGACCAAGGTGTGCCGTGGGAACAGGACACAATGAACGACCAGAACATAGTGTTTTCGTTTCCTATGAAAGCACCTAAGAGTAGTGTCTGTGTTAAAGATGTCGATGCAGTAGAGCAGTTGACTATGTGGCAGTTATACAATGACTACTACACAGAACACAAACCTTCTGTAACGATTTACTACACGAAAGAAGACTTCTTAGATGTGTCAGCTTACGTGTACAGAAACTTTGAAACTATGTCGGGTATCTCTTTTCTTCCTGTAAGTGAGCATACTTACGTGCAAGCACCTTACGAAGAGATAGATGCCCAAACATATAAAGAATTACAAAAAGACATGCCCAAATCGTTAGATTGGAAACTATTAGAAGATTACGAGTCAGGAGATAATACTTCTGTGCAACCAGAATTAGCCTGTTCAGGAGGAGCATGCGAGCTTTAAAGAACAAGATGTTAGAGGATAGTACAATGCGAGTTATAAATGTTTTAATGAGAGACATAGAGAACCTACGTCAAGAACGTGACGCTCTAAGAGAACAAAACAGGAAACTCCAAGAGAAACTAGATAAGATAAAGAACAGCGAAAGCGTAGGAGCTAAGGCTAGGAAACTGTTTAAGAGTAAGAAGCTGTTTTAGCTATTTCATTAAAGGGTTTTCTAAAGCACGTTTAATGCGTAGGTCAAGCTTAGACTCTAAGTCGTCTTGCTGTTCGTCTAATCTAGCCATCTTGTCTGCTAGTCTACCTTCAAACGCTGTAATCATCTCTCTCACAGACTCTACATTAGACCTGTTACGCAGGTCTTGTTTGTCTAAGTTCTTATACAGCGTAGCAATATCCTCTCTAGTTTGGTTACGAGACTCCATCATTAAGTCTTTAGCGTTGGTAGTCTCTTTCTGGAATACAGCAACCAGCTTTTCTATCTCAGATATATCAGGAGCAACATAAGCGTTTATCTTCTCTTCCATAGATTGATAGCGTGTAAACAGCTCGAAACCTCCCCACAGACCCCCTAGTATTGTGCCTAATAGTGGTGCAATAACCAGAAGCTTAGTTCCCTCTAGCTTCATTCCTTTGTATTCTATCTCCATTGTATAGCCTCCAACTCTGCCATATCTTGATTAGCTGCTGCTTGTATGTATATCTGACTAGGGTGGTCGTAGTTCGTACCTCCCTCTAATTGCATGTCAGGATACCAACTAGATGCGTCAATCATCTGTTGATTGTAAGATGTAATATCTGTTTGCCTTCCCATAACACTTAAAGCTACGTTTTGCATTGTTATGTTGTACGTCTGTGCTAGAGTGGTCATTACCCTATCAGCTACTTTCCTGGCTACACGTTCTTTCTTGCTCTCTTTTGGTGCAGTCTCTGTTGCTTTAGGTTCTTCTTCTGTGGTACTCTCAACCACTAGTTCAGGGGTAGATTCTTCTACTGTTTCAGAAGCCACAGGAGCCTCTGTAGAAGTCTCTTCAACGACTTCTATATCAGGTTCTATCTCAGCTTCTATGCTCTCAATAGAGGGCATCTCAGGAGCTTCTACAGCCATTTCTAAAGGGGGTTCTAAAGCAGGTTCTTCAAACCCTGTAAAATCTACCTCTGGAGTGGGTATATCTACTGCTGTTTCTAGTACCGCAGAGCTAAAAGTATCGGTAGTATCAGCAAAATCAATCGGGCCTTCTGGCCCTGTTGTAAATGCTACTTCTAAAGGCTCATTAAACATATCGTCTGAGGTGTCCTCAAACTGTATCTCTGTTTCACTGGCAGCTATAGTAACTACTGTAGCCTCTCGTTCTTCTTCTGCTTCTTGTTCTGCCAGTAACTCTGCAGCTATTCTGTCAGCTTCTTCTTGTGCTAGGCGTTCTTCTTCTAACCTAGCTGCTTCTTGCTCTGCTAGTAAAGCTGCTGCCTCCTCCTCTTCTGACACAGTGTCTACCAGTACCCACTCGTTTGTTTCTGTGTCTTGAGTAATAATATCTACAATTAAATCCGTTTGGTCATCGTCTATTACAGACTCTATGACGTTGTATATCTCGTTTGTAATGTACTCGATAGACGTATAATTTAAGGTCAGGTATGGGTCTATAAACTGTGGCCCCCACATACCTTCAGGGTATCCCTCATCTATACCGTAGAGAGACAACCAAGCAGACAACTGTTCGTAGTTGTTCGTTCCAATAGATTGAGAGAACTGGTAGTTGTATTTGTCTCCGTAATCTATTACAAACTCGTGAGAGAAACTTTCTCCTACCTCTATACTGTTCTCTGTCAGAACTACGTTAATCTTAACAGTATCTTTACAATCTCCTGTCGTGTTAGCACACAGAGGTAAGTCTATGTTGCTGCTGTGACTATTAACAGTTACTCCGTAGTTAAAGTCAAACCCTGCGTTAATCTCAGCCTTTGTCATCTCGTCAGAGAAGTCTATCTCTGTGCTAAATGTACCACCTTGAGAGCCTGTACAAGCTTCTCCTGCTTCACAGTAGTCAAACTCGTCTGTTGTAGTAGTCGTAGCGTCCCCAGACATTTGCCAATCTTTAAGCTCAGGCACAAGATTACCTGACGTAACCTCTGTCTCTACTGTTGTTGTTTGCTCTGTAATAGTGCAGTTAGGATTAGCTAGACAAATTTCTCTAGTAATATCTGCCTGTAAGAAAGGAAAGACTAGCAGTAAACTAGTCGTCAGTATCTTCTTCATCGTCAGGAACCCACGTTACTTCTCCGCGAACTCTTGTCCATCGCCCTGCTTTTGCTTCGTTAGACCGCTTAAGTTGTTTGTAGTCTGGTCTCTTCTTTGGGTTAGCTTCCCACAGAGCTGTAGCCTCAGCCCCTATCTTACCCATGTAAGGGCAAGGAGTACCTGCCATATTCATAGCAGAGAATACTCTGGGGTCTTGACACAGTAAAGAGACCGCCGCTACCTTCATGCCCGAGAAATACAGAACCCTCGATAGTTTGAGGCGTTCGCAGTTCTTATCGCGGATAGTGGTTCCTGCTGCAAAACCCAGTATTTGGGTTTGAACTGCTGCGGAGGCAGGGTAGCTGCATACGTCCTGGTTGTTGAGAACCAAGTTCGGCGCAGAGGCAGTCGGCGGTGTTTTGTCTACAGTAGTTGTACCCGTAAGTGTACTACTGATAGTGTTTGTTTCTGCTTTTGTCTTGTGTATAGGTGTAGCGCAAGCAGATAAAACAAGAACTAAGATTAAAAGTTTGCTTTTCATTATTGTCTAAGTCGTTTTAATTCTTTCTTTCTTTGTTGTTCGTCGTATTTATCTTTTCCTTTTTCGCTAAACCGATAATACAGCTCTCCTACAACTGGAATATTTCTTTCTAAATCTGGAGACGGAAGAGGAAACTCAAATAAAGTTTGAAAAACTAACTGTCCTAAGTTTTTTATGCCTTGACCAACTTTTTCTGCAGTAGATTTTTCTGAATCAATAGAAGGTAAAGCTTTTTCTACATTATATCTATTAAGAAGAAGTAATTTATAGTATTCTGTAACAACTCTATCACTAAACTCTTCTGGGTCTAAAGTTGGTTCTCTTCCTGAAACTGCATCTTTAAGGTAAGTAGTACCTACTTGGCCCATACCTAAAATACCTGCCCAAGTAACAGCATGTTTAGCTGCTTTAATTTTATTTCCTTTTTTCCACTCTTGTATAGCTTCTCTACGAAAAACGTCTAATTGTTTTAAACCAAAAGTTTTTAGTGTGTAAAACAACCTGCCATTAGGAGCGTCTAAATATTTTTTTGGCATTTCAGATAAACTAATAGGCTGTACATCTGCTAATTCGCTCCACAAATATAATTTAACATTTTCAGACATTTTACCTGTAGCTAAATCATCTACAAAATTATCAAAGTCTGCTCCAAAAGCTTCTTTATATTTAGATGCTAATTTTGCTTTTCCTTTTGGTGTTTTTGACCAAGCCTGACCTTTGTTTAAAGCTCCTTGTAGTAAAACATTCTTTCCAAATTTATCACTAGACCTAAATCCACCTGCTGTAAAAGCTTTATGCACCCATTTGGACATAACTTTTTCGTTTACAAATTCAGAAGCTAAAACCTGGTCTAGCCCAAGAGACTCCATTAAACCTTCTTTTTTTCCAGCACTGTCAGTTACTTTTCTAGCACTGTTAAACATTCCTCCAATAATGTGACGAAAACCTTGCGCCCTTCCTGCAATAGGTATATCTGAAAATTGAGTTATTGCAGCAATAGGATTTCCTAATTTCATCATGTAAATTGAGTTGCGAAATGCTTGAATTATTTGATTTGCAGACTGTTCACCGCTTATAAATCGAGACTCTAGTAAAGATGTAAGTCTACCAATATCAAAATCATCTAAGTCTTTAAAATCTTTGTTAGACCTGTTAATTAATTGTGCAATAGACTCTTCCATATTTAAAGAATCATCTGCAGAATTAACTCCTTTTTGCCCAAAAAATTTTCTTTTTTCTATGTTAGTTACACTACTTCTAATGTAGTTGTCTAATGTTTGTATAGGGTCATCGTAGTATTGAAGTAATTGTTGAGGTATTCTTGGAAGTGTTCTTTTTTGTGTAGAGCTTAATTTTCCTGCGCTTGTTCCTCCTCGATAACCTCTTAAAACATTATTAATAATTTTTTCTACTTCTTCATCAGAAAGATTTTTTACTTTTAATTTGTCTTTTCTTTTACTAATAGCATCTTCAATTTTATTTTTAGTTTCTTTACCTAAAGCTTGTTTTAAACCATTTAAATCTTTTACTTTTCTAGGAAAATAATTATTAATTTTCTTTAAATCTTTGTATCCCGCTTCAACTAATTCTTTATGTGTTTTATCAAACAAAGATGTTAAACTTGAAAATACTTGTTCTACTTCGTCTTTATTATTGTGATGAAGTAACGCTAAATTTTTAGCCCCAGATTGACCTGACGTATTTGCATCGCCGTTTAACAAAAAAGATTTAAACCTTTCTCTTTCTGTTTTAGGAATACTTCTCATAATATTAGTTAAAGGATTAATAACCTTAGTTCGATTATGAATTTTAACATGTTGATTCATGTCTAATCTTCGTAACCCTAACATTAAAGGTTTAGAAAATTGAGCAATTTCTGTACTTAATATTCCAAAAAAATCATTTAAAAAATAATTTTTCTTTTTGGTTACAGGGTCAACTCCATGTTTAGGCAAGTTTACTATAATATCTGCTTCGTTTTTATTAGGAATAACTAACTTTCTTCCTGTAGTATTTAAAGCATTATTAAGAGTTCTGGTGTCTGTTCCTGTAGTTTCTTTTACAGTCTTTAATAAAGTTTTTTTCTCTGCTCCTGAAGCAACAGCTCTAGTTATAGCATCTTCAGCATCGTCAACTATAGCGTTACTTGCGTTCCAATTCTTTTTATTTTGTCTTTTAATTCCGTAATTTGTAACAGCTTTTCCTGCTTTGTCTCCTACAAACCTGGTAGCACCAAACAATAACGGCCCTGCTACTGCAGAAGCTCCTGCAACTACTGCTACTTCTTTTAAATCTATATTACCTTTTTTAGCTTCTTGGTCTAAAGTGCTGTACATTGCACCTAATCCACCGCTTGTAGCAGCCACCATTTTGTAAGTTTGTCCAATAGGGATTAAACTTGTGGGACTAGCTATAGCTGCACCTAGTTTACCTGCCGTTGACCAAGCAGAATCTTCTACACCTGCTTTATATATGTCAGAAAATTCTTCTTCAAAAACTTTGTAATCTGGTTCAAATAAATCGCGTTTAGTTTTATCTCTTCTGTCAGACAAAAACTGCCGTCTTTGGTCATAGTCCATTGCAGAAAACTCTGGCCCGTACATCTCCTCTGGAGAATCGTATCTAATACCATCTCCATCAACAATAAGCTCTCCTACAGGCATAGCTGCTTCTAACATAATACCTAAGTTTTCATAGTCAGCACGACCAGTTTCGTATCCAAACTCTAACTGCCTAGCTTTACTAGGCTCAGGTACTGTTGGTTCTTCTTGTTGTGCGTTTTGATTTATAAATAAGTTAGGATTTGTTTTTTTATAAGTATTAATTTTTTCTAAAATTTCTTCTCTTGACCTATCTCCAAAATCAATAGTTTGCCCGCTAGGAAAAGATAATTGCGTCATTCAATTATACTCCTTAATCATCTTCATCAACTTTTTTTTCAAACTCTTCAGCAGACATAGTGCCTAAACTGTTGTTTTGGTCAGAAGTTTGCGTATCTTTATTTGGATTATTTAAACCTAAAATATTCATTATTTTGTCAAAATCAACTTTTGCATCGTAATCTTCGCTAATTAAGCCTGGTTTTAGCGCACCCGAAGGGTCTTTTAATAAGTCTTTTCCTTCAAGAAAATACTTGTTTAAAGGTTTTACTTTTCTTCTGCTAGATTGGTCTTCTGCTTGTCTAGCTTTAGCATAATTTAACAAAGTTGTTGTAATTCGTTCTACTTGGTCTCCATCAGGAACTCCTGAGTTTACCATACTTGGTTTAAACAACGGGTCTGCTTTAAGTATTTTACTAAAGTTAAGTGTTTCTTCAATAGTTACTCTTTCTGGTGCAACAGCTTGAGCAACCGTTTTGCCAGATAGTGCAGCACCTTTGTCTAAGGTAATATATTGTTGTGTTACTACATCAAACGTACTTTTACCATCTTTACTAATTTTTACTAGACGCATATCTCCATTTGGAAGTTCTACATTTACAGGTGGGCCTAATTCGTTAGCATCATCTAAAGCTTTTTGTTCTTTAATTGCTTTATCTGATGCTAATTTTTCTGCTTTATTTACTAAGTCTGCGTATATTTTAGCTTCTGCAGGGTCAATAGGAGCATACCTAACAGCTCGTTCTTTCATAGCAGCAATACCCATAGGATTATCTGCGTATTTTTTATTAATATTATTTTCAATAATACCTCGACCAATACCGTTTATAGCGTTCTTAATGCTTTGGTTTCTGTCTTTTTCAAACGCTTGTCTGTTCGCTGTAAGTTGAGCAAAGTCGCTTAATCCAACACGTTTAAATGAAAATCCTCTAGCCATGTTATTTATTCCTTAAAAAACTGGGTTATTTCCCATACCACCGCCTGTAAAACTTTTGTATGCGCCATAAGCTGCTGCTGCAGGTTCTGCAAGTCGTTGAAAAAGACCGCTTCTAGGTTGCGCTCTAGCTGCTGCTAGTTGATTTGCTAGGTCAATTCTCGCAGATAGTTTGTCCATATCAAACTGAGTTAACGCCCCACCATATGCCATAGAAGGTTGTATCAACCCTGTTAAATTTTGAAAAGGTGCGTATTGCGCTTGAGATAGTCCGTATAGATTTTGTAAGTTTTCAGCTCTAAATCCTTGCGCTCCTGTTAACATGTTTTGTAAAGCGTTTAAATCGCTGTAACCTGATTCCTGCGCTCCTCGATAAGCACCTATTCTTAACTGTTGTTTAGCTAAGTCAGCTTGTCTTTGAGCTGCTCCCATAGCACTTGCAGAGCCTGTACTAATGCCTCGACCGCCTAGTATTCTGCTAAGAGCAGAGTCTGTTTGCATGTCTATCATTTGTTCTTGTGGCTGTATACTAGCACTAAACATATCTTGTAATTGTTGTCTGTCCATAGTAGGAGCAAACATATTGTAAGCTGCTCTTAACTCTGCTTCTTCAGGGCTATCTTGCACTTTTTGCAAATAGTCTGGAGTTAACTTTTTAAACATCTCTGACGTAGCAGTAACGTCTGCTGAAGGAGTAACTTGTATTCCTTCGTCTGAATAACTAATCCCGCCAAAAGGGCTTGTTATTCCTGCTTGAGAGTAGTCTAAATCTTCTATCATTGGGTCAAATTTAGCTACAGTTTCTTTAAACCCTTTATTAGTTCCTGATGACCCAAAAATACTTTTAAGAAAAAACTCAGGCTGTCCAGTTGCAGGGTTCATAGAGTTAGCCCCACTTCCTACTGTGTATCTAGCAGGGTCTAAACCAAAACCTTTCATCTTGTTTTTAATTTGACTAGTTAAACTTTCTCCTAATACTTCAGGTCTAACTACCATTTCTCCTGTTGCAACGTGAGCTAACGTGTCATCTTCGTTTCGCCCTAAAGTAGCAAATTTTCCTAAATTAAACATGTTATATCTCCGTTACGATACGTCTTTAAGTTTAGCTTTAGCAGTAGCTAAAAACATTTTTTGTGAGTTAGTGTTGGCAGTAACCATTTCGTTTCTAAAACTCTCTACTGCAGCTCCTGTCTGCCTAGACTGCTGAGAGTTTTCTATTAAAAGTAAAGGTAGCATAGCTACTGAACATACCCAGTTATCTATCTCTTCACCTGTTTGTGGGTCTGTGCCTCGTAGTTGCATAAACCACCCACAGTCAAATTTCTTGCAAGGCTCAAAGTTATTTAAAGGGCAGTTATCTTTTACTTCTAGTTTCATGTTAATCCTTTGTAGCTATAATTACGTCTACATAGTTTACATCAAAAGCCATGTTTCCACTTGTAAAAGAGTGTGTGTGAGATGCGCCAGCAAGAGTACCTACACTGTGAGAGTGACCTCCACCGCTACCAGTGTTACCTATAGTAACGTCAGCAGCTCCACCACCAGACACATAGTTTCTGTTTGCCATTAAAATTCTTCCATTGCCTCCTGAAGTAGCGTCATCAGAACCTACATATTGTCCTATACTAAACGTGTGGTTATGTGAAGGTATCTCGCTTGTAGCCAAAGTGTGTGAAGCTACAGAACCAGAGATACTAACCGCAGTTCCTCCTGTTGTACCAGAGGCTGTTCTATTACTTGCAAAAGCCGTAGTAAAGTCCTGACTACCTCCAGTACCTACTGTACCACTAACAATTCTTAATGCTTTGTTATTGTGAGTGGTGCTTTTAGTAAAGCCTGTAGGGGCAGCAGTTTGTACAAATAACATCACTGTACCTGACGGTATAAGTCCTGTATCTTCCTTAGTTGCTATAGCTGTTGCAATAGCATTAAATTCGCTATCTACATCTGCTCCTGTAATAACCTTTTCTGGGTCTCCAGTATCAAGGCTATCCTTAGCTGTAAAGTTTTGTGTTCTAGTATAATCGCTCATGGTTACCTACCTTCTCGACCCATTTTCATAAATAAAGATAATTGTTCTACTGCAATATGAAAGCCGTTAGAAACAAATCTAACTCCTAGTTTAAATGTTCTTCCGCTTTGTGATATAGGAGCTGCTAAATTATAAGCTAAGGCAGAGCCTCCTCCCCACTCGTCTACGTTCCAGTTAGCTACTCCCCATTCTGCAACTGTACCTACCGCTAGACCTGACGACCTGTTAAATGCGTTATTAGAAGATAATGTAAAAGGTACTTCTCCACTACCACCTTCAGCAAAAGCGTAAGTCACGTTAACCGTATCTGAGGTACTTGCGCCTTCTATTGTTGCAGTTACTTTTTTTAACATCTTTAATTTAGATGTACCTAAATCTGCAGGGTTACTGCGCCAAGTGCAAGTGTAAGATGTACTTGCTGACGGAGAATCGTCAACGTACCCATTATATTTTCCTATCATTCCGCGAGAGCCTATGTAGGTCTCTCCTTCAAAGTAAGCAAAGCTGTCCCACTTAGTGTTGACATACTTAGTAATCCGTATAGGAACATTTTGGTCTAGCGTGTGCATGTCAAACACCCAAATGTTTCCTTCAGGAGCTTTTAACCAGTATTGTCCTTCTTCTGGGTCGTAAACAGACCTTACATTAATTAAAGCAGACTCACTTGCTGCAACATCTACTAAAAATTCTCTTCGTACTAGAGTAGATATTTCGTTTAAGTCTGCTCTGTCACCTGTGTAAATAACTTGTCGTAGTGACCTAATGCCTGTAGCAGACATAAAATATAAATCTTTTCCTATTGCCTGTATACTGTCTCTAGCTATACACCCAATACCTTGTATAATTTGTTCTATGCCTAAATCAGCAGGAGAATCGGGGTTGTTATAAATTACAATACTGTTACGTAAAAAAGCTACTAAGTAGTGGTCAAAAGACGATATAGCTACTAGCTCATCGTAACCATCTTTAACAGCAGCAAAATTACCCATTACGTCAATCTCGCCGCCTGCATTACCCCAATCTGTTTCGTCTAACACAGCAGAGTAATTAATAATGTTTTGACTTGTTCCTGTGTTAGACTTTTGCGCCCATACTCTACCAAAGGCACTGTGTACTAGTCTTCCTGTAGGGACGCTTCCATGTGACGAGTTAATAGCTACAAAGTTTCCTGACCCGCTTTTTATAATTAAACCAGAGCCTTCGTTAGTAGCTATAACTTGGTCATCAAAGTTTACAAATTGAGGTCTAGTGTTAGTAATAGTTACGCCACCTTTGACTGACGTAAAGTTGTCAAAAGGAGCTGTATCTTCGTAAATGTTGTTACCGCCGTAATCACTAACAGAAAGTAATCTTTGGCCTCCTGAGTAGTTATACATAAACAATGTATCTACTTTAGGCTCGTACTTAACTTTTACTCCTGCCCCTCCTCCAGCAGAAGCTGAGGTTGCTGTTCCTGTTGTGTAAACGTAGTAACTGTCGACATCGACTACAGTAATAGAAAATCGAGTATTAATTTGAGCTGCTGTAATACCGTTAGTGTCTGCAGCTCCGCTAATAGTTACAAAGTCTCCTGTAGACTGACCGTGAGCAGTGTCTGCTATTGTAATACGACCTGTAATCCCTGCAGTTGTAACAGTTGTAATAGGATTACTTCCTAACGACTCGTATCCTAAAGCGTTAGAATGTCCGTTAGTTAATACATCAAACCCTTTTCTGTTGGTTAGTCGTCCTGCAGAGTCGTAAGCAATGTTTTCTGCTACTTCTGCAAAGACAGGAGCTTCTTGGTACGTTTCTCCTTCAAAGTTAAGGCCGTACATACCTGGAGCGCGAAGAACTAAAGACTGTAGTTTGCTACCCATTACTTAGAAATCTCCGTAAACTATCCAATCACCGCCACCTTGACCTTGCCACTTATGGCTTTGCTCGTAAGCTATAGCATCTCCTAAAGCTTTTTCGTAAGCTCGTTGTACTTCAGAGCTTAACTCTCCTTCATCCTCACCTCGCTCTCTTATAGCAAGAGCTAAACCTCGTAGGTATACTGGATACCAAGGTACTTTAAAATAGTCTGTATTAGCTGTTAAATCGTCTTGAGGTACTACACACTCTACAGACATAGAGTATGTTGCGTCTGGAGTGCTATAAAATATTATTTGTAATGATTGTTTTGCACTTACTCCTGATACTGCGTAGGCGTAAGGTTCTTGATTTGTTCGTGTACTAAGTTGATTTTGTTTTCTTATAAACTCAAAAGGTCGTGGTGCTAACCTAACATCAGTAGTAGTGTTATACACGTCTAACACTCGACTACGTTGATTAGTGTAAATGCCTTGACTTGAGTTTTCTAAATCGTAAGAACTTGTGCCACTGGTAGTTGTAATCGTAATAGATTCTTGTAAACCTATCCAATCAAACGAATCTTCTACTTCTCGTTTTGCATCGTTAAGTAATCGTACAATCGTATCTGTATAAGACGGTGCTCCACCTGTGGCAGTTGTTGTGCTAGTTATACTCAGCACAGCTTGGTCTCTTAAACGAATAAGAATCTTATTAACAACGTCTAATAATGTAACCGCAGATGACGACATAAGATTAACTCTCCTAAATAAAGGGGGAGGTTTTACCCTCCCCGTAGGTTATTAAGCAACGACAGCAATCTTAATGCCAGCATCGTTTCGTAGTTCACCCGTACCGTACAGAGTGTCAGCAGTGAACAAGTCACCTAACCACTCTTGCTTGTACTGAGTTTGAGTACGAACAGACATTTGCTCTGCAAGAACTAACGCTGATTTATGAGCTAACAAGCAAAGTCTAGCGTCCTGAGAACCTTCAGTATCTGTAGGACAGTTAGTAGAAACGTATACAGGTACTCCGTATACATCACCAACTAAACCATTACGGATAGAGTTTCCAGGGCCAACTTCACCTGTGAACGCTTGCTCAGTAAATCGAGCAAGACCAGTTAGATTCTTTTTCTCCACTGGAGGGATAACAAGAAATCTATCTGACATAGGTATATCAGCATCGTCAAGAGTTTGGATTACCTTACGGATACCTGCATCAGCCAAAGCTGCTGCGTTATCAGCTCCTGCGTCGAAAGCGGTGCTTCCATCAGAACCAATAACAGTACCTGCAGTACCAAAATCAACTGTAGTTCCTGAAGATACAGTGTTAGCTGTACCGCCAGTTAAAGCGTAAGATTGCAACCAAAGGTGCGTATCTACTTGTTTAGCCAGTGAGTAACCAGCGTCATCAGTGTAGAAAGACCTCATGCTTGACAAAGCCTGCTTGTCTAGGATATCCTCTATTAATCGAGAATACTCGTAGTGCTTGTCAATAGATATTGTAAGCTCAGTATCTGTCGCAGTGATAAGCGTAACTTCAGTCTGTGCTGCTTTTGCAGAAGCTGCACCCCGCGTTGGCTTAGGAATGTGAATGGTGTCACCTTTTTTACCTTCGTGGTTCATTCGGGTAACTAGATTTGCGAGTACAAGATTACTCTTGTATGCCGCGATTACTTCGTCCGACCACAATTCAGGGATAAACTTCGCCTGAGTGGTAATCGTCATATGATTAGAGCCAAGGGCCATAACCTATTCCTCCTATAAAAAATTAAAATTAAACTTGGATAAATTAACGAACTCTGCCTTCTGCGTATGCTTGCATAATTTCTCCTTGTAGTTCATTGTATCTCTGGGGGTCATTAATCTTCAGTCGCACTAACTCAGCTCTACGATAAATCGTTTTGCTAGATGATGCTCCTGCGTCTTGTGACGCTCCAGAAGATACAGAAGAAGCAGCCTCAAGCTCTTTCTCTTTTACAGCTTGACTTTGTTCTTTCTCCGCTTTCACTTGAGGTTTTTGAACAGCTTTGTACTGTGTAAACAGTTCGTCTGCATAATCAAAATCTCCGTTACTTGCTTTAACCCACATATCTTGTCGCGGAGTGCTTTCCATAATCCACTGTTGAAAACCTAAGTCATTAACAACTTCGGTTAAATCAGGGTGTTTGGCTTGTAACCGTTGTACTGTAGAGTCTACCTGTGTTTGAGATAGATTACTCTTAACGGGTTCTAAAGCTTCCGCAACTACCTTGCGTACCGCATTAAGCGGGTCGTTATAAAAGTCATCTTCAGAAAGAGATTTCTCAAGAGACTCTGTACGTTGACTAGTGGCATCTTCTTGTAGATTTTTTTGAATTAAACTGTCAGTAAGTTTACGAAGTTCTCCAAGCTCATTACCTTGTCGTCCGTATTGCTGTTCAAGATTAACGTAAGAGTTAATAATGTCGTCTACACTTTTCCCTTGAAATTTAGGGGGTAGCTCTTCAGTTTCTACGTTCTCAGTAGGTTGCTCTTCTACTTGTTCTTCTTCTGATTTAAGTTCTTGTCCAAGGCGTTGAGTCAAATCTTCAACATTGTCAATGTTGTCAAAATCTTCTTCTGCCTCTACTATAGGATTTGTCGCCATTTTATTTCTCCAATCTTAACCTTATATAAGGGGATTAACAGGGTATACCTAACTCTTTCAAGTTATGGTGGTTAGCTCTTCGGTGTCTCCTAGCCCATTTATCGGCAGCAGTCGGAAAGCCAGTATCTATGCCAGGTAATGAGAAGTTCCCGCCTGACACAATTTTTGAAGCAGTATTAGTACAATCTCTGCACTTAACTGTTTCATCTTTAGACCAATACTCTCGTACTAGCCCACAAGAATTACATTTGTAATCATTCAACATCACTTTGTACCTCGTCTGCGCCTTCAAGCTCTGCTTGTAAGACGTTCTCAAACTCAATCATTAGATGTAACATTCCTAACGAACCTCGCATTTGCCAGAAAGCTTTTTCATCTCCGATTGCTAGTACGTTATTTTGATTGTTAAACATTTCTATTAAACGATTACGAATTAAATCCCAACCCTCCGAGTGGAGAGTTTCTATCATTTTTTCGTATTTTTGTATTTCACTATTATCCACTATTCACCTCGTATTATTGTCAACATCATTAGTGCAAGCACTTCTTCATCGTCCCTCTCTCTAATCTGTTGTCTACGAAGTTTCTTAAGTCGTTCAAACTTTAAATCTTCAGAGACAGTTCCTGCTAGGACATCAAAACCAAAAGCTCCAGAACTCCAAGCTTTTCTTCCCCAACCTTTCCCCGAATGTTCTAACTGTTCAAATGACATTTAATTAAATGGCCCTAATATCGAAATAATAAATGTAGTCATTCCTGCTATAATTATTACCGCACCTCGAAACAATTTAGCGTTTAATTGTTCTAAGTGGGTTTCTATCTTTTCTAACCTTGCAAATATTGTTTTGTCTCTTTCTGCACATCTAGCTTCATGTGCTTCTACCCTAGTAATACAATCAAATATATGTTTTTCTAAATCCATCTCTTTGTTACCAAGATGATGGTAACTTGCCCACAGATGTAGGTGTATCTAGTTCTGTAAGTTGTGTATCTATATCAGCTTTTAGCTCTGCTTCAGTCTTGTCTATATTTGCCAGCACCTGCGTCTTACACCAATCCTCAGTCAAACTGTTAAACGCTGTAAAGCTGTCTGCGTCTGCCGCGCCTATATTTGCCTGTCCATAAGTAGACGCAGTGTTATTTGGGGTTCTTGTGTCACTTACGCCAGTAATTCGCCAATGTATAGATTTAACTACGTCACTTAACGACCCTTCAGTTGGTGCTGTATCTAGTTGTACAAAT
>Ga0055584_100003069_pt1 | contig 16515 bp, 17 predicted proteins | sample OSDHelmetaG_FD_58716 | JGI IMG/M metagenome (GOLD analysis project Ga0055584, IMG submission 58716) | Pelagic marine sediment microbial communities from the LTER site Helgoland, North Sea, for post-phytoplankton bloom and carbon turnover... | ecosystem: Environmental > Aquatic > Marine >... | reverse complement strand
GTCTGCGAGAGATGGGGCCACTGTGCTAAAAAACAAGTTCACAGATTCATTTTTCCATTCACTCGAAGCAATAGCTCCTGGGCGCCAGAGATTGCTACTTTAAGCCGAATAGGAACAATCCAAACGACTCAACACTCACGGATCAAACTCAGGCTGATTTTGTAGATAAAGCCGTGCTCAAAAGCTTGGAAGTTACATTTACCACCGAAATCACCTGTCCATAAGACATACGCGTTGGGCCTACAACACCTAATGTTCCTATAACTTCACCGTCGGATTCGTAGGGGGCGGTGATAACGCTACAATCACCAAGTGACTCATACCCGGACTCTTCACCTATAAAAATACTCACTCCGGATACTTTCATACTCCTGTCCAGCAAATCCAACAAATCCTGCTTAGCCCGCAACGTATTAAATAACTTCTGTAATTTATCAATTTGACACAACTCCGGAACATTCAGAAGGTTCTCCTGACCGCTAAGCACCACATCACCACCATCGTTTTCCTCTTCCGCTAGTAGCTCCGCAGCCATAGTTGTCGCGGTTTGCACCATATTGTGCATTTTCTCACCTGCACTGCGCATTTCTAACACAAGCTTTTTACGCACCTCCGCAAGTGTAGAGCCTCCATGCAAATCATTAAAATAATTGGCGGCCTCTATTAATTCACTAGGCGTATATTCCCGCTCCGTTAGCAATACTCGATTTTGAACCCGTCCATCTGCAGTCACCAATATTGCCAATACTCGCTTGTCATTTAATGATACAAATTCCACCTGCTTCAAACGACTAACGGTTTGCCCAGGCAACATAACGACACCCGCAAACTGTGTCATCTCAGAAAGCATAGTCGACGCACGTGCCAACAAAGTAGAAGGATCTGTATCTTCCGACAACGACGACTCGACCGCCTTAAACGGAGATCCCAGACTGTCAACCTTAAGCAAGCTATCAACAAATACTCGATAACCCATGGCCGTTGGTATTCGTCCCGCCGACGTATGCGGAGCCGAAATTAGCCCCAGGTCCTCCAAGTCCGACATCACGTTTCGAATAGTCGCCGGACTTAATTCGAGCTGAGAGTGACGCGCCAAGGTTCGAGAACCCACTGGTTCGCCTTGTTCAATATACATTCGAATCAAAGAATTGAGTAAATGGGTATTGCGACTATCCAACTCAAGATTCATATTAATATGCCGATTCAGCGAAAAAATGATTAATAAAAACTATATTTAACCCAAGCAATTGACTACGCAAATTGCCAACGTTCCTAACGACAACATTTATAGGCCAACAACTGCCTCACGTCCATTAAAATTTGACTAATATGTGATTTCTATTTGTCGGTTACACTGGACATGATTTCACAGACTGGCGACAATCGGATTCCCTGCCTCGCACACAGGATTAATAAAACAAAATTCAATGAGTTATAAAAATATCGCTGTTTTTGGCAAGTATCAGGACGATAGCATCACCCCTCATGTTACCGATCTGGTTAACTTTCTGCTCAAACAGAAAATTAATGTGTATCTGGGCGACACCACTGCCAAGAGCAAAATTCTGGATAATTTACCAGTAGGTCGTATTACAGACGAAGAGCTCAAGGATCACGTAGAGTTGGGTATTGTACTTGGTGGCGATGGCACCCTACTAAACGTTGCGCGCAAACTTGCACCCCTTGGGATACCGATAATTGGGGTAAACCTAGGTCGTCTCGGCTTTCTCACCGATGTACCTCTAGCGTCGATGAACAAAGATATTCTCGAAATCTTACAAGGGACGCATACTGAAGAACAGCGCATGATGCTGTTGCTTGAAGTAATACGCGATGGCAAGCTTATTGCAAGTGGTCACGCTCTCAATGACATAGTAATTTCGCGTCATAATGCGGACCGTTTGATAGCATGGAGCGCAAAAGTAAACGGTAAATTAATCACCTCAGCGCGATCTGATGGAGTCATTGTCTCCACGCCGACCGGATCAACCGCCTACGCATTGTCTGCCGGTGGCCCAATCCTGGATCCCGAATTGGATGCGGTAGCTTTGGTTCCTATTTGCCCACACACATTGTCTAATCGGCCGATTGCGTTACGAGCAAATAGCGTGATCGAATTCAGTGTCACTGACACCGAACAAGCTGACGCCCATGTATCGGCTGATGGACAGCGAATTTGTGATCTCCGCGGCAATGAGATTATCCGCGTATCGCGCTCGCCACATTCGCTCAAGCTAATTAAAATGACGGAAAGTGATCACTATGGAACCCTTCGTGAAAAGCTTGGCTGGGGCTAAGTAATCGACATGCTGCAGCAGTTAACTATCTCAAATTTTGCAACTATTGAAACTCTAGATTTAGAGTTTGATCAAGGTTTTAGCGTGATAACTGGTGAAACCGGTGCTGGCAAATCTATCATGCTAGATGCTTTGACCTTACTTATGGGCGCACGCTCGGAAACTCGCTTAATTCGCCACGGAAAAGAAAGCTGCAACATCTCTGCTGTTTTTACCACCCATCAGGATAGCCCGGCATCGAAGTGGCTAACCGCACAAGGAATATATAATGATGGAACTTGTATAGTTCGACGAGTACTTCATCGAGAGCGTAGCGGGAAATGCTTCATAAACGATCAGCCTGTAACGGTCGCATCACTAGGAGACTTGGGCCAACACTTGATCGACATACATGGCCAGCAAGATCATCAAGCCTTACTAAAACTTCCGGCGCAACGGACAGCAATCGACCGACGCGCAGGGCATGAACCTATATTGATCAAGATGCGAGAAACGTTTCACGAACTAGCCACCGTGCGACAGAGCTTGCAACAGATGGCTAGCAGCCAACAAGCGGTAGCAGATAGAATTGAATTACTATTGTTCCAGGTAGGTGAGCTCGATGAATTTGCGCCGCTCGAACAACAATTTAACGAGCTGGAACAAGACCATAAACGGCTCGCTAATGCAGCCGAACTTGGTGAAGGTATGCAGCAAGTTGCGGATCTATTAGCGGGTGACTCTGACAACTCGTGCAACCACGCGATCACATCGGCAATTGGTATATTGAACCGAATTCAACGTTACGATGACCAGCTTCGACCACATACTGTTCAGCTACAGAACAGTAGTGATTTGTTGCACGAAATCGCTAACGAAATGCGTCGACATTCAGAGTCTTCCTCTGCCGACCCAGAGTCTTTCGCTAAAATCGAATCACGCTTAAACCGATGGATTGATTTATCCAGAAAGCATCGAATCAAAGAAGCTGATCTACCTGATCTACATCAAAAACTTGCTGAAGAGCTAGATAGCTTACAGCAAGCCCACACTGCTCCCGAAAGTCTACAACTAAGGCTTAGCGAGCTTGAGCAAAACTATATTGAGCTTGCTAAACAAGTAATGCATAACCGCATCGAGGCTTCGCAATCGCTCTGTGAGGCAGTGTCTGAACAAATGCAGTTACTGGGGATGACCGGCGGGCGGCTTGAAGTAGAAATATACGAGCTACCCGAAGGTCGTTATAGCGAGAATGGTATAGAGCATCTAGAGTTTATGGTAACCACTAACCCTGGTATGCCAGCCGGATCATTGCGAAAAACAGCGTCTGGGGGAGAGCTATCTCGTATTAGCCTGGCTATAGAAGTCGCCGCTGAAGGTGCCAGTTTAAAACCTACAATGATGTTTGACGAAGTCGATGCCGGTGTTGGAGGCGAAATCGCAGAGATTGTCGGGGACCGGTTACGTAGTATTGGCAACAATGCGCAGGTGATTTCTGTAACCCATTTACCGCAAGTTGCAGCACAAGGCCACAATCATTTTCGTGTTAAAAAGATAACAGATCTGGAAGCAAACACCGTGCATACCAATGTGCAGCACCTGAATGACGAGCAACGTAGAGCAGAAATCGCCCGTATGCTGGGTGGCCGAGATATCACGAATACGACGATGGCACATGCTCAAGAATTACTCAGCAAGGCTATTTGACTAGTGCCCGCTCTAGCAAATGCCCTGGTCCGGCCTGCAGAACCAGATGACCTAGAAGCGATCTCAGTTCTAGTTAATTTTTATGCTGATTTAGGCAACCTATTGCCTCGATCAACAAATCAAATTGCGGAAAATCTTGAACACTTCATCGTCGCTGAAATAGACAGTGATATCGTCGGCTGCGCTTCACTTGAATTGTTTACCCGCAATTTAGGGGAAATTCGCAGTTTAATGGTAGATGCCGAACACCAACGGTTAGGTATCGCCTCTAATTTAATCATCACACTCATTACGCGCGCTCGGGACATGGACGTAAAACGGGTCATGGCTTTAACCTATGTCCCGGAACTCTTTCACAAACACGATTTTCGCACGGTCGATAAGTCTATCTTTCCTGAGAAAGTCTGGGGAATTTGTATAAACTGTTATAAGTTCCACAATTGCGATGAAATCGCTGTATTACTGGAACTTTAGGAATCCTGGATTTTAGGCCCATAGCCGTTAGTCTATCGTATACTTACAGCCACAAACTTTGAAATAGATGCAGCGTACCCCACTAAAACTGGAACGTCTCTAATTGCGTCAAAACGAGTCCAAATGACATGACAAATAGAATAGTGCTATCGGCCTTCATTGCCTTGACCCTTAGTCTTGGTGCTTGTATTCGTCCCTACCAACAAGATATACAACAAGGTAACTTGATTACCAATGACGACCTGTCACGAATAAAATTGGGAATGAGCCAGCGAGAAGTTGAGTTTCTATTAGGTACACCAATGGTTGCTGATCCCTTTCATAAAGACCGCTGGGATTATTTTTATTCGTATAAAAATCAAAAAACTCGTGAAACCGAAGTCCGACAATTAAGCGTCATTTTTAATTTAGGCGAACTTAGCGAATTGCGGGGTTACGTTTCACTTGATGACTTGGAAAACCTAGAGCCAAGCGAAGAAGATTTGCACGTTGGTGGCACCGTTGTAACAAGACCCACGCAAAGAAAATACGGTTTATTCGAACGTGCCGCGGAAGCTTTTCGAAGCGACGAAGAATAGCTTAACTTATGCGAGCTAGTTATTTTTTGCTAGTAGATTGTCCCATCACTTTCCCTTGTTTGACGAGCTCTCGTCGAACGTCCTTGAAGTCCGCTTTCAATGGTCGATACAACTCAACTCGATCTCCTTTCCGCAATAAATAGTCAAGCGACACTGACTGACCAAAAATCCCCAGACTCCAAGCAGCCTCTTCACCAACCTCTGCAGCATAATGAATATCAAGACCGCTAGCACGTACCGCATCAATAGCTGAGCTGCCCTTTGCTACTGATACTTGTTTAAGCCACTGGTGTTCTTTCGTTGCGAACACCACTTCCACATCGATATTTGAAATACTGGTCATTTCCTATTTGCTTACACTAAATCTGAGCTAGCACTCGTTCCATAAACAGACTCTGCTCTACTAATGAACGCGGAAACTTGCCGGTCAATTATCTCTCCAAATACGGGACCCAATACCGGACGCAATAACATATTAGAAATCTCGAATTCTATATTAAGTTCGACCTTACTTGCCTCTGGACTTAATTCGGAAAAACCCCATCGACCTATAAGTTTACTAAATGGTCCATCGACAAGTTGCATATCAATCGACTTCGATCTACTACCTGCTTCGGTGCTAACTTTATTGACATTAACATTGCGAGTAGTAAACCTCTTGTTAACTCCTTTATAGGCAATACCTACGGTCGCCAGTACTGTATCGCCATTTTTAGAATCAATGGCTGCGTGGTCACACCACTCCAAAAACACCGGGTATTGTGGGATATCCGCCACCAATGCGTACATTTGATCGACTGAAAAATTGACCAAAGCCGAGCGCGCAACTGTTGGCATCAGTTACCAAATATCAGATATATCATTACGATTGACACACCAACCGGAGCCACATAACAAACCGAAGCAATCCACCACCTGTCTATCAAACCGCTCAGCTCCAACTCTTCCTTAATGGCTGCTCTGGGCATTATCCAACCACAAAATATTGCAATCAATATACCGCCGATAGGTAACATAATTATCGACGTTAAAATATCGATAGCATCAAAAAAGCCAGCTGATTTTGGCAGCCCAGCAAACTCAAACTCAAAGGCTAATTCGTTAAATGAAAACACTGTCAATAGCCCAACCAGCCAGGTAAGTCCGCCAACCAAGAACACAGATGATACTCGTGATACACCTTTTTCAACCACCCAGGCAACCGCCGGTTCAATCAGAGAAATAGCCGAGGTCCAGGCTGCAAAAGCAAGCAATACAAAAAATATCGTGCCCCAGAAAGTTCCGCCTGGCATTTGCCCAAAAGCGACCGGCAGGGTCTCAAAAATAAGCGATGGCCCAGCAGCGGGTTCCAAACCATTGGCAAAAACGATCGGAAATATAATAAGCCCCGCCAATATAGCCACTGCAGTATCTGCGATCACTATCGGTACAGCAGCTGTCGCGATACTGATATTTTTGGGTAAATAGGCGCCGTAAACCATAATCGCACCCATTGCTAAGCTTAAAGTAAAAAATGCATGCCCCATTGCAGAAATAAATACGCCAAAGGTCAATTTAGAAAAATCTGCCTTGAACATGAAATCTACACCGGCTTGAAAATCAGCGGCGGTAATCGCGTAATACAAAAGCAATCCCAGCAATGCCAAAAGTGCTGGCATTAGAAACCTAACCGCTACTTCCAAGCCTCGCTCAACTCCACGAACCAACACAATCATGACCATTAGCATAAATACACTATGCCAAATAATAAGCTGTAGTGGATCGGCTACCAATACACCAAATTGCCCCTGAATCTGATCACTGGGCAACCCAACAAAATCGCCTAATGCTGTTTTAAATATATACACCAAAGTCCAGCCAGCAATAACGCTGTAATAGGACAGAATCAGAAAACCAGCCAGCATCCCTGACCAACCAATCGCCACCCAATATTTGCTAGCTTTAGCCTCAGCGATTAAATTTTTCATCGCATTCACTGGACTTTGCCTGCCACGGCGACCAAGTGATATTTCTGCCATCAGTACCGGCAGCCCGATTAAAGCAATACAAACCAAATAAACAATAACAAACGCGCCACCACCACTTTTTCCGGTCATATACGGGAATTTCCATATATTACCCAGCCCGACAGCGGAGCCGGTAGCAGCCATAACAAACATCCATCGAGACGACCATTGGCCGTGTTGGGTTATTTTAGTTTCACTATTAGTATCTGACATTCAAGCCTCGATCATGTTACGGCGTTTGTTTTCTGTCGACAGCGCATTCAACAGAGTTTGTTGGTAGGCAAAATTGGAGATTTGTGTTTGAATCGCACCCCCCTGCGGGGCCTATTATGTCTAAAGCCAAAAAAACTGCAAACTCAAACACGATCGCCACTAATAAACGGGCGCGGTTTGAATACCATCTTGAAGAAGATTTCGAAGCTGGTCTAGCACTAGAAGGTTGGGAAGTTAAAGCACTTCGTGACGGCCGCGCGCAGATCACCGAAAGCTATGTCGGCTTAAAAAAAGGTGAAGTCTTTTTATATGGCGCGCATTTTACACCGCTACTAAGCGCATCAACCCATGTGGACCCAGTACCTACTCGTAGCCGAAAACTACTTTTACATCAATTTCAGATCAACCGTTTAATCGGTGCAACCGAGCGCAAAGGATATACCATCGTGCCGGTTAGTCTTTATTGGTCACGAGGGCGTGCTAAATTGAAAATTGCGCTGGCAAAGGGCAAAAAACTACATGACAAACGAGCAAGCATAAAAGAACGTGATTGGAAACGTGACCAGTCGAGAATCTTAAAGGGTGGTCGATCTGACTAGCTAACAAGTTAAATAGTCGAAGTTCGCTTCTACTTATATCTTATTCCCAAAATAGTATAGAACTTGTCTGTCCCACCGATATTAACTTTCACCTCTGCATCCAGCGGTTTCCCAAGCAAACCTTTTGCTAGCGGTGAATCAACACTAATGAAATTACGTACAGCATCTGTTTCATCCGAACCCACAATTCGGTATTCCAGTTCCAGATCGTCAACTTCAAGCTCAACCCAGGCACCAAAGAACACTTTTTCTGTGCTGCCTACTTGATCCACTAGTTTTAGGTCCGGTGTCCGTTTTTGTAAGTATCGAATACGTCGATCGATTTCCGCTTGCTGCTTTTTACGATATATATACTCTGCATTTTCAGAACGATCGCCTTCCGCTGCAGCCGCTGATAGCGCCTCATTAACTCCCTTACGCTTTACCCATAGCGCGGCCAGCTCCTTCTCCAAAGCACGATAACCTTCAGGAGTGATATAAGGAGAAGACTTTTCTGCAGGCGGACGCCAACGGCCCATAACGGTATTTCCGAACTAATAAGATCAAACGAATTAAAGCAGGGGTACTGTAGTCTTGGCAACTAAATCCGCAACGGCATCTGTAAGCTTTTCACGAGTACTTGATGATCGCCTAAGTAAAACTATTTCTCTAGTTGGCTCTGGGTCTTCAAATGGCCGATAGACAATTAATGCATTCCCGGACGCCGATTTGGCAAGTTTTGGTAAAACTGTAATACCAGACCCTTGCGCCACCATATGTTCTAAGGTGTTCAAGCTGGTCGCACGAAAGTGTTGATCTTCGTTCGCACCCGCTGCAAAACAGTAACCCAAAGCCTGATCTCTTAAACAATGACCATCTTCTAACATTAGTACTGTTTGTCCTTCCAAACACGATTGGGCTGCCGGGTCTGATACAGCCAATACATGGCCCAGGGGTGCAGCAAGCAACATCGGTTCGTCATATAAATGAATTGAATCATACTGTTGCATCCCATCTAATCTCGCGAGTATTCCGCAATCGAGTTTTCCATTGTCTAGTTTAAGCAAAAGATCCTGGGTTTTTAATTCATATAAAAATAGTTCCAAGTTAGGGAATTCGCTTCCAATTGCCGGAACAATATGAGGCAGCAGATATGGACCGACAGTCGGGATTAAACCAACATGGAATTCGCCGCTAAAAGCATCTGTAGCCTCTTTAGCTATCGCTTTAAGCGTTTTAACTTCCTGTAAAACTTTTAGCGCCTGCTCAACAATTTGCTCACCTTGAGTAGTAAAAATAACATTACGCGTCGAACGCTCAATCATCTCTATTCCAAGTTCATCCTCCATCTTACGAATTTGACCGCTTAGGGTCGGCTGACTAACAAAGCACTTTTCAGCGGCTTTGGTGAAATGTTGCAATTCGTGTACTGCGAGCAAATATTCTAGATCTCTTAAATTCACTTTATCTCCGCATGAAAAGCATTAGTGCGCCGTGTCTGGCAGTAGAGGAGGAGGAATACCAGCCACGGAGCATAACGCTTGCTTTATTGGTTAATAACTTCTTTTATGCTGCTTTTGTCTGGGAGGCATTTAGCCATTCTATTAAGGCCTCAGAATCACCGATATGCTCACCATCCACAAACACCTGGGGTACGGTTGCTTGACCACTAATCGCCTTAAGCGATACTGAGGTAGCATCAGTTCCCAAAACAATTTCTTCATAACTAATTTCGGCCTGATCAAGCAATTGTTTTGCTTTTGCGCAGAACCCACACCCAGGCTTGGTTAATATTGCGACTGAAGCCGGCACCGTAGCGTTAGGATTTAGATAATCAAGCATAGTATCAGCGTCTGATACCTCAAAAGGGTCTCCCGGTTTGTCTGGCTCGATAAACATTTTTTCAACTACACCATCTCGCACCACCATAGAATAACGCCACGAGCGTTTACCAAAACCTAAATCATCTTTCGACACCAGCATGCCCATACCATCAGTAAATTCACCGTTACCATCAGGTAGCACAGTAATATTCTGGGCCTCTTGATCTGCTTTCCAGGCATTCATCACAAATGTGTCGTTCACACTTACGCACACGATTTCATCAATGCCTTCATTAAAAAATACAGGAGCCAGTTCATTGTAGCGCGGCAAGTGCGTAGACGAGCAGGTAGGGGTAAACGCGCCAGGAAGTGAAAATACTATTACGTTCTTGCCTTTAAAAACATCATCAGAACTTACGTCTTCCCATGCATCACCGTTACGCGTACGGAAAGTCACCGAGGGAACTTTTTGATTTTCTTTACTCTTCAACATCAATTTTCTCAATTAATAACAAATTATTCATAGGGTGTATGCATTATGCAGGCTGTATATTTATTTAAATAATCGTTTAAATTTATATAATTAATTAGTTTTATCTATTAAAAGTATCTTTATCGATCCTAGGTGCATTTGCGCAATCCAGCAGTATTCGTTGTCATAACTGTGGCTAGAAATATCGAAAACTGCTACCTTACGCACCGATATTCAGGGTTTCATTTGCCCGAAAACTAGTCACCTGACGTCATACCAGATGCGAAAAATACTCGTAACCTCCGCACTCCCGTACGCCAATGGCCCGATCCATCTCGGTCATATGGTGGAGCACATACAAACAGACATTTGGCGACGCTTTCAAAAAGCTCGCGGCCACGACATCAGAGGAATTTGTGCTGATGATGCCCATGGCACACCGATAATGCTACGGGCACGCAAAGAGGGCATTGAGGCAACCGAGCTAATCGATCGCATGTGGCGAGAGCACAATGCCGATTTTAAAGATTTTTTTGTCGAATACGATAATTTCTACACAACCCATTCACCCGAAAACGAGACCATAAGCTCTGAAATATATCTGGCACTTAAGGCTGCTGGCGATATTAACACTAAAACCATCGAGCAAGCCTATGACGAAAGTGCAGGTATGTTCTTGCCCGACCGTTTTATTAAAGGGACTTGCCCTAATTGCAAAACCGATGACCAATATGGTGATAATTGCGAAGCCTGTGGTGCAACCTACAGCACAGACGAAATTATCAATCCGGTATCAGCTCTATCCGGTGAAAAGCCCACCTCAAAAGAAACTGAACATTTCTTTTTTAAACTTAAGAATCATCAGGCCATGCTCGAAGAGTGGGTTCGTTCAGGTACTTTACAAGATGGTATAGCAAACAAAATAAGTGAGTGGTTTGAGGCTGGATTACAAGATTGGGATATTAGCCGTGACGCGCCCTACTTTGGTTTTGAAATACCGGATGCTCCCGGAAAATACTTTTACGTGTGGTTAGATGCACCTATAGGCTATATGGCCAGCCACAAGAACTATTGCGAACGGGTTGGTGAGGACTACGAGGCGTTCTGGGGCAAGAATAGCGAAACAGAGCTGTATCACTTCATCGGTAAGGATATTGCGTACTTCCACACATTATTTTGGCCCGCTATGCTCGCTGGTGCTGGTAAGCGGTTGCCAAACGGCGTTTATGCTCACGGTTTTCTTACTGTAGACGGGACGAAAATGTCCAAGTCACGCGGAACTTTTATCAAGGCTCGCACATACTTAAACCACTTATCTCCTGAGTACCTAAGATATTATTATGCCGCTAAGCTCGGTAGCGGAATTGATGATATAGATCTCAACTTGGAAGACTTTCTCCAACGAGTCAATTCTGACCTGGTCGGCAAGTTGGTAAATATTGCCTCCCGTTGCTCTGGGTTCATCAACAAACGATTTGACAATCAACTGGCAGATACACTTTACGATCCAGAGCTATTCTCGCAATTCACTAATGCCAGCGAAGACATTGCCGATCGTTTCGAGGCTCGCGAATATAGCGCAGCAATCCGACAAATCATGACGTTTGCAGACAAAGCCAACCAGTTCGTCGATGAACATAAGCCTTGGGTATTAATAAAGGAAACGGATAAATTAGATGAAGTGCAGGCCGTTTGCACTCAGGGCCTCAATTTATATCGGATACTAATCTCTTGGCTACAGCCCGTATTGCCACAATTAGCGGCAGATAGTGGCGCATTCCTGAATGCTGATTTAAGTTTATTTCCAGACTCTAATACTAAAGCGCTTTTAAACCACAAGATTAATAAATTTAAGCCATTAATGACCCGTATTGAACCGGAGAGCATTGAGAAAATGACTGAAGAAACCAAACTTGATGTCGCAGCCGAAATCACCCCTGAGCTAACCGGCCCCTTGGCAGACGATCCGATAAACGACGAAATCAACTATGACGATTTCGCAAAAATTGACTTGCGAATCGCCAAGATTATTAAAGCCGAGCATGTAGATGGCGCTGACAAACTACTGCAACTTACTTTAGATATCGGCGGAGAAACCCGCAATGTGTTTGCCGGAATCAAGTCTGCTTACGATCCCGCTGAATTAGAAGGTAATCTAACCGTTATGGTTGCAAATTTAGCACCGCGTAAAATGCGTTTCGGAATATCTGAAGGCATGGTGCTTGCCGCCGGCCCCGGGGGTTCAGATATATATGTTCTATCACCTGATGATGGCGCACAACCGGGGATGCGAGTTAAATAAAGCTCCATCTCACATCAGGCAGAAGGGTGCTTTAGATTGATGCACAATTGGCAAGAAATTGATGAGTGGCTGCCGCAAACCCAGTGCACTCGATGTGGTTACCCAAGCTGCAAAGAATACGCTCAAGCCGTCGCTTGTGGGGCTGCCGATATTAATCGCTGTCCACCGGGTGGTGACGTTACGATTCGTGGTTTGGCTAGCTTGCTGGGGAAAATAGGTAAACCACTCGCTAAGGATTTGGCCGATTATGCTGGCAAGCAAGTCGTTCAGATTGACGAAGATATCTGTATCGGCTGTGTGATGTGCATTAAAGCCTGTCCGGTCGATGCCATTAGTGGTGCAGCAAAGCACATCCACACTGTCATTAGTGATGAATGCACAGGTTGCGAATTGTGTATTCCACCGTGCCCTGTTGACTGTATTAGTTTAAAACCCGCAGAGTCAGCTCAAGCAGCACCCGCATTTGGCTCCGACGTTCGCTGGCTAGACTACACCTCAGAACAAGTACAACGTGCCCGCGAGCGAACTTATGCTCGACAAGATCGACTGCTTTTGCTCACTAAAGAAAAATCTGCGGCCAAACGGCTTAAAGAAATTCGCAAAAATGCAAAACCAGGCCAACTAAAGAATGAAATTGCCGCTGCCGTCGCAAGAGTAAAAGCGAAACAAAGCCCTTCAAATGAATAAGCAAATCAGAACGGAGATATTTTCGCGATGGAGAACCGAAAACCCTAAACCTACCACGGAGCTCAATTATAACTCGCCCTTTGAATTGCTGATTGCAGTCATCCTATCTGCACAAGCTACCGACATTGGCGTAAACAAAGCTACCCAAAAACTTTACCCGGTTGCAAACACACCTGAGCGTATCGCGGCGCTAGGCGTCGCCGGACTCAGCGAATACATAAAAACGATTGGGTTATTTAACAGCAAAGCAAAAAACGTTATTAAAACCTGTCAAATGCTGGTCGACTTACACAACAGTGAAGTGCCTGATGACCGCGAAGCACTCGAAGCTCTTCCAGGGGTTGGTAGAAAAACCGCCAACGTGGTTTTAAATACGGCCTTCGGTCATCCTACCATTGCGGTAGACACACATATTTTCCGCGTATCGAACCGTACAAAAATTGCTCCCGGCAAAGACGTCGTTGAAGTAGAAAAAAGGTTAATGCGAGTGGTGCCGGAAGAATTTATGACAGATGCTCATCACTGGATTATTTTGCATGGCCGCTACACGTGTATCGCGCGCAAACCCAAATGTCCCGATTGTATTATTAACGACTTATGTGAATACCGCCAAAAATTGACCACCTAGCTTGAAATAACAGGCCCAAACTTAAAGGTAAGCTTCTCGAAGTAGCAATCCACATACTGCTTAAAGTTGCACTACAATTACTTGCAACGCCAAGGCACGCCAAGCCTACTGCATTGCGTGTATAGGATGTATTTGCTAACGTCGAACACATGGTATTAGCCTGTATAAAAAACTAGGAGGCTTGTATGAATTTTACTTGCGGTTCGTTAAAAGCTGCCTCCATATTAATAATCATGCTACTTGTTGGCAGCCTACCTCTACAAGCGATCGAAGATTTTGATAACTTTTGGGTCTCTCCTGCTGCGATAACTGCCAGCGACACCGGCCAATCCGGATCATTCAAGGTTCAATCAAGTTGGGTAAATAAACTAGCCGATCGATCCGCCCAATTGCTCCATCGAGATAGCGTCGTCTCAACTTTCGTATCAACTAGCAACGGCTTCAACACATTGGCATTTGCCTCCAGCTACTCGGAAGAAGAGAGTAGTGCCGCAGTTGGAGTACGCGTTGGATCGTTGAGTGTTTATGTCAATTCAGGAAGCGGTGAATCGTACTCGCATAACAGTACTCATTATTCGGGTATTGACCCCTTTGCGTACCATGGTGGAAATATAGTTGACTACCAATATACTGGCGCATCAATGGGCTTTGCTATTGGTGAGTATTCACAAATACAAGCTGGGCAAACGACGGTAACAGCTGATCGCCTAGAAGACCGACGTTCAAGTTTTATCGATTTTTCAACCGATAAGATGTTTGCTAGGTATACATATGTAGAGCGTGGCAATGACCACGTCGGTTATGGGCTCGACGCCGGTATTAAAATTGGCCGTGTCAATCTGGCGTATCAAGAATTAACAAACAACTATGACGTATCCACACGCAGAATTCGATTTAACTGGAAACAAAATCATCTGAATTCATTCTGGCTAGATTTATCAGCCCATCGTAATGCTGCTCTGGAAGCATATTCGAACTCCAGCATAATGATTAGTTGGCAGCACCCCCTCGGCGCAAATAGTATCGCTAGCCACGCCACCGATGAGGAAGCAGATAAGTCCCAGCCACGTGGTGGAATAGGCCGCGGAGTATTAATCGGTGGAGCAGTTGCTGCTGGAGCCGTGGTGCTAAGTTCAGGTAGTGGCGGACAAGACAGCGCTGAACGTGTTGCTCCATCAACAGCACAATCGAATCCACAGACAATAACTGAACCAACACCTCAGGCCGACAACTCTCAATCAATAGAACCGGTCCAGCCCAATGTCGCCACGGTAGGCAACCCACAACACGATTCTGCGCGGTCTCGCTTGAACAGTATCAACCCCACATCTGTGGCAGAAAATAGAGAGTACGGTGGATACGTATATCAAGCGGCTGATGGCAGTTTTGCCACCACGAACCCAATCGCCGGTGACGCAACATCGGTAGAGTTACCGGACCCACGTTTTGCGGTTCCAAATGGTACTACCGCTCGTGCTTCATACCATACGCACGCTGCATTTGACCCCGATTTTGCCAGTGAGGAGTTTTCTGACACAGACCTTGAAGGCGACCGCACAGATAACATTGATGGTTATCTTGCAACTCCTATGGGTGCATTTTTGTACCACGAAGTGTCATCCGGACAAGTAAGCAGATTAGGAACAGTAAATAACTAATGCTTTCAAGACTTCTATGCGGTGCCCTTATGGTTTTTCAGGTTGGATTATTTAGCGGAGCAAGTATGGCCGATGTTGATGAAATGGTAAGGGAAGCTACACAATACGTAGAAAATTTACCTAGAGACTGTGTCTATCTCGACGGGTATATTTGCCAAGCCGAAGGACCAAAACCGGGCGAAAGTTCTCGTGTCTATGCGCATGCAACCGATGATAGCGGCACCTTGCCTGGATCGCTGGTGCAAGTTTGGCCAGCGGCGTATGCCCACTTTATGGCTGACGAGAATCTTAATGATCAACAAAAGCAACTGATGCACTATCGGATCGGTTTCAGCAAACAGGGTAATGAAGCGATTGTATTGTTTAGACCATTATTTCTTCCACAAATGCAAAATGGCGAAGTGGTAGGAAAAATGCGCGCAACTATTGGGAGGGAAGTTCGCGTTCATGTAGACCTAACCACCCAAAAGGTTTCCCGATCTATTTACGGGAAATAATCGGTCTCCAGCGAGTTTTACGCATCGGCTGCGCGTTGCAAAACCTTAACTGCGGAGTATGTAGATACGCTGTATGGCACGAGATATGTCAATGCTACTCTTAGCCAATCCCCGCTTTCCATAGTGCCTTCGACAATTGAATCACCGTGGTTAATTACCGCGAGTATTGTGCCAACAATCAAAGCAACTTTAATGGCAGTTTTGACTATTCCAGGTCGACAAGCATATTGTATATAGCGGTGAATTTTCATACCAATGTGTTGTTCTTCAAGGGTGGTAGAATAGCTAACCACAAGGCCGGATATCTAGCGCAAGCGAAAGCTACCTTTACCACTGAAACTTAACGTTGTTAATCGTACCAGCAAATTCAAATTCTCTGCCTAACTAAACGTAAGTGAATCTCGCCAAAGATCAATAAAGTTCCCGTAGACCATTGCCTCTAATACTAGTTCTGATGCCAGTACGTAACGCTGGAGATTATCTCAAACAGGCAGTCACGAGTATATTGCTGCAAACCCACACAAAAATAAAACTCCTCATCGTTGATGACCACTCAACTGATGCCGCTATCGAGCAACTAACGCCAAACCCCAGAATCAAAGTACTCAAGAATCCT
>Ga0055584_100003068_pt1 | contig 16517 bp, 16 predicted proteins | sample OSDHelmetaG_FD_58716 | JGI IMG/M metagenome (GOLD analysis project Ga0055584, IMG submission 58716) | Pelagic marine sediment microbial communities from the LTER site Helgoland, North Sea, for post-phytoplankton bloom and carbon turnover... | ecosystem: Environmental > Aquatic > Marine >... | reverse complement strand
TAATCAGGTGTTAGCCCAAATATTCTTAGCTCAAAATAAACCAAAGATAAATCTTTATAACTTACCAAAAGAATTAGATGAAGAGGTAGCTAGACTTCATCTTGACCATCTAGATGCAGAACTAACTATCCTTAGCGATTCCCAAGCAGAATATATCGGGGTAAGTAAAAATGGTCCTTTTAAAAAAAATGAATATCGATATTAAAGTATGAATCAAATTAATCGTCAAATTTTTGATGGGGCTAAGTATACTTTAACATTTTCTATGGTGCAATATATCCTATTTATTGCCACTCAAATTATTTTTGCGAGATTCTTGTCACCATCTATTTTCGGTGAATTTGCAATGATTACTATAGCTGTAATGTTTTTCTTCACATTGGCAAATTTTTCAACAGATAAGTATATCATAATTAGTAAATCTCTAAAAACTTCAGAGTATAACTCATTAGTTGTATTCGATATTATTTATGCTCTGCTTATCTACCTATTATTTTATTTCATTATAGAAAGCCAGCTATTGCCTATAATTAACTACGATTATAAAAATTATATCTTATTATTTGGATGTATTATTTTCTTTCATCCTTTCTCAAGAAACAAGGCGATACTAGAAAAGGAATTAAAATTCTTTGAAGCAAGATTTCCTGCAGCTTTAGCTACAATGCTATCTTCTCTGTTATCTATTTTTTTGATTTGGAAAGGATATACAATCGTAGCTCTTATTATTTGGAGATTGGCACAGTATATATTTGAGGCTGTAATACTACTTTTTATTCAACCTAGAACAATTAATTTGTCATTAGATACTAAAACTATTAAAAAACTCATTAAATTTTCTGCGCCTCTACTTTTAAGTAATGTCATTATTTTTTTTTATTGGAACATTGACTATGTGATTGTTGAAAATCTTTTAGGAAAAGAACAGCTTGGTTATTATTGGCTTGCATTCCAACTAGGCTTATTTATCCTCAGGATTAAAGATGCTTTTATAAATGTGATTTTTCCAATATACTCTAAAACAGAAAGTAAAAATGAAACAGATAAAAGCTTTAATCATTTATCAATAATTGTTATTAAGCTGCTCGGTCTCATCCTAATGATATTTTTATTCTTTGGAAAAGACATATTTATGTTAAGCTTTGGTGAAAAATGGCTTCCTGCATTATATCCATTTATTGTTACTATTATTCTAAGTATCCTCAGATCTTTTACTAGTTTTTTTGAACCGATTTTTTTAATACATAAAAAGACAAAGATAAAGTTAGTGCTATCTATTTTGAATGCTATTTTAGTGCCTTTATTAGTTTTTATAATGGTAAAAAATTATGGAATTATCGGTGCTCCAATCGGGGTTCTTATTTCTAACTTTTTATCTACATGCTTATTAATTTTTTTAACTAGAAAATTTGTGTCTATTAATTTTATACCAATTATAAACAATATAGCGATACTATTATGTGCAGCACTACTGAGCTTTATTGTTGAGCTGGGGCCAGCTTTAAAAATATTAACGCTTATAATAATAACAATTATATTTATAAAAGATGAAAATAGAAAAATTAACACTGAATAGTGAGCTAGAGAATTATTTCTCTATAATTATTAAGGAATTAAAGTTCTTAAAACCTTCTTCTATTGTTGTTTACGGTAGCTATGGAAGAAATGAGGGTGCATGGATAGTAAAAAAATCAAAACTGCTACCATATAATGATTTTGATATTATAGTTATAAGCGAAAAGAATCTTTCAGAAAAACATTTAAAAAAGCTATCAAACAATATTCAATCTAAAATAAATATTAAATGGATAGATTTAAAATTGATTAAACGTCGGGAAGTAAAAGAAATATATAAAAAAACTATTTTTAACTACGATTTAAAATTTGGTTCTACTGTTATTTATGGAGATAAAAATATCCTTAATTCAATAAATATTAAATCTTCAGATAAGATTAATATAAATGATTTAGAGGTTTTGTTCAACACGAGATTATGGACTTTTTATGGATCTTACGAAAAATTAGTAAACTTAAATTCTGAAGATTCTATGTTTTTCAAATATCAAATGGCAAAGGCTATTTTAGCCTCCGTAGACTCCTTTCTAGTTAGAAATAACATTTATCATCATAAGTATGAAAAAAAGGTACAATTATTTTTAGATCATAGCAGTGGTGATGAAAAGCTAGTAAAGTGGGCATTAAAGGAAAAAATGCGTCCAACTTCTAAGCAATTAAAAGATAAAGAAGCTATAGAGCTATTAGAACAGACTAAAAAAATATTTCTTGATGAATTTTTTATAAGTCTTTCACTTGTTTATAAACAAAAAATTATAAGCATAGAAAATATAATTCAATGTCGTAATTCGTTTAGCAATAAACTAAAATATTTTTTAAAATATATTTTTAAGATTGATCGCAATATATATAAAAAAAATAGTGTTAAAATTCTAGAACTAGCATTAATAGATATAAATAATGAAAAAAAATTGCATATGATAGAGCCAATAATAAAAGAATCGCTTAACACTTTAGACTTAAGATTGACAGATCTAAGATCTTTTAAAAAAGATGTCTCTATAAAAAGATTTAACCTATAATGAAAATTTTTATACTTATTGATGCGATGAGAAGTGATTACATATCAAAAGATAATACACCCTTCCTGCACAGCTTGTCTGAAAAATATTTTTATATAAAAAAAATCAAACCTAGTTTAGGATTTTGTGAAAGAAGCGAAATAATTTCTGGATTGGACTCTGAAAAAACAGGATTTTTTACAGCTATTGGTAAAAATGCTAATAAATCAGAATATAAGACACTCATCGATCAAATTAGCTACCTACTAGAGATAATAAATTATCTATTACTTAAGATACCCACTATTATAGTTTTTGATCGTAAAATTAATTGGTCAAAGGCATATAAGAAGTATTTAAATATTGCACTAAAAAAAATGTTTAGTAGTAAAATGTCAATATATAATATTCCGATTAATCAATTAAAAAACTTTTACCTAACAGAAGATCAAGTTGACCATTTTGAAGGAAATTTTTATCCAAAAACAAGCTTGGTAGGTAAAATATTAAAGAAAAATTATACAATTAATTCCGATTCTTGGACATATCTTGGAAATCAAAATCAGATGAATGAAATAGAAACAAGAAATTTTCTAAAAGAAAAAAATTGTTCGAATGAAAAAGAATTTCTTTTTTCATATATAGGTACTTTAGATGTAATAGGCCATAAGTATGGGCCAAAATCAATAGAAATGAAAAACGCTCTCTTAGATGTAGATAATTTTTTTCACGACCTTTATCAAGTTAATAAAGATAATACATTAATTATACTTGGTGATCATGGCATGAAAACTGTTGAAAATAGTATTGATATTATACCTATAGTTAAATCAATGAAAAAAAAATTTGGATTAAAAATTAACCGTGATTTTAATTTTTTTATTGATTCTACAATATTAAGAATATGGATAAACCATGATTCGAAAGAGAAGGCTATCAACTACTTAAAAAATCAAGAACTATTGACTAAAAATGGAAAAGTCATAAATGTAAAGGTTTCAAAAAAAGAATATGGTGATTTTATTTGGCTTGCCAATGAAGGTGTTATGCTATTCCCAGATTTTTTTCATTTTGACTTACCGTCAGGGATGCATGGATATGATAATAATAAAGATACTAGCCTAGGAACCTTTATTGTTTATAGTAAAAATGGAAAAAATATTAACATTCCAAAAGCAAATTTAAGTGATATTAATGATATAATCAGTGAGCATTTCATTTGAAATTTTCAGTAATAGTATGTGCTTATAATGAAGAAAATGTTATTTCTAAATGTCTGGATTCTATTAAGTCGGTTAACTTTAGAATAGACTCTTTTGAAATTATAGTAGTGAACGATGGCTCGACTGATAATACTGAAAAGAATGTTTTAGAATTTATTTCTAATAATAAAGATATAAATATCACTTATATAAATATTGAGCATGCTGGCCTATCTGTAGCTAGAAATGCCGGTATCAAACACAGCACACATGACTATGTTGTTTTTATAGATGCTGACGCTTTAATAGATAGTGAGCTATTATCTCAATATGAAATAACATATAAAAATTCCAATGTCGATTTTTCAGGCGGAAGGATAAATCTTTTAAATAAAAATTCATCTATAGCTCATTTTTTTCAAAAAACTAGGTTCAAACAAATCTTTGACTCTAAGAGGTATAAAGAGCAGCTTATAGGTGCTAATATGTCATTTAAGAAAGATTTATTTTTTGAGGATGGAGGATTCCCGGATATATTTATTTCAAGAGGTGATGACACCTTTATAAAAAATAAATTTATGAAAAATTATATTTATTCTCCGACTCCAGATGCAATAGTTTATCATGAAAGACCAACAAGTTTTATTGATTGTATAAAAATTTTTTACATTGAGTCAATTAATGGCGAGAAGTTAAAAAAAATTATATCAGCGCCATCCTATTTTAACAATATCTTAATAGTAGCAATGAGCTTATTGTTTTTTATTATAGCAGGAAATATATTTTTGAGCTATCCAGCAATAGCATTAACACTTTTTATCTTATATGTTCTAAAAAGTATTGTTAATTCTTTTTTAGTTATAAGGTATGATAATAAAGAGAATATAATTATTTACTCTTTAGGCTATTCTCTACTAAAGGTCATAGAAAGAGTTATTAAAACATATGTTTACTATATTAGAATATTTGATAAAACTCCAACTTATAGTAGATCGCTTAATAATTTTTCAATTAAAAAATTAGACAGAAATGAAGCTGTTTAGTACGCTACTTCTATTAATAATTGCTGAAGGTATTTTTAATACCGATGTTTATTCTTTGAATAATTCCTTTGGAAAATTTATTGATTTATTATTAAATATAACAATCTTTGGATTTGGATTTTTTTGCTTTTTCAAAATATCTAACGAAAATTTTGCCAAGGTAAACTATATGATATTTATAGTGATATCTTTCTTATCAATGGCAATGAATCAATCAAACTTTATTGATTTTTTTGAATTTATACTTAGATATGGGAAAATTTATTTAATCTTCTTCATTGGATATAATATCTCTCATAGGTTTCATATAGAGCAATTCTTTAGAATAATAACATTAATTAATATGATTAATTTTATTACAAATACTTTATGGTACTATAATATTCAAATAATACCTAATAAGTATTTAGGAACTCTTGACTTCGCAACTGGTATTATGAGCGATGCCCTATATCAAAGCTTCTTCTCAATAATTGTTTTAAGCTTTTCTTTATTATATGCTTTGAAAACATCAAAATATTCAAAAGGATTATTTTTACTTAATATAATTTCAGCTATTATTCAAATATATTGGAGCTATTCATATCATTTCTATGTAGTAATTTTTATTTCTTTTGCTGCGTCTCTTATTTTATTACAGTCTTTTATCAACTCTCTTAAAGTTATAATCCCTATTATAATAACAGCTCTTTTAATAAGCAGTTTATCTACAAGTGAATTTTTTACAAACTCAATTACAACTCTAGCAAATACATCCCCTAAAATTGCTTCATACAATGATACATTTTCTGGAGAATATCAAAAAAGTTATCAAAAAATTATTGGCGTTGGTCCAGGTAATGGTGGATCGTATATTGGAATAGAAAATAAGTCTTTAGTGGCAGAAAATTACTTTAGTATATATGACTATTTCACAGATAAACTAAGACGCGGTAGTATTACCACCTTGCCAAATACTGGCATTACAACTCTAAAATCTGAACTTGGCTATTTAGGACTATTAAACTTTATTTTATTCTTATTTTTTTTAATTCATAGGCTAAAAAATAAACTATTTAAATCGAAGAATGACATACTTATAAATTTATGCATTTTTTTAATTATTATTTTTATTACTGAAAATCTATTTGCTGACTATCTCCAACATAGCATATTCCCTATTTTAATATTTCTACTAGCAGGCATTGCATATGGAAAAAAGTAATAAAGTCAGAGTACTTCATATACTTTGGAGCTTTGGTAATGGCGGTATGGAAAATATTGTAAAAAATATGATTATAAATGAAACTAGTACTACGAATAGCTTTTTAGTAATTATAAATAATGATATAGATATGAATGCACTTAATAAAATATCTAGCAATAAAATCTATAAAGTTAATAGAAAAAGAAGATCTTGGAATTTTTTAAAAATTATTAAACTCTTTTGGGTAATAGTAAATGTAAAGCCTCATATTCTTCATTTACATTACTATAATTTGATAAAATTGATAAAGCCTTTACAATATTTTTTATCATTCAAAATCATTGCAACTATTCATGGAATGAATGACTTTAATAAGTCTATTGAAAAAGCTGATAAAATAGTTGCTGTTTCAAACACTCACTTAGAATATATAATTAAAAAATGCAAATCAGAGAATATACTTCATCAAAACCTTCATATGATTTACAATGGAATTAATATTCCTGAAATAAGAAATAATAAACTTGAATTAAATCCACCATTAAAGATATTTGTAGTTGGTAGATTAAACCATTTACAAAAAAAACAAGATTTTATTATTGACTCCTTTAGTAAATTTTTAAAAGATGGAAATGTAGCACTTCTATCTTTTTTTGGATCTGGATCATCTGAAGCATATCTAAAAAATAAATGTAAAGAATTAGAGATATATGATAAAGTGACCTTTGAAGGTTCTGTTGAAAATAGAAACTTACTTGAAAGAATAAAAAATTATGATGTTATGATATCTGCATCTGAAAATGAAACTTTTGGTATAAACATTATTGAATCTTTAGCTTTAGGAATTCCTGTTATTTCATATCCAGCTCCAACATTAATAGAAATTACAAAGGGTAACCCACTAGCAATTTTTTATAAAGATAAAGAGCATTTAATATCTTTATTAAAAAAACTTCCAGCTAACATAAACAAAGAATCTGTATTAAAATCTCAAAAGATAATTAAAAATAATTACAGTATAGAAAAAATGATTGAAAACTATAGAGAAATTTACCTTGAGATAAAATGAAAAAGGCTCTTATATGCTCAATCGACAATGAAAATATTAAAAATTTTCAACCAATAATTTCAAGAGGTAAAGATAAATTTGACTTTACTATTTTTGATTTATCAAATCTTCATAAAAATAAAATTAATTATGATAATCACTCTTATAAAACAATATTTTCAAAAATTAAAGTATCTAAACCATTTTATCTATTGGGAATAATAAAAAGATTATATGTTACTTTTTTGTTTGTTAATGAACTAAATAAAATAAAGGATTCATTTGATATAATAATTTGTGGAAGGGTTGGTATTTTAGAATACTATCTTATAAAACATTTCAAAAAAATAAATAACTGTAAAGCTTTCTCTGTAAATGACTCTATTCTCATATATAATGAACAAAGTAGTTTTTTTAAAAAAATAAGACTAGCAGTATATGGCTTTAATATCAGGCAGAATATCTGTGATAAAATATTTGTTTCTGGTCAAGTAAGTAAAGAAACATTAATTAAAGATGGTGTCACTAAACAAAAAATTGTTGTAACTGGTCTTCCAAGATTTAAAAAATACTTTTTATCAAAAAAAATACTTAAAAATGATTCAGAATGCAAAAATGTTCTTATATTAACTGGCGCACATAAATGGAATGGTTATCATTCATGGCAAAAAGATCAGGAAAAATTTTTAAAAACTATTAATCAAATATCTAAGGGTGCATATGAAATAAACATAAAACCTCACCCTAGAGACACCTTTGACTTTACAAGATTAAAAAATTTAAATATTTTATCGAAGAAATCTGATATTGATGAAGAAATAATTAATAATGATATCATTATCTCTGTTACAAGTATATCTACTGGACTTATACAGGCCGGTTGGCTTTCAAAAAAAATCCTTTTTATTAAATCTAGAAATCTATCTTATCTAATGGATAGTTTTTCTAATTTTATATTAGAATTTCCTACGGTTGAACTAAAAGACTTTAAAATAGATTCATTATTTAAAGCTAGAAAACCTAACAGCAAAATTTTGGATATGTATATATCAAAAAAATCTCTAGATTCACCCAAATTAATTATCAATGAAATTAACAAATAAAACAAAATTAGCTGTAATCGGCTGCGGGGCAGTAACGCAAAACTTCTATATCCCTGCCTTAAAATCTTTAAAAATTAAGCCACTTTATTTTGTAGATAAAAACATAAAGAGTGCTAAAAAGTGCGCTAAAAAGTTCTCTGGTTCTATAGCTGTAGAATCTTTTGACGATATTATTAATAATTTTGATGAAGCAATCATTACTCTGCCAAATTCTCTTCACTTTCCTATAGCTTTAGAACTAATAAATAATAAAAAAAATCTTTTAATTGAAAAACCTATATGCATTTCATCTTCTGAATCTAAAAAAATCAAACAACTTTCTGAGCAATATAGTTTAAGTGTAATTTGTGGTAATATGAGAAGGCAGTTAAGAAGTGTTGGCTATATTAAAAAATTAATATCAGATAAAACCTTAGGTAATATTGTTTCATTTAGATGTAGAGAAGGTGGAGTTTTTAATTGGCCAATTCAATCTGAAAATTTCTGGGATAAAAAATTCTCTGGTGGTGGTGTTTTATTAGATACTGGTTCTCATACAATTGAACAAATACTATTCTGGTTCGGTTATCCAAAAGATATAAAATATTTTGATAATACAATCGATAATATTGAATCTGACTGTTTTATCGATTTAAATTTTGAAAATTTTAAAGGATCTTTACAGTTAAGCAGAACTTTGGGTCTTGACTGTAAAATGTATATCAAATTCACTGAAGGAGATGTTATATTCGATCTGGTTGGCAATAAAATAGATATTAACTCCTCTAGTAAAGTTAAGAATTTAATTCAAATAGATAAATTCAATCAAAAAAATCAATCTTATGATGATTTAATATCTAAGCAAATACATGAATGGTATAAGATAATGAATGGTATGCCTGCAAATGTAGTAACGACGGACGATGCGCATAAAGTAATGGAATTTATAGACCATTGCTATAGCAATAGAATGGAATTAGAGTTTTAAACAATATGAGAAAAATACTTATCCTGGGATCATCTGGCTTTATTGGAAGCGCCTTAGTCGAATCTTTGTATGGTAAAGATTTTGAAATTTCTACGATATTGCGAGATTTTTCAAAAGCTGGATTTATTTCTAGGTTTAAGAATGTAAAAAAATATTATATAGACTTAAAAGATGCGCATGAAGTTGAAAGTATTATTTTAGAAAATGATATCATAATTAATTGTATACATGATTTTGGTGATCAAAAATTTAACATACATTTAATAAATACAATTTGTAAGGCTATATCATCAACAAATAAGAAGCTGATTCATATAAGCACAATATCCACTTATCAGCCATTTATAGATAAGAAAGTAATTAATGAATCAACGCCTTTCGAAACTAAGACCTTTCAGTACGCTAAAAATAAATATCAGATTGATAATATTATATCTAAGTTTGAAGAGTCTGACAAGATCAGGGCTACTATCGTACAGCCAACCGTAGTTTACGGAAAATATAGTAAACCATGGACGGAAAAAATTATTAACCAGTTAAGCAATGGGTCAATGGTGATTCCCTCAGATGCAGGAAACTGTAATCTAATTCATATAGATGACTTATGCAGAGGTATCATCCAAACATTTCCAGACAAATTTAATGGAGAAAAGATTATTATTTCCAACCCAGAAAAGGTTACCTGGATAGAATTCTTTGATTTCTTTGATAGTTTATTTGTTGATCAAAAAGTTATTTATCAAGATTCTGCAACAATTAATAAAAATCTTTCAAGCCCAATCAAGCTATTGAAAGTAATTTTAGGCGACCCTAAAAAAGCTTTCATGTGGGAACCTATGAAATCATTTTTAATGAAACTTAAAAATGAATTAACTCCAAAAATGAAAAATACAATTAAAGAAGTATATTCTGTCTACAAAAGGTTTTCTCCCCTCCCAGTTTATTATCCAGATAAAATGTTAATGGATGTTTATTTAGATCATGGTCATCTAGATTTAACCAAAATGAAAAATTTATTAGAGTTTCATCCGACTGTAAATTTTGATGATGGTAAAAGCAGAATCATAAAATATTTTGATACTAGCTATAAATCTTATAGAGACTATGAATAAATATCAAATTCTAAATACATTTGTAAATCAAGTAACTGAAAAAGATTTAAATAAAAAAATTATTAACTATATAAACAACAATGAAAAAATTATTATAGGAAATTTGAATATCAATGCAGCTAATCTTTCCTATGAAAACACTTCGTTAAAACTATTTAATGACAGTGCATCAATAGTATTTTGTGATGGGTCTGGTATTCAGCTTGCATGCTATATTTTAGGCTATAAACCAATACCACAAAAAATTACTTATAATACTTGGTTCCCGAGACTATTGAGTGAGTGTGCTAAACAAGATAAGAAGGTTTTTGTTTTAGGTTCTTCACAGCAAGTAAACAAAAAAGCTATTCAAATTTTAAAAAATAAAAACCCAAATTTACAAATTGCTGGTCATCATGGTTTTTTTGAAAAAAATGGAAAGAGCAACCAAGAGGTTATCGAACTAATCAATGAATATAAGCCAGATATTCTAACCATTGGTTTTGGAATGCCGTTACAGGAAGAATGGATAATGAATAATTATAAAAAAATTGATAGTAATATCTTTTTAAATGGTGGTGCCTTTCTTGAGTGGATTAGCGGCAGTCAATATCAAGCGCCTCAATTTATATCAAATATTGGTATGGAATGGCTATGGCGGTTAATTCAGTCACCTAGAAAATTATTTAAACGTTATATGATAGGTAATTTTTTATTTTTTTATAGAATTCTAATTAAATAACTAAAATATCAGCTAAATAATCTATATTTTCCTCATCATATGCTTACATATAAAAGAATACTTGTTACTGGTGGTGCCGGATTTATTGGAACTAATTTGTGCAACAAAATCTTGTCTAGCACTTCTGCATCTGTTATTTGTTTAGACAATTTATACTCTGGTAAATTAGAAAATATTAATCTGCATAAATCAAAAAGCTTTAAATTTATTAACCATGATATACGAGATCCGTTTGACATCGAATGTGACTTAATCATTAATTTAGCATGCCCAGCATCTCCAATAAAATATCAAGAAAATAAAGTCTTTACAGCAGAAACTTCTGCTCTTGGAATTATGAATGTTTGTAAAAATGCAAAAAAATACTCTAGTACAATTATTCATGCATCAACTAGCGAAATTTACGGGGATCCTCTTGTTCACCCTCAAAATGAGAATTATTATGGTAATGTAAATATCAATGGTATTAGGTCATGTTATGACGAAGGAAAAAGATACGCAGAAACCTATCTTTTAGACTATTGCGCTCAAAATAACTTACAGAATAATATCCTACGAATATTTAATACATATGGCCCTTATATGGCACATAATGATGGAAGGGTAGTATCTAACTTTATTATGCAAGCAATTAAAAATCAAAATATTACAATTTATGGCGAAGGAACACAAACCAGATCTCTTTGCTTTATAGATGACTTAGTAAATGGTATAATGCAAATTGCAAAACTTACTAATAATACAATTACCAATATTGGAAGCAATCAAGAAAAAACAATTTTAGAGATAGCAGAATTAGTTATCAAACTTACTAAATCAAATTCAAAGCTAGATTTTTCTCCACTACCTCAAAATGACCCCCTTCAAAGAAAACCCGATTTACAAAGGATAGAAAAATTGATCAATTGGTCAAATTTAACACCCCCAGAAATTGGTATAAATAAAACAATTGAATATTTCAAATTAATCAATGTTTAAATCTCTAAAGTTTTTTATTAAAGAAATGATAGATATTACACTTTCAATGTGCATTTTTATATTTTTTTTACCATTAATGTTGATTATCAGCATCCTTATAAAAATAGATTCTAAAGGACCAATTTTTTTTAGACAGAATAGAATTGGTAAAAATTTAAAAAAGTTTAAGATTTATAAGTTTAGGACAATGACATATAGTAAAATAAATACCAATGAGAGTGTCATGCATTTAAATGAAGCCAATGGTCCTGTTTTTAAAATTAAAAATGATCCAAGACTAACAAAAATTGGTAAAATATTGCGCAAATATAGCATTGATGAATTACCTCAGATATTAAATATTTTTTTACGACAAATGAATCTTGTTGGTCCAAGGCCTTTGCCCGATTATGAAGTTGAAGAAATGGATAAGAGATTTGCAAGAAAAAGACATCAAATAAGGCCAGGTATTACAGGATTGTGGCAAGTCAGTGAAAGAGAAAAAATATCTTCTTTTAAAAATTGGATTAGACTAGATTTAGATTACATAAATAACTGGAGTTTTATATTAGACTTTAAGATTGTTTTTAAAACAATATTTATTATTTTAGGTGGACGTGGACATTAAAAAAATTACAACAACATTACTATTTACTATTGTTAAGGATAACCTTAATCATTTCTTGCGATTAACCATATTATCTTTAACCATCGGTGTTCTAGTTTCCATATTAATTCAGCCAAGATACGATTCAAATATATCCTTTTATACAAAAAAAAATGACTCCAGCTCTGGTTTAAGTGGATTTAGTTTATCCGAAATTATGATATCTGGAAGACCTATAGCTAATAACCATGATTTTAGCATACTAGATATATTATCATCAAATGATATTTATGAAGAATTAATACTTTACAACTTTGATACGATCGATTCTAATTTGATAAAATTTTGGGAGATAGATAATAATTTTTTTAACGCAACGTCTTCAGCAAAAAATTCTATTGATAGAAAAGTTGTATATCTTGCTATAAAGAAATTAAAATCTAGAATTTCTTTCACAGAAAATAGGAAGTCAGGTCTGATATCTATTGGTGTCAGTACAGAGGATAAATTTCTTTCTAAAGAGTTAGCGGATGTACTATTTAACCATATTTCTGATTTGCTAGTTGAAGTAAATAGTAAAAAACATGGCGATAAAGTAAAGTTTTTAGGCTCTCTTTCATATGGATATAAGGAAAATTTAAAATCAAAAGAAGATGATTTAGTTTCTTTCTTAGTCCAAAATAAAAATATAAATAATTCTGAGGTGCTCTTAGCAGAGAAAAAGAGGCTTGAAAGAGAAATCACCATATTATCATCAACTTATTATTCTATTTTGAAAGATTTGGAAATGGCTAAAATTAGTGAATCGGATGCACTTTCATTGCTAGTGGTTTTAGACAGTCCAAAAATTGCACATAAAAAATCATATCCGCCTAGAAAGCTTATTGTTTTATTCTTTGGATTTTTAGGGTTTACTACCGCTTTAGGATTTAGAGTTGTAAGGTTTTTGAAAGCTGAAAATAACTAGGATTGCTATTTAAATCTTCTGAGCTTTTGTAGAGATGACTTTTCAGATTCATAAATAACCTTTTTTCCATCTCCCATAGCTGACTCGATTACCCTAATATCTCTTAGCAGTTTTTTTAGTCCATGAGGCTCAATTGATGCGGACTGATCACTGCCCCACATCGTACGATCTAAAGTAATATGTCTTTCAACAATTTTTGCTCCCATTGCTACAGCAGCTAGAGTTATCTGTAATCCAGATTCATGACCTGAATAACCAACAACATGCTCTGGAAATAAATCATTAAGTGTATAAATCATATTTAAATTAACTTCTTTACTTTCACACGGATATGCGCTGGTACAATGTAAAATTGATAAGGTTTCTTTGGGGAAGAAACTTGCGGCTTCTTTTATTTCTGCCATTGTTGACATGCCTGTAGAAATTATAATAGGTTTCTTAGTTTCATTTAATTTTGACATCATTGATTTATCTGTGATGCAAGCAGAAGGCACTTTATAGCCTACAACTCCCAATTTTTCCATATCATCTACAGAATTATCATCCCAAGTAGATACAAACCACTCAATTTTTTTTTCTTTACAATATTGATCAATAATAGAATATTCATTTTCACCAAATTCAATTCTATGTCTGTAGTCAATGTAGGTCATTACACCCCAAGGAGTTTCTCTTTTGATCATTTTTTGGTCGTCAGGAACGCATAGTTCAGGTGTTCTTTTCTGAAATTTAACCGCATCACAGCCAGCATCTACGGCAGCATCAATTAATTTTTTTGCTAAATCTAAATCTCCGTTATGATTTAAACCGATTTCTGCTATGAAATAAACTTCACTGAGATTTTGTATATTTTTTATTGAATTCATATCCGTCAATTTTGCACTATTTTAGCGTATTAAGCAATTCTTTTATTGCTCCTTCTCCACCCTTTGAATTAAGTATCAAGTAAGAGCTATCTATAATTGTGGAATCACAGTCATTAACTACTATTGGATAGCCTACATATTTTAAACATGAAATATCATTTTTATCATTACCGATATACACTACATTTTCTTTAGATATATCATTATCCAATAAGTATTTTTTAAGAAAATATTTTTTATCTTGCTTGGCTTGGAAACATTCAATTTTTAATTTTTCGCATCTTTTTTTAACAGAAATATTTTGCTCTGAAGTCAAAACAATAATGGGAATATTGGGGAAGTTTTTTTTAAAAATTGTTAAAGCCAAACTATCTGCTTTGCTTGTGACAACAGATTCGTTGCCGTTTTTATCTGTAGACAGTGTATTGTTAGTAAATACGCCATCAAAATCTGATACAATTAATTTTATTCTATCAATACTGATCTTATTTTTATATAAAATAAATTTTTTATGAATAAAACGATTTATTTCTAAATCTATATTATCATCAATTTCAAAACCTTTAATTTTTTCCTGTAGGTAATATCCTTTTTTACCTAAAAATCTATTTTTTTCAGATATAAAGAAATTGGTTTTAAAAATATAAAAAGCTCCATTTTCTAAAATCTCACTATCTATATCTTGTCTACGCTTTCTGACTAAACTTTCATCATGATTAATACCATTTAGGCTTTCTGCGTTCCATAAAAAACCATGGAAATGAATCGCTGAGAACAACGAATCTAAACCTTCTTCTATAAACTTATCATAAGCCTCATCTAAATCCAAAGAAGTTGTAAACGGTGAGGTGCATTGCATAAAGATAATAGATTTTGGCATTTCAAAATCAGATTTTTTAATGGAGTCTAAAACATGCAAAATTGCTTCCTCAGATGATGCAGTATCATCTGATAGTTTACTAGGCCTAGATACCGGAATTGCGCCAGCAACTTTGGCTAACTTTAGATAATCATTTGAGTCGCTTGAAACAAAAACATTGTCAACATTGCTTGAGTGCAATGCAGCGTTAATTGAAAATTCTAAAAGTGATTTGTCAGAAATTATTTGAAGATTTTTATTCTTTATACCTTTAGATCCCGATCTAGCAAGAATAATAGCATAAACCTTTTGGGAGCTCATCTAGTCATCTTCTTTTGATACTGCTCTTCCTTTGAGATCTGCCCAATCTTTTTCTGGCCTATCTACTAATATATTTCTCTCCCAAGCAGCTTTTAGTATAAATGAATTGATTTTTTTTGATTCAAAAACATGTAGAAGAGAATTAATATCTTTAGGAAAACAAGATCCACCAAAACCTTTTTTACCATCGGGGCCAGGAACATTCCAATGGGAGTCTCCTAATCGTTTATCAAGTCTTGCTAATTCTACTGATTTATCAAAGTCAGCACCGACTATGCTAGATATTTCTGCTATTTCATTTGCAAAAGATACTTTAACCGCTAAAAATGTATTGGTAATATACTTAACCATTTCTGCATTTACGGTGGTAGTAGTTTTGATAGCTACTTCACTATCGTTAAAAATTTTTGAGTATAATTCTACAAGCCTATTTCTAACCTCAGTATTGTTAGAACCAATAATAATTCTATTTTGATTTTTAAAGTCTTCGATGAAGTTAGCTTCAGTTAAAAACTCTGGATTAAAAATAAATTTAAGATTTTGATATTTTTTTTCAAATCTATCTGTTGTACCTACTTCAACGGTTGATTTTATTACTACTATATTATTTTGGCTACAATCATTTAAGTCGCTTAAAACATTATCAATAATTGATAAATCACAACTACCATCTTTTCTCATAGGGGTTGGTAGGCAAATAAATATAATTTCAGATTTTTTTGCTATTTCTTCTGTAGAATTGCAAGTGCTATCTTTAACAATATCCAATGTTTCAAGATGAAAATAGTCTTTAAAAAGACTTTCACATGCTGAACCCACATAACCTAATCCAATAATTCCCACATTCATGATGGTCAAATTAAATTATAATTATTTACTTTCAAACTATATTTATATATTTAATTATTATATATTAGCCGTAGGGCTCATAGCTCAACGGTTAGAGCAACGGACTCATAATCCGCAGGTTCGGGGTTCAAAT